>ENA-UOXV01004024-UOXV01004024.1-marine-metagenome-genome-assembly--contig:-NODE-4024-length-17215-cov-6.815618_pt1 | contig 17215 bp, 17 predicted proteins | sample MGYA00238165_ERZ766961 | MGnify/ENA primary metagenome ERZ766961 (study PRJEB28924, sample SAMN03173240) | marine metagenome | biome: Marine; feature: Water; material: Subsurface seawater | place: North... | reverse complement strand
TATCATCGGTATCGTATGGCACTGTTTCGGAAAACTCCGATAAACAATTGATAACATCATCTGGAAAACCACCGATATTCCCAGCCAATGCCTGAAGAAATTTGGTGTAGAATATATTGATATTGGATATAACTCGGAATGTCGCGCGTATTGACTGATATCTAGTTGAACGACCCGATAGCCACATCAACCATACAACCGATATATTACCGAATATATATATGAAATTATATAATAGAGTTATGATTGGAATAAATGATCCACTTGTTTGCATCGTTGGTTTAACCATATACAATATATATGGTTAAATTGTTTACTGCGTCTGTACAATATACATTTCGGTTTTTGAATAAATCCCTTCACTCCCCTCCCTTTACCCCTTCAATACCCGTTTTTAATCTGGAAAAAATCCGATGCATCATTTTAGAAATTATTTGTTTGGCATACTTAGTATCGCCAATCGGATGATCCAGTTGAGCGTCAAATATATATTCCACCGAAATAGTCGATTCATCGATTAATATCATTGTAGTTGTTGATTCTTTGTATACAATTTGGATATGGGTTTTTCGAATAGTATCCAGTACAGATTCAATTGGATCGGCCGTACTACCATCGGGAGTGTATTGTTTTCCCAAGAACACGATTTTTTCGGATGAATTGTTGGTTACAGATTCAATTCTATCAATTCGCATACACATATAACATGGTGTTGCGCATAACGAAGGAAATAATGGTTTAAACTGGAATATTGCTATTTTTGAAGGGGACGAATCGTACGCCACATCATATAATGTAATAGATTCTATTATATCAGGATTAAGTGCCGCAATCATTTGGAACATTGAATATGAAATTAATTTCCTAAGTGATATGGTTGGATTACTAATTTGTGTGCAGATAGTCGTGGGACCATTATTACCCAAACCACTGGTGTGATTAAATCGCGTATTCGTATTCTCGACCATAACAATCTAGATTATACTATTACATAATTAAAAATTAAATTATTTTCCGCATATTTATGTTATTTATAGTAATATCGTATAAATGACTAAACAATTCTATAAGACAAATGAACAAATAAATAAAGTATATTTTGATGCAGCTGCGTGGGGAATGATGTACTATATCAAAATGTATGATGTAATTCGAGAGAATAGTGGAGTCGGAAAACGATTCTCTGATAAAATCACCTATTATGGAACATCTTCTGGAGCGATATATGTAATGATGATTTGTATCGGAATGAGTAGTGCGGAAATAATCAAATTATACGACAAATACAGTGAAGAAACAATTCATAAATTAGTTAATTTTGATTACGAAAATTCTATATCATATTATCAGATTCAAATAATGAATAGTATTATAGAAAAATATCCCGATGCATATGAAAAAATGAATTCGACTGACTGCCATATAGGTATCACACTAAAGAATTCTGGGTTTCGTTGGATTTCGAATTTCGAATCAAATGTTGATTTGATTAATTGTTTACTGTGTTCAGTTCATATTCCCCAGGTATCCACATATAATGCACAATATAAAGGGGAAATTGCAATGGATGGTGGTGCCGCGTATAATGTAGACCTTTTTTTCCCCGAAAAATCAAAATCACCGAACAAAACGGTACTGACAGTGACAACAGTTTCAAATCCTAATTACGATTTATATCCAGGATTGTCGCAATTATATAGACTAATTCCGTCGAGACGGAATACTCGACATTATTGGATGACGCGAGGAGAGACAGATTTGACTAATATAATTAAAGGGAATTACAAACAAATATATACTTCAGTCAACTCATTATTTCTATCTTTACCAATCGATTGGTTCTGGTTCGTTAGATCGGTACAAAGTATAGAATATTCAATAGATGATTTGATTAACAACAAATGAAGTGTGTATAAATATGAACCATATATTCAATAAAAGACGCATTATATTCGATTATATATATACATATTATAAGGAATCGAATGATATTCCAATTAAAAAGTTTTATATATAATGGATTATTTTTTTCCACATTGTTTAATTTACATTCAGTAACGTCGACAAAATCATCATTTTCAACCAAATACCATCTACAACATAACGACATACCAGCCCAACGCGCATTTTATGAAAATGAAAAGTTTGAATTTGGTATATCGGACGAAAAACAACCATTCAATGGGGTATTTGATGAAATTAATTATGGTAATTATCCAATACGGTATTCTATTAACAATGATCCGAAAAATCAAACTTTTACCGATGAACCACGTAACAGTTTCATGCAAATTTTATATGATATTAAAACGGATAAAAATTTAACCAAGCTCCCATTACTACATCCAATTGCAATGAATATAATTAAACCATTTACCGATGCGATTTTTAAATTATCGGGATGGTCGCATCGAACTTATGTTCCACTGAAATATACAAATGAAACAGAACCACTTCAAATGCGTACGAAGAGAAGACATCATATACCCGATGCACCCGATGCACCGAACGAAGTTATTTATTATTTACACGGACTCAATCCACTAAATGGAATAGAGAATATACAATTTGTCGGACAATTATCTGAACATTTGGATGTAAATATCATAATGAATCAGAATCTTTTGTGTAATAGTCATCTTACAAATGAATCATTTTCTTCGCATTTGTCTAGCATTATACAATTCATAGATGATGATTTCAATGATCCGAAAAATAAATATACAGATTATCATTTAATTGGTGATAGTTACGGATCAATTCGCCTTGCTATATTAGCTCGTTCAAACCCGGAACTATTTGATTCTGCAAAATCAATTGTATGGGTTGATCCGCTGTCTATAAACCTACCATATTCTCCCACATTCGTACGTGTATGGGAGTGTGTATTCAATTCATGTAGTGGCGTCCAGGATCCAATTATTACATTAATGAATCACGATAGCCAGTGGACATTTCTATACAATGAAATTGATATGTATGATTGGTCGATTGATTCGAATTTATTATATCGATATGCAGATAAATGTTCGGTCATTATAGGTTTGAATGATATATATATTGACATGAATCAAACATCTCCCGTTGCAATGAATTCTTGTAAATTTCATTATACAGATGATGTACACGGAGCAGTATTATTTAACGATTTAAATAAATTTGTTAATATTATAGAATATCCAAAAAAAGGCCTTGTGAATGGCTTTACTACAAAAATATTTGATAAGATACGAATTGTTGCATATATATTTATACGTAATGTTGTTAAATGGTGATTGATATACGATCTATACCTTGATTGTAATAACATGATTCCTATTAATAAACGAAACTTCACCTGGATTTTTTCTGATTTTCAAATTGGATATATTGGTCACATGAAATCGAACCGATTTTAAATTACGTAATTTTTCGGATTTTAGTTTGAGTAGTTGACAACAATGCCGAATAATTAGAGGGGTTTCACGTACACCAATGAATTCAATATTTTCTTCTATAATACAGTGTGCCCCACTATAGTCAGCCACGTGGATCCATACATCGGACGGATCGGCGAGACGCACAATTGATGTATTCGAATTGGCATCTTTACCAATTCGAATTGGTATGTTATCATATTCGGTAATTTCTTGTGAAATAAGTCGAGACATTGTTGAATATATCTGATTTGTTGTTGTAATAAATACAATTGTTATATATTTCAATTTTTACAACTCTATTTTTTCCAATTCTATTTTTTCCAATTCTATTTTTTCCAATTCTATTTTTTCCAATTCTATATATCAAGACTTATCGTATTTCGTTCGCTTTTTGGTCTTCTGCGACCATTAGAACCACCCATATCCTTTTGCATTTCAGTTAGCTCTTGGATGCTTATTGTACTTCCAACTTCAATATTGTTCTGTTGTGATGGTTGTTTCGTCTGTTTTTTTTTAATATTTGACAAAATACTACTTATATCACTGGGTCCTTTCATTTCGACACGTTTTGATGGTTCATTTACTGGCGCGAAATTATCATTTATAGATACACCTTGCCCGAACGAATTTGATGGTGGTTGCGATTGTCGTTGAGGTGGTCGTTGAGGTGGTTGTTGCTGTGGTTGTGATGGCTTAGACATATCATTCATAAATCCACTAAGACCAGGATTCGTCGCTCCCATACTATTAACTGCTGCCTGAGAGAACTGTTTCATTAAATCGGGATTCTGTCGCATAATATCATCCATTCCAGGAACCGATGTTTTAAATATAGAATTTGTCATATGAACCATTATCGCAGAACCACCCAATTGGAACATTAATTTTAGTTCGGGAGCAATCTTGGCTTTAGATTTATACTTTTCATGTAACTCAGCAAAAATCTCGTCGTAATCGGAAATATTTTCATTTACTTGTTCACCCCAACCATCGAGATTCACATCAAATGGATCCACCTTGTTATTTAAAAACTCTAATCCAGTTACTGCAGCCATCAACATCTTGCCTTGGAATTTAACACTATTACTCTGTTCCTTCTCCGAAATAATCATTTCATATTCACCTTGCATTTCAGCTAAATCAGAATCCATTGAATATTTCTTTGATAAAGAAACTCCCTTCTGCTCAAGTCCCTCGAGCTTTCGCAAATAACTAAATTTCTCTCTTAGTTCTTCTTCTTTTGACATTTTTTGCTGAACAGAAACAGATTCATCCATATTTGGATTAATGGGAATGTCATTAAATGTACCAAATCCATCCCACGTTCGATTGTCCGATGTACTGGACGATGCGACTCCTATGTTAATATGAGGGGCCGATTCCTTGTGTACAGGGATTTCATCTGACGGCGGATCAATATTAAACAATGATGATTTAGTATTAGATTTTCCAATTGGATCTTGTATTGTATCCGATAAATCATTGAGTTCATTTTCTAGATCATCTATATCGTTTAATACATTGACGGACTTTGTTTCTGGTGTACTTCGGTGAGTTGTATTCATTAACATTTCAAGTCCCCCTCCAGATGTAGATGCTGGTGGAGGAATCGATTCATTTGATTGTGATTGCGTTGATCCCAATTCGGCTGTATCAAGTTCAATAATATCGACGTCTCCTAAACCAAATGACATTATTATCGTATATCCCTTTGTATACAGCCCAATAAAATCTTATATACTTTTACACATTACACTCATTTGGTTCTGAACAATTTGTATGTATACAAATATACCACAATGATTGTAAACAAGCATCGGCAAGATCATCTTTTTTTTTATGACAGTCAAACCAATTCATTTTATCTGGTATATATTGTTTAATGAATTCATTGACTTTTGTGACCCCTGCTATTTTTCTCTCTTTGTATGAATTATAATTGGCTGTATCGGTTGATATTATAGATTCTCCTATCATTACCTTCAGTTTATTGGAGGATGATATAAATTTTATATTTTTAAAACCCTTCATTGTGAAATATTGTGTCAACATCCCCTGAACTGTTTTCATTCTCATTGCTAAAGGACCAATTTGATTTTCAATCAATATCGTAATATTGGATTCAGTGCTAATTTGTTCATACATTTGTTCGATTATACAGTCGAATTGGGTTTGTATAGATTCGCTTACCGTTACCATATCTACATCGGTCGCGCGAGGATCTTTTTTGAAAGGGATAAACAAATGATTATCAAGTAATGTCTTTATCGATACAATAATATCCTTTTTAGTACTATGTTGCACATGTTCAACACCACAAGAATTACATAAATTAATATAATATTCCCGTAGGGCAGTTATATTTAATTTTGAATAGACGGAATGTGTATGTACCTTGTCGTAAAATACACAGTTATCCACATTTTTTGTATGCAATCGACACCTATTATATCCAGTTGATTTATTATAGTACCGCGCCACCTTGTCACAAGACCTTACTGATTTATTATGTTGTTTACCTTTTATACATAAAATTCCATCACATACGACCTCCTTTTTTCTTTCATAGAGAGAAATATTATCCCAATCCAAAATATCAAATTCCTTTTGTCTCAATGAAGAAATAATACAATATGATAAATTCTTTATTCCTACATCTATACTGATTACTACGTTTCGCAAATTGGTTGTCATTTTAGTGTATACAAAGTGATATATATTTGTATTGTTTGTAAAAAAAATACAAATTCATATACTGGTATAAATACTGGTATAAATACTGGTATAAATACTGGTATAAATACTGATAAATAGTTCGTTTGATTTAACATCTATACCTCCCACCACAATCAAGACAAGTGACAAATGTTGTTATCGGTTCATCCGCACTGCGGGTCTGCATTTGATAGTACGAGCATCTCTTTGAACGACACTTGGGTTTCCTACAAGTGAAATCATCAGAGGATGATTCGAGATTTATTTCGTACATTCCATCTGCAGTCATATCGGCGGCTTTTCGGACATTCGACCATTTGTCATTATTCAAACCATCGATCGGAATTGTCTCGATTAATTTTACATCAAATTCATCAGACATTATACGGGTTTTAACTTCTGAATTATCTAAATTCGAAATAATAGATCGGAGAAATACCGTATAGAGTTTAACAAATTTTGTATCAGTCCAACGTTGTGGTATATTGCTATTAGCTGCATTACGAAGTGTTCGATTGTATATGGCAATTTCAATATTGGTAGATAATTGATCAATTTGGTCGGTCGGTTCTATCAGGTCTGTAATCATTGTGTTTCGAATATACCGAGCGGTATTTTTTCGAAACATTGTTGAGTTTGATACTGTAGTGAGCATTTGTTCTGTAAATAAATTATATGGAATAATAACACCATATAATTTTAACTATATTTCAATTTTTTATATTGTACTACAAATACTCGTCTGGGGATAGTTCGCTGTCGATCGAATCATTATCATCAACAACAAACCCATCCTTTAAATAACCATCACGAGTTTTAAATTTATCGGGAATACACGCGAGTTCATCTATTTCATTTTCATCAGATTCTGCCGTATCATCCATATTTTCAAATCCACCAAATAATTGTTCGTATATAACATTCCATTGAGTTGAATCAATTGATACCATCGCATGATCCGCATCATATCCTACCAACAAGCAACTTCCGAAAAATAACGAATTATCCACTGGGGGAGGAAAATCGTACTTATTTTCTTGTCCCGCCCGACCATCCGTTTTTGCCCATAATTCGACTGTCGATAGAACGGTCGATAGAACGGTCGATTCCACTGAGAAAGTAGCACAACAACCAAATAATTTATCCGATTTGAATCCACATTTCTTGTAAAATATATCGGGGTTTGTATTTTTCATTTTATCATCCAATACATCACCATTTTTAGAAATTATAATAACAGAATGAATAGTTTTACTTTTATAAGCCATTTGTATGACAGAGGACTATACAACCCATTTACAAATAACACTTAAATACTTTACCATATTATAATGTACAAATATATCCAATTATAATGCAACAAAAACAACAGGTTCGTATATATCCAAAAATACAATCAAATATTGTGATCGCCGCATCAAAGAAAAAAATGGGTGATTTTGCGGAACGCAAAAAAGAAGTGACCGAAATATATTCTTATCGTGGTGTATTTGAAATTGTTGATGGGAGAGTATGTCGCATTAAACATCGAGATGGGCCGACAGACATAATGCGAATCAATGGAGTCGAAATGATTATTGATACAAGTGATATTTCAAAAGAAGACGATTTCCAATTTCCTCGTTCACACACATCTAGGGTTGTTGAACGAACTCAATATAAAATATCTAAAAAATCAACAGTTGTATTTGTTATAGAAACAGTTGATGATGAAGATGATGAATATGTAGATTATTATTTCATGACAGATAATTATGACCAAGCTATCCATCAAATGGATATTATTGAATTTTTAAATATCATAAAGTTATATTAATATAGTCTATCAATAGACAATAACAGACTGTTTTAATAAAATGAGTAGTATCCTAAATAATATAGATAAAATCCCAAATGATATATACCACGTCGATACACCCAATTCATCAAGTACAATTTTGTGGTCAATTAAATGGACTGTATTGTCTGTAATTATTATTGCAATACTCCACAATTTATATGGATTTTATCAATCGGTATCATCTCCACCAAAACTTCGCGATTTGGCAAATGAACGAAAAGATGAATATGAAGTTATGCGACAACATATACAGATTAAACGTTCACATCCTTCAAAAATCCAAATTTCTAATATAAAGGCACAAGAAACATATCACGAAAAAACACCTGATAATAGTCAACCCAGTCCAAATGGAGATAAGACAATGTTAAAGAATTTTATGAAAGAACTGAGTAGTGGTATTGGTGACAAGACGTCACCCAGTGAAACAATTGAATTGGGTGACGTATCTACAATGGACTCGAATTGGTCTACAATATAATCAACCGAACAGATTTTTAAGCGGAGGGATCGCGACAGCTGGTGGATTATTTCTTATAACAGTCGCCTTTTTATATAAACGACTGGATATAAGTCGTGCCTGCCGCCCAGTAGTAGTTTCCTTTTTATCATTAAATTGTGTATTCAATTCACTATGTTCTATTTTACAACAGTTTGTATTTTTTTTGGGCATTCGTGTGGTTTTATATAACTACGATATTTTATATCATAGTTATGAAGTGCAATCATTCGATAGAATCGAACCTATAGGAATTCGAATAACATTGTGTATGATCCGCCGTTCAATTGATTCGATCAATATACATATTATTTTTACTGAAAATATAAAAATAATTTAAATCTTCGGGTGTAAACAAATTTTTACATAATAACAGTCGCATTACACGACACAATCAACATCTGTTGAAATAAAATCATCTTCGTCATCGTCGTATACAATTCCAATATTCCGCCAACCACCTTTTTGGTACTTACCATATTTCTTATCCATATATTCAGTCAGTTCTCGGATACTAGGAGGAGGTTTGCCATGTGTATCTTGATACCATCGTTTAAATTCCTCCTTTGCATCAGTTTTTGTCAATCTATCTCCCTCAGTTTCGCGAACACATTCGGTCACAAATTCCATCAAATAATCTTGGCTCATACGGTATTTCTCACAATGAGATTCGACGAGCTCACAAGACCCAACGTGTCCATCCGTCGTATACGCACGATCAACGAGAATAGCCATCAATATTGGTGCCCATTTTGGGAATTTATTGTCTAATCGTTTAACAACTTTGAATTGATGTGGATACTCCTTTACAGGGAATTTCTTTTCATTGTTGTACGGATCGGGATGGAATTTTGATTCGAATGGGTTTACATGAATACGACGCCACGTACCATCATCCATTGCACTAATATCAAACAGAGTATTTGTACATACACACAATTTGAATTGTGGTCTGAATGTGACACTATCACGGTATAATGCTCTAGCTTGTAGATCGTCTCCCCCCGTCAATTCCTTGAGAATTCCCTCATTCAACTTGTCACCTTTACTCGACTCCTGCATCACGGCGAATCGAACACCTTTCAATTGAGCAATTTCAGGTGTAGTCGAACCTATTGATGTTCGTTTTTGAGTAACAAGAGTCAGTGGTACCACTCCCTTATAATCGGCCAGACAAACAGTCAACAAATCAACCATCGCCGATTTCCCATTGGCACCCGTTCCAGTGTATATATTGAATACGTTATTTATATTGTTTCCAATAAGGATTGACGCTAAATGATCCCACATGTACTCACACAGACTTTTGTTTGGAAACAACTCGGTAATAAAGGTCTTGACTTCATTTATAAGGTCAATTTCCGCTGGACTAGTAAGTTCGGATAGGGGTGTATACGCACAACCAGCACACATCGATAAATAATCCTCGGGTTGGCCCTGTCTGAACACTTTTTTATCGAAATCAACGACGCCGTTCTTAAATCCCATCAGACGAGGATTTGCATCCAATTTATTCATAAATTCCCTATCATAAAATTTCTCCTGTAATTCCTTCATTATATTGTTTTTCCATGCAGTTCGTTTCACGTGACCACATATATTACTCAATTGGTTCACCAATTCTTTATTCTCATCTTTATCTTCCGCGGCATCGACTGGAATAAATTGTTGTGTAGTTGTAGTAACGTTGCCACGGGGAATTGTTGTATTGGCAGCCGATGCATTGGCCGATTGAATGATTGAATTGTTTACAATTTGCCCGCCTTGAGGGGAATGATTAGTTTTAAACAACACCTCCTCTTGTAAATATCGAAAGAATACATCGTGTACAGGACCAGAAATAAGTCGCCTGATTCCCGTACCACATTCATTTTCTTGCCACCGACCATCTACGAACTGATACCATACATTATGCGAAATGGATGTACACACCCATTCGTCTTTGAACATATGTTTCATTATGTTGGCGATATTGTCTTCATTCGGAGCCCTAATCACGTCCTGTATATATGTGGTGAGCATACTGTTTTTGATTCGTTTATATTCATCTGGTTCGGCACTACGGGCCCAAAACATAATAGACCTATTTGTAATTTCGGTTGAATTATTTAATGGCATACTACACCATTTCAGGTACAAATCCTGAAAATCCGTTTCAAATACAAAACTATCCGACTTGCAACTCATTCTTACCCAAGTAAGAAACAAACGTTGATCGGTATTGCGGAGCGCAAGGCCAACCGAGTACCATTTAGCATATGTTCCTTCTCCCCAATATTCTTCCGCAAGTAACATTGTATATAAATGCGTCTCTCTCAATGTATTGTTCAACATTCGATCTCCAGCATTGATCATTGCATCTATTTCCGTATCCAATATTTCCTCCGATGTAATATGTCTTACAGCTGACCACGGATATGGTTGTTTTTCATATCGAGAAGAGTACATTCCACCACTACTGGAATTAGGAGTCAATTGATCACCGCTCTCTGTATCATCGACAGCGCGAATCCGATTTGGTCTATTCGAACCAATTGATCTTACAATCGCATCGTACTCCGATTTATATGTATCACGAATCGGACGCTTAGTAAAATTCGTATTGCGAACAGTAACATCTCTCAATACAGTATCTAGTGTGACGGTTCTGAGATTTTTTTTCGACACAGTGAGTTTTCCATCAACACCAGTAGCAAGTTCATAATATTGGGTAACGCGATATACGCCGAAACCAGGCTTTCTCGACCCATATAATTGCCAGTTCGCGTTTCGCTTTGATACAGCTTCATCAATAACATCATCCCACGTATTTGTGATCGGGATATCGATCCAACCATTAGTGAGTTCGGGAATCATTTTCTTACGCAATAAAAGTTGACCCGCCTTATCCATCAAAAGTCCAATCATTATGTGCAACCCATCTTTAGTTTTATCTTTTTCCATATGAACCTCATCCTTCTGCATAACATATAACGGAATTACTTCATTTGAAGATGAACCAGAATCTGTCCCTTCGGTCAATTTAGACAATACGTCTGCATACATTTCAACCATATCATCAATATGTTCACTGCTGTGCTGGCGTTCTGTAACATCAGGAGTATATCTGAGGTCGAGATCTATCATTATCGGCGCATCGTTTGGGAGTTGGCGTTCTGTTAAATATTCCATTCCACTTGGAGCGAGATGTGCGCCGTCGGAAGTAGGTGTTTCAGGCGTTTTATTGAATACTAAATTTTTATACGCAGTCTTCATTCCGTCCATTTTATCAGATGGAATGCAGTACGACCCCATTGGCAAATTTAATTGAACATTTCCGATACGTGTATGTGTATGTTCGAATGTGTTGGCCGTTTCAGGTGTTTTCCTAAACGCACTCAGGAACTTTGAAAATATAATTTTAGGATTCGTCATTTCGACGTTTTTAGTGTATTATTATATTCATTATATCGATATATTCTCAAATCAATTTTTACATATAAATTATCAATGGCCTCGTTCATTATGGTGTACGAAAACAGTATTGATAATCTATATATTCGCACCATAGTGGACGCAGATAATTTGAAATGTTTTTATTATACACATTGGTACATATATGGCTGCATATACATCGCGGTTAATAATACTGTAGGACATATAACAAATAATAAAATCAATATAGAAATGTAGTGATAAGTAAATATATACGAACGACAGTCAAATTTAATGGCGACAGAATCAATAACTATTACTCCTGGAACCGCTAAGCGGTTAATTTCCGATATTATTTCAATTCGAAAAAATCCTCTAACTGATCAAGGGATTTATTACGAACACGATGAAGATAATATGCTGACAGGATACGCAATGATCGTCGGACCATCTGATACACCGTATGCGTACGGATATTTTTTCTTTAAATTTACATTTCCATCAGACTATCCGTTTTCGCCACCCATAGTAAAATACTGCACACAAAATAGTATAAATCGTACAAGATTCAATCCCAATTTATACAGAAATGGAAAGGTTTGTATTTCCATTTTAAATACATGGCAAGGAGATCCATGGAGTGGGTGCCAGACTATTTCCAGTGTACTCCTTACACTATGTACACTATTCACCAAAAAACCACTGTTGAATGAACCTGGAGTCCATCAATATCATTCGGATATTGATCCGTATAGCAAAATTATATCATACGAAACAATCGCCACGGCGATTATTAAAATGTCAGACGAGACATATAGACCTATTATTTTCAATCGCTTTCGAGATGATATTATTAAACTAAATAAAGTGAATCGAACAAATATCCAGGCAAATATCGACAATATAAAACAAACACACCACAATGGGAAATTAATAACTTGTTCATTTTATAGCATGAAATGTACAATACTATACGATAAAATACAATTGTGTGATGATTTGAATGATTCGAACGATTTGAACGATTCGAACGATTCGAACGATTCGAACGATTTGAACGATTCGAACGATTCGATTGATTCAAATACAGACAAAACCAAGTTAGATACAACGATATAATAATATACAATTATAATGGATAATTCCGCTATTCTCAAAGCTTTCAACAATCATTTCATTGAATTTATCGATGACATTATCCGCGTATTCCCCGACGATGATGATATTGTTGCGGCGAAAAACGGTCTTGTCAGTATTAAAAAGGCGAATCCGAAGTTAATACATAATATATGGTCAACATATATTTCCACCAAATATGGTACAGAAATAGATGCAGGAGATATTGATTTTTTCACAAATAAGGATTATAGTGAGGAACTCAATGGTATGACATATGCCAATACTATTATGTCGAAAATCGATGTACTTCGCGAACCAATTAGGCGGATGGATCCGGAGAACAAATCAAAGGTGATCAGCTACATGCAAAACTTAACGAAATTGGCCGACATGTATGTAAGTGGGTCTGCATCTAGACAACACATTAGTATTTGAACAGTGTAATTGTTCGTGATATTCTAAAAACTAATCTAGATATATTTGAACTCATCTTATAAATGAGTTCAACACAAACACCAGATACTGATATTATGGAATTTTCGAAAATCACAGGAGAATTCATATGTGATTTATACAGAACGTTCCCTGAACTACAAGAATCGGCGGATGAACGTATCGTAGCATTCCTAGAATATATTGCGGCGGACGAGGGAGATATTATCGCTGTACAAGAACTAAAAAAATATTGTATGACCGTGTATCCAGAACGATTCTTTGATATATTGTATAAGAATGCAGAAATGTTTGAAAATGAAGATATAAATACAGAATTTCTACCAGGAATTAATTTCACGTATCTATGGAACATAGATGGAGTTAGTGACGAAAGCAAAACCACTCTGTGGAATTATTTACAATTAATTTTATTTACAATTGTAGGCGATGTAAAAGACGGATCTAGTTTTGGGGATACTGCGAAATTATTTGAAGCAATTGATGAAACCGAATTGAAGAGCAAACTAGAAGAAACGATGAGTCAAATGAAAAATGTGTTTCAAAATATGGATAAATCCGAATCAGCAGATGAACATTCGGATCCACAATTTCCTGACACCGATGATATTCACAATCATTTACGCGGAATGTTGGGAGGGAAAATCGGTGGTCTTGCACAAGAAATTGCCGAGGAAACGGCATCAGAGTTAAATATATCTGCAGAAAATGCAGACGATATTCAAGGTGTGTTCCAACAACTATTCAAGAATCCTGGTAAACTAATGGGGCTGGTCAAGAATGTTGGGTCGAAATTAGATACAAAAATTAAATCGGGAGATTTGAAAGAGTCAGAACTTATACAAGAGGCGACCGAAATAATGGGGAAAATGAAGGATATGCCAGGAATGAATAATATTCAAGATATTCTCAAAAAAATGGGGATGGGTGGAGATCTTGCGGATATGATGAAGGGGATGGGTGGAAAAGATACGAAAATGGCATCGACTAAATCGGTCGAAACACAACTCGCTCAGCAATTGAAAATTGCTAAAACAAAGGAGAGACGATTGGACGAAATAGAACGTCGACGCAAAAAGAAGGAAGAAGAACGCCACACATCAGTAATGAATATGTCAAATGCGCCGAAAGAATTAACACCCGAAGAAATGGACGCATTAGTATTTTCAATCGGAGAACCAGCGGAACGTTCTACCAAATCAGATAATCCAGGCCTGAAGAAAAAGAAGAAGAAAAAGAAAAAATAATTATTTTGTCTATTTCAGATTATCTATGTAACGCTACCATCGTTTGTTATATCTCCAGTCACGTTCCATATATATAGCGCGACGCAACCAGTGCACATTATACGATAATTCAATCGTACGTTGTATATCGATACCACACATTTCGGAAATACTATATAGAATAAATTTACTAATATAAACGTATTCATCCTTACATACAATATTATCATTTTTGTCATCACTTGAGACAATATCGTCTAATTTTATCATATTTCCAATTTTAACGCAATATGACATTTTATATATTTCAATAATTACTATATACCAATGCGTTTAGTCTGTTTTGCTCATTATATTGACGTATTGTAATGACAACAAAAAATGAGCAATTAGAATGTACTATTTGTAATTATTCAACCACTAGAAAATCCAATTATAAGAGACATTTACAATCGAATCGACATATATCCGCGACGAATCCAGTTACACCGAACAAACCACCAATGTTTACTTGTGAATGTGGATTGACATACAAACATCGTGGTTCACTGTACAATCACGCTCTTAATTGTACACAACATTCGAAACTCAATACGATTGTGCGGAAATTTGTACTACAATTTATTGAATTGGGATTATGTAACGACCGAACGAACGAACGAACGACCGACCGAACGACCGACCGACCGACCGAACGAACGACCGACCGAACGACCGACCGACCGACCGACCGAACGACCGACCGAACGAACGAACGAACGAACGACACCCACGTCATCACCGATATGGTAATGTACAGAATTTCGGAGACACAACAATTTCAACGAAACCAAAATATATATTACGCTCGCAGAATCAGGGATAAAATATCAAACCCGAATATAAAAACCGTTTTGGATACAATAAATCAAACAGAATTTACTATTTCCAAATGTTTTGAAGATATGTTATCACGATAACAACATCTAAAATTATTGTTTTTGTTTCATATACAAAAACAATTAGTGTAGTAAATAAATAGCTGTTAACAAGGATAACGCACTGCCGATCTTACGTATAGTTATTTCTTCTGATAAAAAAATCCATGAACCAATTATTGTAAAAAGAATATCTACAGAGTAATCCATTATTGTCAACTTAGATGCAGGTGTTTTTGATACCAAGAACATCCATATCATCGCAGCCATAACTGATAATAATGAAATAAATACAACCCTCATTACGGTTAATGTCGATATATCGGAAATATCTCTGAATATATCTTTGTAACTTCTAAAAAACGGGATTGTAAGTAACAACATTATAAAATATGCAGTAGCTTCAATAAACAATACCGTATACATAGAATGAACACGTACGAGCAGTTTTCGGTGTACAGTTACAATAATGCCCACGAGAGCCGATAAAATGATAAAATAAAACAGTATATTATTGGGCATATTATTGAGATTCGTATACGGTTTATTCCACATAGATCCATTAGTATGTTTTAACACATTTGTATATGCGAACGACATTTACAATATTACAATATTATTTTATTACCAATAATATTCAATATACAGTAATTATATAATGCACAATAATATTCTATTTGTAAAAGGATTCGCGACAAATATAAAAAATGAAAATTCAGATGATACATATAAACCAATAAAGAATTATTTTGTAGGATGTCGTGATAAAATCAAAGTACAGTGGTTTGAATATACACCGAATGAACAATTTGAAGATATATATAATCGATTGGTTGAAGTGATTGAAAATGGTAACATCGAAAGTGGAAAACCATTCGATCGGATAATTGGTCATTCAATGGGAGGATTGTTGACTTATAGGTATATGAATGATCCTAATAATGAAACTAATCTACAACCACCTATTCTTCTGATGCCATACTTACAAACTTCAAGTATTTTTTTGAAAATTTTACAGGCGGATTTGTTCCCTTCGTTTATTGCTAATAATTTTTGGGTTCCATTTGAACTTGGATTGCCTGCATCCGATCTATGGGATAACGGGAATATATTAAATTCCCGTTTCGATTTAGTGAATATGCGTCAACTAGTACAAGCGGGGTTGTGGCAAACAGAAAACAAGTTGGATGATGATATCATGCTACTAAATAATTTGAAAAATATGGGTGCATATATAATTTTAGGAGAAGACGACACATCGGCTGTATTGAGTAGTAAGATCATCGAAGAATTTAAAGACCCCGATTCGGATTATAATTGGCAGGAAAAGGTACATATTGTTTTGGCAGGAAAACACGAAGCGTTCAAGTCATTCAAATCCAATTCGGATTTTTTCGAAATGTTTGATAAAATGGTAAACAATGAGTTTGACACATCATCGTCAATACTAAATGCAATTAAATTATTAATTAATTCGACAATGAAATCGATAGAACAATCAGTAGAAACAACATTTGTATCATGTATCGAACCGTCGGATGAAACGTCCAACAAAACATCCAACAAAACATCCAACAAAACATCCAACAAAACATCCAACAAAACATCCAACA
>ENA-UOXV01004023-UOXV01004023.1-marine-metagenome-genome-assembly--contig:-NODE-4023-length-17221-cov-6.060585_pt1 | contig 17221 bp, 16 predicted proteins | sample MGYA00238165_ERZ766961 | MGnify/ENA primary metagenome ERZ766961 (study PRJEB28924, sample SAMN03173240) | marine metagenome | biome: Marine; feature: Water; material: Subsurface seawater | place: North... | reverse complement strand
AAATATCAACAAACTAGTTGACGAAAATTATAATTTTAAAAATCCACTATGTCTTGATATTGAAACTGCATCCATCTGTGACCTAGCATGCCCACATTGTTTTAGAGAATACATTGTAACTCCTGATAAAATAATGAAAGAAGATCTGTATCTTAAAATTATGAGAGAGGTGAAAAAGCTAGAAATACCCTCTGTCAAACTTAATTGGAGAGGTGAACCGTTACTAAATCCTTTGATAGATAAATTTATATCAATTGCAAAACAAAATGGGGTTTTAGACGTTTCTATAAACACAAATGCCACAACATTGGATGAGAAAAAAAGTAAAAAAATTTTAAACTCAGGGTTAGATCAAATAATTTTCTCTTTTGATGGAGGCACAAAGCGTACATACGAGAAGATGAGACCAGGAAGATTTAAGGATAATAAATTTGATAAAATTTATGAAAATATAAAAAATTTTTGTCTAATGAAGAAAAAAGAAAATAAAAAATTTCCTATTACAAAAATACAAATGGTGATGACAAAAGACTCAAGAAATGAAGTAAAAAATTTCCACGACTTATTTTCTGACTTAATCGATGACGTAGTGATTACCCAGTATCAAGAAAGAGGCGGTAAAATGGATGATTTATTACCAGAACAAAAAGAAAAATTAGACAACTATGTTAAAGACAATGAAAATAAAAAAATTAATCAGTACATTGCAAAAGTTAATGGAGATATTTTGATTTCAGAAAAACGAAAGCCATGCGATCAAATTTATCAAAGGTTAATGGTAACTTATAACGGAAATGTAGGAATGTGCTGTCACGATTGGGGTGCGAAACATTGTTTAGGTTATTTAGACGCTGATGGTATCAAAGACAACGAAAAAGATTTACGTCATGTTTATGACAATACACAAAAAAATAAAAAGGGTTTTGAACTTCTAAAGAATATTAAGATGCCAGAAAAATATAATGAGCCAGAAAAGAAAGTCTCTACACTAAATGATATTTGGCTAGGCAAAGAACTCAAAAAAGTAAGAGATAAACATAATTCATCAGAAATTAATAATATCGAAATTTGCAAGAATTGCTCTTATAAAGAATCCTATCATTGGAAAAAAATTTAATATCTAAAAGATATGACCAAATATATAAGTGAAATCGCTTCCTCTCACACAGGTGACCCCAAGTTAATTGAAAAAATTTCGCAGTTACATTGCCAGTCTAATTCAGATTATTTAAAATATCAAATATTTAAGACAGAAAATTTATTTTCAAAAAAAAATAAAAAATTTCCTAACTTCAAAAAAATTGAAGTAGGGTTTAAAAAATGGGAAAATTTAATTAACAAATTTTCTGCAAAAACCAAAATTGTTTTAGAGCCATTTGATGAAGAAAGTTATAAATTTTGTAAAAAGTTTAAAAATAAATCTCTCATAAAGATCTCTTCATCTGAAGCTGATAATTTTAATCTAATAATTGATGCAGTTAAGAATTTTAAAAAAGTTTTTCTGAATATTTCTGGATTAAGTCAAAGCGATATTGAAAAAATAACTCTTATTTTGAAAAAAAAATCTATTAGAAAAAAAATAGTCTTAATGTATGGTTTTCAATCTTATCCAACTGTAGTCAATGATTTAAGATTAAATCTTTTTAATTATTTTAAAAAAAAAGGCTTTGAATTCGGCTACGCAGATCACACAGAGTTTGGAATAAGTAAAAAACTAATTGATATTTGTTCAAAGATCAAAAACTCATTTAAGTGCAAATATATAGAAAAACATGTTTGTTATGATTTAAAAAAAAAACCTAATGATTATATTACTTCAATTAATATGAAAGATATGGATGAGTTTATTGAAAAAATTAATAAAAAAAAAAAAGATAGATTAAATTTCAAATTTAAAAAAGATATTTCTTACAAAGAAAAAAAATATTTTTTAAATTTTTCAAAATTTGGATTTTTAAAAAAAAATTTACAAAAAGGCTCAATCGTATCAGAAGATGACTTAACTTTTTTAAGGTCTTCATCAAAAAAAAAAGGAATTACCAGATTAAATATTTTTGGAAATAAATTAATACTTAAAAAATCACTAAAAAAAGGAAATCAATTATTTCCTAATTTTGTGTCTTTTTAAATGGAAACTTTAAAAAAAAAAAAAATTGGAATTCTTATTATTTCTCGTTCTAATTCAAAGAGATTGAAAAACAAAGCATTATTAAAAATAAAAAACAAACCCATAATAGAAATTTTAATTAGTAGACTTTTAAAAAGGTATGATAGGACTAACTTAGTTTTATGTTCATCTAAAACTAATAATAATAAGTCTTTTTATAAAAAAATTGCAAAAAAATATAATATAAATTTATTTTTTGGATCAGAGTTAAATGTATTAGATAGAATAATAAGTTGTTCAAGAAAATTTAAATTTAAACATATAGTCAGAATAACGGGAGACAATCCTTTCACTGATGTTGAGGCAATATTACCAATGTGTAAAGCACATCTTAAAAAAAATTTTGATTATACATTTAATACCAGTTTACCAAGAGGAACAAGACCCGAAATCTTTTCAATAAAAGCACTTACAAAAAATTATAATAAAGTTGTAGATTTAAATTCAACGGAGTACCTTACTTTTTTTTTTCGAAGAAGTGACCTATACAAAGTAAAAAAAAAAAACTTTAGGAAAATATTAAAGCAACAAAATTTATTTTCAGCCTCAATAGATACTCAACAGGATTTAAAATTATTAAAGAAATTTTTTTCTGAAAATAATTACAAAAAGATTAATAAAAAAAAATTTTTTTTATACCTAAAAAAAAGATCAAAAATTAAAAAAGAAATCAAAAAAATTGCTTTAAAAACGAAAAAATATGATGCCAGGTATCAAATAGACATCACAAGAAAAAGTAAAAATCTTACTTTATTAATTTAGTTTAATTAACGAATATTATTTTAGTATGATACTTAACTTATTCAAACTTATTTTTCTTACTAAATGGGTTTATTTACCTCCTAAAAAAAAAGAGCTACTGATTTATGATGGTGTAAGTGTAGAACATCTTTACCCTATTTTGATTAATAAGAGTTTTGATATATTCCATGTCCGATATGAAAGTATAAACCTTTCAGTTTTGTTATACACGATTTATAGTAACGGTTTTTTCAATTTAAAAGAAAATTATAAGATAAATTATTTCAAAAGGGTTGATCCAAAAATAATTATTACCTTGATAGACGAAAATCCTGGTTTTTTTAAATTAAAAAGGATTTACCCTAAAGCAAAATATATAAGTATTCAGATTGCTTTAAAAGATGACGTATTTTTTGATTACATAGACAATTTTCAAAAAAAAAATAAAAGATTTATTTTTGAGTCAGATTATAGTTTTGTTTTTGGAAAAAATGATCTCAAAAAATATTCTAAATTTATATCAAGTAAAATAATTTCACTTGGAAGTATTAAAAATAATAATAACCCAATTAATAAAAGAAATTATAAGAAAATTAATGAAATAATTTTTATTTCGCAATTTTCAAATTCAAAACTTAATATAAATCCAAATAAATGGAGAGACTATAAAATATTTAATTATTTGAAAAATTATTGTAAAAGAAAAAAATTAAAACTAAAATTATTGGCAAGATTTGAAAAATTCACGAAAAATAAAGAAAATTTTTATCGAAAAATTTACGGAAAAGGTAACTGGGAATTTTTACCCAACTTCGATAATAATAAAACTTATAAAATAATAAATAAATCTCAATTTATTGTTTTTGAAACTTCAACATTAGGTTATGAGGGATTAACTAAAAATATTAAAGGAGTATGCTTCCCAAGGAAATTTCCTTATAAAAACTATTCACAAAAATACAAAAAGAGCGGTATTTTTTGGTCTGAGAAACTAAGTCAAAAAATTTTAAATAATAAAATAGATCAAGTTATTAAGATGAAAAATAACCTTTGGAAAAACCACGTTAATACTACAGTAAAAGATATATTAGATTACAGTCCAAAAAATAATATTTTAAAAAGCATAATTAATAAAATAAATTAAAAAATGAATTATTGTAAGAATTGCCTAGAAAATGATATTAGGCCAGGAGCTAAATTTGACAAAAAGGGAATTTGTTCAACTTGTAACTATTTTGATCATTTCAATAACAATTTTAATGAGGAAGATAGAACTGAAATTATTAATGAAATAATTAAAAATAATAAAAAAAAATCATTTTTTGATTGTATTCTTGGAGTAAGTGGTGGCAAAGATAGTACTAGGCAGGCAATTTGGCTGAGAGATAAATTAAATTTAAAACCTCTTTTAGTATGCTGTACATATCCTCCTGAACAACTTACAGAAGTTGGAGCTGATAATTTATCTAACTTAATTAAACTTGGATTTGATATTTTAGTGACAGGTCCAGCTCCAAAAACTTGGAAAAACTTATTAAAAGACGGATTTAAAACAGGAAACTATCTTAGGGCGCCTGAATTAGCTTTATATTCGTCACTTCCACAAATTGCTATAAAATATAAAATTAACCTCATTTTTTGGGGAGAAGGTGGTAATGACAAAATCACTGACCCTAAATTATATAATAAAAATAAAGAGTATGACGGAAACTCCCAGAGGAAAGCTAATACGTTAAAGAATTGTGATATTAATTGGATGTTACCTTTTACAAATGATAAAGCAAAATTAATTCCATATAAGTATCCCTCTGAAAAAGACTTTAGACAGAATAAAATTCAAATTATTTATATTGGCTGGTTTATGAAAAACTGGTCGATAATGAATAACGCAAAATATTCTGCTCTTAATGGACTTACTCTAAGAAAAGATCATGTAAAAAATACAAGTGATCTTTATGGAACAATGGCACTGGATGAAGATTGGGTACATATAAATCAAATGATCAAATACTTCAAATTTGGATATGGAAGAGTAACTGATTATTTAAATTATGAAATCAGAAGTAAAAACATATCTAGAGATGATGCCATCAATCTGATTGAAAAATATGATGGCGCGTGTAGTGAAAAATATATAGATAATTTCTGTAGCTATTTGAACATTTCAAAAGAGGAATTTTGGAATAACGTATCAAAGTTTGTCAATAGGGACCTATTCACCTTAAATAATAAAAAAACTGGAAAAAAATTTATTCCAAAATTTAATGTTGGAAAAGGATTAAAATGAAAAAAAAAATTCTTATACTAAACTATGGTACAGGAAACTTAAATTCTATATCAAGAACTTTGAAAAAATTTAATTGTAATATAGATGTAGATAATACAATAAGATCTATAAATAATGCAGAAATAATTATCCTTCCTGGGGTAGGTACATTTGATAAAGCAATCTCTACTTTAAAAGAAAAAAAAATTATTAATCATATAAAAAAAATCGCAAAGAAAGGAAAAAATATCCTCGGGATTTGCCTAGGAATGCAGTTGCTATGTCACGCCTCAGAAGAAATTAATAAAACCCAAGGGCTTAAAATAATCTCAGGTTTTGCAAAACCAATACCAAAAAATCATCATATAGGATGGAATAGTGTCCATTTCAATAAATCATCAATTTATTCTAATTTGGAAAAAAAAGAATTTTACTTTCAACACCGGTTCCATGTGCAAAGTAACAATTCACGTGACAGGGGTTTTTTTCAAATTAATAAAAAAAAATACCTTGCTTTTATTAAAAACAAAAATATTTTAGGAGTTCAATTTCATCCTGAGAAAAGTCAGAGTGCTGGGCTAGATTTTTTTAAAGTTTATTTTGATGACATTTATGGCTAAAAAAAGAATCATAGCTAATGTCATAATTAAGAATAACCAAGTTGTACAATCCTTTGGCTATCATAATTATCTTCCAATAGGAAAACCTGAAATTATTTTAAAAAATTTGGATAGATGGAAAGCTGATGAAATTTTAGTTAATGTAATAGATAGATCTAAGTCAAATTTGGGACCCAACTACGAAATATTAAAAAAAATAAGTAAGCTTAGTATACAGACGCCTATAATATATGGCGGGGGTATAGCTAGTTTAAAAGATGCTATTGAAGTAACTAAACTTGGAGCTGATAGAATTTTGGTAGAAAGTGTAGTTGAAGAAAATTTTTCGGAACTGGAAAAAATTTTTTGTACCATTGGTTCTCAATCTGTTGTTATTAGCCTCCCTTTAGCGATAGACAAAAAAAAAGGTATAGTTTTTTTTGATTATAAAAAGAAAAAAGAAAAAAAAATTAGTAAATTCTTTTTAGACGCCTTTGAAAAAAAACTATTTTCAGAAATCTTGATCATTGATTATAAAAATCAAGGCTTGAGCAGTGAATTTAACATAAATATTTTAAATGAATTTAAAAATAATTGTCCCCTGATTATTTATGGTGGAATAAATAAAAAAGCAAATATTCAAGATATCTTAAAAGATAAAAGAGTTTCTGCTTTAGCTTTTGGAAACTCTTTGAATTATAAGGAACATTCCATTCAAAAAATTAAATCACTATCTAAAAGAAAAATATTTAGAAGTGCTTATTATGATCAAGGATAAAAAATGAACAACAGAGAAGAAATAAAATTTTGCAAAAGATGTTTGTATTCGAATAAACACCCGCTTGGCATAACTTTTGATGATAGAGGTATTTGTTCTGGGTGTAAAATTCACGAGGAAAAAGATAATCTAGATTGGAAACACAGACTTCAAAAAATTTCAAAAATTATAGATCAATATAGATCTAAATCTAGAAAAAATTATGATTGTATTGTGCCAGTTACAGGAGCTAACGATAGTTATTATATAGTACATCTTGTCAAGAATATTTTAAAATTAAATCCATTATTAGTGAGTTATAATAAATATTTTAATACCCCTTTAGGTATAAAAAATTTAGCTAATTTGAGAATTAAATTTGACTCAGATATTATTTTTAAAAATGTCAATATTAATTCAGTAAAAAAAATTTCTAAATATACCTTTCTAGAATATCAAAATATTTATTGGCATGTTTTGGCAGGTCACACAATTTTTCCACTAGAGGTAGCGATTAATTATAAAATCCCTTTAATCATTTGGGGAGCTCATCAAGGGCTTGAGCAAGTTGGTATGTTCTCACATAAACATGAAGTAGAGATGACTAGAAGATATAGACATGACCATGACTTATTTGGTTTAGAAGCTGATGATCTAATTAAAGTAGAGAATGATCTTAAAGAAGAGGATATCTTTCAGTACAGATATCCGTCAGACTCTTTGATTAATAACTTAGGTGTACGAGGCATTTATTTAGGAAACTATTTTAGATGGGATCCAACATCACAACACCAAATGATGGTAAAAAAATATGGATATAAATCTGCAAATTTTTTAAGAACTTTCGATACTTACGACCATGTAGATTGCTACAACTATATGAATATTCATGATCAACTAAAAATCTCAAAATGTGGATACTCAAAAATTACGGACCACGTTTGTAGAGAAATTCGACATAAAAGAATAAATCGAAACCAAGGTATAAATTTAATAAAACATTATGAACAAAAAAACTTTCAATATTCTGAGTTATTTTCTGAATGGTTAGGAGTTGATACAAACTCTTTAAATTTTATTTTAGAAAGAAGTAAAAATCCTCAATTCTGGAAAGAAGTGGATGTTAACAAATTTATATTTAGCGGACCCAGTAACTTTTTTAAAAGCGATGAACAGATCAATAGTCATAATTTTTTGAGTAAGGATTTTATATCTACTGATACCGTAGAGCTTAATCAAAAATCCAAAGGGTATGTATATTTTGGAAAAGGATTTTAAAAAACTAATTAAACCTCAGTATTTCTTAATACTCTTATACAATTAACTTTACTATTCAAAAATAAACAGTTATAATGTTCAAATATTGAACACTAAATAAAATTAATTTTATGTGGGCTATAGTCAAAATTAACAGAAATGAAATAAGCTTTTTAAAAAATGATTTTAAAAAGAAACTTGGCAATGGGTTAGATCTTTACTCACCTAAAATGCTTTTAAATATTTCAAAACAAAACAAGTATATAAAAAAAGAATTTAATTTAATGGGTGACTATATATTTTGTTTTCATAAAAAATTTCAAGATCCAAAAATTATTCAATCTTTAAAATATGTCAAAGGACTTAAATATTTTTTAAAAGGTTTTGAAAAGTCTCAGAATGAAATTATCGAATTCATTAATAGATGTAGAAAATCTGAAGATCAAAAAGGTTATGTAACTCAGACATTTTTTAAATTGTATTACAAAACTGCTTATAAATTTTCTTCAGGCCCGTTTGTAAATATGATTTTTAAAATAATAGATTTACAGCAAGATAAAATAAATATTTTAGTAGGAAATTTAAAAACAACTTTGAAAAAAAATAAATATATTTTCACACAAGTTTAATTTTTCACTTACAATTGTTTAAATATTTCATTAAAAGGTTAGAAACTTTCTTCAGTTAATTAAACGTTTATTTTGATAAATAATATTATGATATCAATTATAATCCCTGTATTTAATTGCGAAAATTATATTGGCAGATGTTTGAGGTCACTTTTGAGTCAAACTTTAAGCAAAGAAAAATATGAAATAATAGTAATTGATGACGGAAGCACTGATAAAACCAGTTATGCTCTAGAACTTTTTAAGGAAGATATCAAAATTATACGTAATAAAAAAAATATTGGTTTACCTGCTTCACTTAATAAAGGCATGAAATCCTCAGACTCAGAATTCATTGTAAGAGTTGATGCAGACGATTATGTAAGCGTTAATTTTTTATCAATACTCTATGAATTTTTGATACAAAATAAGAATATGCATGCAGTAGCTTGTGATTATGTTCTGATCGATGAAAAAGAAAAAGTAATTTCAAGGGAAAACTCCCAATCCAATCCAATCGGATGTGGAATTCTATTTAGACGAAAATGTCTTGAAGAAATAAACTTTTATGATGAGACCTATTTAAGGCATGAAGATAAAGATTTAAGAGCAAGGTTTCTAAAAAAGTTTAATATTTCAAGAGCTGAAATACCATTGTACAGATATAGAAGGCATAAAAAAAATATTACCAATGATAAAAAAGAGATGGTCCATCATCTCAAAAGACTTAAAAAAAAGCATAGTGAGTAAAATAAAAGTTATTATTCAAGCAAGACTTGGCTCTAAAAGACTTAGAGGAAAGATTTTGTTACCGATTTGCGGTATACCTTTAGTTGTACTTTGTTGGAAAAGAATAAAAGATAAAATGTTTAATTTGGAAGTTGCAATTCCAAAAGGTAAAGCAGATGACAAGGTAGCAAAAATACTTAAAAAAAATAACATAAAATTTTTCAGAGGTGAAAAAAATAATGTATTAGAAAGATTTCGATCTTTAACCTCTACGATGAAACCTGATGAACTAATTATTAGAGCAACTGCTGATAATCCACTAGTTGATAAATTCTTTATTAAAAAGCTTATTTTAGCTTATAAAAAAAAAGAATTCGATTATATGTCAGGACACGATAATGTAAAAAATTGTCCTTTTGGCTTACAAGCAGAAATATTTAAAGTGAAACACTTAAGAGAGAAATTTAAAAAAAGCAAATATAATTCAGAGCATGTAACACCATTTATTAGAAAAAAATATTTATCAAAAAAAAAAATTGAAATAAAAAATTTAAATTATACTCAAAATAAGAGAGTAACTTTAGATACAAAGTCAGATTATAAAAAAATTATAAAAATGTTTAGTTATTCTAAAAATAATATCAAAATTAAATATCTTGATATTTTGAAAGCAAGTAGAAAAAAAATTTAAATTATCTTTTAAGCCTTTACTTAATACAAATAACTGTTTATTTAATATTTAAAATGAGCAAAATTAAAATAAAATTTGAAGATCGAAGCCAAAATTGGAAAATCTGGGAAAATAATAGTGATATTGAGAGAAGCACTCAAAGGGTAAAAGGTACGTTACCTGAAATGGAGTGCGCAAAACAATTAACTTCTCTTGTTAGAAAAATTTACAAAAAAGGAAATAAAATTTTGGATTTCGGATGTGCATCAGGTCATTTTTACTACAGTTTAAAAAAATTAGATAAAAATATTCAATATACGGGATTTGATGCAACAAAACCTTATATTCAATTTGCTAAAAAGCACTTTCAAAATTTTCATAATGTAAATTTCGATATTCAAAATATTTTTTTTTTACCAAAAAAATATAACAAAAAATTTGACATTGTATTTTGTTCAAATGTACTTCATCATTTACCCTCTATCGACTTACCTTTGAAAAATTTATTGTCGGCTACTAAAAAGTACTGTTTAATAAGAACTCTAGTGAGTGATAATACTCATTTAAGTAAATTTTATCCTAATGATAATATGAAAAAAAACACTCTCGACTCTTTTCAATTTCAAAATACTTACAGCTACGATTTAATTAGAAAAAAAATTTTAAAAATTGGAAAATATAACATAAAATTTATTGACGATAAATTTAATGGCACAGCAATAAATAGAGAATATAAAAAATACAAAGGCAAGAGATATCCTGGATTAACAAAATATCTTAATAAAGTTCAAATTTCTGGAAGTAAAGTATTTCAATGGAAATGGATTTTTATTAAAAAATAGATAATAAAAATAATTCAAGTAATATTAAAATGTTAAGAAAAAAAATAATTAAATTTGGAAAATCCTTTAAAGATGTTGATAAAATTAAGTCAAATTTTTTTATTGAAAACGATTTACTCATTAAACGACAAGATAAAATTGATCGGATTTATAGATCACAGCCTAAGAGAAAAAAATGCAAGGCATGTAATAAAAAATTGAATGGAGGCTTTTATCAAAATCGTAAAATAAGATATATTGAATGTAAAAAATGCACTCATCTCAACGGCTTTTATGAAGACACAAAATCTTTCGCAACTAAAATTTATAAAGATGAGAAAATGAATTATTCAAAAAGCTATTCAGAGTCTAGCATTAGAAACTTTAAATTGAGACAAAAAAAAATTTATGATCCAAAAGTGGATTTTTTAAAAAATTCTTTTAAAAGTATAAATAAACTTAAAGTTCTAGATGTTGGCGCTGGATCAGGATACTTTATTTCGTCTTTAATTGATAAAAAATTTAAAAAGGTGCAGGGTCTGGAAGTTTCAAAAAATCAGGTAAAATTTGGTAAAACAATATTAAAATCAATAAATAAAAATTCAAAATACCTAGAACAAGCATCTTTTGATAAAATAATTGATAGTGTAAAAAAAACTACATTTAATTGTATATCTCTTATTGGCGTTTTAGAACACATGGTTGATATGTCTGAAATCATGAATGCAATAAAGAGGAATAAAAAAATTAAATTTATTTATATTTTAGTTCCAATGGCTTCATTTATTTGTGTTGTAGAGAATACATTCCCGAATGTTTTTAACAGACATTTAGGAGGAGGTCATACTCACTTATTTACAGAAAAATCATTAAAAATGTTTATGAAAAAATACGGCTTTATTGAGCATTCATCATGGTGGTTTGGTACAGATATACATGATTTTTTTAGATCATTAATTATTGATAATGAAAAAAAAAATTATAAACCTCTGGTTAAAATTACAAATTTACTCAAAGAAAATATAGATAATATACAATTCCAATTAGATAAAAATAAACTTTCTTCTGAAGTTCACATGCTTTTAAAAAGACATTAAAATTTATCCAAAAATAAACATAAAAAAAATTATAAAAATTATTTTGATATTTTAATGGTAAAAAAAATACTCATAACAAATCCAAAAGATATTTTATTGAAAAAAGATGCATATTTTTATGATGAATATTTGTATAACTTAATTGGAGAAAAAAAAACAAAACAAGAGAAATTTTTTTTTAGTTTTGAATATTTAAAAAAAATTAATAATAATAATAAATTAATTTTTAAAAAACTTAATAGATATCGGAAAGAATTATCTAAAGCTTTAAACAAAATTCATAAAAAAGATTTAAACGAGTCCTCTTGGGGAATTGTTTTGGATAAATATCTTTTTTTACTTGTTAGCCCAATAGTAACTGAAACAAAAAATTTTAAGAAAATAAAAAAAAAAGAAAAAAATTTTTTAATATTTGACGAAAGATTTGATGGTCAATATTCGAATACTAAAGAATTTATCTCAGAATATTATTATGACAATAGATTTGCATATATTAGATATTTAATTGCAAAAAATTTAGGGTTTAAAATTATTAAAAGAAAAAAATATAAAAAAAAATTTAGAAAAAAAAATTATCATAGCGAAAGCTTTTTGTTAATTTTCTTTAGAAATATAATTAATCTGTACGTAAGGATTTTTAAACCTAGTCTAATTGTTAATTCTTATTTGGGTGTGTCCAATGCTATCAAAGTTTTCTCCCAAAGTTTTGGAAAAATTTTGATTTTACCTTCAAAATATTTTTTTAATTACAGTTTATCAACCCCCAAAAAAAACTTCAAAGTGAGACAATCATTTAAAGTAATAGAAAAAGATTTTGTAGATAAAATTTTTAATTTAGTACTTAACGATTTAACACCTATTTCATATTTGGAAAACTTTAAAAATTACGATGAAATAATTAATAAAATGCCAATGCCTCAATTACTTGGTAGTGGAATTTCGTTAATAGATGACGATTTTTTTAAATTTTTATCGGTAAGAGTTTTAAAAGAGAAAAAAAAAGTAATTACTTTTCAACACGGTTTCAACGGCAAGGAAAGAAATAAAAATAAAATATTTGATTATGTTTTTCAAAAAAAATATTCTTCGGAATATTTATCTTGGTATGATAAAAAAGTTATAAAAGAGAATTTTTTCAAAAAATATAAAAAATTTAAAACTAATCACAAAAAACAAAAAAATATTTTAATTTATCCAACTGCAAATTTAGATAGAACTAATTATTCTAAAAATCTTACAAAAAAATACCACCCTTTTTTGAACAATAATTTTAAATTTTACGACAATCTTAATGATGAGATTAAATTAAACGTGAAAATTAAACTGTTTCCTTTTAAAGAAAAATTGATAACAAATATTTGGCTAAAAAAATACGGTAATAAAAATTTATTCGTTCAAAACCATAAAAATATATTTAATAAATATAAGATAGTAGTGATTGATGATGTTTCAACTCCTTTATGTGAATTATTATATACCGGAACACCCTTCATTTTAATTGACGATGAACTAGAATTTTTAAATCTGAGTGTGAAAAATAAGATTAAAGATCTAAAAAAAATTAATATTTTCTTTAATAGCCCGAAAAAAGCCAGCGATTTTTTAAATAGAAATTTTAACGACTTATCTTATTGGTGGAATAATGTTAAAAAAAGTAAAATTTACTTTTCTTTGAAAAAAGAATTACTACCTTCTACTTCTAATGTAGTTAGCTTACATAAAAAAATCCAACAAATTAACTTAAATGAATAATTTAAAAAACATAGATCTGATTATTTCTAAAAAATTTAAAAAAAAATTATTTTTTATGCTTTTTTTGATGATACTTACTTCTTTATTTGAACTTATATCATTAGGAGCAATGTATCAGATACTCAGTTTCTTTTCTAATTCAAATATTCAGTCTGGACAACTATTGAACATAATAAAAAATTTTCCTAATTATTATAGTATAGAGGTTTATTTAATCATTACTTTCTTTTTATTATTCTTTTTAAAAACATCGATTTATTTTATTTATTACAAAAAAGAAACCCATTTTAAGTCACATTGTGTTGCTGATGTAAGCTCGAGATTATTCAAAGGCTATATGAGCTTACCGAAACTTTTTCATTTAAGATCTAATATCTCTGAAACTATAAAAAATATAATTGAAGAGTCCGGAAACTTTTCTGGCGTACTAGACTCATTAATGACTATAGTTCTTGAACTCATAGTTTTAATAGTAATATTAACTTATTTATTATCTATCGAACCTGTAACAGTTATATTAATCTTTATATCTTTAATAATTTTTTCAATTTTTTTTCATAAAATTAATCAAAAACCAATTTCACAAATGGGAATAGATCGAGCCTACCATTCTAGAAACAGACTGAATTTCGCTTATCAAGGACTTTCAGGAAGTAATATTTACGAAATTACAAATAAATCAAAATTTATAGAAGAAAAATTCACAGAAACTAATTTTAATTTAGCTAATATTAATCAAAATACTCATTATAGAAGAGCAATAATTAAACCTATTTACGAGATACTTATATTGTTTATGTTACTATTAATATTAATTTTTGTTTTACAGACTGGCAACCAATTAAAAGAAATAATTCCCGAGCTTGGAGTTTTTCTAATTGCTGGATATAGATTAATACCATCTTTTATAAAAATTATAAGTTGCTTACAAAGGTTTACTTTTTTTATACCACCTGTTTCAAAATTGAGAAAAGATTTTGATAATTTCGAATATTTTAAAGGTCAAAATAAAGATACAGGTAAATCTTTAAGTTTTGAAAATAAAATTGAACTTAAAAATATATCTTTTACTTACAAAAAAAAAATTAGTGAAAAAAAAGAAGATAATGTTTTTAAAAATTTAAACTTCAGTTTTAATTTTAAAGACAAGATTGGTATTATTGGTAAAAGTGGTGTTGGCAAAAGCACTTTGTTAGATATATTAATGGGATTATTACCAGTAAACAATGGAGAAATTTTAATTGATGGAAAATCAATGGAGGCTTACAAAAAAGATTGGCAAAAATCTATTGGTTGCGTTCCACAAGATGTATTTATTTTTGATGGTAGTATAAAAAAAAATATAGCATTTGGAGTGCCTGATGAAAAAGTAAATTTAGATAAAATAAATAAAGCTATAAAATTAGCTAATTTAGTTGATTTTTGTAACGAGTCTAAATTTGGTTTGAATACTTTAATCGGTAAAAATGGCTCTCGAATATCAGGAGGGCAAAAACAAAGAATTGGTATTGCAAGAGCTTTATATAGCGAACCAAATGTACTAATTTTTGATGAAGCCACTTCAGCACTAGACGAAATAACTGAAAAGAAAATTATCACAGATATTCATGAACATTTTGATGATAAAACAGTTTTAATAGTTACGCATAAGCGAGAAAATCTTAAAAAATGCAATAAAATTTTTGAGATTGAGTCAAACAATATAAATCAGATTAAATAATTTGCACTAAGATATTGCTAAAAGTTTGAATAAAAAAATTATTAATTTAAGATGAAATTATGACTGGAAAAAAAATGTTCAAAAATCTAGATAAAAAAAAAATCTGGGACTCAGAGAATATTTTTTATTTAAAAAGTGATGTAACTAGAATTTCAAAACTTTTATATCAATATGAAATTTATAAAAAAATATTAAAACTCCCAGGTGATGTTGTTGAGTGTGGAGTATTTAAAGGGGCCTCTTTAGTACGTTTATTAACTTTTAGAGAAAATTTAGAAAACACTTTTAGCAGAAAAATAATTGGTTTTGATGCATTCGGTAAATTTCCCAAAGCATCAAATGACAAAAAAACAAAAAAATTAATTTTACCTTTCGAAAAAGGTATTTCAAAAAATGAACTTGAGCTTTACTTAAATGATAAAGGATTCAGAAATTATGAATTAGTAAAAGGTGATGTGAGAAATACACTGCCGATCTTTTTGAGAAAATCACCAGAGATAAAAATTTCATTGTTACATTTAGACATGGATATATATAAACCAACAAAATTTGTTTTATCAAAGATTTATGACCGTATTGTTAGGGGTGGGGTAATACTGATCGACGATTACACAGCAGTGCCTGGATCTACAAGGGCTATCGATGAATTTTTAAAAAAAAATAAAAAACTTAAAATTCAAAAATTAGGTTTTTATAAACTTCCAGCATTTATTATAAAAGATTAATTTTTTAAAACTTAATAATGAAGATAATACTTTTAGCAGGAGGGCCTAGATCAGGAATAGATTTATTTCACAGTCTTCTAGATAATCATCGTGAAATTTTACAGTTTCCAGGTGTTTTATATATAGATCAAAAACTAAAAAAAATATTATCTCAAAGCTCAAAAAAGAAAATCGCGAGAGAATTTATCAAAGAATATATAAATTTTTTTGACTCGAGAAAATTAAAAATTGAAAGACATCATCAACTTGGAAAAAAAAAAAATAAATTTTATAAAGTAGACAAAAAAAAATTTATTGAGAATTTCTTATTACTTTCAAAAAAAAAAAAACTTTTTAATAATTCAATTTTTCAAAATTTATTTTTATTACATAAGGCTTATGACTTAAAAGATTTGGGTAAAAAGAAAAAGATAATAGTGATAAACGTCCATATACTTCCTTTTGTTTTCAATTTTGAAAAGATTTTTAAAGGTGTAAATTATGAAATAATTCATACAATAAGGCATCCTCTGTCAGCAATCTCCTCTACAGTTAAAAATTGGATTAATTATAAAAACGGCATTTATTTAAAACCAAAAGAACTTTTTTACAATCTTGATCTAATAGTTTTTGGTATTCAAAAACTTAAAAACTTAAAAAGGAAGATACACATAATACAATTAGAAAATTTACATCAGAGGGCAAATTTGATTATGAAACAATTTTGTAAAATTTATGACTTAAGATTTGAAAAAACTTTACTCAATTCGACGTTTCACAACTTACAATGGTGGGGTGATGCAGTAAGTGGTAAAGATTTAAATGGCTTAAATAAAAATTTCAAAGCCTCATATGATTTAGATTTATTTGAAGAAAGCGATTTAAGTTATCTTAAGTATATTTTATACGATATTTTAAAAAAATATAATTATAAAATTAATATTGAAGAAAAAATGGCTTTTCATTTTAAACCTTTAAAATTCGAGCAGATTTCGTGGAAAAAAACCATTGAAAACAAACAAATTAAACACTCACTATCAATTTTATTTTATTATTTAAAAAGAGTTTTAAAATTTAATAAATTTTTTATTAAAAAAGAGATATTTTTACCAAGATCAATTCGTTAAAACTTATAAGCAATCATGATTAAAAAAATAACAAATTTTTTTTATAAACATGACAAATTCGCTCACCTTAAATTTGTGAAAATTTTTAAAAATCTTTAAGCTTGCATAACAAATTTAATAAAACTCTATTAATTATGAGAAACTCTATTGATTTTTATCTTTTTAATGGTTATTAAGTTTGCATATTAACATCAACAAAAACAGGT
>ENA-UOXV01004019-UOXV01004019.1-marine-metagenome-genome-assembly--contig:-NODE-4019-length-17227-cov-6.300023_pt1 | contig 17227 bp, 18 predicted proteins | sample MGYA00238165_ERZ766961 | MGnify/ENA primary metagenome ERZ766961 (study PRJEB28924, sample SAMN03173240) | marine metagenome | biome: Marine; feature: Water; material: Subsurface seawater | place: North... | reverse complement strand
TCGGCGGGTGGTGGGTCGTATGCGGGCGTGCTGGGCGGTGACGCGTGAGGAGGCTCCCGGCCGTGGTTTTTCGCGGTCTGGGTTGTGTTTTATCCGCTTTTGGGGTTTTTGCGTGCCTATCTGGATTGGCTTGGTTGCACACCCTAAACCCTAAACCCTCCTTTTTGAAGGTGCCAACTCAAGGTACCAACACGCTCTCTGTTGCCTTTTTGGTACCCGGCCCGTCTGTACGAGATTATTCACTTCATCATTTGCCACCCCCCCCTCCCTCTGCCAGATGTCCTCGTATGAGGGCCTGTCACTGTGTATCCGTTAGTGGCGTAGGCCTCTTGGCACTTATCACATGTGCGGCTTTCCAGCGCTGTCTCCCGGCCCCCGATGACGTCATGTCGTTCGCTATGCGGTCCGTGACGGTTGTCAGTGAACAGATATTTCCCCCGTATCCTCTTCTCTGTATGCCTATCTATCGATATCGCCTTCTCTCTCCCTCTCCCTTTCCCTCTCCCTCTCTCTTTCGGTCTGTGATTGCTCGCTGAATGTCTGTGCCACGTAGTCGTGCGAGCTCGGATTCTATTCAGCATCCTATGAGATCCGCAGAGCCCCGGGATGCCCTTTTCAAACATTTTATTGATTCCCCCTGACGGATTATTTCGCAGCATCTTCGCCCCCCTGGGCCTGTCTGCGAAGAGCAGCGTTGAGGCCCGTAAACCACTGCAAGGCCACCGCGAGGCGCCCAGCCGTGCTCTTGGACTCGAGGACCTGTTGGAGGTCCGGGTTTTCGCCGAGGACAGTGAAGACGAGGTACGAGAAGCGCTGCTGCCGCCGCTGCGCAGGGTAGTGCGCAGTGATGTCCTCCTGCACGCCCTCGCGCTCCTGTTCTTCCTTGATCTGCTTGAAGGCGAAGGCTTCCGGCCACCCAAGCGGCGGTGGAGGCGGAAGGAGGTGCAGCAGCTGCGTTGGTACTGGCATGGATCGGCCCTGATCTGCGGTCACGACCGCCAAATTACGGATCAGCGCGTCCAGCTCCACCCAGACCCTAATCTCGTACTGGTTCACGTCGCCGATCTCGACCGCTTCGCCGGCAGAGCGAAGCACACCCGCATCGACCATGTCGTCAAGTGAAAGCACCGGGCGCAGCTGGCCGTGTTTGTCTCCCGCGTCCAAAAAGGTTTCCTCCAGCGACTGCCGCTCCACCTTGCTTGCCGCAGCAACGGCTGACGCCGCACCCGCCGCCACGGCTTCGTGCACAGCGGCCGGAAACAGCTGCGCCACGCGAGCAGCCAGTCCGGCAGTCTTGTTGAGGGGCACGATCGGCGGCACAAGCGTCAGGTCGATAGGCTCAAGAATTGCCCCGCCGACTACCTCGGGTCCATTCGTCAGCACAGGGGGGAGTTCGATCGGCCCAGCAAATGCCCCGCCCTGCTCCAACGCTGCCCACGCAGCGTCCTCAGCCACTGCTCCCGACAACGCCACTGTCCGCCGCCACACCGCGTTGTTGCCAAATGAGCGTGAATCATCCGCTGCACATTCCGAGTCCGCATCTTCGAGCGAGAGCTGCCCGAGAGCATCTCCCGCCGCTCGCTGCCACTGCTCCCAGATCTCTGCATCTGGCAGGAACTGCCCAAGTCGCCAGCCCTCGTCAGAAGCTCATCGCGGTGCGGAAGGAGGAAGCAGCTAGGCGTTCCCACACGGCAACTTGCAGGGCGCGGTTCAGCAAAGAGAACCAGGCACGACCACTAGCGGGGCACAAAACGCAGACGGGCGCTATTCGGCACTCAACCTGGACATCGGCGCGCGAGTAGGGAAGAGACTGGGTCTGGTTGAGCACACGCACACGCGCGCGGCCCTGAACGACTAGAGTGAGAGTCGAGTCTTCGTTGCGCCTCACTGCCATGATGCGCATCAGAGTCCCCACCAGCGGCGCTTGTGTGCCGATCCGCAGCTCAAATTCTGGCTTGCCGAGGTTCTCGGTTCCCCCAGGCAAGAAGCAGTGCACGTACTCCCACGGCCCCGGACCAGAGAGGACCCCTGACAAACCGTCAAGCCTCAGCGCAAGTAAGTTCAACAGGCAGAGGAGACTGGCAAAGTCTAGTCCGGAGATCAATCAGGAACTCCGGGTCAAGTTTTTACCTTCGAACATGTGCGTGTACTGGGGCTGCCACACGTTGAGGACGCTCTGGTAGCCGGGCAGGACAGTCCAGCGCCAGCGACAGAGCGGCATGTCCGGCTTCACTCCCATCAGGTCGTGCTGACCTGGCTGCACAAAGCTCGCCGCTGAAGAGGTATCGGGCGATGCTCCAGGCGAATAAAACGCCTTCTTGAGCGCTTGCACCTGCCATTGCACACCAAGGCTGTCCTCAGCACTGCTCGACAAGTCAAGGGACGCATCTGCAGAGCACATCAGCGTGGCACAGAATTCCCATACCCTGCCTACGCGCGCAGCGCTGACAACATTCCTACATGCAGCACAGCACACTCTCATCTCGTCTGGCTATGGGCCCGGGACGTTACGCGCGTCAACCGGCCCGAGCTCCGAGATATGGGCTCATTCGGCACGGTCGCTTGCAGATGCAACCCCATTTGGGTTGCATCTGCAACCCAAATCCTTCTCTGCTTCGATCTAAAAGCCGAAACCACGCCAATTCCCCTCACACGGATACACCTCCTGTCTGACGGCAGCATAAACGCTACAGACTATTGAATGTGTGTGCGTACGCAAAACGCGCGGTGGCGGTGGCTGCTAACCTGCTGGTTCCGCTCCTCAAAGAGCCCTTCGAAAAGATCTCCCCCATCCGCCATCATCCCCAACTGTACTGACCGGCCATTTTGACGTTGCAAAGGTGCAAGACACGATCCCGCGCGCCCCGATCGCAGCGTGAGCGGGGTTGGAAGACCCGAAAAGGCAGATGTGCTCGAGAGAAGCGCGCACAGTGCAAGCGCCAACACCATTCCCGATGCCGACTTACTCGAAATGAACACCCAACTTGAGGGGGGGGCGTGCCGTAACTTTGCGTGCCGCAGATTTGAAAACCGTGCTGCTGTGCACGAGGGAGCCCCTGGCACGCAGCCAGAGTCCTACCGCGAGTCCAACCCGCGCCTTCACAACGATAGGACGCAACAATTCGAGCTGATGAGAGAGTCCATTCACTTTAGCGAAAGACCTTCCAAAAGTCATTTTCAGAAAGCCGCGAAAGCAGCACACCACGAACAAGTGCGGCTTGTTCGTGGTGCAGCACGCCGGGTTCGTGGTGCAGCACGCCGTTCACCCACACGGGGCATGGGTGAACGAAAGCGCGGGCGAGTGGAAGAGGGATGCAATAGCACTGTTCACGGGCACGGGGTGCCCGGTAGTGGCTCGGTGGGCCCCATTGGTGTGGACCAGACCGTGTGCAGCTCAGTGGCGTTGGACACAAAGATGGAGGAGGCCTCGGCAGCGGAGCAGCGCCAGCAATTTTTGGCCGCGGAGCATGGTGCCAAATTAGAGGTGGGAACCGAGTGGTTTGTCGTCTCGCACCAGTGGCTGAGACACTTCAAGCGGTACACCTCTATGCTTGACGCGAGCGAAGGCCATGTGCCGCCGCGACCGGAAGAGGTTGACCAGCGAACGATCCTGGTCGAACCCTTTGCTCGCCGTGAAAGCGATACAGTGGAAGTGGACGAGACTGTGGAGTTTGTGAACGCACTGTACACGCAAACCGGCGTAGCGGTGCCCGTGTTGAGGCAAGGTATCGTTGAGGGCCGGGACTACGACTTAATCACCGCGACGCAGTGGCACTTACTCATGCAGTGGTACGGCGGTGGACCTGCAATTTCGCGGAGAGTGGTCCAGGGTGATCAGCTCTTTGTCGACATCTTTCCGCTGCAGGTATGGCGGTGATGCAGTCCACAAAACTTCAATTCGAGCGTTGCGGGCTGAGTGATGACCGGATTGCAGGTGTGGGTAGATGTGGAGGGACACGATCCACGCGCTCTGCTGATTACGCGGACACAGACGATGTCGCTCCTAGTAGCGGACCTGCTCAAAGGCGTTCCTGATGAGGTGCGTGACGCGGGCAAAGCACAAGAGGTGCGCTGGTTTTCTACGCGCTCTTCGCAGTCTTGGGGCATTGAGTGTTCCCCATCGGATCGCAATACGCTAGAGCAGCACAAAATTTCCCATCATGCAGTCTTCCGAATCGGCATCCAGGTGCGGAGCGATGCGTCCGACGAGGAATCAAACAAGCCCCCGCACCGCGACCTGTCCCCGCAAACGTCCCCGATTGTCGCAGAGACGGATAGTACGATGAGCGGCACTGCAGATGGATGGGACGATGTCCGTCACTGTCTCGTGGTTGAGAGCGACAAGCTGCACATTTTACCTGGCGGCGGAACAGGACCATGCATCGAGGAAGGCCGTGGCCTTCAGGGGCTGGTCAACCTCGGCAATACTTGCTTCATGAATTCGGCGCTGCAGTGTCTTTCCAACTCTCGTCTGCTCACTGAGTACTTTTTCTCTGGATCCTGGCGCAAGGAGCTCAATACGAGCAATCCGCTCGGGATGCGCGGGGAGCTGGCAGAAACTTACGCGGGGCTGCTCACACGCCTGTGGGGCCAGCAGGCATCCTATGCAGAAGATCCGTCAGATCTCAAGCGCGTCATTGGCTGCTTCGCCCCGCAGTTTACTGGCTACTCGCAGCATGACTCACAGGAGCTTCTTGCGTTTCTGCTCGACGGCTTGCACGAGGACCTCAACCGTATTTACAATAAGCCGCCAACGGAGGTGCCGTCCGGAGATGGTACCAACGATGAGACCATCGCTGCAGTGGCATGGGAGCGTCACCGCCTGCGGAACGACTCAGTCGTCCAGGACCTTTTTGCGGGCCAGTATCGCTCCAAGTTGCAGTGCTCATGCTCCAACGTCTCTGTCACATTCGACCCTTACAACTGCGTCACACTACAGCTTCCGCAAGCGCATCTTGCCGCAGTCCCGCTAACATTCCATCCTACACACCCGCTCGCCCGGCCTGTGAAGTACGTGCTGCGTCTCTCGCGCTACGCGACAATGGCAGATCTTAAAGTCGAGGTTGAGCGCCTGACCGAGACGCCAGCAGCATCGTTGGTCGTCGCCGAGATTTTCTCCTGCAAATTTTACCATACCTTTTCCGATTCGGAAAAGGTTTCCCTCGATGGCGACACTCACGTCTACGCCGTTTCACTCCCGCACGGTGTTGAGGAAGTATTTTGTCGTGTGTTCGGGCGACCGTCTGCTATCCTGTGCAGAGACAGAGCTCGGGATCGTCCAAAACCTGACGAGCCGCTCGCCAGCACGGTGTTTCTCAAGGTTGGATGCTCTCTCATCCTGCTCGTCTTCTTGCCTTGCACAAATTACTTTCTTACTTTTTTTACAATTTAGCCTTGGTCACCATCTTGCATGTGTCAATAGCCACCCGCTCCTTGACGAAAATGCGCCACTTCCTCTGCAGCTCGTTCACCGGAAGCTCAGGGTATCGGATGCCAATTATGGCGGATCGTCTGGATTTGTTACCTTCGGAACGCCCGGACTCGCTCTTCTGCATGGCCAAACCCCGACATATCGCCAGCTCCGCCTTGCCATTGTCAAGGCAATCCGTCGTTTTGTCCACCCGCCGCCAGGTCAGTTTCTTTTTCGCGTCCTCGAAATTTGATGTCGCCTTATCTTGCCCCTGGAAAGCTGCTCTACAAGTGCCTTGATGAAGCGATATACTTTGTAGGGGGCAATCTGGTGGAGGAGCTGGTTGGGCATGGTATGACGGGACTAGGAGGAAAGCCGGACTCGCCGCTCGGCTCGCCACCTCATGGGGGCGCCGAGGCCATGGACTGTGATGGGTAAACGAACTCGCATACCGGAACTTACTCACGCCCGTGCATTTGTTGGCGGTGCCTCAATGATGCACCTGTTTGACAGCTCGCTGTGGGAACAGGGCGGAACCATGCGGCGGTGGAAGAGCACGGAATTGGGAGTCGGAGTTAGAGAGGGAGTTCCCAGAGCTTCTGGAAGATGCCTTCGTGATCAAATTGCCCGGCTTTCGTGCAAACAGGGATGTGGAGTGCGATCAGGACGTCGGTATGCTAGTGTCTTCAGCTGGAGACTCTTTGTCTGTCGAAGTGGAGCTTGAGTGGTTGCCGCATGGCCTCGAGTCAGTGCTCAATGCGGCAGAATTCGAGCGTGTAGAAGAGCACGCATCGGCACAGCAGTGCGGACCGACGGAGGAAATGTCGCTTGAGAGCTGCCTGCAGCATTTCACTACTACAGAGGTGCTCTCGGACAACGATCGGTGGTATTGCAGCAAGTGCAAGGAACACACACGGGCAACAAAGACTATGCAGCTTTGGAGTGCTCCTGATTATCTCATCTTCCATCTGAAGCGCTTTTCCGATCAGGATGGAGTGTCACTTTTTTCCCGTGAGAAGATTGACACGCTTGTAAAATTCCCGCTGGAGGGACTCGACCTGGCGCCCTTTGTGGATTCTTGCCGCAGCGCTTCCCGGCCAGGCTCTAGACAGGAGTCGGCTGCGATCGTGCCGATGCTCTACGATCTGTACGCGGTTTCGAACCACTTTGGAGGAGTTGGTTTCGGGCACTACACGAGCTTTTGCAAATCTCCCGCTGACGGCAAATGGCGAGTCTTCGACGACTCCAGTGTTTCGATTGTTAATTTCGATTCCATCTGCACGCCTGCGGCTTATGTGCTGTTCTACTCGCTGCGCCAGTGAAGTATCATGGTACATTCGTTGAAACCTGCACCCCAGCACAAGAGAGCTGGAGTCTTTCGACATGCAGACAAACCGACTGTGTCGGTGCCATTGTAAGGGTCGAGGCATAGACACAGGGACAAACGCGCAGCACGAGAAAACCAAGTTCACACGCACTCGCAGCCTTCAACAGCACGAACAAATTTAATGACTTGTGCCGTGAACCTCCTTTCTACAAACAACGGTGCTGCACAGCAGCTGACCTCTCTCCCACATCTCCTCACAGCTGAAACATCTTTAGAATCTTGTCGAAAAAGCCGCCAGTAGAAGCGATTCCGCTGGACACCGCTGCTTTGGGCGTAGCACCGTACTTCTCCTGAACGATTGTGCAGAGTTCGTCCGCCAGCTGGTCGTCCACGCGGACTCCCTTTTTATACACGGTGCCAACAGCTCCTTCCTGTCCGATGCCACCACCCAGGAAGATATCTACGGCCTCAACAAGCTTGCCCTCCTCGTTCTTGGCCTGGGTGCCGAGCAGACCGATGGTGCCGATTTGCACCTGCCCGCACGTGTTGGGGCAGCCGGTCCAGTGGATGCGCACTGGCTCCTTCATGTCGAACTTCTCATCGAGCATCTCGGAGAACTTCACCGAGTTGCCCTTGGTGTTGATCTTGGACTGTCCGCAGAACTGATTGCCAGTGCAGGTCACAGTACCCTTGGCGAAGCCACCAGGGGTCATTGACCAGCGGGGGATCGCCGTGGCTGCCGCCTTGGCTTCTTCGAGCTTGTCGTCCGGGATGCCGAGGAGGAGGACGTTGCCCTCAACAGTCATTTGCACGTTACCATCGCCAAACTTATCAGCAATATCTGCGGACGCAAGCATCTCGTCCGCATAGCAGCGCGAGCCGGGCACGTGCAGACCAATCCAGTTCTTGCCGTCCGACTGCTTGTGCACGCCAATCAGTTCCTTACGCTCCTTAGTCTTGGGCACGATTGAAGATCCCTCGGTGGGAAGGTCCTCCCCGGTCGCCGCCTTATAACGCTCGGCCACCATCTCGCGGAAGAGCGGGACGCCCATATCGTCAAGGAGGTACATCAGCCTGTTCTTGGTGCGCGGATTGTAGCGGTAACCGAAGTCGCGGAAGACAGTCATTATCGCCGCACCGACTTCCCAGTACTTGTCAAGCGGGACCCAGGCGTCCATCGGGGTCGCGAACTCGCAGCGCGTACCCGTGAGGAGACCGCCGATCTCGATGTTCCAACCCATCTCCCCAGCCGCGTTCTTCGCAGGGTAGTAGGCGATATCGTTGATGTCGGGGTGCTCGTACAGCTCCTTCGAGCCGACGAAGCACACGTTGAACTTGCGCGGAAGGTTGGAGAACTCCGGGTTGCCATTTCCATTGTTGGTCAGTTTCTTGGTGAACTCGTCGCAGTAAGAGCGGGTGTCGACAAGCTCGTCCGGATCCACACCCGCAATGGGGTTGCCAACCAGGTTGCGAACGTTGTCCATACCAGACTGCACCGAGAAGATACCCGTGTCGCGCATGGCCTTCCAATGGCGCGGCATGTTCTCAAGGCGGAGGCCTCGGATCTGAAGGTTCTGGCGAGTTGTGATGTCTGCGCAGCCCATCTGATCCCACATGTCGCGGTTCTTGTCCTGGTCATACTCCTGGATGATTTCCGCGGCGGTGCGCCACTGCTTAGAGGTCATCTTTCCGTTCGGCACGCGGAAGCGCTGCATGAAGGTGCCCGGCGCGATCACGTCGCGGTGGAAGAGCCCGAGCCACTTGAGGCGTACGTTGACGTCCTGCTCGAAACCCTTCATGTTGTGCGCACCACCCACCTTCTTCGCCTCTTCTGCCAGCATTTCGAGCTCATCAAGCACCGCGAGACCTGGCTTGGCCTTCTTGATCTTTTCCTGAGGCGAGAACTTCTTCTCGTTGAGCTCGTCCACAACCAAGTACTCATACCCAGCCGAATGGCTCACCTCTACCTTCTTTACGAGCGGCTGGGAGAAGCCAGTTTCCGTCATGCGGTTGTTGCCAGTTCCCACCTTCTTGCCCTCCGCGATCGACATCGAGAGTGACGTAACGCCTTGGCGGCGCAATGAGAGTGCTGGCGCTGCCGGTGCGAGGGAGAAGGCATCCGCCACCGTCGCCGCCGCGGCCACGAAAAGCACTTGTTTGTGCATCCTCCTGCGCAACACATCGCGAAACACGTTAGAATGCGCCCCCGAATTCTCTTGCTGCCAGGTTGCAGGATTACGGCACACAGCCAAAGCACCGAGCTCACAGCACGCTAGACGTATCGTTCAGATGGATCACTCATGCAGCCGTAAGGGCGGGCTAGGTGGGCGCGCGCCGAATCACGCACCACGGGCAGCGTCTCTCGTGCGGCGCTCACCTTGCCGTGTCTGGGGGTTAGATCGTGATTCGCGAGACCTCGGAAAGAAGCACTCCTTCCGGTTCGCTTTCCCAACCCTCGAATTCGCAGACTCTCGAATTCGCAGACTCTACATGTGACGTTGCGCTACTACGAGGGGTCTTTATTGCCCTCGCCGATTGCCCTTTTCTCCCGGGCTGCCCATTTCCAAAAGGCAGCCAACGGAACGATGGGTTCCTGACCTTCTCTCTTTCGCCGCCACGAAGAGTAGCGCTTTTCCATCTTCTTTCTGAGTTTTTCAGGGATGCGACCAGGTTTTTATCACAAAGTGGTCCTTATCATCGCCAAAAGTTGCAAACAGCCGCAAGGTCGCGGCGGACTTGCGCCGAATCGAAGTCTTCCTAAAGTGCAGCGATGCGCACACTCTGTTTTTGCGACAACGCACAGAGAGATCGGATCCCGAAGGTCCGGCAGAAACTCGAGCGGATCGCGCCCTTCACCATGGTTCGCGCATCGGTCCTTGTCGGCGCTGCAGCGATCGCCCTTCCTCTGGCCGAGGTGAAGTTGCTTCTTTCTCGCATAGTTCATGACCCCAGCAATTGCCTTGGCAAACGGTGCCTTGATTCGCGTGTAATGGGGGCCAACGCGGTGTGCTGCGCGTGCTGATCCTGCGCTGCGGCACGCGCAGGCATTCACTTCACCTGCCATTGCACGCCTACCTCTCCGCAATGACGCGATGGCGAAGGCCTCATTCGCCCGTCCGATCTCCGTTCGGAAGTCTGGTCCGGCCAGTCTCTTAATGGACGTATGACCCGTTCCCTCCCGAACCGTAGTTTTCCAAACTGCAGTTTTCCCAGTCACAGTGCACATGAGGCAGGTCAAGCAGTCGCTTGACTCTGAAGCGTGCATCATGACTCCAGGAGTAACAGAATTTTCTGTAGCCACTTGAGTTCTTTCGGTGATGTTCCAGAGAGGACCGCGATGCTCTTGGAAGCACAGCCTGCAATCTCTTGACGTCACTTCTGTTTGCGCGGCAGTTTGCACCTCCCCCGGCGGCATATGACGCTGTCGTGACTGCGGGTGAGACCAAGGCTAAAATGCCGGCCTGGAAGACCTTCTACATGGGTGTTCTCGCGGGCGCGTACATTGCCTTCGGCTCCTGCCTCGCGATCTCGATTGGCGGTGCTTGCCAGGGCATGATCGCAGCAGGCAATCTTGGAGCGCAAAAGATGATTTTCGGCGCCTTCGGCCTTCCCTTTGGCCTTCTCATGGTTGTTGCTGCGGGTGGCGAGCTCTTCACCGGCAACACCGCCTTTCTGACCGCTGCGATGGCCGAGGTCTTCCCTTGAGCCCCTCTTCACACTCGCCCCCGTGCCGAACGCCACCTACTCCTCTTGGCTTCGAACAACCGGCACGGAGTCGACAGGAGGTTCATAGCACGAGCATCAGCCTCATTGTCTATGCGTGTGCCACACAGGGTAAGGCGAACCTCAAGCAGCTGATCAAGAACTGGGTTTGGTCTTACCTTGGCAACGTCGTGGGATCCATCGCGTTTGCATATCTCGTCTTCATGTCGGGCGTGCTCGCTGCGCCCTCGCTGGCGACGGTCAAGGGCATGGCTGTTGCCAAGACCGGCCTTGCGTTCATGCCGGCATTCTACCGCGGAATCCTCTGCAACTGGCTCGTCTGCATCGGCATCTGGCAGGCCACCGCGGCGAAGGACATTGCGTCCAAGGCGATCGGGATCTGGTTCCCCATCTCTGCGTTTGTTGCTATGGGATTTGAGCACTCGGTCGCAAACATGTTCTTCCTGCCAACTGCCCTCTTCAACGGTGCCGATGTCACCTGGAAGGTCCGTCCACTCCGCCACGCTTCGAACCCTGATCCCCCAACCCGAGAGTGGATTATCAGACGTCTGGGAGACCTCTGACCTCCCGCGGCCGCTTTGAACCACAGGCGATCTGGCTGAACAACTTGCTGCCGGTTACTCTCGGCAACGCGTTTGCTGGCGCCGTTCTTGTCGCTTTCTCGTACGCCCTTGTTTTCGGCTCGCCAGGGAAGAAGCTCAACGAGCTGATGGGGGGGAAGTGAAACTGCGCACTGAAAGTTGTGTCTTTGGGGAGCAAGCGCAAGGGCGCCTGCAGCGTACTCTCGAGCTCGAGTAAATCAACAGAATTACAGTTCAATTTGCCGTTTTGTTTGCCGATGAAAGACTACATACACTACGTCCTGCGCTGCCCCGCCCGCTCAAAGTCCCACATCATCCACCGTCTCCCTGCACCCCTCGTGCCGTGGGAACCGCCCGACACTCACGCCGCCCCTCTCGCCGCCTCTCCGGCAAAGGGCTATCCGCGATGAAGAGGAACCGCGGCCCTCAGTTGTAGCGGTCGCCGCCTCTACCCCTGGCTGGACCGCCTCTTCCGCCTCCTCGCCCACCTCCGCGAGCACTGCCGCGCGCGCTGCCACCCCCTTGGGCACCGCCGCGCGCGCTGCTACCTCCTTGTTGCGGCCTCCCACCTCCCTGCTGACCTTTGCCCGCGACGCGGATGCCCGCGACGCCCTTGAGCTGCATCATACTCACCGTCTTCTGCTGCAGTTCCGGCACGTGTGGCAGTCCGGCAACGTCCAACACCCACGAGTTGGCCGTCGCCACAAGATCCTCCTTACTCCAGCCTGCGGCCACAGGCCTCATCACGGCGTGCTCGCGCGCCGCGACCAGGAAGTGTCTCGATTGCATGCTCACTAGGGAGGAAGCATACCCATGCGTTTGGTGAGGGCATTGTAGTAGCCCATCCACGCCTGATACGCCTGCTCGATCGTCTTAGGGTCCAGCTTCCGCCAGCCTGCTTCAAGCTTGCGCTCTAAGGCCTCAGCGTCGGAACCCATCAGCGCCGCTGCCTCCTGCTTGGCGATGGGGAGATCGTCGACCAGTTTGAGGAAAAATCTCTCGTAGTCGCACAGCAGAAGCACCCCTGTCATGGCACATCAGCTCAGCACTAGCACCCCCTTCCTCCGCCTGGGCTCGGGCGCGCGCGCACCTTGTCCCGACTTGCCCGCACGCGCCGTTCGCCCGAGGCGATGGATGTACATGGCACGATCGGCCGGAGCACCGACCTGCAAGGAACGTGCGGCCTTTAGGGCTTGCTTCTCGTCCAGCATTTGCGCCGGCGCCTAGCAGGAGGGGGGGAGGGGGCGTCGAAAGCCTCCGGGCGAGTCGACCTGGAAGACGTGGGTCACGTCCGGGTAGTCCATCCCGCGGGCAGAAACATCCGATGAGAACAGCACGACATTCTCCTGCTTGCGATACTGCTCTGAAACTCTCTTGCGCGCAGCCTGCGAGATGCGCGAATGGATCTCGAGCGTTTCGGACCCCATCGCGTTGAACAGCTCCGCGGCCACCTGTGTCTGCCGCGCAGTGGTGAAGAACACAATGACCTTGTGGTTGGGGTCCTTCTTCGCCTGCTGCACGAGCTTCCATAGCTCGATCATTTGCGTTTTCGTTGTGCAGGTCACGAGCGACTGGGGAACATGCTGATGGGTCGACTCCTCCTCCCCAACAGTGTCGATGAATGTGAAGTCGTCCTTCATAGCGAGCTTTGCCATCGATTCGACATTTTTGGGCATTGTCGCCGAAAAAAGTAGCGTCTGGCGCTTAGCCGGAGGAGGCAGCATCGAGAGCATCTTATTGATGGCTGGGCGAAAGCCCATATCAAGAAGCTGATCGGCCTCATCAAAAACAAGGCAGCGCATTCCCTTCAGACGCGCAGCGAGGCCCTCGTTCTCAAGAAGGTCGTTGAGCCGTCCGGGGGTACCGACAAGGATGGCCGGTGGCGCGCCATCCTTAAGTTTGCGCTTGTCAGTAGCGATGTTGGTTCCTCCAACGACACACTGAACTTTGACGCCTGTGTGAAACCTTGCAAGCTGCTCAGCTTCCTTATAGATTTGCTGCGCCAGCTCGCGCGTTGGTGAGAGGCAGAGCACTTTGATCTGCCCCGGGTCCTCCGGAGGCGCAACCGCATGCTCGAGCGCTGGAAGGAGAAATGAAATTGTTTTCCCAGTCCCAGTCTTGGCTTTGGCGAGCACATCGACGCCTGTCAGCGCGACTGGGCACGACTGCGCCTGCACCTTGGTCATTAGCTCGTATCCCAGCACCGATGAAATGGCCTTCTTTGTCATCGGATGCATTTGAAGGGAGTCAAAGCGCTCATCCGTGATTTGTGACAGGGTCGTCTGGCTCGTTCGACTCTCCGAGTTGACTACTGTTGACTTGGCGGCCTCTCTCGGCGGCGTGTCCTGAGAAGGGGCGGCACGTGAGGTAACACTGCGCGCCCCGGAGCGGGCTCCTACAGCGCTGCCATCGCGTTCGAACTTCTTTTGCGGCGCGCGAGCGTCTTTTGCACGTGCCGAAGAGCCTCGGACCGGCGGAGATCCTCTGCGTGCTTGTCCACTGTCGACATCACGCCCTTGTCGACCCGAACCTCCGGACATCGATGAGCCTCCGCGGCTCTTTTTCCATTCGACATATCCCGCCTCATATCCACGCTCAGAATCAACCTTACGCCGCCTCGTGCTCGCTTCCCCCTCATCAGGGTATGCCCAGCGGCTCCGTGTCTCCTCGGTCTGAGGACCACGTTCCCTTGAGGCAGCAGCGAGCGCGATGCCCGGCTTGGCAAAGACTCTTTGTGTGTATGATAAGGCCGCAGGTACTCCAATTCGCCTCAATGCCATACCTGGCGATACAAAGGCCGAGGCAACCTTGCAGAGCAACATCGCGAAGAGGACGCGAGAGAATGTTGCTGCAACCCCGCTTCGGCGCATGCCGTTCAGAAGCCGGTCGCGGTGTGAGCTACAATTTCCCGATTCCGGAAACAACTTTCCTCCAACAGTACAGAATCTGCTCCACGGTGCGATCCGACTCTTGCCTGCTTGCTCGCGTTCTTGCCGTTCTCAACTCTCGAGCGAGAAAACTTTGTGGCCCCCGGAAAATTCAGTCCAAAGGCATCCCCGAGGCGGGCCCGATCGGACTTTCTTTCTGCACGCGGAAACCCCGCGAGAGCTGAGCAGTAGCCCCCGGAGGTGCTTGCCGGCCCGTCGTGAGTTGTGGATGGCACGACCATGGCCCGTTCTATCCGCTTCTGTCTGATATGCGCTTTGTAGCTGCGCGCAGCCTCTCTGACCAGCGATTGGCCCTGCCCGGACCTTCCTTCTGGCGGGAACGACAGAGCCTCATGTGATCGCGCTGTGTTGGTCGTGCGCAGTCGAGCATGTCGGCGGAGGAGGCAACTGAGGCAATGGAGAAGGTAGTTCTTGGCGAGGACGGGCAGCCCCTCTCTAAGAATGCGCTCAAGAAGCTCGAGAAGGTGACGACCTCTTTCACCTTCGACAAATAGTGAACAGGAGCCTTCCAATGCAGCTGCTCGCTGAAAACTGCACTGGAATCTTGCAGGCCAAGGCAGCTGCCGAGGCAAAGGCTGCCAAGGCTGCTGCCAAGGCAGCCGCTGACGCAGCGGCAGGCCCGAAGAAAGAGAAGGCGAAGGAGGACGAAGAGGAACTCGACCCGACAGCCTACTTTGAGAACAGGTGCGCTTTTTGACGTGGTCGTGTGTTTGTGCATAAGAGCGCGCCCACATCATCGCACAGCACAGCCCATTACTTGCATGTTTTCTTTATTGCGATCAGGAGTTGACTTTGGTGGCCAGAAGCTAGCCTGCTCAGCAGAGTTGCTCCTCGCTGTGTGGCAGGTCAAAGTGGGTGCAGAACATGAAGGCGGCGGATAAGGCGCCCTACCCGCACAAGTTCCCGGCCGATATATCGATCCCGGTCGGTTTCTCTCTACCGCTCTGGTTCCTGATTTTGAAATGTTTTGTACTGTTCGTGTTCTTGAAGTGTGCACCGGCATGCTCCCGGCCCGTTGCTGCTGCCGCTGCCGCCGCCGCTCATAACACCCGCTCCGCCTCATCTTTCACGCGTGCTCGGCTACAGGATTTTCGCGTGAAGTTCAAGGACCTGCCGGATGGCGGGCACGACGAGTCTGTCACAGTCTCCGTTGCGGGCCGCGTGTGGGGTGCGCGGCCCTGCACCAGACACCTGCACGCCGGGCGTGCCTCGGCACACACGCGCTAGGGGCGCCGCGCCCGAGCAAGGCACTGACAGCGGGTTCGCACAGGCAAGCGGCAGTCTGGGCAATCGCTGGTCTTCTACGACCTCCGTGGCGACGGCGAGAAACTCCAGGTGCGCTGCCTCCTCCTGGCCTCCGGGCCTCCTGCTGGCCTCCCGCCTGCGGCATCACTCCTGAGCGTCACGCCGCGCAGATTATGGCGGATGCCAAGATCCATTCGGATGGGGACTTCGTAGAGGCTCACAGGCACTTGCGCCGCGGCGACATCATCGGAGTGACCGGCCATCCGGGCAAGTCCAAGAAGGGGGAGCTCTCCATCTTTCCAACCAAGGTCAGCGCGCGTCCGCTAGCACGGCTCCGCGCTAGCCGTGCGAGATCCTTCGAGAGGTCAGCCAACTGAGGTGCGATGGAATGGCAGGTCCAACTGCTGTCGGCGTGCCTGCACATGCTCCCAAAGATCGACGGATCGCTCAAGGAGCAGGAGACGCGTTACCGCCAGCGCTACCTCGACCTCATCGTCAACGGCGGCGTCCGCAACATTTTTGTGACACGCGCCAAGATCATCAACTACCTTCGCCGCTTCCTGGACATGCGCAACTTCATCGAAGTGGAGACGCCAATGATGAACATGATTCCCGGCGGCGCGACGGCGCGTCCCTTCATCACGCACCACAACGACCTCGACATGCGCCTGTACATGCGTATCGCGCCCGAGCTGTACCTCAAGATGCTGGTCGTGGGCGGCCTGGAGCGCGTGTACGAGGTCGGCAGGCAGTTCCGCAACGAAGGGATTGACCTCACGCACAACCCAGAGTTCACGACGTGCGAGTTCTACATGGCGTACGCCGACTACAACGACCTCATGAAGATGACCGAGGAGTTCCTTGCAGGCCTCGTGATGGAGCTCCACGGCTCCTACCAGGTCAAGTACCACCCGGACGGGCCCGGGACGGAGCGCGAGCTGGTGATGGACTTCACTCCGCCGTTCAAGCGCGTGTCGATGATCTCGGGGCTGGAGGAGGTGCTCGGGATCAAGCTGCCGAGCGACTACTCGTCCGAGGAGTGCCGCGCCTACCTCGACAAGATCTGCGCGGAGAAGGAGAAGGAGCTCGGCGAGGTGCTCTGCCCGCCGCCGCGCACGATTCCCCGCCTCATCGACAAGCTGGTCGGGGAGTATCTCGAGGGCACCTTCGTCTCCCCGACCTTCCTCTGCGACCACCCGGAGATCATGTCCCCCCTCGCCAAGTACCACCGCTCGCTACCAGGCCTCACGGAGCGCTTCGAGCTCTTCTGCTGCGGCAAGGAGCTGTGCAACGCCTACACGGAGCTCAACGACCCGTTCGTGCAGCGGGAACGCTTCGACGCGCAGGCAAAGGACAAGGCGGCGGGCGACGACGAGGCAATGTTCAAGGACGAGGGCTTCCTCACCTCGCTCGAGTACGGCCTCCCGCCGACGGGCGGGTGGGGCCTCGGCATCGACCGCCTCGTCATGTTCATGTCCGACTCCAATAACATCAAGGAAGTGCTGCTCTTCCCGGCCATGAAGCCTACGGCCGACCACCCGGCCCCCAAGGCCTAGGCTTCGTGCGCGCGCATCGCTTTCGCGTCGTGCCTCGCCTTGGAGTTGCGACTCCTTGCACTGTGACAGACTAGGTGCATTCCGGCGCCGCGCTGGCCAGGCAGGGCGCCTATGCCGCGGTGGCTTTTGCAGGAACCCAGCATCAGTACATCTTAACCATCCAGCTCGGCGTCGCTGTCTGTTGTCGCCGCGGCGCTCGCACTCGCTGTTGCCTTCGAGCTCCATGCAGAGGATGCCCCCCACAAGAAGAATAGTGAGTGCCGCAAGACCAAGATTTTGTGTTCTCTGTCTTCGCAGAAACAAGACATCGACAACATAGTCGTTACAAAAGCTAAGCGCCAGTTTGACAAGAGCATATCACCGCCCCCCCCGACCGCGCCCACCGCCGCCGCGCCCGCCGCCGCCGCGCCCGCCGCCGCCGCGCCCGCCGCCGCCGC
>ENA-UOXV01004015-UOXV01004015.1-marine-metagenome-genome-assembly--contig:-NODE-4015-length-17240-cov-9.596450_pt1 | contig 17240 bp, 16 predicted proteins | sample MGYA00238165_ERZ766961 | MGnify/ENA primary metagenome ERZ766961 (study PRJEB28924, sample SAMN03173240) | marine metagenome | biome: Marine; feature: Water; material: Subsurface seawater | place: North... | reverse complement strand
CGTGCGGATGCCGTCGGTTTGGAGCTCCTCTGGGGCAGGTCGGGATGCGATCGCCTTGCATGCCACATTGGGTTGCTGGGATTACGAGGTGCCGATTGCGCACCTTGAGTTGGTGTCCAGTCTCAATCAGCAATTTAGTTCGCAAACGGACCCAGAAAACTTGGTGACCCAAGTGTTCGCCGGACATCGCTACAGCACCGTTGCGGATCAGAATATCCAGGCCAGACTGCGTGATCTGTATGTCATGCACTTTTCCAACGCGTTTGGTGCAATGCCGCTGTCAACGGGCAACAAAACAGAATCAGCCTGCGGCTATTACACCCACTTCGATATGAATTTCAGTTTCGCGCCCCTTAAGGATCTCTATAAGTGGCAGGTCTTTGCGTTGGCGACCGAAGGCGGACGGATTCCGGCTGAGATTATTGTGAAGCCGCCCAGTGCAGAACTTGCGCCAGATCAAACTGATGAGGCGAGCTTGCTGCCCTATGCGATGTTGGATCCGTTGGTTCAGGCGTATATCGAGGACTATGTTAATGAGTTCGACGCTTTTAAAACCTGGGTTGCGCGTGCTGCGGAGGAGGATCGTCAGATCTCTATGGATCCGGACCGATTGCGTGGCTGGCTCGGCGAGCCGGGCGCATCGACGCGGTATCAGTCGTTGATAAAACTGATCGCCAGCATGGAGTATAAGCGCCGTCAAACCTGCCCAGGCCCGAAGGTATCCAAGGTTGCCTTTGGTATGGGGCGACGGATACCGATCGTTAAGAAGTTCAATTAGTTTGGGCGAAGGCGCTGGGGGCATTCGAGTCCCAGCGGTCCGCCTGGTGCAAGATGCGGCGTGCAAAGCACTTTAAAACAGCGGGTTTTCAAGCCGCGAAGGCACCGAATAAACGTGCCCCGCGGGGAACTTGATTTTTAAGCTGCGTTGGTCTGCATCGCGCTGCATTAATGTTCAACCGCAATGCGGCGGGGTAGATGGTCGGTCAGCCTTGGGATCTCAATCGTGACCAGGCCAAATTTAATCGAGGCCCGGATCGCATCAGGGTCGGCATCCTCGGTGAGCTCGAAGATCTTTTCAAAGTGCCCTTCGCCGAGGCCTTGATGAAGCAGTTGGCTGCTGTCATTGGACGCATCCGTTTCGGCTCGACCCGAAATCGTGAGGCGTCGCCGTTCGATGGTGACCTCCAGGTTCTCGGGCGAAACGCCTGGCATGGCCAATTTGATTTCAATTTGGCTGGGTGTTTGCCGTAGATCATAGCTTGGCGCGCGTTGATTGCTGGACAGGTTGCCATCAAGTTCTGGCGATCGGTTGGTGCGGGCTTGATGGCCTGCGATGTTGAGCCATTCGACAAGGTTAGGGTTGGTCTGGCGCGTGTTCAGCGCTCTCAGTTGATAGGTCATGGATTGCTCCTGGTTATTGTCTGAAAAGGTGATTAACGCTTAGATAAGACGCTGGCCGTCAAATTCAAGGTTTTGGCGATAAAAAACTAAAATTTAATGGACGGCCTTTTCGGTATAATCAAAATAAAGTCGGTCAAGGAGCGTGATGTGGCCAAAGCGAACATCTTTTACGCGCAATCAGGTGGGGTTACCGCCGTCATCAATGCGTCCGCCTGCGGGGTCATTGAAGCGGCGCGGCGATCCCGGGCGGTGGGTCGCGTGCTGGTGGGTCGAAACGGTATCCTGGGTGCGTTGAATGAAGAGTTGATTGATACCGCCTTAGAATCCAAGCGCGACATCGCGATGCTGCGTCACACCCCAAGCGGCGCCTTTGGTTCTTGCCGGTACAAGCTGAAATCGGTTGATGCCAATCGATTGGAATATGAGCGTCTTCTAGCGGTGTTTAAAGCGCACGATATCGGATATTTTTTCTACAATGGCGGCGGTGATTCGCAAGATACGGCAAACAAAGTGGCGCGCTTTAGCCGTGAGGTTGGTTATCCAGTGCAATGCATTGGCATCCCAAAAACCGTCGATAACGACTTACCTTTCACCGACACCTGTCCAGGGTTTGGCTCGGTAGCCAAGTATGTGGCGGTGGCAACCGAAGAAGCGGGTTTGGATGTGGCGTCAATGGCGGCGTCTTCAACCAAAGTGTTTGTTTTAGAGGTGATGGGCCGACACGCGGGCTGGATCGCGGCGGCGGCCGCGCTGGCGGCAAAAGCGAAAGGCGATCCGCCGCACCTGATTATTCTGCCGGAGGTTGCATTTGACCCTGCGGGCTTTCTCCAAAAAGTGGCGCAAACGGTTACTAAGAAGGGGTATTGCGTGATTGTCGCCTCCGAAGGGGCGCAATTCGAAGGCGGACGATTTTTGGCAGCGTCCGGCGGGGTGGATGCCTTTGGGCACGCTCAGCTGGGGGGCGTTGCGCCCACTTTGGTGGATATGATCAAGGCGAAACTGGGATATAAGTGCCATTGGGCGGTTTCAGATTATCTGCAGCGCGCCGCCCGTCATATTGCATCAGCCGTTGATGTGGCCCAAGCCTACGCTGTCGGAGAAGCAGCGGTAAATCTTGCGGTTGCCGGTGAGAGCGGCGTGATGGTAACCATCGAGCGCGAGGCGAGCACCTCCTACCGCTGGCGCGTTGGAAAGGTTGCGCTGACGCGGGTTGCAAACGTTGAACGCAAGCTGCCGAAGTCGTTTATCACGCGCGATGGCTTTGGGATTACCGCCGCCGGGCTCAATTATTTGAGGCCGTTGATCCAAGGCGAAGACTACCCGCCTTATAAAGATGGCCTCCCCCAGTACGTCCGTCTCAAGAATCAATTGGTACCGAAAAAATTACCCAACTTTACGATGACCTAGGTTCGGGGCGGAAGGGCTTGGTTTCGCCCTTGGGCAATGGTATTTCCAATGCGTTAAGGGTCATGGCAACGGTTGTATAGTAGCCGCACAAGCTGATCAGTTCGATGACGCCGCGCCGACCAAAACCGGCCACGGCACGTTGGTAGAGCTCGGTGCTCAGTCGTTGCTGCGACTGAAGGGCGCTGGCCACCTCCCAAGTGATTTGATCGAGCGGGTCACTCTGGCGCAACGGCTGGCGGTGTTTGATTGCGGTGATTACTGAATCAGTTAGGCCCGCGTCCCGGGCCATGGGCTCATGGGCCCACCATTCAAACTCTGCTTGCCAATGCGCTGCTGTCACCAAGATAGCCAGTTCGATTTGACGCCGGCCTAGGCTGCTCTGAAACCGATGGAAAAAGCCGAGGTTCGATAGGATCTCACCCAACACCGGCGACTCAATCCAAGGGTCAAAGGGTCCACCCAGACGTTGCGCTGGGTCAAGTTTTCGAGAGGTGGCAATTTGACGGTGAAGCTGTTGTTGTTCCGGTGTGAGATGTTCGAAATCTAATGGCGTGTAGCGGTTCTCCATGGTGCAGATCCTTACAGGTTTCTTTTTAAGACGCCTAAAATTTAGGCAAAAAAAAAGCGGGCCAAAGCCCGCTCTTTAACCTTGGTTCTCCCTTACAACAAGGGGGCAATCACCAAGCTAACAATGGCCATAACGTTGATCAAGATATTCATGGCAGGCCCAGAGGTATCCTTGAAGGGATCGCCAACTGTGTCGCCAACAACCGCTGCTGCATGGACTTCGGAGCCTTTGCCGCCGAGGTTGCCCTTCTCAATGTATTTTTTAGCGTTGTCCCAAGCGCCACCAGCATTGGCCATCATGAGTGCCATCAAAACGCACCCGAGTAATGCACCCGCGAGCATGCCACCAAGCGGCTCGGCGCCCAGCCCGAAACCAACAACCGGTGGCGCAGCCACGGCAATGATGCCGGGTAGGATCATTTTCTTAAGCGCTGCTTTGGTTGCTATTTGAATGCACTTTTCGTGATCGGCTTCGGCTTCGCCTTCCATCAGACCTTTGATTTCCCGGAACTGACGACGAATTTCTTCGATCATTTCCATGGCCGCATCCCCGACCGCCGTCATCGTGATAGAGGCGATTAAAAAGGGCAGCGTGCCACCGATGAAGATACCGACCAATACTTTTGGATTGGATAAGAGCAGGGCAAACTCTGGTTGATGGACTTTCATGGTCTCAACAAAAGCCGCAATGATCGCAAGGGCTGCTAGCGCTGCTGCGCCGATCGCAAAGCCTTTGCCAATGGCCGCTGTGGTATTGCCTACTTCGTCTAAGCCGTCGGTGATTTCTCGGACGTCATCACCCAGGCCGCCCATCTCAGCAATGCCGCCGGCGTTGTCTGCAACGGGGCCATAAGCGTCAAGCGCCATCGTCATGCCGACGGTTGCGAGCATGCCAACCGCTGCAATACCCACGCCGTAGAGTCCAGCGACTTCGGTAGAGACATAAATGATGGCCGCAATGGACAGAATGGGCACCACAACGGACTCCATACCGACGGCTAATCCCGTAATCATGACGGTTGCGGTACCGGTCTTGCCGGATTCCGCGATCCGAATAACAGGACCTTGTGCGGTGTAGTATTCCGTGACAAGTCCAATGACCATACCGCCGACGGTGCCGGCAATCATGGCATACCAAACATTGGTGCTGATCCCAAGGGCCTCAGCTAGGAAATAGGTGCCCGCAATCAGAATGACGGCGGACGCTTGGTGACCCATCCGGAGCGCCTTTTCAGGGGCGGAGTTTGAGCGTGCTCGAACGATCAAAATGCCGATAATAGAGCAAATCAATCCAAATGAACTCAGCGCCAAGGGGAAAGACATTAGGGCTGCACGCGCATCAACCTCTGACAAACCTTGGGTTAAGAGTCGCGCTTCTGGGCTGCTCATAATCAAAGTTGATGCGATGGCGATGGTTGCAATCATGGAACCGCAATAGGACTCAAAAATATCCGAGCCCATGCCAGCGACGTCGCCGACGTTGTCGCCCACATTATCTGCGATGACGCCAGGGTTTCTGGGGTCGTCTTCTGGGATGCCGGCTTCGAGCTTGCCGACTAAATCCGCGCCGACGTCGGCGCTCTTGGTAAAGATACCGCCACCGACTCGGCTAAAAAGGGCAACAACGGAGCCGCCCATGCCGAAACCGTGAATCGCGTGGGCTGTTGCTGGATCGCCGCCAAAGAGCCAGTACAGCGAACCAAGGCCCAACAACCCGAGAGAGGCCACACACAAACCCATGATTGAGCCACCATAGAAGGCAACCGTCAGCGCGCCGGCTTGGCCTTGGGACTGAGCGGCCGCGGTGGTTCGAACGTTCGCTTTGGTAGCAGAAAACATGCCGAGGTAGCCGGCGAGGGCCGAGGAGGCAGCGCCCGCGGCGAACGACAGTGCCGTGTTGCCGCCTAGGAAGTACCAAAGGGCTAAGCCAACGGGTGCCGCGAATAAAAATAAGAGCCGATACTCCGTATGCATAAAAACCATTGCACCCTTGTGAATGGCGTCGGCAATCTTTTTAATTTTTTCTCCACCTTCATCTTGTCTGGTCATAATAACGTAGATGATGAAGGCAACAACGAGGCCTAAAGCGCCAAAGAGTGGCGGCAATTGATGGTCAAAAGTCATAAGCGATCTCAACAGGTTGTGATGGGTAGCCTGTCCCCTATAGTCAGGCGCGCTTATGGTACAAAATTGTGGCCCGCGAGGGAACCGCTGACGCATGCTTTAACGTAAGGAATATTGGGTAGCGCGGCTTGGCGTATCGGTTCCGTCGGCGCCTTAAGGAGCAACTCGGGTTTTGTCAGCGGCTATTCGGCGCCTTAGCCTTGTTCTAACAACTGCCGCAAGTCGTTCATGGCCGCGTTCGCGCGAGAGATATGAGAGGCCATCACCAAAGAGTGATTCGCCAGAACGCCAAGGCCGCTGCCATTGAGAATCATTGGACTCCACAAGGGATCTTGGGTCGGTTCGAGCTCTCGGATAATTTGTCGGAGGCTCACCCGCGCATTTTTCTTTTCGAGTACGAGGCCAAAGTCTTGCTCGATGGCGCGAAGAATGACCAGGATTGCCCAGGTTGATCCGCGTGCCTCGTAAAAGATGTCGTCAAGTTCGAGCCAAGGTGTTTTGAGTTCTTGCTCGCTGGCCGTGGTCGTGGATTGCTGTGCGGCGCTGTCGCCGGCCAAGGCCGTATCGAGTTGACGCTTGCCGACGCTTGCACTTAAGCGTTGGGAAAGGCTGCCCAGCCGGGTCTCGACCTCACCCAGCCAGAGGCTCAGGTTGTCGGCTCGGGCATAAAATTGGGCTTGTTGCTCGCCTGGATCTTTGAGTCTGAGCAGATAACGCGCTAATGCCACGAGACCTTTTTGATATTCATCCTCTGTTGCGGGTAAGAACCATGAGTCGTTGTCGAAATAAAACTGATTTTCAGCAATGACCAGGTCTGGGTCCTCCCGGGACTGGGACTGACTCCGGCTCAGGGTGTTGCGAAGTGCACGGGCAAGATCCCTGACCTGTACCAAAACCCCAAACTCCCAGTTGGGTACGTTGTCTAAGAGGACGCCGGGGGGGAACAAATCGTTTGATAGATAACCACCAGGTTTGTCTAGCAAAATCTCGCCGAGCTGTTGCAGGGCCTGAACGGTTGCCGTGCCAGTGGGCTCGGATTGATTCGGGCTCACGGGTGTCGTGACGCGCATTTCCGGCTCTTGGCTCCAGTAAAAGCCGAGTCCAAGAGACGTCAAGGCGATCACTGCGGTGCTTGCCAGAAGACCTTTTAGCCCGCTCAGGAGCCAGGCGTTGGCCGCGCCGGTTTCCAGCTGCTCAAGGCTTTCATCAATTGTCTTTTTGAACGGGTTCTTCATGAGGGTGCAACCAAACCTGATGGGGGCGTTCTGACCGGTATTGTACTGGGCTTGGTCTGGAAATGCATTTCGATTCGGCTGGGTGCATCGATTTTCAGGGTGCCCCGCAATCGATCGGTGGTGTTGGCATTTAGCTGCTGATAGAGCCACCTGCCTTCCGCATCATTGTGGCTATAAATGGTCACTTTGGCGCCGAGCGTTTCTATTCGGCGCGCTAAGGCACGAAGGTAGGCGCTTGTCTGCGCTGTTTTTTCAGGCGATTGTACTGCTGCGTTCCGATCTGTAAGCAGCCAATCGGGAAAAATTTCGGTGTGGAGACCCTCTTCTCGTTTCCGGCGCAGTCGATCAGCCACTGCAGCAATTTCTGAGGACTTGGGGTTCACTCGTGCCGCGCGCTCTAAATACTGGTTGGCCTTGGCGTAATGCGCAGCTTCAATCGCGCGCAGCGCCCATTCTAAGTATTGATCGATGATGGACTTGAGGCCGGCCCTTGCGGCTTGGTGGTCGGGATCGGTGTTCAGGATCAAATTAAAGTAAGTGAGTGCGCTCGTGGCCTCTGGCTGGGTTAAGTGTTGCCGCTTTAAGGCGTGATCGGCGAGATCGAGTAGGCCTTGATGGGGGTCTAGGTGGCCGGGCTTGGATTGCTGCCCTGGTTCGGTTTCAAATTGAGCGATGTTTGAATCGCGTTCAGGCGATGCAGTCAAAGAGGGCGTCAGGCTATTGCACCCGGTTAAAATAAGCATCAAGCTGCTGCAACAGGTGGTTTTTAAAAAGCGCAAAACAGGACGGGTCCTGTCCGGGATGTGAGCGCTGCAAGACGGTAGAATCATGTTTGTAGTCTACGATGGGATTGATAAAAAGAAAGAGAAAGAGATGGCCATGCACCGACATTCTCCATTCAAAATTGGGCTCCTGGTCTTGTGTTTAAGCCAAACGCCGATCGCAGCGGCGGAGAGCGCCTTTGATTTTTTTCAATCCGGCGGGATGCAAAATGACTTGGCCAATAGCATTCTACCGGTTGATACGGCATTTGAATTTCTTGGGTTTGTTCAAGGGGAACGGTTGCAGTTGTTCTGGCGTGTTGAGCCGGGTCACTATTTATATCGCAGCCGTTTGAAAATTGCAGGGCCCAGCGGCGAGCTGCTTGCCGTCCAATTGCCCGAGGCGGAGCCCTATCACGACGAGTATTTTGGAGAAGTGTTAATCTACCGAGAAGACTTAGCGCTTGATATTCCGATCGGGTCCGACCGGACCAAAGCCGAGGCAGAGTCCAAGCCGTTTCTCGTTGAATATCAGGGTTGTGCCGAAGCTGGCTATTGCTACCCGCCGCAAAAACGATGGGTTGAGCTGGATTAAACTTAAGCGCCCCGGCGTGTTTTATTGGCCCATGGCCTGCCTGCCGCGGTCGCTTTTGCGGCGAAACAAGGCGCTAGGGTGAGCCAGCAGTTTGGCGGCGCAAACAATCTTTGAGCAACCTCGATGGGACGACATGACCCGGCAGGTCGCCCATGTTAATTATCGTCAGTTCAATTTAAGATTGCGGTAAGCGCCTGAAGCGAGCAACAGATGAAGCAACAGATTTTGGTGATGAATGGTCCGAACTTGAATTTGTTGGGGACCCGCGAACCCGAGGTGTATGGCTCTGAGAGCTTGCAGGACATTGAAAATGCCCTCCTGGGTCAGTGCGATGCCAATCAGGTTGAGCTGAGCTTTTTTCAATCCAACGCAGAGCATGCGCTGATTGATCGGTTGCACGCAGCAAAAGATGGCGTTGATTGGATCATTATCAATCCCGGGGCCTTGACGCACACGAGTATTGCGTTGCGTGATGCGTTTCTCGCCGTGAACCTTCCTTTCGTTGAAGTTCACTTGTCGAATGTTTTTAGCCGCGAACCGTTTCGGCACCACTCTTATTTATCGGACATCGCGCGGGGCGTGATCACGGGTTTGGGGTCGAAAGGGTACGGTTTTGCCTTGTCTTATGTGCTTGCGCAGGGCGCTTGATCGGCCCGTCCAGTCAGCCCCTTAATTTGCTGATCGACAGCTGGGTCGCGTGGCTGCGCACCAGACGAGGACTCAGTCGCAAGAAACGGGTTGTTCGCAAGGATTGGGTCCGCGCTTGAGCCCGTTATTGATTTGAGCCTCAGTCCGGCGCACATAACGGTTGAAAGCGCCAGCAGGCGGCTGTTGACGGGGTGGCTGGGCGTGGTTTGCCCAGGTTGGGTTCACCTAAACAATAAAGCAGTAAAGACTGGGCTGGGCCTTCCAGCCTGCCTCGAGGAGCGTTTGTGTACTGGCATAAAGTAACCATTTCGGCCGCAGAGTCTGCTGTGGACCAGATCGAAGAACATCTCTGGGAATCTGGTGCCTTGTCTGTAACCCTAACGGATCCACTGGATGCGCCGATTTATGAACCTGGCCCGGGGGAAACGCCGCTTTGGGCAGCGGTTGATATTTGCGGCCTGTATGAACAAGACCAAGACATCACCGCCATCGTCGCCGGATTTGAGGCAGAAGGCCTTAATGTCAGCCAGGTTGAGACCATGGCAGAACGGGTTTGGGAGCGGGAATGGTTAACCCAGTTCGAACCGATGCCGTTTGGGCCGAGATTGTGGATTGTTCCGACAGAATACGAGGTGCCAAGCTCCGCCGAGGTCGCGCTGCGGCTGGATCCGGGCCTCGCCTTTGGCACGGGCACCCATGCCACCACAGCGTTAATTCTGGAGTGGCTGGATCGACAAACCTGGCAGCAACAATCGGTTTTGGATTATGGCGCAGGATCGGGTGTTTTGGGTATTGCAGCCGTGTTGCTCGGCGCGGATTCGTGCCGAGCGGTGGACACCGATCCTCAAGCGATTACCGCAACGCTTGAAAATGCCGCGCTGAACAAGGTGGATGAGCACATTGTCGCCACGTTGCCGGAAGCCTTTGAACCCGCGAAGTATGACGTGGTTTTAGCCAATATTCTGGCGGCGCCGTTAGTGACGTTGGCGCAAAATTTAATCGATTGCTTGGCCCGTGATGGCATCCTGGTTTTGTCGGGAATTATGAGCAGCCAACAGGTCCTGGTTGAACAGGCCTACGAAGGGCGGGTACGGTTTGTGGACCAATTTGAGCGCGATGGCTGGGTTTGTCTGGTGGCGAAGTTATGTTAGTTGCCCAATGTCCAAATTGTGGAACGGCGTTTAAAGTCTCATTGCAGGAGCTTGGCATTGCAAGTGGCCAGCTTCAATGTGGCCAATGCCAAGCCTTGTTTCATGCAGAGGATCCGATCAAGACCCCTGAGGAAATCAAGGCGTTCAGGCCCCAGAGCCTCGAGCCAGACACTTTTGCTGAAGCGAGTGCGACCGAAGAAACCTCGCCACAGATCAGCGATAAAGACCCGAAAGGTCCGAATATAGACCTTGATGCGATTGCAAGCGATGAGGTGACATTAAGCCAAGCCGCGACCGAGCGCCCCGCTGTGAGCGCGGCCGGTGATGCGGCTTCCGCGTCGGCGGGGGCGAGCAAGGCTCGAGTGTCCGAGCAAACCGGGTCGGATAACGGCGAGGCCGAAAAGCCTGAATCGGTGCCTTTTGAGAGATTATCGCTGATTGGCGGTCGGTTAAAAGCGTGGGCTTTGCCGGCTGTGCTAGGTGGCTTTCTGGTTTTGCAACTGATTTGGATTGGGACGGATCGCGCGCTCAGCCATTCTGGCCTGTATGGCCTCATGGCGGGGGGCTGTGAAATCTTTGGCTGTCATTTGCCCCCCTTTCAAGATGTCACCCGCTTGACACTTGATGAGGTCAGTATGACCGCCTGGTCAAATGGACGCGCGCAGGTATCGGCGAGGTTGATCAATACCGCCAGTCGCGCGCAGGGCCTCCCCGTGCTTAAGTTTGTTCTGCAAGACAACTCGGGCCGAGATTTGGGACAAAAATTACTGACCCCGGGTGTTGATTATCAATTACAAGAAGCGGCCTTGATTCACCTTGAACCGGATGCGCCGCAAGCGCTGGTTTTTGACGTGCTGGCCCAAAAATCCTACACCAATGCAACGTCTTATCGTCTTGAGTTGGTGAACCCGCTTTAATCTGTTGTTATGATGAGGCCCTTTTGCCGGAGAAGCCCAGCATGCTTGAAATTGGTGGCATTCAACATACCAGTCGGGTGATTGTTGCGCCAATGGCAGGCGTGACAGATCGGCCTTTTCGTGACCTGTGTCGTGAATTTGGCGCATTTTGGCTGGTCAGCGAGATGCTAACCAGTGATCAAGGGCTTTGGAAAAGTCGGAAATCCCAAACCCGTCGCGTCAGTCTGGATGAGACGGGCCCCAGATGGGTCCAAATTGCCGGATCCGACCCCGAAGTGATGGCTGCGGCGGCAAGTGCAAATGAAATCGCGGGCGCGGATATTTTGGATATCAATATGGGTTGTCCGGCTAAGAAGGTGTGCAACAAAGCGGCCGGGTCCGCGCTGCTTCGGGATGAAGCATTGGTTGCGGCGATTTTAAAGGCGGTGTGCGCAGCGGTTTCGATTCCGGTGACCTTGAAAATTCGGCTGGGTTGGTCGCCGCAGGAACAAAATGCGGAAACCATCGCGCAAATTGCGGAATCAGCTGGTATTCAAGCTTTAACGGTCCATGGTAGAACACGGGCATGTCGATTTCAGGGTGCAGTCGACTACGAGGCCATTGCACGGGTGAAAGCAAAAGTCAGCATTCCGGTAATTGGTAATGGTGATATCACCAACGCCCAGCAGGCATCCTCAGTGCTGCAGAACACGGGTGTGGACGCGGTGATGTTGGGGCGCGCGGTTCAAGGTAGACCATGGCTGCCTGCTGATATTGATCGATTTTTGGCGACGGGGTCACCGCCGATTGCGCGAGGCTTTGAAACCAAGTGCCGAGCGATAGCGCGACATGTTGCGGCCTTGCATCATCACTACGGTCCGGAGCAGGGTCTTCGGATCGCACGAAAGCATGTGGGTTGGTTTTTGCAGGCCAACACCTCAGATAGCGAACCGTTCCGCCAAGCCTTCAACCTGATTCAGTGCGATGTCCAACAGCTTGTTTTCCTGGACCAGCTATACGATCTCCCTGCGATCGGTGCGGCGGCATGAGCCAAGGGGTGTCCGACAGCCTTCAAGGGCCGTTAGGCCAGGTGAGTATCAAAGCCGCAGTCGAAGACACCATCAAAGATTATTTGCGATTGCTTGAGGATCAGCCCATTGATGATTTATATGCTCAAGTCTTGGCTCAGGTTGAACCGTCGTTGCTGCGACAAGTCATGATGCACGTTGGGGACAATCAATCCAAAGCAGCAAGGTTGTTAGGTTTGAGTCGCGGGACCTTGCGGACCAAGTTAGGCAAATATGGTCTTTTGTGATTTGGGCGGCACTCGCCGTGCCATCGCGCTGCGCCGGGCCTCAGCTTAAGCCATCGTGTTTTAAACTCAGGTAAAAGACAGATAAAACACAGTCGAATAAAAGGTGTGATATGGACAGAGTTTCCTTAAAGCGCGCGCTCATCAGTGTTTCCGATAAGACGGGTCTGGAAGATCTGCTTGCGGCACTGGCTGCTCGGGGTGTTGCCCTGATATCGACCGGGGGGACCTATGCCTTTATCCGGGCGGCCGGGTATGAGGTGACTGAAATTTCAGATTACACGGGTTCGCCGGAAATGATGCAAGGTCGGGTCAAGACCCTGCATCCGAAAGTGCATGGGGGGCTGCTTGGTCGTGCGGGAATCGATAATACGGTCATGGCGGAGCAGGCAATTGCGGAGATTGATTTGCTTGTTGTTAACTTATATCCGTTTGAAGCGGTGACACAGGCGCCAGATTGTACGTTGGAAACCGCGATCGAAAATATCGATATCGGCGGGCCCGCAATGATTCGATCCGGTGCTAAGAATTTCGACCGGGTAACTGTTTTGACCGGTCCGGGAGACTATGAAGGCCTGATTCAAACCTTAGATGACAATGCGGGCGCTGTGCCGCGGCAGGTTCGCTTTGATTTTGCGCGTAAGGCCTTTGCGCGCATCGCACAGTATGATGCGGTGATTTCGAATTATCTCGCCGCCAGAGAGGCGGAGTCCGAACACGATCATCCGAGTCTGTTTCCGTCAGTCTTGTCTCAGCAGTGGGTCAAAGTTCAAGACATGCGGTATGGCGAAAACCCCCACCAGCAGGCGGCGTATTATCGAGAGGATCCTGTGCAGGTTGGGAGCCTGTCGAGTGCGGTCCAAATCCAGGGAAAGGATCTGTCGTTCAATAATTTAGCGGATGCAGATGCTGCCTTGGAATGTGTTCGGTCTTTTTCATCACCGACGTGTGTGATCGTGAAACACGCTAATCCTTGCGGGGTGGCCTCTGGGCAGGATTTTCTTGAAGCCTACGACAAGGCCTTTGCGACCGATCCGACCTCGGCGTTTGGCGGCATTATCGCGGTCAATGGCTGTGTTGATGAGCGCTTGGCGGAAAATATTATTGATCGGCAGTTTGTTGAAGTGTTGGTGGCGGAGGCGGTAACGCCTGCCGCCGCTGCGATTTTGGCGACTAAAAAGAATGTCCGGGTGTTAACGGTTGGCGGTGAAAATGCGGGCCAAGTTGGGTTTGATTTAAAGCGGGTCTCCGGTGGGCTCTTAGTTCAGACTCGGGATGCCCTGCTGTATGAGCCTGAGCATCTGCAATGCGTCTCGACACGACAACCCACGGCGCAAGAACGGACTGATCTGTTGTTTGCTTGGAAGGTCGCAAAAAATGTGAAATCTAACGCCATCGTCTATGCAAAGCATGAGCAAACCATTGGGGTTGGCGCAGGTCAAATGAGTCGTGTCTACAGCGCTAAAATCGCGGGTATCAAAGCGGCTGATGAAAATCTGGTGGTGCCGGGTTCTGTTATGGCGTCCGATGCGTTCTTCCCGTTTCGAGACGGGATTGATGCGGCCGCGGCCGCTGGGATTACCGCGGTCATTCAGCCGGGCGGCTCGGTTCGGGATGAAGAAGTAATTCAGGCGGCAGATGATGCGGGGATGGCCATGCTATTTACGGGTATTCGGCATTTTAAGCACTAAAATAGCGCTGATCGTAGGGCTGATGGGGATCGAGAGGGTCAAAACAACGTGAAAATTTTAGTGGTGGGTTCAGGCGGCCGAGAGCATGCGCTGGCTTGGAAGTTTGCGCAGTCTGAAGCCGTCAGTGTGGTCTACGTTGCGCCCGGCAATGGTGGTACCGCGACGGCCGCAAAGCTTGAAAATGTTGCGATTGATCCGATGGATTTTGACGCCCTGTGCGCTTTCGCCAAAACGCAGCAGATTGAACTGACCGTTGTGGGGCCGGAAGGACCTTTGGTAGCTGGGATTCAGGCAGTGTTTGCACGCGATGGGCTGGCTTGTCTTGCGCCTTCGGCGGATGCGGCGCAGCTGGAAGGCTCCAAAACCTTTTCAAAAGCGTTTTTGACGCGGCATAACATTCCAACAGCAGCTTACCAGAGCTTTACCGACCCGAGCGCTGCAAAGACCTTTGCACAAGCCTTAGGGTTGCCCGTGGTCATCAAGGCGGATGGTCTTGCAGCAGGGAAAGGGGTGGTGGTGGCCCAAAGTTTCGAGGTTGCGGCAGCTGCGATCGATGACATGTTGTTGGGCAATGCCTTTGGTGACGCCGGCGCGCGGGTCGTGGTTGAAGCGTTCCTGGTGGGGGAAGAAGCAAGTTTTATTGTGCTGGCCGATGGCGCCGATTTCCATGCGTTTGCAACCTCGCAAGACCACAAAGCCATTTTTAATGGCGATCAAGGTCCCAATACCGGCGGCATGGGCGCCTATTCTCCAGCGCCCGTGGTGACCGACGCCGTGAGCGAGCGCATTTGTGAACAAATTATCGCGCCCACTTTGCGGGGCCTTTTGAGTGAGGGCATACACTACACTGGGTTTTTGTATGCAGGCTTGATGATCGATGTCTCGGGGGCGCCCAGCGTGATTGAATTTAATTGTCGCTTCGGCGATCCAGAGACCCAGCCCATCATGATGCGTCTCGAAAGTGATTTGGCTGAGCTTTGTTTGGCAGCGGTTGAGCATCGCTTGGCTGCTCAGACGCTCAGCTTCTCACCCAAAGCCGCGCTTGCGGTAGTGCTCGCAAGTGCGGGCTACCCGGGTGATTATGACGTTGGGTTCCCCATTGTTGGACTCAGCGACGTGCAAGACGCAGTTGTTTTTCATGCGGGAACCGCGCTGCAAGATGGGGTTTTAACCACCAGTGGCGGCCGTGTTCTAACGGTTGCAGCGACTGGAGACTCTGTGCAGCAGGCGCAGCAATTGGCTTATCAGGCCGTGCAGGCGATTCAATTTGAGGGCCGATATCATCGGGAGGATATCGGCTATCGCGCGATCGAACGGGAAGTCTCTTAGGTTGTCAAAAGACCGCCATCGACCGGTATGACTTGCCCGGTCATGTAGCGGTTCTGGATGAGGAAGGTCACGATCGTGTCGAGGCATTCAGTGCCCCCAAGGCGGTGCAGGGGCGCGCGGTTGATGAGATCAGTGAGCAGATTGGCCTCCTCATAACCTGATGGTTCGAGCAGGGCGCCGGGGGCGATTGCGTTGACCCGAATCTGGGGCGCCAGCTCAAGGGCCAAGCTTTTCGTCAGCATGATCAGCCCGGCTTTACTCGCGCTATAGGCGCTATGACCTGCAAGCGGCTGCGCGCCGAAGACGTCACAAATGTTAATTATGCTCGAATAGGGCGCCATGATGGGTGCAAGGCCTTGGCAGATCATGAACGGTGCTTTGAGATTGACGCTAAAGATTTCGTCCCATTGCTCAGGCGACGTGCTGCCAAGGGGCGTGCTTGGAAAAACGGCAGCGTTGTTTACGATTAGGTCCAACTGGTCATATTCCGCCGTAACGTCTGCAACGAGCTGTGCAACCTCCGAATGCTGGGCAAGGTCTGCTTGAAAGAGCCGGACTGACTTCGGACGCGTCTCGTTCAGGTTGCGGGCAAGGGTGTCGGCGGCTGTTTTTGATTGGCTAAACCCGAGTGCAAGCTGCCAGCCGGATCGGTGTAGGTGCTCAGCAATACCGCGGCCAAGTCGTTTCGCGGCGCCGGTGATCAGCGCAACTTTAGCGCCAGTCACACGTTGCCTCAATGCGACGTAACTGTTCTGCTCGGATCATCGCTTTGATGTCCTGGCCGGACAGGCCACTGGCAGTCTCCGGTAGGGTCACTTTGGCGGTCTGTTGAACCAGGCGTTGCCAACGCTCGACAATCTGTGCCTGATCTGCCTTCTCCATGATCAGCGACTGACAACTGACCTGGACTGATTGTGCAAACCGCATCGGCTTTCGACGGGCGTCGCCGCGCTCAAGGGCATTGAGAATCGCATCGGCGCTCAGCGTCGTGACTTGGCAGAAGGTCGGAGCCCAAGTCCGCGTCAGATCGGCGAGTTCCAGCCAGTGTTTCGGGATTGCCAATCGTTTGTTGAGATCCTGCAAGTCTAAGGCAGGGTTTTCAAGGACCAGTCGGCTAAAGCGTAATTCCGCTGACGTATCCCGAGCCGGCCCATCGAGATTTTTGGTTGTTGCCAATTGAACGCCTTGGAAAATCCGTGCCAGGGCGTTGACGGATGCGAGCACCGCAAAAAATTCAGAGGGATGCGACGCGCCAAGTGCTTTTTCAAGCTCTTTGAAGACGCGCTCTCGTGAGAGGGTGCCAAGGTCGCCTCGGTCTACCATCTCGCGACAAAGCTGCGTTGTCTGATCATGAACCGTGAATCCAAGTCCTTTTAATCGTGCCTGAAATTGGGCCAGGCGCAAAATTCGCAGAGGGTCTTCAGCGAAGGCATCAGAGACGTGCCGCAACAGCTGGTTGGTAAGATCTTTTTGACCGCCGTAGGGATCAATCAAGGTGCCATCAGGGGCTTGCGCAATGGCGTTAATGGTCAGGTCGCGACGACCGAGATCTTCCTCAAGCGTAATGTCAGGATCGGTATCAAATCGAAACCCTTGGTGACCAGGCGCTTGCTTGTATTCCCGGCGCGCCAGCGCATATTCCTCTTGGGTTTCGGGATGCAGGAATACCGGGAAATCCTTGCCCACTTGGCGAAAGCCGCGCGCCAGCATCGAATCAGGTGTTTCGCCAACGACGACCCAATCGCGCTCGAAAATGGGCAGGCCAAGTAACCGGTCTCGGACGGCCCCACCGACTAAAAAGGTGTTCATCGCTGTCTCAGATCCCATTGCGTACCCTTCATGCTGACGTTGCAGGCTGCGTAAAGTAGGCGCCGTCCTCAAATCTAAACGCCGTTAAGTGTCGACCCCAAACGGCCCCCGTGTCGAGCCCGATCAGTCTTTGCTGGCGCACGCCGCCGAGTGCGGCCCAATGTCCAAAGATTACAGTGTAGTCGGCAAGGCTCGCATGGCGCGTGTTAAACCAGGGGGTGAAGCCCTCTGGCGCAGTTTCTGCTTTATGGGACAGCTCCAGCTCACCGGTTGATTTGTAGAAGCGCAGGCGCGTAAAAAAATTGGTTGCAAGG
>ENA-UOXV01004013-UOXV01004013.1-marine-metagenome-genome-assembly--contig:-NODE-4013-length-17251-cov-5.413585_pt1 | contig 17251 bp, 23 predicted proteins | sample MGYA00238165_ERZ766961 | MGnify/ENA primary metagenome ERZ766961 (study PRJEB28924, sample SAMN03173240) | marine metagenome | biome: Marine; feature: Water; material: Subsurface seawater | place: North... | reverse complement strand
CCGCAGGTTTCTTGCTGGACGCAGTACCCCCTCCAGGTGGCCCTCCCCCCCTCCCTCTCCCCCCGAGGGCTCTCGCTGCTGAATCCTTCCTGACTGTCGAGTCGCTCAACAAATAGTCCTCGAATCGCGCCTGGCAGGTTGTGAACACGGCGGAGCTAATCTACCAGCGGGAGGTGCTGCTGCTGGACCTCAAGGACCACCTCGCTCTCGCGGGCGACCGCCTCGATGGGCCCGCCGCGGTCAAGCTTGCGGACCTGTACGCCTTCTCGCACGAGGCGCTCGCGCACGTCGGCAACGCCGCCAAGATGTACCCGGGCGACTCGGGGCGCGGCGCGCTGCTGCAGGACTACGCGGTCAAGGTGCGCGCAGACATCCTCTTCCTTGACGAGGCGACGGGCGGGCAGGCGGCGCGCGCACAGGCGGCGCGCGCCGCGGAGGGACCGGGGGGCGGGGCGCCCGCGGAGCTGGCGCAGCACAAGGTGCGGCTCGCGGCAGAGCTGGTGCTGGAGAGCGTGGCGCGCGAGGCCGCCGCCTACAACAAGATGCTCGCCCGGCGGCCACCTCACGCGCGCGCGCAGCGCGCATGAGGTGGTGGGGCGGCGTGCGCGCCGCAGCGGGTGCGGTGGGCAGGTGAGCGTGATACAGAATTTGTTAAGTACTGAGAGAGCAAGTACCATGAGAGTCCCAGCACCGTGGCGCCACGGTGGCGAGGCGGGCCCGTCAGGGCGCGAGCGGGGCGGCGCCGTCGCGGGAGGCCTTGCGCCTTGGGCTCCCTATTTTGCTGCGAGCGGGGGGGGCAGGCCCGACCCGGCGCGCTCGTAGGCGGCCGGGCGCCCCGGGGGCGACGTCGGGACGCCAGAAAAGGACGCGCCGTTGGAGCCGTTGATTGCGTTGAGCGACAACTCCCCGGGTCTCCCGTAGGCGTGGCCGCCCGGGGCGGTGGCCATCGGGCTGAGCTGCGCCGCGGAGTCGGCGCGGAGAGCGGCGAGGGTAGAGTTGAGGGGCCTGCGCCGGCGGCGGGTCACTCGAGGTCCAACGACAGCGGAGGCTGCACGCGGCCGGGGGCGCGGGGCGGGCGCGAGGGGGGGGGCGGGGGCGTGCCGGGCGCCGAGGACGGCGTCGAAGTCGAGGAGGGTGTCGTGGAGCGAAAGGAGGAAGCGCTTCGTCTGCCGGTGCCTGCCAGGGGCTTCCGTCAGTCCTGTCATCTGCACCGGCACATCAAGAGCGCCCCCGAGCCCACCCCGCTCTCACACGCCGCACGGGTGTGCGCGCGCCGCCGCCGCCGCCGGCGGCAGCGACGGCGACGGGCGCGGAGGGGGCACCGGGAGGTGGCGCAGAACTGAACGTTGTCCTCCTTGATGAGGTACCTGCGCCCCAAGGATCCGGCCGCGTCTCCGCCCAGCGCCCTCGCGCGCGCGCGCGCTCCGGGGCGCTGCCGCGCTAGCTCGCAGGGTGCTGCGCGGCGGGAGGGGCGGGACCCGACACCGAAGCCGTCGCGGTCGACTGGGCCGAAGCCGAAGAGCCGCAGCGCGGGGTTGCCGCAGTTGGACGTCGAAATGACCTGCAGGCAACCCCTTTCAAGCTGTTGAGACACGCAGAGACACGTGTCTCAACACAAAAGTTGGACGTCGAAATGACCTGCTTCGTGAGCGCCGCCATCCCCGCGCCGTGCAGCAGCGCCCCGCCGGCGTCCGCGCCCGCCGCGCCGCCGCGCCGCTGCAGGAGGCGCTTGAGCGCGTAGAGGTGCCGGATGCCGCGCCCCTCCGAGCCCAGCTTCACCACCTACCGAGTCGGTCCCCCGTGAGGCGCCGCCCCCATGCGCCGCCGCCGCCGGGCTTTGTGTCGCGTGAGGGGCGGGCGTGCCTGGACGTGGGCGTCGAGGGCGCGGAGGAGGAGGAGGCGGATGTCGTCGGAGCTGCCGGCGCCCGGGCGCTCGAAGCTCTCGCACAGCGCCTTGGACTCCTGCGTCACGACGAAGCCTGCCTCGGTGCGGCCGTGGAAGAAGCGCTTGGTCATGAGGGTCTCGTACGTCGGCACGCTCTCGCGGTACACGCGATGGTACGCCACCTGCATGGCGATCTGCACGAACGCGTCGGGCGACAGCTTGTGCTGCACGATCAGGTTCTTGCCAAACTCCACAAACTCCAGCACCTGCCCGCCGCGTCACGCCCCGGCGCGCGCCCGCGGCGAGGCAGGCAGGTTCGGGGCGCGCCTGGAGATCCAGCTGCGGGACCACGTCGGAGAGCACCGCCTCCGCCTGAAGGATCGCGCGCCGCAGGCCCTCCGACAGCGTCCACTGCCCGCCCGGCGCCGCCCAGCCCCATCAGGCGCCCCCGGTGCTGCGCGCGGCGGCCCTTTGGCGCTCCGGGGCCCTGCAGGGGCGGCGCGCGGGCGAGCAGTGGAGGACGGTGTGGCAGTGGTCGAGGCCTCGAGGTGCGCGAAGGGCAGCTCCGAGATCGCGTCTGCGATGGCGCCGCTCCGGGCGGCGCCGCCGCCTGACTTCTGCGCGCCCGCGCTAGCGCGGGCCTGGAACCCTCCCCGGATGCTCTCTGCGAAGTTGAGGATCGTCTGCGTGAAGACCTGCACCCGCGGCCCGCGCCGCGCGCCCCAGCGTGAGGGACGGACGCCCGAGGCGCACGGCGCAGGCGGGGCGGGTGTACGTCGGAGCAGAAGCGGAGGACGGTGTGGCCGTCGACGACCGAGTGCTCGAAGTTGATCCCCGCGGCGCCGTTCTGGCACACGATGACCTGAAGGCACTTGTCGTACCACCGGTTGATGCACGTCCCGATCTGCACCCCCGCGGTGACGCCCGCAGCCTTGAGCGGGTGCACGTGCGAGGTGCCGTGCAGCGCCACGGCAGCCATCTGCGCGGGCGTCGCGGGCGCAGTGTCGTCGAGGTTCAGAATCAGCACCGCGCCGTCCACGCGCCGCAGTGCCGCCGCGTTCGCCTCGCTCAGCCCCGCGAGCTCCTCCCGGAGGTCCGCCCACCTGTGCGCGCGCCCCGCCGCGTCGGCGCGCGGCGGCGCGTGCCGTGACAGGCGGGGCGCGTCCGCGGATGGGCGACAACAACTGCCTTGATATCACCGAGCGCCCGGTGAGGGCCTCCTGGGGGGGCGGGCGGGTCCGCGGGCGCGAGGGTGATGAGGGGGCTTTAGGCCTGTCGCGGTGCTCCGAGGTCAGCAGGCCGACCGCCGCCTCCGCGCACGCCTGGTCCGAGAGCCCCATGGAGTGCTGCCGGATCGCGCGGAGCGTCGCGGCGAGCGCCGCCTCGGAGAAGGCGAGGTCGCCCGCCGCATCAAACACCTCCACGTCGTACAGCTGCCCGCGCGACATCACAACCATGTTCCGCGACGCGGGCGACAGCACCACCTCGTCCCGCCCCCGCCGCGGGATCCGTGTCGTCCCAAACAGCTGCCGCGGGCAGGTCGGGCGTCAGCGCAGGGGGGAGCTGCCCGACTGCCCGGGGCGTGGCGGGCAAACATAGCGCCAGGGGCGGAGGCGGGAGGGGTACCTTGGGGTACTGGCACATGCAGAGGGGCGTTGTACGCGACATGTCGGGGTCGAGCGAGCCGCGCCGCACGGACTGGCAGAACTTGAGGGCGGCAGCGACGAGGGTGGTAGCGCGCGCGATCTGGGAGGTTCTCGCAGGCGTGGGGTCGTCCTCGAGCACAAAAAAGGGGTTCGTGTTCACCGCGATCGGCTGCCTGTCGCCCCCCAGCGCGCGCGCACACGCCGCCCTCAGCGCCCGCCGCGCGAGCCGCCGCGCAGCGGGGGGCTGGGCGGGGAGGCGGCGGGTGGCGCGCGCCTGGCCTCGAGGTAGGCGTCCTCCCAAAAGTCCTCGAGGTAGGACGCGCGCCCGGCCGCCGCCTCGTATTCGCGCAGCTCCGTGTCCAGCTGCGGGCCCAGCGCCTCCAGAAAGCGCGCCGCGTGTGCCTCCGTCGATGCGAATTCTTCGGCCGTCAGCAGCGGCTTGCAGCTGAGCGCCCGCGCCGCCGCCCCACCGCTGCCGTCAGCCGCCGCGTGGCGGAGTGGGGGCGGGGGGGCGGGGGGAGAGGACGCGCCTGCGCAGGAAGTCGCCGACCGAAACCTCGAGAGGTGGAATGGGTAACCGCGGGAGCGAATCCTGCGATACAGGGCCAGGGGCACGCGGTTGGGTCAGCGCGGCGCGGCTCCGCGGGTCCCCTTGCACCGCTGCAACACAGAGCAAGTTGTTGCAGCGCGTCGGCTGCTGGGGCCATCCATCGCGCGGGCCGCGCCACTGCTGCGGCGTCGCCTGCATGAGGGGTGCCGTGTCCGTGCGCCAGACGCGATCCGGTGAATCCGGTCGGCAGTGGCGCGGCCGTCGCGCGCGGAAAGCCAGATCGATCCGGGCCCGGGCTCGCCCAACCTGGTGTTGATTCATAACACCCGTACCACAGTCTTTAAGCAGCGCCATGGCCTGATCAAACGCGTCTGTCAGCAGCGACACGCGGGTCCCCACGCGCTCTCCCGGGCCCAATGCACAGCGGCGCAGGAGGAAAGCAACGGCGCGCGCCCCGTCAAATCCGTAACAAGAAGGCCGCGACCTCCTGGAGCCGCGATGTGATTGATTCGTTGTCCGCGTCCATCGCCAAGCAGGTCCCAAGAGAGAAAGGGCAGCTGCGCGGTGATGGGGGGGAATGCCAGGTCTACTGATGCCCAACGGGGGAGAGAGCAACTGAGGTTGCGGGGGGGGGGGGGGGGGGGGGGGGGGGGGGGGGGGGGGGGGGGGGGGGCTGAAGGGAGTTTGTGCAGTGTGAAGACCTCAGATGCCCCATCATAGGCAAGGGATATAAAATGTTTCTTTACCCCCTTTTTCGCAGTCTGATGTTTTGCCACCGGTTCCGTGGCCTAAAGGACAAGGCGCCACACTTCGGATGTGGAGATTGTGGGTTCGAGTCCCATCGGAATCATCGTTTTAACTTTTTTTGGGGTTTTTGGTCAGACGTGGCGTGCTTTCTGTTTGGCTCCCTCATCGCGTTCTTTCTCCTTGCCCGCTCAAACAAACGGGAACAATAGTGCTATGAAATCGTTGTCATGACGTGTGTCTTTCTCTTTGCAATGACAAGAGCGTGTGACTGCGCTCGACTTCTCGGAGGCGAGGCTCGAGGAGATCGATGGGGCCGCGTGCGCAAGTTGCCAACGTTGTATTCGCTCCTTACAGATCCCTAGGGGCAAGATAGCACGGTAGGCCTTATGGCGAGCATCCCCGCGCGGAGCGCGCGTGCCCGATCACGCACAGCCACCCCTCCTTGGGCGCACTCCACCGGCCGCATTTCCCATGCGCGCAGCCCGATTTGTCCCCTCCGGCAGACTAAGACACGTGCGGTAGAAGCACACGATGCCTACTTCTTCAGCTTGACGATGACGCAGGTCATGTTGTCGCAGCCCAGGCCCTCGTTTGCCGAAGGGTGCGGCGAGAGGCACGCGTCAAAGATTTCCGAGAGGATGTCCTTGAGCGGCATGTTTGTCTTGAGCATCTCCCGCACCATGTCGACCGCCCGCTCGCTGCTCACCACGTCCCAAATACCGTCGCATGCCAGGATGATGAACTCGTCCTTGTCCTCAATCGTGAACTTCCTGATTTCGGGGTCGCACGTCACCTGCTGCTGCTCCGCGCTCAGCTCCGGGGAGGTCTTGAAGGAGAAGTCCCCCATAGCGCGCGCGACGGCCAGTGTCCTGCGGCACATTGCATACTTGCTTACTTCGCGCTGCACAGCGGGGTGCCGACGGACATGCGCGGCACTGAGGTGGGAACGCGCAGCGCGGGGGAGCGCCAAAAGAATCGGGCTGCTGTCTGACCCGTTCACACGCTTGTCTTCCACAAACCCGCCAGCCTTCTCAATGCGCGCCTTCTCCACGTCGTTGAAGGGCTTGTGGTCGTTCGATAGCTCCACCGTCTGGCCACCGCGACACAAAACCTGCCCCCCGCGCTCCTTCGTCAGGCCTCTCAAACTCGTGTGAAGGTGAGCGGCGGTGCCACCGACTTCCAGTACGCGGGTGCGTAGAACGCGATGCGGCGGGTGCACGAAAGAGCTGGACCGCGCGAGAATCGCCCGCGTTGGCGCAGTAGAGCGTCTGGCCAACGATGAGACACGTGACCGCTGTCGACCCGCTCTCCGTCTGCTCGATCTCGTCGTCATCGTCTTCCTCGTCCTCACCCCCAGGGGTTTTTCTCCGTCCCTCACGCCTAATCTTCTTGCACTCTTTCATCCCTTCGTCAGTCTTGAGCGCCTCGTCCGTCTGCACACGTTCGATCATCAGCGCCCTGGTGCAAAGGAGGCTGGTTGGGACCTCTACGCACCTGTCGGAGGGGGCGGTGGAGGGCTAGGCTAGTGGTGCACGAACCTGAATGAAGCCATCCTTGAGTGCCTTCTCGAAGTCTCCGGCCTATCGTGATCACAACCGTAAGCGGCGCTCGAGAAAACATGGAGTGCGTGGTGTGGGACAGTCTCAAACACGTCCCCCCTGTTCGCGTTTGCACAGCCCTATTCCTGTGGCTATCCACCGTTCCGTGGAGACACGCGCTTGAAAGTGTCCACCGAGCGGCTGAATCTCACCTTATATGCGGCAGAGTCAACAACATTCTTGTGCAAGAACTTGCTCGAGTAGATGGCGACATCGAAGCCGGCGTGGCCTGCCATCAAGTTGTACGCGATGTACGAGTTTTGAGTGCACACGGCCGGCTGGCGCTGGGGAAAAGCTATGTACGCAACGGGCATAACATCGCAGAAAATAGCAGGGAATTAGGTCCGCACAATCCTATCTGGGCACCGTTGTGGTGGTGGTGCGCTGTCGCAGCAAAGTAAGGGCGCTTCTCGCAATGGGGCGCACCATCGTAGACGCCGAAGAAAGCAGAGTTCTTGCCGTCAACGTCAAGCTCCCCAGTGTGGGCATCCTCCATTGAAGTCCGCCATCCCTGCAAGATAATTGGTGTCACCTCGGCTATGCAGCGGGCATGCGCCGGGCCCCGTTGCACACCAGTCTTGTCATCAGAGCATGAAATCCTCTCAAACGCGCACGCGACAGTTGCGAGAACGTGTGGTACCCACACGCTGCTGCATAAAGCCACAGATCGAGGCATGGGTGCAGAGCATGGTTAGGCGGTGCGGCAGCAGCTTGCTCTCAGCTGCAAGGCGCTCTGGGTGCGCACGAGTCTTCACGAGGCAAAGGGCCCGTCGCCAAGCATGTGGCGCGCAGAGAGACGGACCTGCATTGAGCAGGCCGCGAAGGCAAACCGTGCATTTTCTCCCTCATCATAAGTTTTGTCGGTGTTGGGCTTGGAGAGGAGAACGCCCATGGTTCCTCGTTTCGTCTCCGGTGCGCGACCAGGAGCCTGCGCTTCGACCAATAATCTCTCCTTTGAATTCACTTAACCGGCTTCGTCTGTCTTGGAGGAGGAACCTACTTTCTCAACTTATAGAGAAAGTGGCCAACGCCGCGAAGGCCTACTACAGGAGTTGGCAACAGGCGCTGCCGCACGGCATCCGGGGATCCTCCTTGCGGCATGGATTCTGCCTTGCCCTCGGTGCGCCGTGATGAATTCTAGAGCGCGCATGCTTGACTGGCAGACGCTTGGCCTCTTAAGTTGATCACGTCGCAGTGAAAAGGATGGCTGAGGGCGGGGGCGCTGGCGGGGCCGGCGGGGCCGGCGGGGCCGGCGGGGCAGGCGGGGCGGGCGGGGCGGGCGGGGCAGGCGGGGCAGGGGGAGATAAGGCACCAGGACGAAAGGGCGATATAGGAGACCTCATGGACCTCGACCAGATCCTTCCCGTGAACGTTGGGCGCCTCAAGATGTACGAGGTTGGCAAGCAGATTGGGAGCGGCAAGTTTTCAGTGGTCTTCCGCGCTCGCACGCGAGGCGCTGACGGCAAGGGCGAAAGCACCCATGTATGCACATAGACCAGAGTGCCCTCCCTGAAATCCGCTCTGGAAGTGCCAAATGTGTTCCCAGCTCGGCTGCCAGGCATCGTGCGACCGCTGGTCTCTAGCGCACACTTTTGTGCTGCACAGGGATGGCATCCGCGCGGCTGCGGGCAGCTGCGGCTGCTTCACTTGCTGCTAAACAGCTAGAATGTCGGCACGGATAACACTTAAGGTGCAGGGGTTTGTTGCAGGTGGCTCTCAAGAAGATCAACATTTTCGACATGATGGACGCCAAGTCGCGAAACAAATGCCTGCGCGAGGTCCGGATGCTCCAGTCGATTTCACAGCACGAGAATCTGATCGCATACCTCGACGCATTCATCGAGGACAACGAGCTCATGATCGTATTTGAGTGGGCCGAAAACGGGGACCTCCGCAGGCTCCTGCGCAAAACTACTGCTCCGTGGCGCCCCGCCCACCCAATAGCTGCTTCAGAATCCGAAATGTCTTCGGCGTGGCTCTCCCCGAACAGCGCCGTGCCGTGATGTGCAGTGCCCCTGGCGCTGGCAGATTCGAGGAGCGGCAGGTGTGGAGCCTCTTTTTGCAGGTTGCTGGGGCAATCGCGCACATGCATGAGCAGCGCATGATGCACCGCGATATCAAGCCCGCCAACATCTTCATCGCTGGAAACAACGTGCTGAAGCTTGGCGACCTAGGGCTCGGGCGTGTGCTGTCAAACGAGTCAGTCGAAGCGTTCTCCAAGGTGGGGACGCCGCTGTACATGTCGCCAGAGGTGCTCCACGGACAGGGCTACGACTTCAAGTCGGACGTGTGGTCGCTCGGCTGCCTGCTCTACGAGCTCGCCACGCTCCGATCGCCCTTTGAGGGCGGCGCCAACCAGACGCTTTACGATATCTTCCGGCGCATCAACACCGGGGAGTTCGCGCCGCTCCCCGACACCTTCTCGCCCGAGCTCCGCGCCCTCGTCTCGCACATGCTCCACAAGGACCCAACGAGCCGCCCGAGCGCGGCGCAGGCGTACGACCTGGCGCTGGCCGCGTGCCAGGCGCTGCACGACCGCCCGAGCGGCCCGATGATGATGACGAAAATCATCGACGGCTGCAAGCTCCTCGGCTACGAGGCTGCGGTCCACCCCCGCCCCTCGCCCGCCCCTCGCCCTCCGCTTGCGCGACGCCCCTCGGCCTCTGAGCGACCACGCAAGCGTCGGAACCGTCGCAGCTCTGCCCGGGCCGCGGGCACTCCCCGGGCGCGGGGGGCTCTGTTCCATCTGGGGCGGTGCTGACGGGGCGCGCGCTGCAGGTTGCACTCCCGCGCGGGCTGCCGCTGCTCGACCCCTGCTTCTTCGCGGCGGGGAACGGGCGCGGCGCAGGAGATGCGGACGGCGCAGGCGCGGGCGGGGCGCGGGCGCGGGCGCCGCGGTTCATGTACTTCCGGCGTCTGATGGAGTTTCTGCTCGGGCTGAGTGGCGTGGAGGTCTGCGAGCGCGCGGGGGTCGTGTCGGTGGGGGGCACCGCGGTGAGCGACGACGACGTGGCGGGCGGGGCGGCGGTGTTGGTGGAGGCGTGCAGGGGGCTGGGGGGGGGGGGCGACGTGGCGGCGGTGCGGCTCAAGACGGGGACGGGCGAGGCGGTCGTCGGGCTCCTCGACGCCCTCGTCGACCACGCGCTGCGGCGGAGCGGCACCGCGAGGCTCAAGGCGCCAGATTTCGGGGACGCGGCGGAGGAGGAGGTGGCCGAGGAGGGCCTTTTGTCGGGTGAGGACGCGGGCGAGTGGTGGCGCACGGGCGGAGGCGACCGCAGCGGCGACGAGTCCGCGGGCGCGGGCGCGGGCGCGGGCGGTGGGCTGTGCAAGGAGGCGCTGGCGGCGCTGCGGGCGGAGGCGCGGTCGGTGCGGGAGGCGGGGGGCAGCGGGTGGCGGGGGCGCGTGGCGGCACGGGCAGCGGAGGTAGCGGCGCATGCGCAGGGGGCGAGGGAGGCGGGAGAGGGACTTCGGCGGGTGCGCGGGGCGGTCGAGACGGAGCTGGAGGCGGTGCGGGCGCGGGAGCGGCTGCTGGAGGAGCGCGCGCGCGCGGGCGGGCTGGGCGCGGAGCTGCGCGCGGCGGCGGAGGGGCTGGCGGGCGCGACGGCGGCGCACGCGGCGGCGCAGGAGGCGTGCGCAGAGGCGGAGGCGGGGCACGCGGCCGTTGGGGAGGCGCTGGCGGCGCAGCGGGAGGAGATGGAGCGGTGCGAGGCGGCACTGCACGACGCCTCGGGCCTTGACCGCATGCGCCGCGCCGTGAAGGCGCGCCCCTCTCCATCCACTCTAGAATTCATCCGCCCCCGCCTCCGCGTCCCCGCACGCGCGCCGCGGCGGCTGAGCTCGCGCGCCGCGGGGCCAGGCGCTGCGGGCGGAGGTGGCGGCGCTCGACCTCCGCACGGCCGTCGCTTCGCACGCGCTGCACACGCTCCGTGCCGCGCAGGCCGCCCGCAAGGCGCGGAATCGCGTGCGCGGACGCGGCACGGGCGCGACGCGGGGGCGGGGGCGGGGGTCCTCCGGGTCCTCCGGGTCCGACGAGTCCGAGGACTCGGGCGCCGAGTAGCGCCGGAGTCGTGGGCGTTGAGGGTGTAGCGCCGGAGTCGTGGGCGGGGTTGAGGGCTGGAGGGTCTCTCTGCGGAGAGAGGGGCGCGCGCGAGGCTGCTGCGGTCCGCTGTGAATTTTGTGAATGTTGTTGGGGCGGTCGCTGCCGCATCGCTGCTGCTGCCGGGGCCGCTTGCATGCCGCGCGACTCTTGCACGCGCGCGCACCCCCCGTGCCGCGCACCCGCCACCTCTTTCCTCTTTCCTCTTTCCTCTTGCAGGCAGACGCGAACGCGGGCGCCGCCCGCGGAGGCGCGTGCGGCGCGGCGCGGGGGGAGCTAGTCGTCGAGGGGGTCGCAGAGAGGCATGTCGATGAGGGCGGCGAGGGCGGGGACGGCGGAGGAGCGGGTGCAGAGGCACAGCTGCACGGGCTCCGCGCCGCCATCGCGGTCGATGCACCGCACGCGCACCTCCAGCTTGTGGACGGGCCCCGGGAGCAGCGCGGGGACCGGAACCACCGGGTGCGCCACGGCGTACAGCGCGGGGTTGAACTTGACGAGCAGCAGGTGCTGCTCCGCCGGCTTCTGCCCCTGGGCGGTGTTGCTGAGCGCGACCGCGATGCGGTACTCGGGCCCGAGCCCGCGCACCTCGGCGCTGAGCCGCACGGCGCCGGCGTTGGTGAAGGCGACCGCGCCCTTGGTGTCGGTGAGGACGCGCACGTAGGACCGCGCGGTGCTGAGGCGCAGGCGGCAGAGGTCGCGCTGGAAGACGCGGTGCATGTCCGCCGCGTTGTCGCGCTCGCGCTGTGTCTGCTCCACGTACAGCCGCGTCTTCTTGGGCACGTTCAGCGGGATGTCCTGCTCGGGCGGCGGGCCCGACTGCACCGTCGCCTTGGAGAGCGAGGAGTTGCGCGAGAGAATCTTGATGGCCATCGCCCCGCTCTTGTAGCTGAGGATGAGCGTCGAGTCCTCCCGCGCGTACTTGCCGAAGCGCATCGCCACGCACACGCCCGAGCCCGGCGGCGCGAGCTGCGAGATCATGTCCTTGTCTCGGTACATCCGGATCGAACCGTCTGCGAGCGCAGCGAGGTGCAGCGGAACTGACCCCATCTTCTCTGAGACCATGGTCTCGAGCGTCTGCACTGCAGCGGGCTGCAGGATGGCGTAGTTCTTGTTCCCCTTCAGCGTAAACGAGTGTAACGTGTTCTGCATGCACGCCACCACCACCGCCTTCCCCGCGATCGTCATCGCACACGGCTGCGCCTCGAGCTCCATGCTCGTTCCCAAAACCTGGCCCTGCTTCACGACGTGGATCGCTCCGTTGCGGCAGGCCACGATGATGCGGTACTCGACGTCAAGGGTGCCCGTGACACCGATGAAGACGGGGACCGCGGGGAGCGTCACCTTGACGAGGATCGCAAAGCCTGCAGCGTCGAGGATCACCAGCTGGCGGTGCTCGGTGCCAACCACCAGGAAACTTGTCGCTGTCTCCTCGTCACCGGTCTTCTTCATGCACTCCATGCACGTGATGGTCGTCGACAGCTCAGGAATCTGCGCCCGGTCGACCGACTCAGCGCGCACTCCTCAGCCGAGGACAACGCAACAAGTCCAGGTCAAGAGGCGTCTTATGCACGTGAGCAGCGGGGCACAGGCAGCCAAGACACGCTCCTTGCCGCGCACGTCGGCGAGGAATGCATCGCGCTCGTCGGGGTAGTCTTCGAGCGCCAGAAGGTCCGTCGCCTGGTAAGTCAGCGCCACCCCTTTCTCCCGCAGCTCCGACAGGTGTTCGATCTGCCGCACCCTCCGCCAAACACTCCGTCAGTACAAAGGGCTACTCAGGGCGCCAGTTTTCGTCTAGGGGCATATCGAGAGCTTCTGTCCACGCAAACAGGGCGCGGTTTCTTGCCGCCATGTCGGCAATCAGCGTCTCCTCGTTCAAGCCTTTCCAAACCTCTGCTTCCTCCTCGCTAATGGGAGCTGCAGGTAGACGGAACTTGTAGTGTGGTCTTAGTCGCTTGTATATGTATATGGTCTGCCCGCATGCGACCGCTAGCGATGGTATCCTTGTTCCGGGGCCCTTCTGCTCCTCGTAAAAGGGGCAGATCGCCGATGGCGTGTCGAGGATGACGTGCTCCGACACCAGATTCACACCTGCAGGAAGCCGCATCATACACATGATTCATGCATATGCGCCATGGTCAGAAGGAAACCGACGCAGGGAACCTTACAGCAGTGAGTCTCTACTTAACGCGCGGCCAGAGAACTGCCACCAGCTCGGTGGGGTTTACATGTCCTCGTTAGAGTGGGCAACAGCAAAACGCACCGCGGTAGAGACGAAGCTTCCTGTTCTGGTCCGCAACGATAAGCTTCGGGTCACCGTCCCCTGTGACATCTGCCAACCTGCTCCGCCGTGCCGGTCAGCTGTGCGAGTTGCCGCTGCTCGTCAACTGCCTAAGGCACGAATCGCATCGATGTGGCGGCGCACGGTCGGACGACGATGAAATACTGCTACCTGATGCAGCTTGGGGTAGTGTGGATCGATGAGACGGGGTCGTAATATGCATCCAGCCACACCGCCATCACCACCCTACCAACAACACCGCCACCCCCTTCTCTGGATCCCAATTTTGGATCCCGAACTTCTTGGTTTCGATAGTTCGAATTTCCAAAGGGAGTGTAAAGCACCGAGCTCTGGGGGCCATTCCGTACACCCGGACAGCCATGAGGAGGGCAATCCTTGGGGTCATCCTCTGCACAGAAGCAGCTGTGGCCTTTGCGCCTTCTCCCACGGCACTCTTGGCCTATCGTTCTCCATTCCAATGCAAGAATCGGTGCACACTTGGTGAATAGCCGCGTGCAATATGGGCCCTTGGTGGATTTGACTTGCTGGACGCTTGCGATCCTTTCTCCTACTAACCGCAGTGACACGAAGCATGCATTCGGAGTTTTTTGCGCTGAAACAGCTGGGCGCAATATTGCAGGGCTGCGAGGTGGTGGAGGCAGTGGCGCGACAGGGAGCAGCATGATCTTTGACGGGATCTTCGGGAGCAAAGAACCGAAGGGCGAGCCCACCGGCAAGTTCGTGCAGCACGCAAAGCTCGAGGGTGTGGCAGGGGCGTTTGGACCACCGGGCATCATCATCGGTGGGCTAGGAGAGGACGAGTTGGAGGTTCTTGGGGACGCTGTGGAGCGGGTTCTTGCGGGGCCAGACGGCAAGCCGGTAGTGAACGTCCCGTTCCTCGTCCTCGGCAAGGATGAGGTGAGTCCCCCCCCGAACGTGAACCCAGCGCTGCGGCGCTGCTCCCGTATAAAATCGTCAACCTAGCTCACTCGGTGCCTATGCCTCTGGCAAGGTGGGGGAGGAGACGCGGCTGCGGGACCTTCTCAAGATCATCGACCAGGTCTGGTTTCCCCAAAATTGTGAGAAGCGGTCGAGCCTGTCCCGGGCAGGGTGTTGCGGGCAGCGGGTGGGCTGACCGCGCTCGCCGCATGTGGTCTGGGCAGCGCGACTGCGAGGTCCCGGACGAGGTGGCGACGATGAAAGTGCCGCTCGTGCTGATCTCAGGGCTCACGCCGGTGCAAGTGTCGGGGTGCGTCAAGGCAATCGTGGGGTCGGGCATCAAAGGCGGGGTGCCCGGCGCCGAGGCGGCGCCCATGTGCGCGATCGCGGTGCCCAAGGCGCTGGACAAGAGCATGGCACAGCTCATCGACGAGCTCTGCGGCGACCACATGGCCAACGCGCCGCCCTAGCGCTAGCTGGCGCCCGTTCCCGCGCCACGCTCCGCCGACGTGCGCCGCTGCTTTAGACGTTCTTCGTTATGTACACTCTCAACTCTACAGACGCGGCGCCGTGACCCCCTGTGCCGCGCCGGCCCGCCCTGTGCGCGCAGGGCCGTAGCCTACCTCTTGCCGTCGGAGCGCGCGACCATCTTCTCGAGCGCCTTGTGCAGCGAGCGCGTCCGCGCCTCCTGCAGCCGCGCGAGCTTCTGCTTCTTGGCGCCATCCGCGCTCGCCGCCGCCGCCTCCACCCCCAGCACCCCGCCCTCGCTCGGCGCCGCGTCCCAGGCGCGGCACAGCCCCCCGGCCGGGTCGAGGTCCAGCGCGGCGGCGCCTGCGCCCGGGGCGAGCGCCGTGGCGTTGGCGGCGCGCGCGTGGAGGTGCATCGAGGCCCAGGCGAGGTTGGAGCCGACGAGGAGCAGGGCGAGGAGCGCGCTCACGTACTTGGCCACGGGCCACGCGCGCTTGAGGCTCTCCGGCGCCGCCTCTGCCAGCTCCACCAGGCTCACCGAGACCGTGCGCCGCAGCGAAAAGGACTCGGCAAAGGAGCCGGCGAGCGGCAGCGGTGGCTTCTCCGGCCGGCGCAGCTTCTCCTCGCCTCGCAGCGGCGCGCCAGCGCCAAAGACCGGGTCGCACAGCCAGGGCCGCGCCCGGCCCTCGAGCTCCTCCCAGATCGCCCGCGCCACCGCGGGCTCAACGTCCCCGCCCTTGTCCTCGCCCGGGCGGTCGGCCTTGAGCGGCGGCGGCAGCGCGGCGGCGGGCACATCGACGGACACGGCGCGGCTGGTGAGATCCGGGGAGACGCCCATGGGCAGGCAGCGCGCGGGGCGGTGCGCGGGCCGAAAGGACAGCTTGGAGAGACTCTCGGCGGACGAGGCGCGGCGGACGCCGCGCTCGCCGGGCGGCACGAGGAGGACCGAGAGGTGCACGCAGGCTGCGCACGGCGCGCCGAGCCGGCAGTCGCCGCCGGCGGAGGTGAGCTGTGGGAACGCCGCGCCGCCGGGCCGTCCCCACGGGAGGTCGGCGCCCCAGTCGGCATCCGCCGCGGGGCTGCAAGGCGAGGCGGGGCCGTCCGAGCTGTTAAGGTGGAAGTGGTTGTCGAGAAACCGTCCGAGCAGCGTGTTGACTTTGAGACTGTTGAAATCGACGTAGCATTGCCGGCGGCACACCGGGCACTCGTGTTGGCGGAAGTAGGTTCCGACGCTGAAGCACCCGTTGCAGAAGCGGTGTCCACACGAGAGCACGATCGGGTTGGAGAGGATGTGGAGGCAGATCGGGCAGGAGAAGTCGTCGGGCGACGGCTTGCTCCCAGTCAGCTTATCAATCAGCTGCAGCGCTAGCACCTCGACGTCCGCGATCAACGCCCCAAACTCCCGCGAGTTGTAAAAGCAGCAGCGGTGCAGCACCTGCGAGTAGTACTCCCGGAGCGCCACTGCTTCGCCCTCACGCCGAGAGAACTGCTTGTCGTGCTTCTTGGTGATCTTGATGACCGCCTGCGCACATGTCATGACGAAGTTGCGCAGCGCATCGACCTGCGTGCGCCCAGCTGTCACCTCCTCGCTCGCGCCAGCCATGGCAGGGCACACTGCTCGGGCGTGGTGTTGGGCGCATTCCTCCCGGGCGAAGTCGAGCAGGTCCTGGATCAGGGCCGCCTCCGCTGTACCTGAACGGAAGATCGCCCACCCGCGCAAATCAGTCTCCCAACAACCGCAGCTCTGCTACTCGCACGGAACGACTGCAACACGAATGCAACGCGCCTGCAACACGCCTGCAACAACACGTGCTGCCGCGGCCATGTGGAATACAAGCGCCCGTCCCACTGGATCAGACATGATGAAATCCTACCCAATCCGGATAAAAAATGGATCCAGCTACAATTGGCTGCGAACAGGTTGCTGCGACAGGGCCCCAACCGTCCAGCTTGTAGCGGTGCGACTTGTGCTCTCCATCGCAGCGCAGCAATGCGCGCTTCGCAAACGAGTTCAACTTCACCAGGGACGGGGGCAGGATCTTCAGCAGTTACCTTCCAGCAGAGACTGGAGCTGCTCGAACGAGGAGAACTCCCGTGACGAAGGGGAATCGCTGACCGGGTAGTGCTCCACCGCTGCGACATGCCGACAGATCTTGCGGAACTGCATGACGAGCTCGACCTCCTTGGCACGAAAGCACGATTCCACCTGCGGGACGCGGGGACGTACCAAGTCGGTGGCAATTCGCATCAAGTCACACCAGCAGTCGCTCATCAGGCGTGTCGGTGAGAAGACTGCTCTCGGCAATGCTGGGCTGACTTGAGGAGTATTGCGCGAGTAAGGGAATCAGTGATCTGTGCGGGTACCTTTGTGATCTCCGATTCCAATTGCAGTGCGAATCGCTCCTGGGCATCTGCGACGTCATCCGCGTCTGCAGCTGGGTGCGCTGCTGTTTTCAGCAGTCTTTTCAGCCCTTTGTAGTCAATGTAGTACGGCGCGAGGTTGGGATGATCTGCCGCGATGCGGGAGATCCGCCGCCCGAACTTCATAGGGCCGCGCTATCCTGCGCTGAGCCGCTCCGGGGACACTGCAACGCCACGCCTCGTCCAAACGCTGGCGACCCGCGCCCGGGATCCGAATGGGGCCGCAGTCCCTCCAGGGGAATATGTAGGTGTAGTACTGTGGACGTACGCACATCATAAAATGTGTTTCTACATTTCGGGCCGATCTACACCTGAAAAGGGCTCCAATTCGCCGGAAAGGGGAAATTTTGCCCGAGAATAGATCCGGGCTGGTTTTCCGTCGCGTGGTTTTCCGTCGACAGCTCATCAAAAGCAGGTTCAACCCGCGACACGTCCTTCGTTGGGTCCCGTGCGGCTGCCGGGCCTTGATTGGGCCAAGCCCTTCGACTCGCGTGTGCTTGCACTCGCGCGCGAACGGTAGCACGCATTGTGTCTCCAAGATTGTGATTCTGACCCTGTTTGCCCTTGCGTGCAGAAATGTTCGCCCTTCTCTTCGACCTTGAGGATTACGCCACCACCTACCG
>ENA-UOXV01004012-UOXV01004012.1-marine-metagenome-genome-assembly--contig:-NODE-4012-length-17252-cov-7.886376_pt1 | contig 17252 bp, 18 predicted proteins | sample MGYA00238165_ERZ766961 | MGnify/ENA primary metagenome ERZ766961 (study PRJEB28924, sample SAMN03173240) | marine metagenome | biome: Marine; feature: Water; material: Subsurface seawater | place: North... | reverse complement strand
GGGTGCAGATTCTCTCGATACCGTTGAACTGGTAATGGCTCTGGAAGAAGAGTTTGAGACAGAGATTCCCGATGAAGAAGCTGAGAAGATCACAACTGTCAAGGAAGCGGTTAATTATATCGAAGCCCACACCTAAATCTCCTATCTGGCACGCAGTTGATCCGGCAGGCTCCGCATCGGCTGCGCTGATATTCCCATGCAAAAATCACTACAGCGCCATCGCGATGAGCGGGTACTTTGACTAGGCGCGTCGTTGTAACAGGACTCGGTGTGCTGAGCCCACTTGGCGTTACGACTGAGTCAAGTTGGGAGGCCATAACGGCCGGTAAGAGCGGTATCCGTCAAATCGAAAGCTTCAACACAGAGGGCTTTGCCGTGCGATTCGGCGGCAATGTCCCAGAATTTGATCTCGAGCCCTACATCCCCAAGAAAGAAGCCCGCCGTATGGATGGTTTTATTCAGCACGGCTTGGTTGCAGGCATCCAGGCCATCGCGGATGCAGGCTTAGACCCGGATCACCTGAATCTTGAACGGGTCGGCGTTGCGGTGGGCTCAGGCATTGGCGGCATTGTTACCATCGAGACCTGCCACGAAGTGCTTCGCGTAAAAGGTCCACAAAAGGTTTCCCCCTTTTTCGTGCCGTCTTCCATTATTAATATGGTCGCGGGCCATCTATCTATCAAATATGGCTTTCTCGGGCCGAATATCGCGGTCACCACGGCCTGTACGACCGGGACCCATAATATCGGATTGGCGGCTAGAATGATCCAATATGGCGATGCCGATGTGATGCTCGCAGGGGGGGCAGAACGAGCCACCTCCCCGACCACGATGGCGGGCTTTGCTTCGATGAAGGCGCTAAGCACCCGAAATGATGCGCCAGAGGCGGCAAGTCGTCCGTGGGATCAAAATCGGGACGGCTTTGTCTTGAGCGACGGCGCCGCCGTGATCGTGCTCGAAGAATTCGAGCACGCAAAAGCACGCGGTGCAAAAATCTATTGTGAGTTAGCTGGCTTTGGTATGAGCGCGGATGCCGCTCATATGACGCAACCTGCTGAAAATGGCGCTGGTGCCGCTCGCGCCATGACGACGGCTCTTAACGATGCCGGCATCGCCCCAGATGCGATCGATTACATCAACGCGCATGGGACCTCGACACCGCTTGGCGACATTGCCGAAACACAGGCCATCAAAACGGTTTTTAAAGACCACGCTTTCAAATTATGCGTCAGTTCAACGAAGTCAATGATTGGCCATGCCCTCGGTGCAGCTGGCGCAATCGAAGCGGTACTTGCGATCAAGGCGCTCGAAACCAATATCGCGCCACCGACCATTAACTTGGATGATCCCGATCCCGAATGTGACTTAAATTACGTCCCCAAAATAGCCCAGCAACGTCCCATTAATGCGGTATTAAGCAATTCTTTTGGGTTCGGTGGTACTAACGGCACGCTCATTTTTAGGACCCTTGAGCCGTAGTGTCGGTCACGCATGGGCACACGATTCGTGAATCATGGCGACAAAATGCGACGTAGAACCGCTTGGGCGGCCGGCCTGTTAGCGGTCTGTATTGCCACGAGTCTGTTTTGGCTCGAGCGCCTGAGCGAACAAACCCTCTTAATTAATGAGCCCACGCTCATTATCGTGGCACCCGGGAGCAATATGACCCGGCTAGGACAACAGCTCATTGATGTAGGTCATTCAGGACAATCTTTATGGCAGCTGCGTTTGCTGGACCGGCTCCTAGGCAGTAAAGGGTCCATCAAAGCGGGCGAATACCAAGTAGAACCTGGCTCGAGCATCCTGGCATTACTTGACCAGGTCCGCTCAGGGCAAGTTTACACGCGCAAACTGACCTTTCCAGAAGGCTGGACGCTTGCGCAATGGCGAACCCAGCTGCAGACGGCGGAAGGACTAAGACCCCTCACGAATAGCATGACTGAGGCTGAATTGGCGGTCGCGGTCACAGGCGCCGCGAGTCCTTTAGAGGGCTGGTTATTTCCTGAGACATATCATTACACGCGCGGGGACAGTGATCTTGAGATTCTAAAACAAGCGCATCAGGCCATGCGAAACCAGTTAAATCTTCTTTGGACAACGCACCCACACCAAGACCTTCAAAACCCAAAAGCGCTCCTTACCCTCGCATCAATTGTTGAGCGTGAGTCCGGCCGTGATGAAGATCGATCTAAAATCGCTCGAGTTTTTCTAAACCGTTTGAAGAAAGGGATGCGTCTGCAGTCTGATCCAACCATTATCTATGGCTTAGGTGCAGCCTTTGATGGCGATTTAAAACGACATCATCTCACCTCAGACGGTCCTTTCAACACTTACACGCGTGCCGGATTGCCGCCGACACCAATCTGCAATCCAGGCGCCAGTGCCTTAGCCGCCGTTTTAACACCAGCCGAGGGAGAATGGCTGTATTTTGTCGGTCGAGGAGACGGCTCTAGCCAATTTTCGCTCGATTTAGCCGCGCACAACCGCGCTGTCAATCAATACCAAAGAGGTAAATGAGCGCGCATCACCTTTGATTTAGCATTAAACTATCAGCCAAAGGAGACAGGTTGGTTCACAATGGTTACAGCCGCCCCTAGAGGTCAATTTATTACACTTGAAGGCACCGAAGGCGTTGGTAAATCCAGTCTCATGACAGCGCTTTCTGAGTGGCTCATCGCCCAGGGTGAATCGGTCGTGACAACTCGGGAACCTGGCGGCACGGCGATTGGAGAAGATTTGCGATCGCTCCTTCTAGATCCCGCAAATCAAAACCTCAGCGACCTGACGGAGCTCGGACTGATGTTCGCTGCCCGATCACAGCACGTCTTCGAGCGCATTGAACCAGCCCTTGCACGCGGAGATTGGGTGATCTGTGACCGATTTACAGATTCTACCTATGCTTATCAAGGTGGCGGACGGGGCATCAGTGCAACCCTCATCGCCCAGTTTGAAGACTTAACTTTAGGCAGCTTTGCGCCAAACCTAACCTTGCTTTTAGACGTTCCGATTGCGATCGGCCTGGCAAGAGCCGCGCAAGTTGGTGCGCCGGACCGCTTTGAATCAGAACAGCACGCCTTCTTTGAGCGGGCCAGAGAGACTTTTTTGCGTCGCGCAGAAACCCAGGCCCGTACCCAAATCATCGACGCAAGTCAGTCCCAGGTCATTGTAAAGCGGAGCGTATTGCGTCTCGTTGAGCAGCACTGGCGCAGCGTGCAGGGCAATCCCCATGAATGAGATTTTTTCCTGGCAGGTGGCGCAACTCGAACGACTTCGAGGTCACCTAATTGAGCAAGATTTAGCGCACGCTTATTTAATTGACGATCCGGCTGGAGAGGGCAGTCAAGGGTTTGTTCGAGCCCTAGCCAGCACCATTTTATGTGACCAAACGCAACTCGGTGGTTGCTCAAATTGTTCATCCTGCAAACTCCAAAGTGCGGGCAGTCATTCAGACCTGTTATGGGTCAGTCCAGAAGACTCCAAGCAAATTAAAATTGAGCAAATTCGATCGGTGATTGAATGGAGTCATCAAACACCGCAACAAGGACGCGCCAAAGTGCTTGTCTTAGATCCAGCCGATCGAATGAACATCTATGCAGCCAATTCGTTACTCAAACTTCTGGAAGAACCTGCCCCGAAAACCTATCTTTTTTTAATCTCAACAAGTCCTGCACGCCTGCTCCCGACGATCCGAAGCCGGTGCCAGCGCTTGAATCTATCAACGCCGTCAGATGAAGACGGCCTAAAGTGGCTGATTGAGACCAGGCCAGATGCCGATCCTGAACTGCTTGAAGACGTTTACGCCATCACGGGCTACCGACCAATTAGTTCGCAGGCATTATTAGATAGCGAGCAGGTGCCCCAACGACTTGCAATGGTCACAGCACTTATCGAGTGGCTCAAAGGGTATTGCGGGCCAATCGAGACCGCAAAAAAACTTGCTACCAAAGAAATGCCTAGCCTGCCGTATGAACTCCTGTATCGAGCAACAGCGCGCGCTCAACGCCAACAAGTTCTGGCGCAGTCTGCGCGTCGCGGCGTTTTTCAGGCGTTAATCGATGAGTTGGCAGACAATTGGTCGAACACAGGATTGTCGCGCTTGGCCGACGCGTGCTGCAAGGCTGGATCCTTGTCTGCTGCGAGCAATAATTTGAATGCGGAGCTGTCTCTTGAGCACTTCTTAATGACGCATAAAAAACTTGATTAGAAAGCGCCTTGTGGAAACCGATTCTTTAAGGCAAACTTTTTGACTCGCGAAGGTTGAGCGCCATTTTGAAAAAATTGCTGCGTCGCAAGACGAACAAAAACATACTGCCTTACACTGTCAAAGACCTGCGTCAATTACAGCACAGCTATATGCCGTTTATTCAAAACGGCGGCTTGTTTATAAACGTGGATCAAGAATACAAAATGGGCGATGAGTTTTTCTTGTTATTAACGCTGCTCGATGAAACAGAGCAAATTCCCTTAGCCGTGCGAGTCGTTTGGCTAGCTGGCAAAGAGGTCAAAGCGCCGCACAAGCCCGGTATCGGTGTACAGTTTACGGACATCGAAAACGCCGCCAAGAACAAGATTGAAACCTACCTTACGGGCCTTTTATCGTCTCCGACTGCGACGGCAACGCTGTAAGGCGAGGCATTTGCTTTCTCAGTTAAAGCGTTTGATAAAAGGCGTTTGAGTTAGTTTCTAATGCTAGACTTAGGCGAGAAACCTTAAAGTGTACGTTGCCAAAGTTTAACCCCGATTATCCTTAGAGGCCGTCAATGACCTATTGTGTTGCGATTCGAACTGATGCTGGTTTATGTTTTATCAGTGATTCAAGAACGAATGCTGGTGTTGATAATGTTTCAACCTATTCAAAAATGTATTGTTATGAGGCCCCCGGAGAACGCCAGTTGGTTGTGCTGTCTTCAGGCAACTTGGCCACGACCCAAGGCGTTATCGCCCAAATAAAAAAAGATGCAAAACGGGTCGCTGCACGTAGTTTCGCCAACCTCGAAACACTAGAGGACATTGCGGATTACCTTGGAGAGTGTTCGTCAGAGCACCAAGAGAAGCACACTGGGGGCGGCAAAGCCTTCGAAGCGAGCTTCATTGTTGGTGGGCAGATCCTCGGCCAAAAACCGGGAGCTTATCTGGTTTATCCACAAGGTAATCACATCACGACCTCAAGAGATACACCGTACCTTCAAATCGGTGAGAGTAAGTATGGCAAACCCATTTTAGACCGCATTATTTCCAGTGAGATCAGTTTAGAGACGGCGGCCTTGTGCGGCTTAGTTTCCATGGATTCCACCATGCGAAGTAACTTAACCGTTGGCCCACCCATTGAGGTGATCATGTATCATGCCGATAGTCTCACCAACGAGCGACGGTACCGTTTCGAAGAATCCAGTGAATATTTACGAAAGCTGAACGCAGCTTGGGATGATCGCCTCAAAGAGGCCTTTAACAATATGCCTCCGATCGCTTGGAGTCAGGCCTGGGATCAGTCACCCGCATCCGAGCATTCAGGCCGTTAAGAAGCGTTCAGGCCGTTAAGATAGGAACCAAGTCTTAGATAGCGCGTTATGAGTTGTCGAGATATTAGCCTGTGCCTCGTCGATAAAGTTATGGAGGCCATGGCTTTGTAAAAGTTCCGCCGTGACCGCGCGGCCGATCGCGCGCTTTGCGCGATTAACAGCCTTCAGCGCCAGTTGATTTCTTGGCAAATGCTTAAAGCTATTGGCAACCTCGGCGAGGCAATGATTGACACTTCTCGGAAATGCCGGATCTTTCAGTAAAAACCCAACGACCTCAGGTCCATTGATTCGATCCTGAACCGCTTGACGATACATTTGATACGCATTGAGCGACTGCAAGACGCCCATCCACAAAATATTGTCCTGTTCATCAAACTCAGCTTGCCGGCCCATCAAGTTCAGGCACGCCACGTCAATCACCCGCGTTGTCATGTCGGCGCGTTCAACATTACGCCCGAGGGTTATGAAGTAATAGGGTTCTTTACGACTCATACTGCCGCTCAAATACCCCGTCAATTCTAAACATAAGTCGATGATTTGCGACAGAAACTCATGCCGACCACTGCGGTTAATTCGACCAGACAAATCCGGTTTCAGCAGGTAATGGAGCTCGTTCATCTTCTCCCATGCTTCATTCGGCATCAAATCTCGGGTCGTTCTTGAATTTTCGCGAGCAGACCCGGCGCACGCCCTAAGCGAGCAGGCCGGATCATCGAACATGAATTTCACAACATTCCGTTCGCTGGCCGAACTAAAGCGCTGCTTAAACTGCGCATCAAAACCGGTGATGTTCACTAAAGATTCCCAAACGAATCCAACTTTGGGCAGATCTAAGACTAGATTAGAATAGACAGAGATGAGCCGTGCTGTGTTTTCCGTTCGTTCTAGATAACGGCCAAACCAGTATAATCGTTCTGCAACACGCGACAGCATACTCAGTCCTTACCCTTTTTGGCATCCATCACAACCCAAGTATCTTTACTGCCGCCACCCTGAGACGAATTTACAACCAACGAGCCTTTCACCAAGGCAACGCGCGTTAAACCACCCGCCGTGACATAGCTGTTTTTAGCTTGCAGAATGAATGGCCGCAAATCGACGTGACGGGCCTCAAGGCTGTCGCCAATCAGCGTGGGCACAGTCGACAAGCTGATAATCGGTTGCGCCATATAATTGCGAGGATTCGCTTCGATTTTTTGCTTAATTTCTCGAGTCGAACGTTTTGTCTCGCGCGGCCCAATGTACATGCCATAACCGCCGGATTCATTCGCAGGCTTTACGACCAAGTCTGGTAAATTGTCTAAAACAAAAGCGCGTTCCTCCGGATTGGCGCACAGATAACTTGGAACATTAGGCAGGAGCGGCGCTTCATTGAGATAATAACGAATCATCTCAGGCACGTAGGTGTAAACCACTTTATCATCCGCAACGCCGACCCCCGGTGCATTCGCCAGCGCCACATTGCCGGCCCGCCAAGCGCGCATCAACCCCGGTACGCCAAGCATCGAATCTGCCAGAAAGGCCTCCGGGTCTAAATACTGATCATCGATCCGGCGATAGATAACGTCAACCCGGCTTCGACCCTGAACAGTTTTCATATAGACGCAGTCGTCTGTATCAACCATTAAATCCTGACCTTCAACCAGTTCTACCCCCATGCGTTGTGCAAGAAACGCATGCTCAAAATAGGCCGAATTGAAAATCCCCGGTGTCAATAAAACGACTTCTGGCGATTTGATCGAGCGGGGTGACAAGCTGCACAGCATATCGAATAGGCGCGAAGGGTAATCGTCCATCGGCAGGACCTGATTGCGCTCAATCAACTCCGGTAAAATTCGCTTGCTGATATTGCGATTTTCAAGCATGTAAGAGACCCCAGACGGCACGCGTAAATTGTCTTCGAGGACATACATACAACCATCTTTGTCTCGAATTAAATCCGTCCCGCAGATGTGCGCCCAAACATCAAATTTCGGTCGTATACCCTCGCACTCAGGGCGATAATCTTTGGACGACGACAGAATATGCCCAGGAATGATGCCGTCTTTGACGATTTGTTGGCCGTTATAGACATCGGTTATGAATAGGTTGAGTGCGCTAAGACGTTGCTTAAGACCGTTTTCAATACGACGCCATTCTTCGGCCTGAATCAAACGAGGAATGATATCGAAGGGCCATTGACGATCGATGTTGGTGCCTTCGCTATACACGGTGAAGCTAATGCCAAGGGTTTTAATCGCAAGGTCCGCGGCATATCGCTTGAGGGCGAGACTGTGGGGACTGGCGCGCCGCAAAAAATTGGAAAGCGGCGCAAGCCCTGGCCGAGCACGACCCGACGCGGTGAATAGTTCGTCGTAAAGGGCGGGATTAAGCGCATATTCTTTTAGGTTCATGCGGGCAGATTCATTCTGGTGCTGCCGAGTTAATCGGCAAGGCAATTTCTAGCAACCGGTAATCGGTCGTATGCATCCCAAGACGATGATAGGTGCGAAGGGCGCGCTCGTTTTCTCGTTCAGCATAGAGTCTTATCCCGATTACCTCGTCGGTTGCCATTGCAAGGCGCTGAGTCTCTGCAAAAAGACCCGAAAACGCACCTTGCCCGCGATGGTCCGGATCAACATAGACACTTTGTATCCACCAGAACAGTCCAGATCGCCAATCGCTCCATTCAAAGGTTACCCCCAAACAGCCAATCACGACATCCTCTACGCCTGCGACCAGGTAAAACCCGAGTTCGGGACTGGACTGCATTCGAGTGACACCGCGATGCAAGACCTGGGCGTCAAGATGCTTATCCTCGGTTTCCAGCGCCATCGCGAGATTAAACTGGGCGATGGCGTCAATATCGGCTGACGTCGCGGAACGAATGGTTATCATAATGCGCGCCTGTGTTTCCTGGGTTTATAGTTGAAACAGCCGCAAACGTCGCCAAAAACACAGCTGTGGTGAGACAGCGTTGCGGAATGCTTGAAGTTTACAGCAAGAAGCCGTGGCAGGCCGCAACAAAATACGCTCGCGCCCAGGTAAAAGCGGCGCTTAAAGATCTCACGCGCCGGGATTAAATATCCGACCCCACCGCATTTCGGTGTATCATTGAAGCGCAAATTTAGCGTCATCCGATAACGCTTTAAATCGGGGTAGAGCCGACTTCAAAGATCTCAACTCCGTTTCCGCTACCTACACTGTAAAAGGACGCATCATGGAACTTGTTAGTGCTGTAACGCTCTTAGCCATCTTTCAGTTTTGGATCCTGGGCGGCTTGGTAGGACGAGCCCGAGGAAAATATGGCGTCAAAGCCCCCCAAACCACAGGTGACGAACACTTTGAACGGTGGTTTAGAGTGCACTACAACACCCTAGAAAAACTCATTGTGTTTCTGCCAGCGCTTTGGTTGTTTGGCTATTATGTCGGTCAATACTATGCTGCGGCATTGGGCGTGATCTATCTCATTGGTCGACTAATGTACGCGATGAGTTACGTCCGAGATCCAAGCAGCCGGGGTCTTGGCACGCTTATCAGCGAGCTACCATCCCTCGTCATGGTACTGGGTGGACTCGTCGCGGTTATCATCCAGTGGCTAGAATCCTTGAGCTAGAGCTGCCGCCAAAAGCAACTCTGAGGTTTCATGGAAAATGTCGTGCGCTGAGATGCAACACCGACGGGCGCATGATATAACTCAGTCCTTAATTTAGATTCTTTGGAGACATTATGGTTGCGCTTACTTATCACGCGCCCAACTCGGTAGAAGAAGCGGTCGAGCTATTATCATCGGCGCGTCAGCCAGTCAAAGTCCTGTCTGGCGGCACCGATTTGATTATTCAAATGCAAAGCCTCATTCAAGAAGAACGTTTAGTGGTCGATGTCAAGAAGATACCCGGCATGCGTGCCGCAGATTGGACGGAGGATCACCTTCGATTAGGCCCGTCAATGAGCTGCGCTCAATTCACCAAGCGTCAAGATATTCAAGCTGTCTTTCCCGGCCTATCTGAAGCGGCCTACTTGATTGGCTCGACCCAAGTTCAGGGACGCGCCAGCCTTGGCGGCAATCTCTGCAACGCATCCCCAGCGGCAGATACCATCCCTGCGTTGATTGTGAATCGCGCGGTCTGCTTAATACAGGGCCCCAAAGGCATGCGTCGGGTCAATGTGGAAGATTTCTTGACCGGTGTTGGGCAACAATGCCTGGCAAGTGATGAGATATTGGTTGCGATCGAAGTCCCGACGCCAGCGGCGCGAACCAAGGATGCCTACCTGCGCTTTATCCCTAGAACTGAAATGGATATTGCTGTCGCCGGTGCAGCCGTTAGCGTGACACTCGATGACGACGGGGTTTGCACCCGCGCTCGCGTCGCCATCGGCGCGGTTGCCCCGACCGCGATGTTAGTGCCCAGTGCAGCCGATGCCTTGATTGGCACAAAACTTGATGATGATGCACTGCTCGCGGCAGCAGCAGCGTCCAGTCAGGCGGCCAATCCCATTTCAGATCGACGCGGTACGGTCGAATTCAGGCGTCACGTTGTTGGCGTACTCACAAAACGCGCCGCAAAAATCGCAGCAAACCGTGTAGGAGCAGTTTAATGAAAAGCCATATCGCAACGACCATTAATGGCGACCCGGTTGAGTTTTTATGTGACCCTTCACAGACTTTGTTACAGGTGTTGCGCAACGACCTTGGGATGACGGGCACCAAGGAAGGGTGCGGCTCCGGTGACTGTGGCGCCTGCTCCGTAATCTTCGACGGTGAATTAGTTTGTGCTTGTCTTGTGCTTGGCGTTGAAGCGCAAGGTGCTTGCATCGAAACAGTCGAAGGCGTTGCCGCCCACGACCAACTCCACGTCATTCAAGAAAAGTTTCTAGAACACGCGGCGCTGCAATGTGGTATCTGCACGCCGGGATTGATTGTCTCAACAAAAGCATTGCTTGAGGAAAACCCAAGTCCAACGGAAGAGCAGGCCCGCTATTTCTTGGCTGGCAATCTCTGCCGCTGTACCGGCTACGACAAAATTATTAAAGCCGTGATGGACGCTGCGGCGACCATGCGCCAAGGAGCTTAAGATGAGCGAAGCACGCGAATTTAAACATATCGGACAAAGAACGATTCGGCCGGACGGATTTGATAAAGTGACCGGCAAGGCCAATTATGGCGCCGACCTCAGCTTACCCGGCATGATTTGGGGCGCGATTCTTAGAAGTCCACACGCGCACGCGAATATCAAAAATCTCGATGTCAGCCGAGCAGAAGCCAGCCCCGACGTACTTGCGATCGCGACTTTTGAAGATTTTCCATCGGTCAACGCAGCAGCGCAACGTGATGGTACCCAGCGCATGGATTTGATGGATACCGCTTGCAATATTTTAGCCAATCAAAAAGTCTTGTATCACGGTCATGCCGTGGCGGCGATCGCCGCACGCTCTGAGGCTGCGGCCATTGCAGCCCTTGACTTGATCGATGTTGAATATGAAGTGTTAACGCCCGTGCTCAACATCGATGATGCAATCAGCATCAATGCCCCTATTCTCCACGCCAATATGATGACGCAAGGGTTAGCAGAGCCTGCTACCGAGGCGTCTAACATTTCAGCACGAATGGAGCTTAAAAAAGGTGATATTGAAGCGGGCTTTGCGGCGGCGGACGTCATTGTTGAACGTGCTTATGACACGCCAACCGTTCATCAAGGGTATATTGAGCCGCATGCAACAACCGTCGCGTTTAATGAAAACGGGCCATCTATGATTTGGTGCCCGACGCAAGGGCACTTTGATGTCCGGGCACGGGTCGCTCAGTTGTTGAATCTGGAACTTGGACAAATCAAAGTCGTAGCGAGCGAGATTGGCGGCGGGTTTGGCGGTAAAACAACGGTGTACTTAGAACCGGTTGCGCTCATTTTATCGAAGAAATCAGGTCGGCCCGTCAAGATGGCGATGTCCCGAGGAGATGTTTTCAGGGCCTCTGGGCCGGCATCGGCCAGTCAGAGCAGGATCAAGATCGGGGCGAAAATGGATGGCACCATTACCGCGATGCAAGCGACGTTGCATTACGAAGCTGGCGCATTCCAAGGCTCCCCCATGGGTCCGGGCTGCATGACAGTTTTTACCCCCTATGACGTTGAGAACCTGTATGTAGAAGGCTTTGATGTCGTCGTGAACAAACCTAAGGTTGCAGCATACCGAGCGCCGGGCGCACCTCAGTCGGAATTTGCGGCCGAAATGGCGGTCAATGAACTGGCCAAGAAAATTGGCATGGATCCCATAGAACTCCGTTTAAAGAACGCTGCGAGAGAGGGTACGCAAACAATTTACGGACCAAAATTAAAAGTTGTGGGTCTGGAAGCTTGCCTTGAAGCGGCAAAATCTTCCCCTCATTACAATGCACCGATACCAGAAAATGTTGGACGCGGCCTAGCCTCAGGGTTTTGGTTTAATATAGGCGGGCAATCCAGCGTGATTATCAATCTAAATCCCGACGGCACCGGCACGATCATCGAGGGGTCCCCCGACATCGGCGGCTCACGCGCATCCATGCAAATGATGGCGGCAGAAATCCTGGGTATCGCGCCCTCAAACTTGAATCCTATCGTGGCCGATACCGAACATGTCGCCTACAACCAGACCACTGGCGGCAGTCGAACCACTTTTGCAACCGGCATGGCAGTCGTTGAAGCAGCAGAAGATATCGTTGAACAACTCAAAGCGCGCGCCGCAGCCATGTGGAATGTCACCGCCGAGCAGGTCGACTTTAGAGATGGCGTCGCGCACAACCTGTCAGGGGAGGACCAGTTAACCCTGGCGGCGATTTGCGCCTCAGCAGAAAAAACGGGCGGTCAAATATCGGGACGGGCCAATATCAACGCGCGTGGCGCCGGCCCGAGTTTTGCGGTCCATATCTGTGACATCAAAGTGGATCAGGAAACAGGCAAGACCGACGTCGTGCGCTATACGGCCATTCAAGATGCCGGTAAGGCGATCCATCCCAGTTATGTTGAGGGCCAATTCCAAGGCGGGGCGGTACAAGGCATCGGTTGGGCTTTGAATGAAGAATATGTCTATAACAAGGAGGGGGTTATGGAGAATGCCGGGTTCCTTGACTATCGGATCCCGCTGGCTTCAGACCTGCCCGAGATCGAGACCATCATTGTCGAGGTTCCTAACAGTTTTCACCCCTTCGGCGTGCGCGGCGTGGGAGAAACCGGGATTATTCCACCGCTTGCAGCGGTCGGGACGGCGGTCGCTGAGGCGATTGGACAACCGATCAGTTCGCTACCGTGTTCACCGCCCAAAATTCTAAAGCTACTCATGGCAGAGCACTAGGTTTGACATGGCGCTCGTATGCTTTAACGCCGCGCTCGAAAAACAGGCGGGTTGCCCGAGCCTGACGGTGACTGCTCAAAATTACCGCGCGCTGCTTGAGGAATTGACCCTTAGGTTGCCGCAGTTGACGCAAGAAGTGCTTACGCCATTAGCTTTAGTGATCGATGGCGAGATTGTGCAAGAACCCTTCTTAGCCGATTTTTCGGCCGACGCGGAACTGCACTTTATTGAGAAAATTGCGGCGGGGTAATACTCAAGGTCTGCTGATCAAGCGGATTAATGTGAAGGGTGACACTCGGGCGCCTCCTCATTTTATCGAGCAGCAGGGCCCATAAGGAACCCGGGTGCGCCCCGAATAAACCTGACGGCAGGTCCCGCCTTCACCTTACCGACATACCACGACCAATCTTTTATCAAAGGAAAAAACATAGCCTATGATTGACGAGGCGACTGCGCAAAAGCAATTTGCGCATTTATTCAATGCAGCGCCCAGCTTTGCAGCGCGATCCCCTGGACGAATTAACCTGATCGGGGAACACATTGACTATTGCGGCGGCCTGGTCATGCCGATGGCCATCGCGCAAAGCACGTGGGGTTGGTACCGATTTAATGGCACGTCTCAAATCCGGATTTACAGTACGCGCTTTGAAACGCTTTCGATCTTTAACCCCCATGATGTCATTCAACCGCCCAAAGGCACCTGGGAAGATTACGTTCAGGGCATTCTGAACCTGGGCACGCATCGGCAGGCAGGGTGCGGGTTCGATCTCTGGGTAACGTCTGATCTCAATGCCGGCGGCTTATCGAGCTCTGCGTCCTTCTTAGGGCTTTTAGCGCTCGTGAATCATCATGCGCTAACGGGGGAATTGATTGAGCTAAGCGATATAAGTCATCGTTTAACGTTGGCATTATTGTGTCAGCAAGTCGAGAATCAATTTGTCGGCGTGCCATCCGGTATCATGGATCCGGCAAGTGTTTTAATGGGTGGTTTGATGACCCTCGATTGTCGCACCCTTAAATTTCACCGATTGCGCGCCATCCCTGAGAGCCATCGACTCGTGATTATGGATACGGGCGTACCCAGAACCCTCGCCGCATCAGGTTACGCACAACGGGTGGCTGAAGTCACAGCGATTGAAACCCGCATTGCCGATAAGGGTCTGTTCAATGAGTCTCCGCGTTCTTCAGGACTTGCAACGCTACCAGAAGATCAGGTGGCTCAGGTTTTGTCCTGGCTTGCATCGGATCCCCTTAAGGCCCGGGCCCGCCACATTTTTACTGAGCAGGCGCGGGTCGCACAGTCTGCACTGACGGTCGACAATAACGACATGCCGGCTTTGGGTCGTTTAATGAATGAGAGCCATCAATCGCTGTCAGTCGACTACGAGGTAAGCTGCCCGGAACTTGATCTCATCACCCAGCTAAGCCTTGATTCGGGTCTGGCGCTCGGCGCTCGGATGACCGGCGCGGGTTTTGGCGGCTGCGCCATCAGCCTCGTGCCCGTTGAACACCTCGAGGCGCACCGAGTATGGGTTACGAACGCCTATCAGCAGCAGACCGGTAAAGAGCCCGTATTGTTGGCCACAGAGGTGGCGGAGGGTGCTGAAATCATTCCTCTTTGAACGGTAAGGCCGGTCAAGGCCTTTAAGATCTCAATTCGCGTGAGGTAGCTCTAAATCAAGCGCCGCGCTTAAATCTTGCAAGGCTTGGGCCTCATTCAGAACCTTTATCGTCGTCATCCCCAGGGCTTTTGCGGGCTTTAAGTTGATCCCAAGGTCATCAATGAATAACGCCTCTTTTGGCTCAATCGACAGGGCTCGACAAGCCATTAAGTAAATCTCAGGGTTGGGCTTGCGAATGCCCACCAAGCTGGACTCGATTACGGTATCAAACAGCGCCATAACCTCAGCAACGGCTTGGGCCTTGGACTCAGAGCGTGCCATCCCGGCGCCTTGACCGCTTTTGACATTATTGGTAATGCAGCCAACGGCATGGGATTGCTTGATCTGTTTAAGCGCTTGCACCATGCGCGGCCGAATATCGCCAGACAGCAAAGCCAGTACCGAATGACCACCGATCGAATGCCCACGGGCTGCTGATTCCGCTGCAAAAGCTGCATCAAAGGCCTGGGCGGACATCTGATTGCGCTCGAACTGGGCCCAAGCATTGGTATCGGGATTGGTTGCATTGATTGAGCGAATAAAATCGACTGGCAAACCGTTCGCTCGCTCGTAACGATTGAACGCTTCAAACGGGCTAGACGTCAAAACGCCGCCAAAGTCCCAAAGAACTGCTTTAATCAAAACTTCCCCTCCTTGTGCCACGTTTAAACGAGTCTCGTATGAGGCGCGCTTTGATCAATTCTCATCAGCCGACATTCATTTCAAACGTTGCGGAATCGGGCCGCGCGAGGCCTCGTTGCGATTGCTCAATGGCAGCCAGCATGATTTTGATCTCGTCGGATTCGCCGATTTCTTGACGCACTTCGGCGACCGCCTCTTCCAAACGAAGATCACGCGTAAACAAGATCCTGAAGGCTTTACGAATTTCCTTGATTTTGTGTTTTGAGAACCCCGCGCGTTCCAGCCCAACCTTGTTGACAACGCGCATATGGGCTGGAAAGCCCTCTGCAATGGTGTAAGGCAGGACGTCCTGAACCACACGCGCCATCCCGGCAACCATTGCAACGGGTCCAATTTGGCAAAATTGATGGACCGCCGCCAAACCGCCGATATTGGCATAATCACCTACAACAACATGACCCGCGAGGGTCGCGCTATGACTCATCACCACATGGTTGCCGACCTGACAATTATGAGCGACATGGGCCTGAGCGAGTAGGGCGCAATCATTGCCAATCACCGTCTCGCTACCGGCTTCGGTGCCGCTGTGCACAGAAACAAATTCCCTCAGCGTATTTCGATCACCGATTCGGGTGTATGACACAGACCCTTTGTGGCGCTTTTGATCCTGAGAGTCGATGCCCAAGGTGACAAACGGATACACCGTGCAATCTTCGCCAATGCTGGTATGGCCGTCGACCACCACATGACTCTTTAGGCACGTTCGGGCGCCAATCTCCACATCCTCACCAATCGTGCAAAACGGGCCGATCACGCAATCTGATCCAATTTTGGCATTTGGATGCACGACGGACAGCGGGCTAATCTCGGTCATATTCTAGTTCCATAATGATGATCGGCGGAAGCTACAAGACTTTTTACTAGCGCAAATTTCCAGATTCTCCCCAATATGTCAAAGTTTTATTCTTTTAGCGCAATGCTATACTGCGCCCCTCATTGATCAGCGCTCATCACTTTGCGCCAGACCGGGACCGCCTATGCTTGATGTCAGCCATCTTACCCAATTCAACAAGCAAGACCTGCTTGAATGCGGTTATGGCAATATGTTTGGTCCAGGCGGCGCTCACCTCCCCATCGATGAAATGTTGATGCTTGATCGCATTACATCGATTACGAAAGAGGGAGGTAAGGCGGGTAAAGGTCAGATTATCGCTGAACTCGATATCAATCCTGATCTTTGGTTTTTTAACTGCCATTTTGTGGATGATCCGGTGATGCCTGGTTGCCTCGGTTTGGATGCCCTGTGGCAACTCTTAGGATTCTTTTTAGCATGGAAGGGCAACCCGGGTTTAGGGCGCGCCTTAGGTTGTGGCAAAGTCGCCTTTAGAGGGCAGGTCTTGCCAACAAATCAACTGCTGCGGTACGAGATTGACGTGACTCGAATTCGAGAAGGTAAAACTGTATTGGGTATCGCCGATTGTGCTGTGCTGGTCGACGGTAAGCAGATCTACACCGCCGAGAGCATCAAAGTTGGGTTGTTCACGTCGTTGGATGATTTTAAATAAGCCGACTGCATCAAGCAGGGCAGGTTATCGACTGGGCCGAATCGTTGACCAGGACCCATAGGAGCGAAACGTTATGAAAAGAGCTGTGATCACAGGAATGGGGATTGTTTCGCCATTAGGAAACTCCCTTTCAGAAACGCTCGCTGCGCTTCAAGCCACTCGCTCTGGCATTCAATACCAGCCCCTTTATGAAGAAATGGGCCTTCGCTCTCACATCGCTGGCAGCATCGAAATCGATCAAGAAGCGCTAATCGATCGTAAGTTGAGGCGTTTTATGGGGGATGCCGCGGCATTTTCCTACATTGCTCTGAAAGAGGCGCTAGCCGATTCTGGCCTTGAACCCGATGATATCTCCAACGAACGAACCGGGATCGTTGCAGGCTCAGGTGGTGCCAGCTCTTCGAACTTAATCGAATCAGCCGACATTCTTAGAGAAAAAGGGCTCAAGCGAGTGGGACCCTATCGGGTCACCCGCACCATGAGTTCAACGGTCTCCGCCTGCTTGGCAACCGCTTTTTCGATCAAGGGCATCAACTATTCGATTACGAGTGCCTGCT
>ENA-UOXV01004009-UOXV01004009.1-marine-metagenome-genome-assembly--contig:-NODE-4009-length-17260-cov-4.999884_pt1 | contig 17260 bp, 14 predicted proteins | sample MGYA00238165_ERZ766961 | MGnify/ENA primary metagenome ERZ766961 (study PRJEB28924, sample SAMN03173240) | marine metagenome | biome: Marine; feature: Water; material: Subsurface seawater | place: North... | reverse complement strand
CCCCCGTACTAACCGGACACGTCTCGTCCCCCCTCCCGTACTAACCGGACACGTCGCGGCCAGAGCCCCTGCACCCCTGGGTGCTCCAGTGCGTCTTCCGCGCGCCGCCGCGCGCCGCCGCCGCCGCCGCCGCCGCCCCGAGCGGGATTCTCGCGCGCTGGTTCGGCGAGCGGCGGGGGGCGGCGGCCGCCGCGGCGGGGGCGGGCGAGGGGGCGTCGGCCGTCGAGAGGGCGCACTTTGTCGAGGGGTCGCACTTTGTCGATGGGGCGCACTTTGTCGTGAACGCCACAGTTGTCGAAGACAACGTCCGCCCCGCCCGCGCCCCGCGCGCGCGCCCGGCGGCGCGGCGCCTGCCGGGGCGCTGGGCGTCACCGCGGCGCCCCTTTGTACGCAGGTGCTCTCGCACAACCTCGCCTTGTGCGACGTGCCGCCAGCCCTCGCCGCCCAGCTAGGGGGGGAAGGGCCGCTCCTGTCCCGGTACACCAACCCCCCCTGCGCCCCATCCATTTCCGCGCCTTTGTGCTCTAGGAGAGCTGCGTCCAAACGCCCGCGCAGCGCGCGGCGCCGGCCGCTCACGCCGCGGCGCGGGCGCAGCGCGGCGCTCCCGACGGCGCAGCTCCGGGCAGTCGACGCGCGCTCCGGGCGCGTGCGCGCGGCCGTCGCCGTGCCGCTCGCGCCGTCCGTGGCGAGCGCCGCGCCGCCTCTGCGCTTCGAACTCGCCGTCTGCGCCATCTTCCGCGACCAGGCCGGGCCACCCCGCCCCTATGTCCCCACGAACCGTCGCGGTTTCACATTTTATAAGTTGACGATACCGCGGGTTCCCTGCTGCGCGAGGGTGCCTCCTCTGTGGAGCTGTGCGGCCCGCACCGTGACCGGCCTCGCGGAGTGCGTCTCGTGACCGCCACACAAACCAAGCTAACTAATAGACCCCCCCCACCAGGCGCCCTACCTCTCGGAGTGGGTCGAAATGCCCCTCCTCGTGCGCCCCCTGCTCCCCCTGCTCCACCGTCCTATCTCCGCCCACGCCCTCCTCGCGTTCTCACTCCTTGCCCGCCTTCCTGGCACTGTTATTCCCCCTTTCTTGCCCGCCTTCCTGGCACTGTTATTCCCCCTTTCTTTTCGGCTCCTCCTCCCGTTCTCACTCCTTGCCCGCCTTCCTGGCACTGTTATTCCCCCTTTCTTTTCGGCCCGTAGTTTTGAAACAAATCTTTCTCTCCGCGTGGCGTATCAGCGTCAACCGTGGAGACACGATATGATTGAGTGCACCCAACGACATCCGCTCATGTACTGTCACGGCGGCGCTGACGCGCGGCGGGCGGGCAGGCTGGGGTGGAGCACTTTTACCTCTACGATCACAAGAGCGCGGACAACGCCTCGGACGCCCTCCGCCCCTACCTCGACCGGTGCGCGCCGCTCCTCTCAGGAGACTCTCAAGAGATTCTCTTGAGAAACCCGACAGCGTTAGGGAGGATTCCGGGAGTTCTCCTCGCGCCTCGTCCCGCACGCGCTGAGTTCGGCCTCTGAAAGAGCGCGCGCTGCCCCCTGCCGGAACCGGCCGCGCGCCTCAGCGTCGGCGCTCAGCGTCGGCGCGCGACGCGGCAGGGGGTTGGTGGATCTGCATTCGTGGGACCTGCCAGGTGCGTCCTGGCCTCCCCTCGTCCCCTCCAGACGTTGTCGGCTCTCCTCGCATCTCCGATCCGTGCTGCTCCATTTCTGCCCTGTTGCTGCACCTGTGCGCTGCTGCGTGCATCTCATCGTCCATGACCGCATCTTTGCCATGCGCGCGGGCGACAGGCCATCCGCAGAAGGAGGCACTCCTGCACTGCACGCACAAGTACGGTCACGAGACGCGGTGCGCTTCTCCTGCCCGCCGCAGCTGCGCCCGATGGGAGCGCGGACCGACAACCAAACCAGACCAAATCGGACCAAACCAGACCAAATCGGACCAAATCGGACTGAGCAGGTGGATGGCGACGCTCGACGTGGACGAGTTTCTCCTCGCGGGCGACGGGCAGGCATCTCCCCGCTGCCCTCCCCCACACCACGCCCCCTGCTGCAGCCTCAACCGCTCCTGGCGGTTGCGTAGAGAAAGATTTTGATGATGACGACCATGATGTGTCATGACAACGATCATGATGTGTGATGATAACGACCATGACGCGCAGGTGCGCGATGTGCGCGACGTCGTGCGCACGTTCGACTACCCCGAGGCGCTCCTGCAGGTCCCGCAGATGTTCTTTGGGAATCAAGGTCCGCCCCCCCAGCGAGGTTCCATACGTGTAGTGTGAATAGGATGTGACATTTCCGCGCACCCCCCCCCTCGTGCCGTGAAGCCAAGGACGTGCCGCGCCCCGCGCGGCACCCCCCGCGCGCGTGACGGCACCCCTCCACCTCGCGCAGGCTTCCGCGTGCAGCCGCGCGGGCTGGTGCTCGAGCAGTATCTGCGGCGTTCGGACGACATCGCGCGCTTCGCGTACCGCCGCAAGTACATCTTCCGCCCCTTCGAGGGCACCGTCCGTATCCCCTGCATCCACGACATCGCCAACGGGTACGCGCCCGCGCCCGCGCCCGCGCGCCCGCGCGCGCAGGCCGCGGCAGCGGCGGGTGCGGGCGGCGGGCCGAGCGCGGGGCGAGGGGCAGGCGTTACGGTCCTCAGGAGCTCCCACCGGACGTCCTCCGGATCAACCACTACACGGCACGCTCCCCCCTGCCCCCCCGGCCCCCGCTGCAGCTGCGCCGGGTCTCGTAGGCTCTTCGAGACGTTCTTGGTCCGTCTTCTACTCGCCGGATCTCACTCCGATTCTTCGTAATCTTCACAATCGTTTTACCCGTGAGTTACAGAACCGCGCGCGGCCGCGCAGGTGAAGTCGTGCGCGCACTGGGCGGGCGACCACATCAAGCGCTTCCAGCCCTGCACCGACGAGTGGAACGACGTCCGCGAGGCGCGCCCCCACCCCACGGGCGCGCCCCCGCTCCCTCCGCACCGCGCAGGAGAGAAAGCTGCGCTCAATGGCGCGGGGGCGCCAGGTCACGATCGTCGAGACGTACGTGGCGCCGCTCCGCGCGGCGCTCTGCGAGACGTGGGGCGTCGTCTGGGACGGCAACGCCTCGCGCAGCCTCGCGCCGGGCGAGAGCTGCGCGGCGGCTGCAGCCGAGATAGACCACCGCCGGCGCGCCCCCGCCCCGCCCCGAGCACGCCGCCTTGAACGTCGTACATGGATCACCATTTGGCACATCAGGACACGCCGCGCAGCACAGCATGTCCCCGGCGGTGCGGCTGACTCCCCGCGCCCCGCGGCACCCGGGCGCAGGTGGCCGCCCGGGGCGCTCTTCCCGACGCCGCCGCTGTATCCCTCCGCCGCCTCCGCGGCGGAAATGGCTCAAAGGGAGGCTAAGGGCGCGTGGGAGGCGGACGGGGCGGGGGGGGCGGAAGAGGCGGCGGGGGAGCTGTTCAGTGAGGCTGCAGAAGCTTTTCGACCTTTGGGTGCAGAGAGAGCGGTAGGTGCGGCGGCAGGTGGGGGCAAGCCGGGCGGCCCTGGCGACGGCGCGGGGCAGACCCAGGGGCCCGGCGGAGGAGCGGCGGCGGCGGCGGCGGCGGCGGCGGCGGCGGGAGAGCAGGCCGAAGAGGCGACAAGGCTCCCGCGGTGCGGAAATGGCTCAAAGGCCTGCGGGGCCCTCCCCTCGGACGCGGACGCCGCGCAGGATCCGGTGGCGGCTGCCGCGCGCCTCGCGGAGTGGCTCGCCTGCCTCGGCGCCGCCCCGGCCGCGGCGGACGCCGCACGTGAAGGGGTACCGCCCAGCGCCCCGCGCCGCCGCTGCCGCCCCTGCGCTGGTTCCACTAGAGAGACAGATACGTTTAATGTTCCTTTGTCCGCAACTCCCCGCCTCGCGGCCTGACCCGCGTCTGACAACCCCGCCGCCGCCGCCGCGCGCGCGTGCAGGGGCTGCTGCCCGAGGAGCTGCGGAGCCTCACGCCCTCGGAGCTCGCTGACCTCCTCGGCCTCCCGCGCGCGCTCGCCCTCGCCGCGCTGCGCTGCGCGGGCGCCGACCCCTCGTGGGGGTGCTGTCCAACCCCTGTAAAGTCACTCTTGCTGTCCAACCCCTGTAAAGTCAATCGCATGTCCCTGGGCCCCGCGCCCCGCGCGACCCCCGGCGCCGACCCGTCGCAGGCCTGCAGCGTCGTGACGCGCTTCGTGCAGCGGGCCAGGCGCCGCGGAGGCGTTCCGGCGCGATGCCCTTGCCACTCAAAACACAACGCTGGCAGGTACCGTGAGCTCGCGGCAGAGCTACGCGAGTGGGCCGCGGAGCGCGAGTAGCGGCGGCGCGCCGGGGGCGGCGCGCGGGCGCGGGGCGGCGGCCGCCCGCGGGCTGTGCGCGTGTACATGATTTACATCTACGGACAAAGGCCGCGCCTCCTGGCTTCGTTCAGCGTCAGCGCCAGCGCCCGGGCCACGCGCCGTCCGCGTGCGCCCCCCCCGCCAGCCCCATCGGGTCCGTCGAGGCCCACCGGCGCGCCGCGTGCCGGCGCGCGCGCTCGCCGGTGAGGAGGAAGAGGCGGCGCTGCTCCTCGGGGACGGCCGCCTGTTGCGCAAAGTGCGACGACGCGCCGCGCGGCGGCCCGTGCACCTCCTGGCCCCACAGCGCGAGATGCGGGTGCCACGCCCCGGCGGGAGGGAACCGCGCCACACGCCCCTCCGCGCCCCCTTTGCTGCTGCGCACGCCCATAGGAACTCGCTCGCCGCCGTTGCCGTCCACATCAACGCGCGCGCGCGCGCGCAGCTCAAAAGGCTCCCCCAGTTCATAGGACGCGACACATTCCCTCCATTTTTGCTGCATCAAACAACTGCCGCTCTCCGCGGTGGGGTATGAGCGCTCTGGGGGCATTCCGCGCGTCCCAAATGCCGGCTCCGACGAGGTTTCTGATTCCACGGAACGAGTGGGCGTGATCGCCGTGAACGGGCAGGCTCTGCACGGCTGACGCGAACCCATCAGGCAGCGTTGCGGCGTGCTGATGGCGCTGGCGTTCTGTCGGCGGGAAAGACTCGACAGCAGCAGCCTTGGCTTGGCGCCCGGGGGCCACATGCCGCCAATTGGTCCGCGGGAGGAGATCTCGCTCCTGCTCAGTGTCACAGGTCGTGCAGGCAAGGCCTTGCGATGCGGCGGTGTGGGGCGGTGCGCCACAGAGGCGGGTTCCTTCACAACACTCGGCACTGGGGGTGCTGGAGGCGCCGGGATTACAACACTCAGCACACGGGGCCCCATGCCCCAGGTTGTCGATGACGGTGTAAAGCGACTTCCCGCGAAATCTGTACAGATGATGCCCCTATGGGATACCGTACGGTATCACCGCGATTTGTTACGGCCTTGGAAATACGAACCTCACTTGGGAGTCACTCTGCCAGGCAGCGACGTTGCGATGGTTGTCCGGCTGTCGACGCACTTCGCTGCGTTCACGGTCGCCCTCGCGCTGATCGCGTCCGGCGCCGCTGCTTTTTCCATCCCCGGGGCCGCTCCGATCCTTCGCAGTGTTGCCTTGGGCTCTGTTTGCCCGGCACTCAGACGAGGAGCTCCGTTGCCCGGTGGGGTCACAGCGCGCACTGCTCTCCGCATGCAGCCAAACCTTTCCGGTGAGTCAAAGTCTTGCGGCCCCCGCGTCCCATCTACCCTTGCCTTGCTTGCCCTGGCTCGCCCAAATTTGGCATCAGTCGGGCCCGCGCTCTGAGGACAGTCAGGACAGGAAGCAAACCTAAAACCGACCACGGCGCCACTAGAGGGGGCTGCACTTGCCTGCCCCGAGCCAAAGAGGGCCCTTTTGGTCGCAGATGGGCCGGACGAGAACGAGGAGCGGCTCAACTCGAGAGAGCGCCAGGATATTGTGGAGGAAGGGAACTTGTTGATGCACCAGGGGGAGGATGATTACACCCCCCTTGGTTCTGTGCCCCCCAACGACGCCCCCATCCTCCCAAAACCCCGATTTTCACCGAATTCGGGCGACTTTTCGCTGCTCTGCGCGCCGATGCGGCTGCGACGTAACAGCCCTTTTCCTGACCACGCCTCCTCTCCTGCCTGCGCGCAGAGGGCGACATTGTTGAGTTCATCGACCCCAACCTCTCCATCGACCCCGAGGCACGCCCCGCTGCACACCCGCACCTCGTGCACCAGCTCCGTCCAATTATCGGACAACACCCGCGCGCGCTGCTGCGCGCGGGGTGCGCCAGCCGCTGGCGAGACGCCCCGTCCCCTCAAGCGAACCCTCCCCATGGCTCACTGCGCCTGCGCGGGGCGCAGGAGTCGACGGCGGACATGCGGCAGGTGGGCATGTGCGTGGAAGACGCGGAGGACGGCGAGGTGCTCGTCAAGGCGCTGCTGCGCCGCGAGGGCGACGGTCCGGCCCCTGCGCCTGCGCCTGCGGGAGATGACGCCCCGGCTGGCGCGCCCGGCGGCGTGCCCGCCCGCGCTGAGGCCGCCGGCCGCCGCAGGGGAGTACGACGAGTGGCGGTGCGTCATCGGGAAGCAGGAGCAGACCGTCGAGGTCGCGCCCGCGCAGCGCCACGCATGCTGCATGCTGCACAGATAGGCAGATGGAGGTACTGGACAGCAGCATGCTGGGCGCGGGGTGACGCGGGGCACTGCGAACAGGTGCCGGTCTACATGGTGCGGTACTTGGGGAGCTGCACCGAATGCGTGGTCGAGGACGGTGTCGCCTGAGGCGCGCGCGGCGCCCCGCGAGATGCAAGCACACGTGCCGGCACGGTCCCCGGGCAGCGCTGCAGCGCGCGCGCTGTGGCAGTCCGCGCATGACGAGGCGCGCCCCGCACTTCGTCAACACATTTTTTCAATGGCTGTTCCAGCCGACCGGCCCGATCGCGCTCCGCGCCTCCTGGTGCCTCTCCGTGTCCCCCCGACGCGGCCTGATCCAGCCCCGGTCCCCAAAACCTCAGCGCCACGCGTCCCAAGCTGCCCGCGCTCGTCCCCCTGGCCGAGCGGTGCCTCCCGGAAAACCCTCGCCAAGCCCGCCGAGCACCTTGGCGCGCCGCCCCGCACAGTCGAGCGGCAGCAGCCGCGGCGCCGCGGCTCTGCTAGTATGCTAGCGCGCCGCTTACTCCTCGTCGCGCTCGTCGGAGCTCGCCGGCTGCACGTCCTCGAGGTAGAGGTAGTTGTAGGTGTAGCCCGCGGCCGCGCCGCCGCAAACGGTCGCGAGGATGTAGATGAGGAGGTGGTCAAAGGTCCAGAACGCCACCGCCGCGCCGAGCGAGCGCGCGGGGTTCATCGAGCCGCCGGTGAAGGGGCCCTCCGCGAAGAGGCACGCGACGACCGCGAGGCCGATCGCGAGCGGCGCCGCGTTGGCCGCCGCGCCCTTGCGGTCCACCGCGGTCGCGAAGATCACGTACACGAGGACAAAGGTGCAGATGAACTCGAGGAGGAACACCTGCGGCGCAAGGCAACACTCAGCACCGAGCGTTGCGTGTGCTTCGACCGCTTCCAAGGCGCTCGCAACAACGTGTTGTTGTGCGTGCTGTGGGTTGAGAGGCGGGAGAGGGGATGACCTGGATCGGGTGCGCAGCAGTCATGGAGCCCGCAGTGATGAAGGGGGTCGCCAGGTACGAGGGCGGGAGCGCCATGCGGAGCACCTGCGGCGCATTCACAGCGTCACGAGGGCATCCCGGAACAAGAGTCATGGGGTAGATGTGCCGCGTCTCGCGTCACGTCCGGAAGGGATGCATCTATTTTCAAGGACGGGGTAGCACCGCCGCGCCGAGGCACGCGCCGAGGACCTGCGCGGCGACGTAGAACATGAACCTGGACTTGCCCAACCGGTTGGTGACGTAGAACGCAGTCGACACAGCCGGGTTCAGGTGGCCCCCAGAGATCCCCGCGGTGGCGTACACCAGCACCGCCAGGCACAGGCCGTTGCCGAGCGCCGCAGTCGGGAGACCTGCGCGCAACGTGGGGACGTGTTCTCAATACCGGCGTGGGTGCGTGCTTTCCGTGCGGTTTCGCCGTGCCTCTCAGCTCTCTCCCGACAGATACCCGGAATTCAAAGCAGCGCATGCGAAGCCCAACTCCAGCGCTAGCTTGCCTCACACCACCGTTCGCTGTCTTTGTTGAAATACGGCCTGACAAGGGTTGCACACGGGCAAAAGCCAGGGGGCGTACCGGTGCTCACAGAGTTGGCATCGCAGCCGCCGCCGAGGAACGCGAAGAGCGCAACGCCGATGAACTCAGCGAGCACGCAGTAGGGCGGGATGTTCCCTGCAACAAGTGATGTGCAAGTCAGGTCCTGAACTACTTCACAACGCCTGACGTGCCCCGGCAGCGTAGGGAGTTGGGGCCTCTGCGCGCCAGCATGATGAGGACTCGTGTTCCAACTGCACCAGCCACATGCGCAAACCAGCACCGTCTTCGTGCTCTATCGCTCAGCAATAATCTGAAACCCCAATACCGCCTCTTTCCTGCTGGAAGACACGACGGCTTGGAACCAGCCGCAGGACGAGTTCCGCCGGAGCGCCTACTGCCAAGCATCTTCCCTGCAATCCTTTGCTCTGCTGGATTCCTTTTCCAGCAACAACGCATGCATACAACCAACCGCCGTGGAAGTATGCGCCTGGCTCAGCACTTTCGGACAGGGGCTCACCAAGGTAGCCCATGGCCTGGTCCTTCAGCCCGTTGACCTGCTCCATGGCGAGTTTATTTCGGGTGGGGAGGGAGGTCTCCACGTTAACTGATTCCAAAAGTTGTTCAAAGCAGCCTAAGTGTATGAAGGCGTCCCAATTCGTGGGCCCGCCGCGGAGCCAGCACATGCGAAACTGCGAAGTCTGCAAGGGATCTTTGCGAAGGGGACGCCGTTCCAGAGTGAGCCCGCGCGGGCAGGCGCTGCGCCGTTCGAACTTTCGGTCCCACTGGCCAACATCCGGAGAAAGTATGGACCGCGTGGTAGCAGCTCCTCCATCGTTCACCTGCATCCAGGACTCGGTGCTCTCACCTGCGCACCCCGTGCTTCGCTACACGATCGCTTGGACATTGATGAAGCCGCGGGCACCGATGCGCGTGCTTGTCGTCGCAGTCGAGCGTCCGCCGTCTGAATACCTGGAGTTCCACCGTGAACTCGGTGCCGGCGCGATGGAGGTGCTCGACTGCCACTCCGACCCACACGGCTGGGCCTCCCCAGACCCGGCCACAGGCGAGCCCGGGATCGTGCACGGAGACGGGGGCAGAGACGGTGCCCCGGCGCGACCACTATGCTGCAGACTCGATCCAACGGACGGCTTTGCTGCCCTGGTGGCGGGTGCGCGTAAGCTCGCGGGCGGAGAGCGTGCGCTGCTCGTGATCGACTCGGTCAACCCGCTCCTCGCTGAAGGTCAGCGCCTCGCGATGCAGCCCGCCCCAACACCACCTCCGCGCCCTGCGTCTAGTCGTCGCGCAGCGGAGCGCGTGCTCAGCGGCTCCGATGGTTGGCAGGAGGGCTTCCTGCCACAGCGCGGGCTCTGCGGGCGCTCTCCTCGCAGGTGGGCCCGCTCATGTTCGTGGTACACAAGGACCTCGCGGAGGCGCGCGCAGCAGCGGACCTTGCACACCTCGCCGAAACGCTAGTGGTCGTCGCGGGCGATGCGCATGCCCTGGGCGCAGACGCGCCCCCGGGCGGCTGCAGCGTGTGCTCGATGCGGGTGGTGCGGCGTCGCGACGTCGGCACCGTGTCCACCCGGCACGGCGTCCTGCAGTGGTCCGCGTACGAGGTGCCCTGGCCCGCCCCTGCGCCGCGCCCGCCATGCATTTACTCGCCGCTGCCCGCGAGGCCCGCGCCGCTGAGACAAGCCCCCACAGGCCGGCGCTGGGGGCTACCGCTTCGTTGAGGTCGCGACTGCCGACGCGCTGCTCGCGCCTGAACCGGACGACGCCGACGCCCCCGCGCTCGGTGTCCCCCCCTCTCCACCCACCAAAGCTGCCACGGGCCCGCCTTGCTAGCACCGTGCGGGCCTGCCCGCGTGCGGCCTGCCCGCGCAGCGCCGACATGGCGCGCGCGCGCGCCGCAGGCGTCTCCTTCAATCTCGAGCTCTCCGAAGCCGAGCGTAAGCAGCGCGCCGCCGTCGCGCTCCCCTTCCAGCGCCACCTCGCGTGAGCCCGTCCCTGCCACGCCGGCCCGCCCCCCGCGTGCCCGCGCGCCGGCGCTCGCGAGCGCTGTTGTTGGTACTCGAGGAGTTGCTGAGCAGGACGCGCCCCGGCAGGCCCGGGCAGGACCGGGGCACCACGAGCGGGGACTTGGAAGACGCGATCCAAGTTCTCGAGGACGTGAGGGGCCCTCGGGTCCGCGCGCGGCGTGCGTGGGGTGCGCGGGCCTCGCGGCGCCGAGGCGGACTGAGCGCGCGCGGTGCGGGCAGGAGGACGAGGCGGGGGAGGAAGCGGCGTTGGAGGATGACGAGGACGACCCGGACGCGGACCTGGACATCTAACTGCATTGTCGCGGTGCGGTGTGTTTGCCCGCTCCGCGGATAGGAGCGACGGTTGAAGCTGTGCGTGTGAAGAAACTGTGTCAAGACCAGTGTCTGCCGGTGCTGAAACCAGAAGGGTGGACGCGCAGCTCGCTGTGTGTGCGTGAACACGCGCAAAGAAAACCAACAGCCCCCAGAATTGACCTTTACCGAAAGGAACAACCACTTCACCCATTTCCTGCATTCTCCGCCGACTGTGGAGATCGCCCTCGGCTCCGGTCCACCTACTCAAAAGATTTAGGCGGCGCGCTTCTTCTGGCTCTTGGCCTGACCCCCCTCACGGAAACCGTTCTGTTTTGGGGAGAAGAGTCAGTCGCGGCTTCTCAAGCTCAGTCAGACACCGGTACCAAGCAATAGCAGGGCAGCACTCAACCACGACGAGCCTGCAAGATGCTCTTGCGAACTCTTTTGAGATGTCTTGCTATCTCCCAGACAAGTAGATCAGGCACGCAAGCCGATCACTTCCGAACACAGTGATCACAACGTTTTGAACCGCTTAAAAGATGCTAAGACAGGTACGAGCAAGATAGGCACGACTCCGCAATGAAGGGGCTCTCGCACCTTGAACTTGCGGGGCAGAGTCTTGAGGTAACGGCAGCGGCCAGTGCCGGTCGTCCTCCGGCGCTGAGCCTTGGTCCCCCAGTTGTCTGCATGATAGCAGCATGTCAGCAGTCGAGATATCAAAAGTTTGCAAAGCACTGGGGGGGCCAACTCACTAAGGAGAACGCGCGCTAGTCACGATTCTACTGTGCTGCAGCGCACCGACTCTCACACTGCAGCCGCTCCCCCTTGACAGGTTTCCTAGCTACATGAATCACCTCCTCTTCCAACGAGCCCCATATGCAGACCCGAGTCCCATGTGCAAACTAAAATGTTCCGGGGGGGCAGTGGCGAGGGCCGGCTGCTGGTCGGGGGCCTCACAGTTGCGCATGTGCGCCGACGGGTAGCCGCAGGCCGCGCAGGTGGACTTCTGGATGTGGTAAGACCTCTTGCCACAGCGCCTGCACAGAGTGTGCGACTTGTTGTGGCGCTTACCGAACGAAGCAGTACCCTTGCCTACCACCTGCACGAGTAATGAGCGCTTGTCAGGATCACCCGCACCTTTCGCCTAGTCACAGCGGTTTCTACTGCACATACTAAGCCACCCTGATGCGCAGCGCCAAAAGACTCAGAAACCCATCAGAAAAAGCCGGCTGCCTGTCCACAAGAGGCAGCCGCCTCCCCACTTGCTCCAGCCTTCGCCAGCAGCTCACCGCACGCGCTGCATTCGGCAGGTGTGCCGCGGAGGCGCACGTGGCAAACTCGTCACCCATGAGCAATGAACAGTGCGACACAACACATAAAAGGAACGTGTGAGCCCAGAGTCCCAACATGGCACCGCCAGACGCTGCTATTGCAAGCACCAGGCTGGCACGCTCGCGACAAGCCCCCCGGGTGTTTCCCCCGCGCAGCACATGCGCCGCTGCACCCAGAAGATAGAGATCGCGTGCCTAACGCATGCAAAATCCCACAACTGACTCCGGAATCGCTCGCCCGCTGCGCTGCAACGCTCCCCAAGGGCCGGGACGGGGCGCTCGCCATCGCTGCTCGCTCAAGATGGACGCTCGAGACAACCACGAGAGCTTTTTTTCGCCCGGGGCAATTGCTGAGTTGCCTGAACTTTTTCGCATTCTTCTGAATCCGGGGTAATATTCACCCCGAATGCAGACTTGACTTTCGGGTTTGAGGTTTTCGTGTTCAGCCAACCAGGCCGCTCGGGTTGGTGCGCTGGGGTGTGCGATATCCGTCGGATACTGAGGGCGAGGCGGCGGTGCGGCTCCCCGACGTCATTCTGTGTGTTTGCAAGGATCACAGGCACCCTTCATCCGCGATGCCGGCTAAGGGCAGTAAAAGAAAGAACGCGCCCGCTGCGAAAGCCGAAAATTCCGCCGTGGCGATCGAAGATCCCGAGGAGATCGATGACGTCCCCCTGTCCCAGCGGTGAGGCTGAATTCTGCTCCGCAATGCGGCTTCGGGCGCACGCATAGCGCGTTTGCACTGAAAAACCCGGCATACGGGTAGCGTTACGGGTTTGCTGCGTAAGCAGTGCCGCAGGGCGCTACGCCTCGCCCTAATGCCGCGCGCGCGATTCGTTTCTAGGTATGGTGTTGCAGCGAAGCGGGCCGATTCTGGCAAGCCCGTGGTCAACACGGACAGCGCAGACGGCGACGATGTGGCGGATGCCCGGAAAACCCGCGGCAGGGGTAGGCCTCCTGGCAAGAAGGCGGGTTCCGCCGCGACGGGGACAGGCAAGGGCGCGGGAGGACGCAGGGGAAAGAAGAGCGGCGCTGACGTAGAGGAAGAAACCGACACACCAGAGGGTGGATTAGCTGAGGCGGGAGCAGGTGCGAAAGCGGAGGCAGAATCGGCGGGGTTGCAGGGGGCGGACGAGGGCGAACCCGTCGGGAAATCAGAAGGAAGCAAAGCAAAGGCTCCGGAGCCTGCGGAACCTGCGGCGGCGGCGGAGACGACGCAGAGTGCTGCGGGGGTTGAGAAACTAGGGGCCAGCGACACAGCCGATGTGGGTGGTACGGTTTCCGACGGTGACGAGGGGGATGAGGAGCTGAAGGAAGTGTGGTGCCTGCTTGAGGAGGTCAGCGGGCACGTCGAGGAGAAAGATGTTCTCGAGTTCGCGCCAGCATTGTCAGAGCCATTTAAAGCAACGGTAGGAGCGACAAAGTTCTTCAAGGAACGCAGTGTGCTCGAGATCAAGGTTTCCGAGGAGCTGGAGCAACAGGACGGTTTCCGAGAATCTCTGAAGGGCGCGAAAATCACCTGCCGGCGCGGTGAATTTCGAGCAAAGGTTGTTCGAGGCGATGCAGAATGGCACAGCACTGAGTTTAAGCTGCCGTGGATGATTTCCAACGAATATCTCGGCAAGCGCGTTCGCTGGGAAGTGTGGGATCACGACAAAGACAAAAACTCTCACAAGGATGCGACTGTGTGGGGATGGCTCCCTGAAGGCGAGTCTGACTTCGAGATCGATGGGAAAATAGTCGCGCTTTGGCGCATTAAGTTCGAACAGGAAAGCTTACTCCCTGCCGATTTGGAGGAGTACGAGGTGAAGAAGGCCATCGAAAGCTACAAGGAGAAGGCGGAGCAGAAGGAGCAGGCCAGGAAGTCGGAGGAGGAGCGCAGGAGAAAGGGGCGGGCAGATCACTTGCGCACCGTGGCTGTCGGCGGTAAGCGCAGCCGGATTAGACAGCAGCATGGAAGCTCATCGTCGAGCTCTGGCGACGAGGACGATGATGAGGACGAGAACGAGGACGACGACAGGTCCCGGAGCAAACGGGCCCGGAGGTCTGAGAAATCTGAAGGGGATTGGAAGCCACCAGAGGCGGGCAGTGACGAGAAGGCTGTGAAGGGCAAGGTTGAGGTCATCAAGGCCTCGATCCAAGGTGCAGACAAGTCTGCTGCGAGCGTGGGGCAGAAGACCAGCAAGGGCGAGGCGCGACCAGCAGCGAAACCGAAACCCACAGTGACGGTCAAGACTGGACTCGGCTCCGGGGGTCTCAACATGGGCACAAAGCTGGGCGCGGTGCGCAACGTGGAAAAGGCTGCGACGAAAGCGGGGGAGGCGGCTTCGGCGGCAGCGCCGGTGGCGAAAGGCGAAAAGCCTAAGCCAAAGCCGCTCCCTGCCGCCCCAAGCCTGGGAGGCGCCGCGAAGCCGAAGCCTGCGGGAGACGCGCCGAGCGGGACGCTGGCGCGGCCCTCTGTAGCAAGCGCAGGCTCAGCGCCGCATCCGGGCAAACCCGGCGCAAACGGGGAGCCCGACGGGAAAGCGGCGAGGCCTGCAGGTGCGAGCAGGGCGGCGCTGCCCCATGTGGGCGCCGGGGTCGGGGAGAAGAGCAGCCCCATGCGGCTCCCGCTGCCGCTGCCAGGGGTGACTTCCGAGGCGCGACGCACCGCGTCGCCGCTGCCGGTGCCAGGGGCGGAAAAGCCTGCGCGAGACAAAAACGAGCGGAAGGGGATCATGCTCCCCGAGGTCGGGCTGCCTGACGCCGGGGCCGACGCGGGGGCGGCGGGTGCTGCGGCGGAGGACGACGACAAGCCCGGGAGCAACAAGCCGAGCCGGCGCTTCGGCTTCGCGCCGATCGTGATGGAGGACCTGCACGGGTGCCCGCTGCCCTACTCCCCGCTCGACGCCGTGATCGAAAAGTGCTGGGGGCCCGCAGTCGTCCGCCGGGATTGGCTGCTCAAGCCGGCGAAGGAGGGGCCGCCGGACGCGGCGGGCGACGCCGCACAGCCGGCCCCGCGCCCGGCGTGGTTCCGGCTCGAGGCGGACTTCATGGACCCGACCACGCACACGGAGCGTCCGCTCACGCCTCTGCCGACCCCTCCCGCCCCGCCGCCGCCGCCGCCGCCGCCGCCTGCTGCTGGGTCGCGCGAGCGCGGGTCGTCCCTGGACGGCGGCGTGGACGGGGCGCAGCCCATGGACTTGGACGAGCCACTTTGCGATGGACGAGCCTTTGAGCCATTCATTGACAACGGGCCTCACAGCTTCTCGCGGCAGCCTCCACCGCCGACGACGCCGCCGCCGCCCAGCGTGCCGCCGCCGCCGCTGCCTCCGCCGCCAGCGGTTCCGCCGCCACCTGCGGAGACCCACGCGCCGCCGCCACCACCTGACGAGCCGTCAGCCGGGCGCTCACCTGACTCCGGCCGGGGGCGCCGATCACCCGACCGCGGGGACCGGCGCGGCACGGGTAGGCGCGACCGCGCGCACTCGGGCTCGCGCGAGCGGGGGCGGTACGGGCGGGAGAGCTCGCGCGGGCGCGGCGGGTATGACTCGCGAGACCGCGAGAGGGACTGGGCGCGCGACCGCGAGAGGGAGAGGGAGCGTGCGAGAGACCGGGACAGCTACCGGGACAGGGACAGGGACAGGGACGGCTACCGGGACCGGGACAGGGACAGAGACAGAGACAGGGACCGCGGGCGTTCGCGTACGCCCGAGCGGCGACACGGCAGTGGAGGCGGGCGGGGGCGCAGCGGGAGCCGCGAGCGGCGGCAGTACGCATCGTCCAACTACAAGCCGCGGCGGTCCGCTTCGCGCGACCGCGGCGGCGGCGGAGGGCGGCGCTCGCCCGAGCGGGAGCGCGGCGGCGGGCGGGCGGCGCGGTCGCCGGAGCGAGAGCGGGAGCCGATGCCGGAGAGGCGGGAGCGTCGGGAGCGAGAGGAGCGTGGGGCGGGCGCACCGCGCGAGGGGGCTGATGCGCACAGCGTCGAGACCAAGGAGGGGGGGCGGGCGGGCAGGCTGCCCTCGCCTGCGCGCGTCGAGACGCTGACGTCGCTCGCGGAGCGGGCCCACGCGGCCCCCGAGGCGGCGCGCAGCGCCGCGCGAGGGGAGGGCGCGGGCGCTGGGGCCGAGAAGGTGGGCAAGATCGTCCCCACGGTCGACCAGGACACCGGCAAGATCATCGCGCTGTCCTCAAAGAGCTCCAAGATCATCGCGCTGTCCTCAAAGAGCTCCAAGAGCCCCTCCAAGAGGGAGAGCGGCGCCGGGGCGACGGCGGACGGCGGCGCCACGGCCGCTGCGCCTGAGCCGAGCGAGGCGGGCAAGACGCCCGCGTCCCAGGGGCCCGCGGCGAAGAAGTCGAGCGTCGGGAACCAGTTCCTGTGGAACGGCACCAAAGGCCAGGCCAAGAGCAAGCCGAGGGGCGCAATCACCATACTCGCCAAAGCCTTAGATCCAGTTGTTCGCCAAAGCAAGATCCAGCAGTAGTAAAGCGCTCCTGCAGCCCACGAGGCCCTCTCCCTCCCTCGCTGGCCCCGCATCTCCCTCTCTCTCTCGAACCCGCCCGCCCCGCGCCCGCCCCGCGCCGTTGGCCAAACAGGGCTGTACTCCGCCCCTACAATCTCGCACGGCCAGCGCGCACAACAAGTCCACTCCGCGCCGCCGCCACCGCGCCGCGCCACCGCGCCCGTCTCACACGCTCAGGCTGTGCTGCTCCATGTCGACCCCTTCGAAGGGGTCGCCGTTCTCCGCCTGCTCCGCCTCGTGCCGTGCCTCCATCGCTGCGTACTTTTCCTCTAAGCGCGCGTACCGCGCGTTCAGGTCCGCCCGGTCCACCCCCGACTCCTGCCGCCGCCGCCGCCGCCGCGTCGGCCGCCGCCCTGCGTGCGCACACACGCCCGGCCTGCGGCGCGGGCCGGCGGGCGCGGGCCGGCGGGGCGCGGGCCGGCGGGGCGCGGGCGGGACCGAATAGCCCGTGTGCATGTGGTGGGTCGTGTCCGTGTCGGAATGCACCCCCGTACGGGACCCGCTTGACCCGCCCCAGAGAGACCCAGGCGGAACCCCGTAGCGCTGGCACGCCGCGGGGTCCATGGGTGTCCCTGGCGCGCCGATGCTGATGCCCTGCGAGCTCATCTGCCGATGCGGATGAGGATACGTCAAACATTTGTTGTGTGCCAGGATAAGTCGTCGTGGCAACTCTTGATCATTCGCAGCGCGGCGCGTGAGGAGAGCGTGCCGCGGCAGAGGCGGCTGCTGTGGCCCGCGGGATATGGCGGCGTAGGGAGAGAGGAGGCGGGCGCACGCACGTCAGGGGTCAAATTGCGCTGCATCGGAGGCGACGGAGGCATTCCCGGCGTGCCCATCGGCGTACCCATGACCGGCGGCAGCGACATGATTGTTCCCGCGGTCGCCTCGGCAGAGGTGGTGTCGCGCAGCACAGTCTGTGGATTGCGCGCAGAGTGTTACAGGCGCACAGAGCGCGAAACCCGCTCGGCAGGCGGCG
>ENA-UOXV01004005-UOXV01004005.1-marine-metagenome-genome-assembly--contig:-NODE-4005-length-17282-cov-7.982876_pt1 | contig 17282 bp, 15 predicted proteins | sample MGYA00238165_ERZ766961 | MGnify/ENA primary metagenome ERZ766961 (study PRJEB28924, sample SAMN03173240) | marine metagenome | biome: Marine; feature: Water; material: Subsurface seawater | place: North... | reverse complement strand
AAAAACTAGGTAACATAACCACTAATTCCTTGAAATCCTGGAAACTAAAGTATCACAAGCTAGTTTTTGGCAAGATACATTATGATTTTATAATTGATGATAAGTCAATTAACTATAGTCCTAATTGGACCAAAACCATACTAAAGAAAGTTTAATTTTTATTCTTAAACTCAGATAACCACTTTAAGGAGTAAAAGTTAGGTAAGTCTTTTATTTTACCACTTTTAAACATTTGGTACATTTCATTTAGAGAGGGTATTAGCTTATATTTAAATTTAAAACCGGTTTTAATTAATTTTTCTGAAGACAATCTGTAAGATCTAATATCATTACTTTTTGTAATTTTTATTTTACAATTTTTACTTAACTTTTGAATTATTTTTGCTTTATCAATTACTCTAAGATTTCCATCTGAAGCATTATAAGAGCCTTGTTTTAAATTTTTTTTTAAAAAGTGAATATAGACATTTGCCATATCTTTAACATGTAAAAAGGGTCTCCATTGTTTGCCACCAAAAACTTTTATTTGATTATTTAAAGCCGCATGTTTTGTTAAAATATTCATAGTTAAATCAAGTCTCATCCTTGGTGAAGCCCCATAGAGAGTTGATGGTCTTATATTGTAATATTTAAAATATTTTTTATAACTCTCAACTATTTTTTCAGCCACAATCTTTGTTTTATTATAGTCTGATATGGGCTCACAGTTTAACTTTTCATTTACGTGTTTTTCTTTTTTTATACCATAGACACTACCCGACGAAGCAAATATAAATTTTTTAATACCAACATTTTTTGCAACATCGCATAAATGTTTTGTGCCAAGACAAGAAATTTCCCAAGTTAATTTGGGGTCTAAATCTGACGCAGTATCATTAGCAACAGATGCAAGATGTATTATAGAGTGAATTCCTTTAAGGTCTTTTTCCTTAACATCAAGAATATTTTTTTTTAAAGTAGTTAAATTTTTATGTTTTGTTAAATAATTACCAAACCAAAAAGTATCAATAACCAAAACTTTGTAATTAAGCTTAAGAAGTAATGGTACAAGAGTTGTGCCAACATATCCAGCACCACCAGTAACTAATATTGAATTTTTTAACAATTGATTATTTAATATGATTATTTTTAATAAATATGCTATTACACTATTTTCTGAATATTATCTACTATAATAAAGATATATAAGCAATATAATCATAATAAAGAAAAGCCATATAAAAGAAAAAATATTTAAATCTAATGAGTAATAATTTTTTTTTGCTTTGATCTAGGTTTAGTAATGTATAAATATAATTTAATAAATTAATCTTATAATTTATAAAAATGATCTTAGACGATAAAAATATTTTTATTCTTAAAAACTTAAAAAAAGATAGTAAAATTGTAATGTGTCATGGAGTTTTTGACGTTCTTCACTATGGGCACATTACCCATTTCGAAGAAGCAAAGAAAAATGGTGATATATTAATTGTAAGTATTACAGATAATGAATTTGTAAACAAAGGCCCTGACAGACCATTATTTGACTCTATGATCAGAGCGAGGTCCATATTAGCTTTAAAAATTGTTGATTTCGTAATTATTTCAAAAGCTTATGATTGTGTTAAGACTTTAAAAAAAATTAAACCAAATTTTTTTGCAAAGGATATAGAATATTTAGACAAAAAACATAGTTCCAGTAAAACGTTTGAAAAAGAAAAAATATTTATTAAAAAAATAAAATGTAAGTTAATTTATACTAAGCAAAAAAAGCTAAGTTCATCAGAAATCATAAAGTTAAAATTTACAAATAATGATAACAAGACTCAATCATATTTGAATTTAATTGGTAAAAAGTTTAACTTTGAACATATCGAGAGATTACTTTTAAAATTAAAAAAATTAGAGATATGTTTAATTGGTGATCCTATATTAGATACTTACACCTTTTGTCAAACAGAAGGTATTTCCTCAAAAAGCCCAACACTAGCTTCTATTTTTAAAAAAAAAGAAACATATCCTGGCGGAGTATTAGCTGTTTCAGAAATGGCAAATGCTCTTGGAATAAAAGTTAATCTAATAACCTATGGAAAAAAAGTAGATTTAAAAATCCAATTGAATAACAGGATTAAAATTAACTCCATCAATAAATCTCAGCCAATACCTGAAATTGAGAGAATTATTAATATGAATAGAATGGAAAAATTACATCAGATGTATTATTTTCAAAATTTTCCTCAGAATAAAAAAATATTACCTATATTAAAAAATAAAATTAACTATTTCTTAAAAAATAAAAAATCTATTTATTTAATTGATTTTGGTTTTAATTTCTTTTCTTCAGATTTTTTTAATTATATTAGTAAAGTGAAATATTCTGTTAATACTCATACTAATTCTGTAAATAAAAATTTTAACCACATTTCAAAATACAAAAATAGTGATTATTTTTCAATTAATATAGGTGAATATTGTTTAGATAGAAGATTAAATTTTTCAGACGATCTAATAAAATTAAAAAAATATCTAATAGAAAAAGAAAAACATAAAAATTTTTCGATAACACTTGGTAAAAATGGAAGTATTTTTTTTAAAAACAAAAAAGTTTATGAAGCCCCATCTATTTTTAAAAATGTAATTGATACTACAGGTTGTGGTGATGCATACTTTATTATTACCTCAATATTAAATGAATTAAAAATTGAGCCAGAATTAATACCATTCATTGGAAATGTCTATGCAGGCATGCATGCAAATATAATTGCAAATAAAACTAGTGTTAGTATGGAAGATTTATTAAAATATATTAAACTTTTAATCAATCACAATAATTATAAAATTCTTTAATTTTTTCAATTACAAATTTTATATCTTTTTTACTTACATACTCGTGAACAGGTAAAGAAATAATACTTTTTGATATTCTTATTGCATTTGTAAATTTGCCTTTATGATAATTATTTTTTACACATGGCTTCTGAAGATGCATTGGTTTTGGGTAGTGTATTTTTGCATCAATTCCAAACTGATTTAAATATTTCAGCAATCTATTTCTATCCTCACACAAAAAACAATAAAGTTGAAAATTTTCTTTTAGTTCCTTATCTCTTTTTTGTTCATAAATTTCTTTGATATTTTTTAATCCGAAATCATAAATTTTTGCATTTCTTCTTCTAATTTTTGTTAAGTAGTTTAGCTGGTCCAACATTTTATATCCAATTGCAGCTTGTATGGTGTCCAATCTAGAATTATGACCAAAAATTTCTAGTTCATTTCTATTTTTTAATCCATGGTTTCTTAATAAAAGTAGTTTTTTATAAATTTTATTATTATTGGTTGTGATAACACCACCATCTCCCCAAACATTAACATTTTTTAAAGGATGTAAACTAAAACAACCAGTGTCACCAAAGTTTCCTGCAAATTTTTTTTTATAGACACTCAAATAAGCGTGACAAGCATCTTCTATAATTTTTAAATTATATTTTTTTGCAATTTTTTGAATCGCATTCATATTACAGATTTTGCCAGCCCAATGAACAGGCATTATTGCTTTAGTTCTTTTGGTAATTTTTTTTTCAATTTGTTTTTCGTCAATATTAAAATCAAGTTTAGAATCTACAAAGATTGGCTTAGCTCCAACCGCTATTATTGGATTTAATGATGCATAAAAAGTAAAACTAGGGAGTATAACTTCATCTTTATGTCCGATATTTAGAGCTTCAAGAGATAGCTTTAGAGCGTCTGTGCCGCTACCTACACCAATTGCATATTTTGCCTTAATTTTTTTTTTAAATTTATTCTCAAATTTTGAAACATAACTACCTAGGGTAAAATCATTATCACGAACGACTTGATCAATTAATGTAAAATAATTTTTAGTATTACTAAATTGTTCTTTTAAATAATTATGTTTAATCTTAAATTTTTTATCTTTTTTATATTGATTTTTTAAATAGTTCATAATTGAGAATTAGACATCATACCAAATATATCAACTAAGGCAATAAAACCGGTAAAATCTTTAATTATAAAATATCTACAACTAAAATTTAATAATCCAGTTTAAGAGAATGAAGAATAGAGAGAATTGTTGTTATTAAAGAATTTATTGTTATAAAATTAAATATTCATGAAATCTATAGGAATCACAAGAATAAAATATTTAGACTTAGCCTCTGTCTACAAAAAAAATAAAACTAAATATTTAAAGATATTTGATAAAGTTATGAGCTCAGGTCAATATACTCCAAAAAAAAATATAAAAACTTTAGAAAATAAATTAAGTAAATTTTTAAAAGTAAAACACTGTGTTACTTTAAATTCAGGAACAGATGCTTTGTTTATGAGTCTCTATTCTCTTAAATTAAAAAAAGGGGATGAAATTATTACAACACCAAATACTTGGTATTCCACTACAGCCTCTATAATTCATTGTGGTTTTGTTCCGAAATTTATTGATATTAAATTTGACCAAAATTTTAATGAAGAATTGATTGTAAAAAATATAACAAAAAAAACTAAAGCTATTTTAGCTGTTCATCTTAATGGAAAAATGACAAATATTATTAAAATAAAAAATATTTGTAAAAAATATAAATTAAAGTTTATTGAGGATGCCGCTCAAGCATTTGGCGCCACATTTAAAGGATTTGGTCCTGGACAACTTTCAGATATTGCATGCTTTTCTGCCCACCCAACAAAAACACTTTCTTCATTTAGAGATGGTGGATTCGCAGTGTCAAATAACAAAAAATTAATTGATGATATTAAGCTACTTAGGAATAATGGAATTTCAGTAAGTGACCGTGATAAATGTGAGAAATTTGGATTTAACTCAAGAATGGATGAATTACAGGGAAAAATTTTAATTGAGAGATTAAAAGATATAAGAAAAACTATTAAGCTTAGAAGTTCAAATTCAAAAATTTACAACACTCATCTCAACAAAAAATATTTTTATATAGATGAAGATAAAGCCAAAGTTTCAAGTTCACATCAATACTTTTTAGTTTTATGTGAAAGAAGAGATGCGTTGCAAAAATATTTAAGTAAAAATGGAGTGGAAACGATAAAATATTTTCATATACCAATGTATAAACAAAAAGCTTACAAAGTTATTTTTCCTAAAATAATTAAGTTAAAAAATTCAAATTCTTTGCAAGAAAAAACTTTACATTTACCAATAAGAGAAAATTTGAAAAGAAGTGAAATAATTCACATATGCAACTTAATGAATAATTTTTATAAGTGAAAAAAAAATTTATATTATTAAGAAGTTTATTAAGGAGAATATTTTTTATTTTTTCTCCAATTTTTTTTTTAGTGATTGTGATGATATCAAAATTTTTTCACATCAGATTTTGTATGGTTCCTAGTGAAAGAATAGGTGAATTAGTTACAAGATTAGAAATTTACCTATGTGAAAAAAAACTCAATATTAATAAAAAAAAAACAATTGATATATTTTTTTTTAATGATGCCTTATCTAATCTAACTTATTGTAATTTAGTTAAACCTAAAATAAATCTTGTAAGTAATCTAATAGCTTTTCCTATATATAAATTTATTATTTTAATTTCAAAAAAAATTCATTATTTTAATAAATTTATATTTACTGTAAAATATGAAGATGATCATTTTTCCATGATGCAAACAGATACTAATATTAAATTTAATAGAGATCAATTAATCAAAGGTGAAGAATTCTTAAAATCTATAGGAATAAATGATAAAGATAAAATTGTTTGCTTGTTAGTTCGAGACTCAACCTATTTAAAAAAAAAATTTCCTGGCATCAATCAAGATCGCAATAATTATAGAAATTGTAATTTTGAAAATTTTATTCCCGCAATAAATAAACTTACAGAATTGGGTTATTATGTTTTTAGAATGGGTGAGGTAGTTGAAAAAGAGTATAAGTTAAATAATCCTAAATTTATTGATTATACAACAAATTTTAGAACAGACTTTTTGGATATTTATTTAGCCTATAGATGTACATTTGCTATTAGCACTTCATCAGGATGGGATAATGTTCCAGCATTTGTTTTTAGAAAACCAGTAGTTTTAACAAATAATGTTCCAGTTGGATTTATGCTTTCGTATAGTGATGATTTAATTTATAGTATGAAAATTCATAAAGACAAAAAAACTAATAAATTTTTATCATTAAATGAAATTAATGATCTAGGATTGTCTCATGCATATAATACTAAAGAATTTGATGATGCCAAAATTGAATTATTAGACAATTCAGCAAGCGAGATTGTAAATATGGTAAATGAGATGCTAGAATTAATTGAAGATAAAGAAAGATTTAAGAAAAAAAATTTTTCTAACATAAATCTTTTTTGGAAAAAATATAATAATGTTTGTAAAATAACTAATGATCCAAAGTATGAAGAAAGGTTTAAACATCAAATTAAATTTGATCCTCACATTAAACTTAGATGTCCTTCAAATAGGTTATTTAAGGGTAAAAATGTTTCTTTTTTTAGTCCTAGTTTCTTGGAAAAAAATATGTTTTTAATAAAATAAGCATGTTAATTTAAGATAAATGAAAAAATATTTTATAACTGGTAGTGAAGGATTTATTGGTTCACACTTAGTAGAAAAAGTTTTAAAAGATGGAAATTCTGTTTATGCTTTAGTTAATTATAATTCATTTGGAAGCACGGGTTGGTTAAAAGTGTATTCATCTAATTTTAAAAGACTTAAGATTATTTTTGGTGACATTAGAGATCCAGGAACATATTGTAATTATCTTAAAAAATCTGATTATGTGATCAACCTAGCCTCATTGATAAGTGTACCATATTCTTATCTTGGCCCAAAATCTTATATAGAAAACAATATCTTAGGGTGTCATTTTTTATATGAAAGTTGCAAAAATCTAAAAATTAAAAAAATAATTCACATATCAACAAGTGAGGTGTATGGCACCCCAAAAAAACTACCAATCAAAGAAACTGCAATTTTTAACCCTCAATCTCCTTATGCCGCTAGCAAAGCTGGTGCAGATCATATCGCTAAATCATATTTTTATTCATTTAATTTGCCTATAATTATACTTAGACCCTTCAATAACTTTGGACCCAGACAATCCTCTAGGGCTGTAATTCCAACGATTATTAATCAAGCATTAGAGGGAAATCAAATTAAACTTGGAAATGTTTATACAAGAAGAGATTTTTTGTATGTAGCAGACACTGTTGATGCCATTATTAAAACTGTGAATTCAAAAAAAATTTTGCTTGGTGAGGAAATTAACTTAGGAACAAACTTCACCATCAAAGTAATTGATGTTGTAAAAATAATATCTTCTATCTTAGGAAAAAAACTTAATTTAAAATTAAATAAACAAAAACTCAGACCTAAAGCAAGTGAGGTTGATGTTTTGATGTGTGATTATAGTAAAGCTCAAAAAAAACTTAATTGGAAGCCAAAATTTCAAGGCTCTAAGGGACTAAAAGAAGCATTAAAAATTACTATAGATTGGTACAAGAAAAATTCATCCAATGATTTACTTAACCCAAGAAATACAAATAATTCATACAAGTAATAGCAAAATAACTTAAAATAAATTTTCATGATAAAAAAAAATAAATTTGAAAAAAAAATTTATAATTCAATTTTAAAAAGCTTACCTAAAAAAAAATATTATCCACTAAGTGAACCTGAATTAAAAAAAAATGATAAAAAACATGTTATGGATTGTCTTAACACTGGCTGGGTATCATCGTCCGGAATTTATTTAGATAAGTTTAAATATATATTGGAGAAAGTTATTAAAACAAAATATATTATACCAGTTATTAACGGTACATCAGCCTTACATCTTGCGTTAATTGCTTCAGAAATAAAAAAAAATGATGAAGTGATAGTTCCAGATTTGTCTTATGTTTCAGCTGCTAATGCAGTTTCATATATTGGTGCAATACCAAATTTTGTAGATGCCGACATTGATAGCTATTCTATTTGTCCCATAAAATTAGAAAATTATCTTATAAAAATATCAAAAAAAAAAAACGGGCATCTATTTAATAAAAAAACAAAAAGATATATTAAAGCAGTTATATTGGTTCATGTTTTTGGTTACGTTGGAGAGATTGAAAAAATTAAAAAAATTTGCAAAAAATACAACCTTAAATTTATTGAAGATGCCTCAGAATGCTTAGGTTCCTACTATAAAAATCAACATTTAGGTACATTTGGAGATTTTGGAGTTTTGAGCTTTAATGGTAATAAAATTATAACAACAGGTGGGGGAGGTGCAGTAATAAGTAATTCTAAAAAAAAATCAAAATTAATTGATCATTTAAGTAAAAACAGCAAAATTAAACATCAGTGGAAATTTTATCATAACAGTGTAGGTTATAATTATAGATTATCAAATCTTTCAGCTTCTCTGGGCTATTCTCAAATATTAAGATTAAACCAAATATTGAAAAAAAGATCAAGATTATATAATCGATATAAGTCGATATTTTCAAAAATAGAAGGTGTTAAAATATATAAACCAATCAAGGAATCCAATCCTAATCACTGGTTAATATCTTTCAAGCTTGACGACAAGTTAATAAAATTTCACAAAAAAATTCTAAATTTTTTGAATAAAAATAAAGTTTATTCTAGACCTGCTTGGGAATTAATGAGTAGCTTGCCAATGTACAAGAATTGTCCAAGTGACAGAAATTTGAATGCTAAAAAAATTCAAAAATCAGTAATTTGTTTACCATCAAGTTTATGAAAAATATTTTATTTTTTTCCTCTAATAGAGCAGACCTTGCATTTATATATAATTTATTTAAATTATTTGATAAGAATAAAAAGTATAAATTATCAATAATTCTTAATGATCATTCAAAAGTTGATTATAATTATATTTCTAAAGATAAGATTAGAAAAATAAAATTACCAAAAGTTAAAACGACAAAATATAATTTGATTAACTATCTTGGAAAAATACTTAGAAAATATAATAATATTTTGGCTAAAAAAAAACCTGATTTTGTGTTTATTGTAGGAGATAGGTATGAGGCATTTGCAATGACAATTGTCTGTAATTTTTTAAATATAAAGATTGTACATATAGCTGGAGGGGATATTACAAAGGGTGCTTATGATGAGGAGATGAGAACATTTATAAGTAAATCTGCCCATTTACATTTTGTCACAAATATTCAATCAAAGAAGAATTTAGAGAATTTTTTAAATGATAAAAAAAAAGTATTTAATTATGGAAGTCCTTCTCTTGATTATATAAGAAAAGTAAAATTAATAAGCAGAATAGAAATTTCAAATAAATTAAATATAAATTTTAATAAATATAATATTTTAGTAACATTTCACCCTGAAACAAAAAATTTAAAAAGTACATTTGAAAATTTGAAAATGCTGCTTAAAGCATTAAATACCCTAGGAACCAATTATAATTTTTTTATTACAGGGTCAAATGTTGATACATTTGGACAAATCTTTAATAAATCTATTAAAGATTTTGTAAGAAAAAAGAAAAATTTTTACTATTTTTTGAACTTAGGAACAACAAATTATATACAACTTGCAAATAACTGTGACATGGTTTTAGGAAATTCATCTAGCCAAATATATGAAGTTCCATTTTTAGGAATTAAATCCTTATTATTAGGCTCCCGACAAGAGGGAAGATTTATGACTAAAAATATAATTAAAAGTAGAATGAATAAAAGTGAAATACTTTATTGTGTAAAAAATAATATTAAAAAAATTAAACCAAAAAAAGACTTAAAAACGTACGGTAATGGATATACATCTGTAAAAATTTTCAAAAAATTTGAGAGTATTATTAATGAAAAATAAAATAAATTTAATTGCTGAAATTGGTGTAAATCATAATGGAAAAATTGAAGTAGCAAAAAAAATGATAGCACTAGCAAAAAAAAGTGAATGTGATTTTGTCAAATTTCAATTATTTAAGGCTGAAAATTTGGTTAAGAAAAATACAATTTTAGCTAACTATCAAAAAAAAAATTCTTTAAATTCTAAAACACAATTTGATATGTTGAAAAAATTGGAATTAAATTATGAAGATTTAAAAAAATTAAAAAATTATAGTGATAAAAAAAAAATTAACTTCTTGTGTACAGCTTTTGATTTGGAAAGTTTAAAATTTTTATACAATCGATTAAAATTAAGATTTATTAAAATTTCTTCTACAGATTTAGATAATTATCCTATGCTTTTTTATGCTGGTAAAAAATTTAATAAAATTTTTCTTTCAACTGGTTTGGCAGATATTAAAAAAGTTGATTTAGCACTTAAGGTTTTATATTTTTCAAAAAAATATAAAACTTTAGAAAGTTGTTCAAAAAAAATTTTAAAAAAAAAAAAAATTGATTTATCAATCTTAAAAGATAAAGTTATTATTTTTCAATGTACCTCATCTTATCCATGTAAGGACAAGGAGGCAAATCTAAATGTATTGCAAACATACAAAGAAAGATACAATCTAAAAGTTGGTTTTTCTGATCATACCATAGGAACAGAACTGGCTTTAGTGTCTGTTGGTTTTGGTTGCAGATATATTGAAAAACATTTTACTTTAAACAAAAAATTAAAAGGTCCGGATCACTCAACATCATTAAACTACAAAGAATTAAAGCATTTAAGCTATTCTTTAAAAAAAACAAGCGAAGCATTGGGCTCTTTTAAAAAAAAAATAACAAACAGTGAAGCTAAAAATAAAAAAGCAGTAAGAAAAACATACTATTTTCAAAAAGAAATTGAAAAAAATTCAGTTATTAAACTTAATGATTTAATTTTTAAAAGACCATTTGTAAAAGAAAATAGTAAAAAGATATTTTCATTTATAAATAAGCGATCAAATAAAAAAAGAAAAATAGGCTCAACCTTATAATATGAAAGTTGGTATTTTTGCAGATGGTCCTTGGGGTTTAAAATTTATAAAAATTTTGTATTTAGACAAAAAATTTATGATAGATTTTGTAGTATTAAGAAATAAAATTGATAATAAAATTTTACAATTTTGTAAGAAAAAAAAAATCGAATACTTTAGTTTTAAAAATATAAATAATAAAAAAAACATTAATTCTTTAAAGAAATTTAATTCGGATATATTAGTTTCAATGTCATATAATCAAGTTTTTAAAAGTATATTCTTTAAACTAATAAAAAAAAAAATAATTAATTGTCATGCTGGTGCCCTTCCTCATTATAGGGGTAGATCGCCAATTAATTGGGCAATTATAAATGGTGAAAAAAAAATTGGTATCACCACACATTTTGTTAATTTAAAAATAGATAGAGGTGATATCTTAGACCAAAAATTTATAAATATTAAAATGAGTGATAATTATAAAACAATTTTGGAAAAATGTTATATTATGTGTCCAATTCAGTTATATAAAGTTTTAAAAAAGATAAAAAATGGATCAATTAAAGCGATCAGGCAGTCATCTATATCAAAAAAAGGAAGCTATTATTTTAAGAGAAAAAAAGGTGATGAAATAATTAACTTTAATAATAGTTATAAGACGTTAAATAACTTTATAAGAGGGCTTGTTTATCCTTCAATCGGTGCAACTTTCCATTATAATGGAAAACGTTATACTGTAATGAAGTCACATTTTTATAAAAAAGAATTAAAAAATAAAATTCTCAATGGAACAATCTTAGATGTGAGCAAAAAAAAATTAAATATTAAAATTTTTAATTCCATCATTTTCTTAAAAAATATATTTTCTGAAAAAGATCTTCACATAAAAGATTTAAGGAAAACTTTTAAAAAAAATTCTTTATTAGGTGGGGTAAATGTTTAATAAAATAAGATCTAATATAATTCTTGATAACCTTTCTATTGAAGATGCAATTAATAAAATGGAGTTATCTGAAAAAAAAATTCTTTTAGTAGTTACAAAAAAAAATAAATTTATTGGAACTGTAACAGATGGTGACTTTCGTAGGTTTTTTTTAATGAATGATAAAAATTATAAACTACCAATTTCATTACTGGCAAGTAAAAATGCATCAGTTTTAAGTGACTCTAAAATTTCAAAACAAAATATAATTAAAGATATTTTTTTATCTACTCAAGTAAATTATATTCCTGTCTTAGATAGTATGAATAAACCTGTAGGAATTCTAGATCGAGATGATTATTTGGGTTTTAAAAATAAAAATAATTTACCAATTGTAATTATGGCTGGAGGATTTGGAAAAAGATTAGGCTCATTAACAAAAAAAATTCCTAAACCAGCTGTTCAAATAAATGGTATACCCATGATAAATAAACTAATACAAAATTTGGTTAAAGATAATTTTAAAAATTTTGTTATATCATTATTTTATAAGGGAAGTTTAATAAAAAATATTGTAAAAAAAAATTTTAGAATAAACAATGATATAAATATTAATTACTTTACAGAGGATAAACCTCTTGGGACAGCTGGCTCAATTTTTAAGATAATTGATAAATTTAAATTATCTGGACCAATAATGATTATTAATTCTGATATAATGACAACTATTAGTTTTCAAGATGTGTTAGATTTTTATAAAAAAAATAAATCTGATCATTTAATTTGTGTAAAAGAAATTAAAACATCTGTTCCATACGGAGTTTGTAAAATTAAGAACAAGCAATTAGTTAAAATTGAAGAAAAAATTCAGATATCAAATTATATTAATACTGGTATTTATATTCTTAATTCAACAAAATTAAAGAAAATGAGAATAAATAATAAAATAGATATGGATGATCTTTTGCATAAATTAATTTCCAAAAAAAATAAGATTTCAATTTTTCCAATTAATGAATTTTGGATTGATTTAGGTACTCCATTAAATATTGATAGAGCTAAAATAATTGACGCTTTAACCACTTAGATGTTAATTAATGAAATATTTATTTTTGCTCGAGGTGGTTCTAAAGAAATTAAAAATAAGAATATAATAAAAATTAAAGGCGTACCTTTAATTGAATATACAATTAATTTTGCCAAAAAATTAAAGATTAAAAATATTTTTATATCCACAGACGGAAAAATGATCAAAAATATTGCAAATAAAAATAAAACTATTGTTATAAATAGACCAAAAAAATTAGCTACGGACAATTCACCAGAAATTAATTCATGGAAACATGCGATTAATTGGTATGAGGATAATTTTAAAAAAAAATTAGAATATTTTGTATCTTTACCAACTACGTCTCCTTTACGAACAAAAAAAGATTTCTTAAATGGACTTAAATTATTTAAAAAGTCGAATTGTGATATGTTAGTTGCGATTTATAAGCCAAATCATTATCCTTCATTTAATATTGTAAAAAGACTAAAAAAACACAATATTAAGATATATGAAAATTCACCAACGATTACTAATAGGCAAAAAGTTACTAATGTTTTTAATATTGCTACCTGTTTTTATATTGCAAAAAGAGATTACATTATGAAAACTAAAAATTTATTTTGTGGTGACATAAAAGGTATAGAGGTTAATGAAGAAAATGCTTTTGATTTAGATACAAAATTTCAATTAAAAATTTTAAAGAAAATAATTTAATATGCTTAAAAATAAATTTAATTTAAATAATAAAGAGGCATTAGTTTTAGGTGGATTTGGGCTTATTGGATTTGAGACTGTTCATGGCCTACTACAGTTAGGTGCTAAAGTTTTAATATTAGATAAATTATTTGATAAAAAAAAATTTAATTTATTAAAAAAAAATTATAAAGATAAAATTTTATATCAAAAATTTGATTTAACTAAAAAAAATATTAATGATTTTGAAAAAATTTTAAAAAACCAGTCAATTTATATTAATTGCTCATATCCAAAAAGTTCTGATTGGAATAAAAATAGTTTTTCAAATATAAGTGCAAAAACTATTAATGTTAGTTTGGGGAATAATTTAGTACCATCAATTACTACCGCAATATCTTTTGCAGAACATCTAAAAAATAAAAAAAAAGGGGGATCTATAATTCAATTAGGTTCAATTTATGGGCTAGTTGGACAAAATCTTAATGTTTATAAAAAAACAAGGTTATTAGAAAATAATAGTTATTCACTTATAAAATCTAGCCTGATTCATTTTTCAAAACAAATGTGTGCTTATTACTCAAAAAATGAAATTAGAATTAACACTGTTTGTCCTGGTGGTGTAAGAAGTGATAAGGATAAAAATCAATCAAAAAAGTTTTTAAGTAACTATAATAAAACAGTCCCAATTGGTAGGATGGCAGAACCTACAGAAGTTGCTTCATGCATAATTTTTTTGTCTATGGATGCATCTTCCTACATTACTGGCTCAACATTAATTGTTGATGGAGGCTGGACATCAATATAAACTATTGACCTAAACACAATTTCTTATAAAAGAATAAAATTTATGATCAATTACAATCAAAAAGATATTAATGTTTTAAAATCGTGGGGCATGTCAAAAAATCCATTGGTTGCAATAAAAGATTATTCCCATTTAAAGTCAGATCTTAGATGGCAAAATAAAGAACATCTTGAAGCTTATGATAAATATTGGCTAAGAAGAGAAAAATGGACAAAAAATGTTAATTTTGACGAATATTACAAAAAAGCATTAAAACCAATAGACAAGAAAACATGGGAATACTTAAGATTAAGAAAATCTTATTATGTTATGCCATTGGGCTGGGAAAATATTGCCAAGAATGGCATTAATATTTTAGATGTTGGATGTGGAGATGGAGATATTACTCAAAATCTAATTGATTTTATTTCAAAAAAATCTAAAAAAAAAATAACAATAAACATTTATGGAATTGATATAAATTCTTCTAGAATTGATAATTGTAAAAAACTAGTAAAAGCTAAAAACAGCAATATTAAATTAAATTTTATAGTAGATGATTTAGCCAAAAAAAACTATTCAAGATTTAAAAAAAATTTTTTTGATTATTGTATTTGTGTTGGAGTTCTGGAAATTTTGACAGAAGATAAATTAAATATTTTTCTAAAAAATGTGTCAAAAATTGTTAAAAAAGGAATATATATCGAGGATGTTGCTGAAACATTCCCTGGTGGATGGCCAAGACATAATTTAGGATATTATCTTCTGAAATATGGTTTTAAAATAAAAAAACGTCACTTACTTTTTACTGAGCCATTTAAAAAAAAAAGTTTATCTGATCCAAAAAAAATTTGGCCAATAATTTTAGAACAAAATATTTGGGCAGAAAAGTAAATGAAAAAAATTATTGGGCCAGCTGGCTTAATGGTCCATGGTATTCATAAAAATAATCAAAAACCCTTGTCACAAGGATCAATTTCTTCAAAAAATTTTGAAAAAATAATTATTAAATTAAAAAAAAGAATTATAAATGCTGATGATTGGATTGATAAAGTAAAAAAAAAAAAATTAGGTAAAAATGATTTATGTATAACATTGGATGATAACCTAAGATCACAAGTAAAATACGGTATTCCAATTTTAAAAAAACACAACATTAAAGCCTTCTTTTTTATGTATACATCTGTTTATGAGAAAAAAAATTATGAATTTGAGGTGTTTAGATATTTCTACAATACAAGATATTCATCTTTTGAAAGTTTTTTTAATGATTTTTTAAACTTTTTAATGAATACAAATTATAAAAATAAAATTAATAAAATTAATAAAAATATATTATTGAATTATCTTAGTAGGTATAAATTTTATTCTAATGCAGATAAATATTTTAGATATTTAAGAGATGAGCTATTTAGTCCATCAGAATTTAAAAAGTTATGCAATCAATTTATGAAAAAAAAAGAGTTTAATTATAAAAGTTCTAAAATTTTTCAAAAAATATGGATTACAAAAAAAGAAATAAAAAAAATTTCAGATTATGGTCATCATGTAGGCCTTCATTCTTATGAGCATAATAAAAATATATATAAAATGAAATACATTAATCAAATGCATCAATATAAAAAAAATTATGATGATATAAAAAAAATTACTGGGATTTCTCCAGAGTCAGCAAGCTATCCATTTAATTCTCACAATAAAGACTCAAAATTAATCCTTAAAAAATTAAATATAAATCATGTTTTTCTTGCAAGATACAAAATTCTAGTTAAAAACAATTTTGAAATAAATAGACTTGATATTAAAGAGTTATGAAATTAAATAGCCATAATGAATGGGATAAACTAAAAGAAGTAATTGTCGGATCGGCAAAAAATTCATGTGCTGTGATGACTTGGAGAAATCCAAAAGAAATTCTCACTGAAAACCTTATTAAAGAAGCAACTTCTTTATCTAAAAAAGCAATGCCACAAATAATAATTGACGAAACAGAAGAAGACCTAAATGATTTAGTAAATATTTTATCAACATTTGGTGCTAAAGTTTTTAGACCAAAAATACATAACTTAGAAAAATTTTACTCTTCTCCTCATTGGCACACAACTGGAAACAATTCTTACAATGCAAGAGATCTTAATTTAGTAGTTGGTGACCACCTAATTGAGTCACCGTCACAACATGCAAGTAGATATTATGAAACAACAACCTATTATGATATTTTTTATGATAATTACTTTGATGATGGATTTAAATGGATTGCTGGACCCAAACCACTATTGAACTATGAACCATTAGAGCCTATGAAAGTTAAAGAAGATACGTCAGAGGCAAAAAAATATTCAGAATTAACAAAAGGAAAAAAAGAAACCTTTCATAAATTAACTGAAAAAGAAATATTGTTTGAAGCAGCCAACACACTTAGAATGGGTAAAGATCTACTTTATTTAGCTTCATCATCAGGAAACATAAAGGGTGCCAAATGGTTGCAAGAAGTTTTACCGAATGACTATAGAGTTCACATTACAAGTGAGATTTACAGATCTAGTCATATTGACTCAACAGTCATGTGCCTAAGACCAGGTTTAGTACTTTTAAATAGCATTAGAGTGAATGAAAATAATTGTCCTAAAATTTTTGAAAAATGGGATAAAATATGGTTTTCTGATGTTGCGCCTACATCAGATTTGGAGCTTGATTATCAGACGAATATAAGAACACCAATATCAAAACAATTAAATGAAATTGGTTTTGATAATAATTTACAAGATATTTCCTCACCTTGGGTTGGAATGAATGTGTTATCATTAGATCAAAATACTGTAGTGGTAGATGAAAGACAAAAGCAACTAATTAAAAAATTAGAAGAATATAAATTTAATGTTGTAACTGCTAGAATGCGTCATATGTATACAATGGGCGGCGGATTACACTGTGCAACTTTAGATACGGTTAGAGAAAGTAAATTAGA
>ENA-UOXV01004004-UOXV01004004.1-marine-metagenome-genome-assembly--contig:-NODE-4004-length-17282-cov-10.908400_pt1 | contig 17282 bp, 13 predicted proteins | sample MGYA00238165_ERZ766961 | MGnify/ENA primary metagenome ERZ766961 (study PRJEB28924, sample SAMN03173240) | marine metagenome | biome: Marine; feature: Water; material: Subsurface seawater | place: North... | reverse complement strand
CTAAACCCACCTGTTGGCATTGTAGTAAATGCATGACAAATAGAATCAAACCATGGCATTCCGGCAAAACATAAAAGTGAAAATTGTAAAAAAGTAAAACCTATATATACCATCCATAATATTTTTGCTGTTTCTTTAACTCTTGGTTTAATTTTATCAGCAACTGGACCAGGGACTTCAGCTTTGAAAAGTTGAACGCCACCAACACCCAATAATGGCAAAATAGCAATAGTGAATACAATTATACCCATACCACCAATCCACTGCAAAAAAGATCTCCAAAAAAGTACGCCATGCGGCATACTTTCAATACCATTGATAAGATGTGGAAGAGTAGTTGCATTACCAACAATCGTGGCTCCAGTTGTAGTCACACCAGACATAGACTCAAACCAAGCATCAGTGAAATTTGGAATAACTTCAGTTAAATAGAATGGCAATGAACCTGCCAATGCAACCGTAATCCAGGCAAATGTAACAATTGCAAATCCATCTTTACTATTTAATGACTTATTTTTTCGAGTTATTAACCAAATAGGTAGGCCGATAACTAAACAGATTAAAAAAGATTTTATGTGCCCATATAAATCGGGTTCATCGTAGCTCCATGCTATAATCGCAGGTAAAAGCATAGTTAAACCAGTAATAACTAGCATGGCAGCTAGTATATTTAAAATTGTTTTTATATTCAATTAAGACTCAAAGAGACGTTTTAGTTTTGGCACTGCCTTTGATTTAGCGAAAACTAATACATTGTCCTCATCTGATAATTGAGTTGAACCCCTAGCTATTGAAAGGGTTCCGTGATGATTTGTCATCCCAACTATACTGTCTTCAGGAAAATTAATTTCTTCTAAAGGTACTTTTGTAACTTTACTCCCTGGCTCTGGATGAAATTCAATCACCTCAACATCAATTTCATCAAAAGTCATAACTGAGGTTTCAGTTTCATCACTTGCGATAAAGCGGAGGATTGAATTGACTGTTGACATATTTTTACTTAATACAGCCCCAACACCAATTTCATGAACAATAGGCATATACTCTGTTGTACTTACATGAATCACTGACTGTTTAACACCTAAATGATGAGCTAACATACCTGATAATAAATTTGTTTGCTCACTCTCAGTTACTGCAATAAAGCTATCTGCATCTTGAATATTTTCAGATTTAAGTAACTCTACATCCGTTCCATCACCATGAATAATCATTGTATCTTTAACCTGTGAAGCTAACCATTCTGCCTTATCTCTTTTTTTCTCTATTAACCTAACTGACATCTCTTTTTGAAGCTCTTCAGCTAGATTTCGGCCCATTTTACTTCCGCCTAAAATAATAATAGAATTAGTAGGAGTAGCTTCTTTTCCCAGAAGATTCATTAAAGGTTCTAACCATTTTGTTTTTACAATAAAATATGCTGTGTCATTATATTTAAAAATATAATCAGACCAAGGAACATGGGACTCACCATCTCTTAAAACAGTAATAATACCAAACTTAAAATCACGATCTTCCTCTTCACATATTTCTCTTACTGATTTACCAATGATCGGTGAATCTTTGTCAAGACGAATTCCTATCATTTGGACTCTTCCACCTTCAAAATCCATCACCTGCGTTGCATAAGAATGACGAACCAATTGAACAATCTCCTTACAAGCTTCTTTCTCTGGATGAATAACTAAATCAATTCCAAATTTCTCTGGTTTTATAATTGAATCTCGAGCAGTATACTGCTGGTTTCTTAATCGAGCTATTATTTTTTTAGCACCAAGCTCATCGGCTTGCTGTGATGCAATTAAGTTAACTTCATCTACTCTCGTGAGACATAAGACATAATCTGCCTCTTGAACGTTAGCTGCTGAAAGATTTCGTGGACTTGCACCATTTCCTTCCACTACAATAACATCTAAGCTTTCTGTGGCACGTCTACATTTTGCGGGATCAATGTCTATAACAACAATATCATGATCTTCTTGACTTAATGCTTTAGCGACGTGGAACCCCACCTCTCCAACTCCAATTATAACAATGAGCATATAGAAACCTTTCCAATAAAAGCGTATATCTTAATTATAAAATCCAACTGATTGCTATAGATTTATTCATTCCTTTTCTCTGCGTATTTCCGCACCAAGTAATTTGAATTTTTCTTCAATCTTTTCATAACCTCTGTCAATATGATAAATGCGACTAATCTCTGATTTGCCTTCTGCCATCAATGCTGCAATTAATAAAGAAGCACTTGCTCTAATATCCGTTGACATTACCTGCGCTCCCTTTAATTTTTTAGGACCTTTAACTAAAGCCATATTCTTATTTAAAGTTATATCAGCCCCCAATCGAATTAATTCTGGAACATGTGCAAAGCGGTCATGATAAATCATATCTGTTATATGCGATGAGCCATTTGCAACAGACATCAATGCAACCCATTGAGCTTGTAGGTCTGTTGGAAAACCTGGGTGAACATCCGTTGTCATGTCAACTGGTAGAAGTTCTTTACACTTATGAATCGTTATAGAATCATCTTCTATAACTAATTCACAACCTGCTTGTTTTAGTTTTCTAATTACAACATTCAAGTGACTTGGGTCTACTTTATTCAGAGTGATATTTCCTAAAGTTGCACCAGCCATAAGAAAAGTCCCCGCCTCAATCATATCAGGAATGGTTTCTACATTTAATGGCGATAATTGATCAATTCCATTTATTGTTAAAATACTTGTACCAATTCCTTCAATGCGAGCTCCCATCTGATTTAGAACTTCACATAATTGAACTATATGTGGTTCTATAGCAGCATTTGTAATTTTTGTTTTACCTTCTGCCATCACTGCTGCCATTGCAATATTTGCGGTAGCGCCAACGGATGGAATATCAAAATGAATTTCAGCACCTTTCAATTTTTTTGCTCGAGCAATTATATAACCATCTTCTAATATGACTTCTGCACCTAGTTTCTCAAACCCTTTTAAATGATAATCAACAGGTCTAGGTCCCCAAGCACAACCACCCGGGAGTGATACTCGCGCCTCACCAAACCTGCCAAGCAATGGGCCCATAACATAAAAAGACGCTCTCATTGTTTTCACCAATTCATATGGTGCTTCTACTGAGTTAATATTTGAACTATCTACCTCTAATTTGCCATTACTAAAAATTGATTTAGCGCCAAGGATGTCTAATAGTTTTAGGAATGTTCGCGTATCTTTTAAGTCAGGAACTCGAGTAATACTATGCTTTCCACCTGTTAAAAGAGTAGCCGCCATTAAAGGTAGTACAGCATTTTTAGCACCACTAATATCAATAGAGCCCTTAAGGTCTATTGCTCCATTAACTATTAATTTATCCACGAGCTTTGCTCCTAAATTCTTTTACAGTTGATATACTTTCAACTGAAATTTTTTCACCACTAAATAATCCAGCTATCGCCTCTAATTTTTCGTCTTCATTTAAATAATTAGCAATGACTTCAGTTTTATTATCAATTATTTTTTTATTTATAAATATATGATGATCAGCTTTAGATGCAATTTGAGGTAGATGTGTAATGCATAAAACTTGTTTATTTTTAGCCAATGCTTCAAGCGACAAAGCAACTTTTTCAGCTGCTTGACCGGAGATGCCTGAGTCTATTTCATCAAAAATGAGTGTGTTAACAGGATCGCTCTTTTCTAGGATAGATTTTATCGCTAACATAATTCTTGAGACTTCACCACCAGAAGCAATTTTTACAAGTGGCTTGGGAGATTCGCCCGGATTAGCACTTAGAAAAAATTCAATATTATCATAGCCTTTTGCACCAATAAGAGTTTTTTCCCCATTAAAAGTGATTAAACTTCTGGAGTCAGGCTTTGTAGATATTTTAATTTCGAAGGTAGATCCAGCCATATTTAGCTGTGCCATTTCAAATTCAATTTTCTTTGAAAGAATTTTAGATTTTTCAAAACGAGTTATATGTAGTTGGTCTGCAAGTTTTTGATACTGAAGAACAAACAAACTTTTTTCTTCTTCCAAATCTTTTATTTTTTCATCTAAGCCAGATAGAATCTCTAATTCATTTTCAGCATCTTTCTTAAATAAAAATATAGATTCTATAGATCCTCCATATTTTCTTTTTAGTCCTTCAATTGCTTGTAAGCGTTCTTCTATTATATTGATTTGTTCGGGATTACTCTCAATATTCTCAATATGTTGCAAGAGTCCCACAGATGCATCTTGAATTGCTACAGATGCTTGCTTAACTGAATCCATAAAGGGGTCGAGTTCTTTATCATAATTTGCTAAACGCTCAAGATCGTTTAAGGTTGATGATAGTTGACGATAAATTGAATGATCTTGCTCAGTCAAGGATTGATTCATATTTTTAATAGTTGAGATCAATTCATCAATATGGTTTAACCGTTTGAATTCTCTTCCTAATTTTAGATCTTCATTCTCTTGCGGTGAAACACTATTGATCTCATTTAATTGGAACTTTAATAACTCTTTTTGATTAGAAGCTGTTTCTTGTTGCTCTTTTGCTTTTGATAATGATTCAATAGATCTAGCAAGATTATGGAAGACAAAATCGATTTTTACTACCAGTAGTTTTGACTTACAAAAACTATCTAAAAAATCAATGTGTGTATTTGGGCTTAGAATATATTGTTGTTCATTTTGCCCATGAAAATCAGCAATAACTTTTACTGATGATTTATAATCGATATCTATAAATGGTTCATCATTAATGAATGATCTAGCACGTCCACCAAGACTAAGTAATCGACGATAAATATTATTTTTTTCAACTTCAACTTCAACAACCGATTGATCTTGACCGCTTCTAACGTAAGTTTTATCTGATTTCGCTCCCAAAGCAAATCCAAGTGCTTTTAATAAAATAGATTTACCAGCGCCAGTCTCCCCCGTAATTACAGTTAATCCATTTTTTAAAGGGATATTTAATTCTCTAATAATTGCAAAATCTTTTATAAATAGTTTTTTGATCATTTATTATTATTCCCAATAACAAGTAAAGAGCCTATGAAAACTCCAATTGTATCAGCTAAAACATCTAAACTACTTGAAAACCTACCTAAGATAAAAGATTGTAAGTATTCATCCATAATCCCAAAGAATATTCCAAATGGTATAACATAAATTAACATTTTGGTAGAAATATTTTTCATGCTTTTCATCAATAAAGCACCTAGAATGAAATACTCAACAAGATGAATAAGTTTGTCAAAATTTAATAACATTAATTTTGGAATATTCTCACCAGGCAATGATGAGACACCAAGTATGAGAAGCATATAAATTAAAAGAAGAATACGAAAGTGTTTATAATTCATATTTTGATATAACTCGAGCTACTTTGTTAAGTAAATCACTAGCAATTAATCCATGCTGGCTTATTTCAAGCGCCAACTCATCTCCTGCTTTTCCATGAATAAACATTCCTATTTTAGCGGCATCTTCAACGGTTTTCCCTTGTGCAATGAATGAAGCAATAATTCCCGTAAGAACATCCCCTGATCCTGCCGTAGCAAGCCCGGGATTACCAGTAGAATTAACACATCCTTTTGATTTGTATGCAACAAAAGAAGGTGCATTTTTTAATAAAAGAGTTCCTGAGAATTTTCTCATAAATAAATCTATATTACTTGGTAAATCTTTCTCTAACGATTGAGTGTCAATACTAGTCAATTTACTAAACTCACCAAGGTGCGGTGTAATAACAAATTTTGAATTTATTTTATTAAATAATTCTATGTTATTATAAAATGGTTGAAAGCCATCTGCATCGATTACAAGAGGTTTATTTATATCTTTAATTAATTTTGATACTAATTTTGAAGTTTTTGGATTAGAACCTAAACCTGGTCCAATAATTATAACATCGCACCAGTCAATATGACTCATTATTGTATCATAATTATTTTCAATAAAGTATCCATTACCTAAATCATCACACGAAATAGTCATCCCCTCGGTAATTTTTTTTTCATAAATAGAATTCAATGAACTTGGTGCAAAAGACTTTGTAACTCCTGCACCGCTTCTTAGGGCACTCATAGTTGAAAGATAAGCAGCGCCTGTCATACCAATCGATCCTGCTAAAACTAAAACTTTTCCTTGTTTATATTTGTGTGTGTTTTTTTCAAGTCTTTGAATCATTGAATTAATTTCACCACTCTCTAAAAAACTCCAATCAAATGATTTATTATTTTTCCTGTCTTTCGGTAAGCCAATATCGATAGAATTAATTAATCCACAGTAACCTATTCCTGGCTCAAGCAACATACCTATTTTTGGTGAACCCATGGTTATTGTAAAATTTGCTTTGACAGCATGAATGGAAGCTTCTCCAGTATTTGCATTTACACCAGACGGTATATCTACTGATATTCTACATTTAGCAAAATTCAGCCATTTTGTCCATGATACTAATGTTTGATTTAATTCTCCATAAAAACCTGTCCCGATAATAGCATCAATCATTAAGTCAAAATCAGGTAAAATTTCAGGTATAATACTTTCGTAATAAATTGATATTTTTTTTTCAATACATTGATCATGAAAAAAAATACTATCTCTTGAAATTTCTTTAACAGGAGCTATGGAGTAAATTGAAATATTAAAGTCCATATCTTTAAGAAAAGAAGCTGCAGCAAATCCATCACCACCATTATTACCTTTACCGCAAATAACTCCAATTTTCGCGTTATCTTTTTTGATTAGTTTTGATTGTACAAAGTTAGCTAAACCTTGACCTGCATTTTTCATCAGGGTAACACCTAAAATTCCATAATCATCAATTGCAACTTTATCTAATCTATTAGCTTGCTCTTTTGTAAGAAGTCTCATTTATAAAAAAACATAGCGAAGGCGATAGCAAATTGACTTTCATGAGATATACTAACTTTTATATCTATATAATTTAAATTATCAATATTTGTAACTAAAGGAATACCACTTGAATCAGGTAAAATTTCAATTCTATTAAAGGCTATTTGATTTTTATGGCCAGAACTATAAATACATTTTTTTATAGCCTCTTTTGCAGCGAAACGACCGGCAAAATGGATAGAAGGGTTTGGCTTTCCATCGCAATAATCAACTTCATTAGTTGTGAAAGTTTTTTGCTTAAAACGATCACCATGTTTTTCAAGCAGTTGATGAATACGCTGAATAGAAACAATATCCGTACCAATGGATTGATTATTCGTTGTTCAGTCCTTTTACAATATTAACAACTTCATATATATCATTTACATCCCAGTCAGCACCAGAGTCTATAGTGCCAAATGTATCGCCATAGCGGGCAAAGATAGTCTTCATGCCTATTTGACTAGCTCCAACGACATCTCTGTCAGGCCAATCTCCAATCATCAATGCTTCATCTGAATTAACATTTAAATTATTAAGTGCCATTTGAAAAGGCTTAGGTGAAGGCTTATGGGCTCCAGAATCATCATAAGTTAAAACGGGATCAAAAACATGGTGTAGATTTAAATAATATAATCTCATCCAGGCTTCTCTACTTGGCGCATCAGAAACAACAGCTAGTTTTATACCCATTTTAATTAATTCAATTAGAGTTTTATTTACGTTAGGGTAAACTAATAAAGTTGCTTCTCTCGCACGCCTATAAGAAACAATACCAGCAGCTAATATTTTATGACTAACCTTGCCAAATTTTTGTATTAAATAATCATCAAAAACTTGCTGATTTTCCCAACCGTTAGTTTCATATAATTTAAAAATATCTTTATAAGCTTGGTCTTCATTTGAATTCAAACCCGCTTCATTCATTGCAGTTATTGCAGCTTTTACGGCAAACTGCTTCATCTTCATAAAATCAAGTAAAGTATTATCAAGATCAAATATGATCGCTTTAATCATAGTTTAAATTAAAAGAGTACTAATTTTCATATTTTTGAGGATTTCTGACTTTGTCAATTTCATATTCAGCCATTGTTCTCCAAGATCTATCACCTCTTGCTTTTTCAAAGGCATTAAGTGCCGCAGTTTTATTACCTTTACCAGAACACCATTCTGCTATACCTAATTCAAACCAGGCACCACCGAATCTATTTTTTAATTCTGTGCTGTTTCGAGCAGCAATTTTTGCTTCTTCACATTTCTCTAAAACATTGTATGCTTCAGCTAAATGAAAAAAACTAGTAGCATCTTTTTTATTTAGAGAAACTGCCTCTTGTAATGCAGCTATTGCTTCATCCCAATTTTCCTCTTCTTTGTAAACTTTACCTAAATTGGCATGGCCATAAGCATAATTTGGGTTAACTGTAACAGCTGTCTTTAAAACCTGTTTTGCTTTTTCAAAGTTTTTAGCATTTATATAAATATCTCCCATTGCTCCATATGCTTTATCATAGCCTGGGTAAATATCAACAGCCACCTCTAAAGCAGTTATCGCTCCATTACGATCATTCATATCTTTTTTAGCTAACCCTAATGCAAGATATCCCTTATAAAATTTCGGATTAACCTTGAGCGCTTCTTGGTAAGAGGATATAGCCAATTCTTTATCTCCCATTTTTGATTGAATTACTCCAATTTGATAATGAGCTTGATAGAAAGTATCATCTACTAATAGAACTTCTTTGTAAGAAGATAAAGCGCCGTCCAAATCACCTCTTTTATAAGAATTGTTCCCATTAATAAAATAGCTTTTTGCTACATTTTTAATTGCAGCTGCTGCATTTTTATGTTCTGGGTTAATCGCCAGTGTTCTTTTTAAATAATCAACTGATTCTAAAAAGTTTTTTTGTCTAAAAAGAGTCATCCCCATGTAGAAAACAGATTCAGGATAATTTGGAAACTTCTCAGAAGCAACTCTAAAAGATTCGAAAGCATTATCTGCATCACCATTTTTCATGGATCTTCGACCCTTGCTCATTAGAGTAAATAGCTCTTTCATTGATTCAGATTCTTGTCTGAAAGCTTTGTTCTCTGGATCAGCTTCAATTGCTTCATTTAAATATTTATTTGTTGCATCTAGGTCACCCTTACGCATTGAAACATGAGCAAGGCCTATATAAGCTGGTGCAAAGGTAAAGTCAACTTCAAGCGCTGCCTTAAATTCTTCTTCAGCCTTTGAAACTTTACCAGCATCTAAACTAGCTTGAGCAGTTTTATAAAGTTCATCTGGAGATTGGGCGAAAGGTGTCCCAATTAAGAATGATAAAATTAATACTTTCTTAAACATGGTTATAATTTCCTGTAATTAAGTTATTTGTGCCGAAGGCCGGACTCGAACCGGCACGAGGTTTCCCCCACAGACCCCTCAAGCCTGCGTGTCTACCAATTCCACCACTTCGGCCTAAAGGCAATTTATTTATTTTCCTTATCGGGTAATGTAGTGGGAGGCAGAGAAAGTGTCTCCATTGGTGTTTCAAAGACCCCTTCTTCTTGAGCTTGCTCAATAACAGAACCAGATGCACCAGAGGATGGTCGACCTAAAAGACTAATAAGCAAAGCTAGACCCATGAAAGCAACAGCTAAATAAGTAGTCATTTTACTTAAAGCAGTTGCACCACTTCGACCTCCGAAAATAGTATTAGTCGTTTGACCACCAATAGAACCAGCTAAACCACCGCCCTGACTAGCTTGCATCAAAACAACAGTTACAAGCAGCACACTTATTATGGCATGAGTTGCAATTAAAAAACCTAACATATTTTACCTCTTAAAAATTATTTACTATATTAATTATTTCACTAAAACTATCAATCTTTAAACTTGAACCACCAATTAGGAATCCATTTACTCCACCTGTATTTATTAATGATTCTGCATTTTTTTCATTAACAGAACCACCATAAATGATAGGTACTTGCTCACCATTTGAACCAAATAGATTTTTAAGGTAAGTCTTTATTCTATGATGAGCCTCCTCAACCTGTAAAACTGAAGCTGTTTCTCCTGTTCCAATCGCCCAAACTGGTTCATAGGCAATTATAAAGTTATCAGGGTCAATATTCTCAATATTTTTCAACCCAAATTCAATTTGATCATTAAGGATCTTTCCTGTGTGACCAGAATTTCGCTGTTCAAGTGTTTCTCCAATACAAAAAATAGGTATTAGTTTTGAATCCTTAACAGCAACAATCTTTTTATTAATAAAATCATCTGATTCTCCAAAAATATGCCGACGCTCAGAGTGACCAACTATAACATACTCTACACCAATTGATGTAAGCATATTAACAGAGATTTCACCAGTGTATGCACCTTCAATTTCATAGTGTACATTTTGAGCACCAACATAAAATTGAGAATTCTTTAGTGCCTCAACAATAGTAATGAGCGAAGTAAATGGCGGACAAAATATAACGTCTGTATTGCCGTTATCCAATATGCGATTTTGAATCTCAATGATGAATGAGTTGGCCTCTTTATTGGACTTGTTCATCTTCCAATTTCCAGCAATAATATGTCTATTTTTCATTTAAATCTCCAATGCATAAATAGCAGGCATGGTATTACCTGATAATAACGAAAGAGAAGAACCACCTCCTGTGGAGATATGACTAAAGTTACTTGTCATTTCAAATTTTTTAATTGCTGCAGCTGAATCTCCACCACCAATGATGGTGATTGACCCACTCTTCGTAACTTCACTAATAATCTTTGCAATATCTTCTGTGCCCATATGAAAACCATCAACTTCAAATACACCCATTGGGCCATTCCATAAAATCGTACCTGAATTAAGTATAATTTTAGAAAATTCGTCAATAGACTTGGGGCCAATATCTAATCCCATTAAATCAGAAGGTATTTCATTTGCATTTCTAATAGAGGTTCTTTTAGCCTTCATTGATTTTGCGCAAATAAAATCTTTTGGGAAAATTAAGTTTGTTTTTCCGCGAGCATTTGCTAATATTTTTTTTGCTTCAGAAATCATTGATGGATCTAAAAGAGATTTTCCAATATCTTTTCCCTTAGCTTTTAAAAAAGTGAATGCCATTCCACCGCCAATTATTATTTGGTCCGCTATTTGAATAAACCTGTTAATTAAATCAATTTTTGAATCAATCTTTGCGCCACCAATAATTACAGTTAATGGTTTTTTAGGGTTTTCCATTGCCTTATCCAAAAATTCCAATTCTTTTTCAATTAAAAAACCCATACCCTTTTGATTAAAATATTTAGTTACACCAACATTAGAAGCATGAGAACGATGAACGGTACCAAAAGCATCATTAATAAATAATTGCCCATGTTTTGCTAAATTAATGGAAAAATTTTGATCATTTTTATTCTCTTCTATATGAAAACGTAGATTCTCGAGCAGATGAATCTCTCCAGCACGAAGTCCTAGAGTAACATCATGAGCATCCTCCGAAATACAATCATTTGAGAACTTAATTGGCATCTCTAATAAATCAGCTAGCTTCTCACCTGCGGGCATTAAACTTAAATTTTGTTCAACAATACCATTTGGACGTCCTGAATGCGACATTAAAATAACCTTGGAACCTTCATTTAGACAGTACTGAATAGTAGGAAGAGCAGCACGAATACGAAAGTCATCTACTACACAATCATTTTCTACAGGAACATTAAAATCTACTCTAATAAGTACCCGTTTATCTTTAAGGTCAAAAGATTTAAGTGTTTTTAACAATTATTTTGCTATTCCTAAAACAGTTTTCTAGAGATTATTTTAATTTGTAATTAGAAAAATATTATATTTAATAATTATTCATATTTAAAAGTCAGGACAAAGTTACGAATGCAAAGTATATATTTTAAGTCGTTCTTAAATAAATTTTTTATATAATAAATTGTATTCTTATCATTAATAAGAGTTGGTAATTTGAATAGATATATATGAATAAAGACTCTAAATCAACATTTAACTTTCAAGATCTCATGTTACACCGTATACATGAAATTTTACTCGTAGCAAGTCCTTATGATTCATTTATCCTTGAAGAAGATGGACAGTTAACGCAACAAATTCTTTATGAGTATTTAGGTATGAATCTTTCTTATGCGCCTAGAGTTTGGCATGCAAAAAATGCAAGTACTGGTCTTAAAATGCTTTCAGATAGGAGCTATGACCTTGTTATAGTCATGATGCGTATCGCAGATATGGATCCAATTACATTTGGTGAAAAAGTTAAAGCTGAGTATCCAGATAAGCCTATAGTGCTCCTTGCTTTTGATGAGTCAGAGATAACATCTCTTCCTCAAGAAAGAATGAATAAAAGCATCGATAAAGTTTTTATTTGGTCTGGTAATGCCAACCTATTTCCAGCAGTAATAAAGAATTTCGAAGATAAAATGAATTTTGAAAGAGATTATAAAATTGCTGATATTAGAGCCATAATTTTAGTTGAAGATAACCCGCGATATTATTCAATAATACTTCCTCTTATTTATAGAACTGCACTTCTTCATGCTAGAAACTTAATCAATAAAAGCTTATCTGATACTGATAGACTTTTATTATTTAGAGCAAGACCAAAAATTATATTGGTATCATCTTACGAAGAAGCAATCAAGTATTATGATGAATACCGACATAATATTCTTGGCTTTATTTCAGATGTTCGTTTCCCAAGAAATAATGAATTAGATGATCGTGCAGGTATCAAACTTGCAGAGTACATTCGTGAAAAAGATTCTGACATGCCAATAATACTTCAATCTACCAATCCACACCTTAGTGAAGATGCTAAAGCTATCAATGCATCTTTTATTCACAAAAAAACTTCATCTTTACTTCAAGAGCTTGAAGATTTTATTATTAATAATTTTGGCTTTGGAGATTTTATTTTTAGAAATAATCGTGGTAAAGAAATTTCTAGAGCCAGTGATTTAAAATCATTAAAGAAATCACTTAATAAAATCCCAGATAAGACACTTCTATTTCATGCTACAAAAAACCATTTTTCAAACTGGTTAGCTGTAAGAGGTGAATTTTCAGTAGCCTCTACTATAAGACCTCTTAAAGTTATTAATTTTAGTACTTTAGATGATTTACGTAAACTACTAATTGAACAAATTGATATGGTCTTACAAGCCAACAATGAAGGTCGGATTGTTCAATATTCTTCAGCTGCTAGAGATAAGGACTTAAACTTTGTAAGATTATCTACAGGTTCACTTGGAGGTAAAGCTAGAGGTCTCGCTTTTGCAATCAACTTATTATCTGAATCGAAAATAGATCAGAAATTTAATAATATAAGATTGCGCGTACCAAAAGTTGCGGTTATTGGAACAGACGATTTTGATCATTTTATGAATGATAATAAACTTTGGAAGACTGCGTTTTCAAAAGATAAAAGTGATAAAGCAATTATTAAGTCTTTTTTAAAAGGCAACCTTACCAAAAAGTTGACTAGAACATTATCCAAATATTTATCAGAAGTAAAATACCCTCTTGCTATTCGGTCATCTAGCTTACTTGAAGATTCACAATATCAACCATTAGCAGGTATGTATTCAACCTACATGCTTCCAAATTCAGATATTTCTAAATCTATTCGCCTTAAGCAGCTAACAAAAGCTATCAAGCTAGTCTATGCCTCTACCTACCTTAAGGAACCAAAGTCTCTTATTGAAAACTCAGTTCACCATCACGAAGAAGAAAAAATGGCTGTGATAATAATGGAGTTGGTTGGCAAAGAGCATGATTCATTATTTTATCCAAGCGCTAGTGGATCAGCACAAAGTTTTAATTATTATCCTGTTTCTTACATGAAACGTGAAGAGGGTGTAGCTCATCTTGCGCTTGGATTAGGAAGAACGATTGCTGAAGGTGAAAAATCATTAAGGTTTTCACCTAAATATCCTGGAATAATACCACAGTATTATTCAATAAGATCAACTATTGATAATTCACAAAATGAATTTTACGCATTAGATTTAAAAAAGGGTTCTCGACTACTTAGAAATGGAGAACAAGAAAACACCTCTTCTTTTCAGCTTGCAGTTGCTGAGCAAAATGGAGAACTCCAATGGGCTGGGAGTGTTATTTCTGAAGAAGATAATGTTTTGAGAGATTCACTAAGGCATTCAGGGACAAGAGTTATAACCTTTCCATCTTTTTTAAAATGGGAAACTGTTCCTGTTCCAGGTATATTAATAGATTTATTAAAAATGGGTGAAAATGCTTTAGGTTGCCCTATTGAAATTGAATTTGCTATAAATATGCATAAAAACAATAATAAAGAAAACGATTTTTGCTTACTTCAAATAAAACCAATGGTAATTGGAGGCATCGAGCGTGTTCAAAAGTTTGATTCTTTGAGTAAAGATGATTTATTTTGTAAAAGTTCGATTGCACTAGGAAATGGCTTAATAGATACTATTAAAAATATTGTTATTGTCGACCCTGAAAATTTTGATGTTTCTCAAACAGAAATAATTGCAAAAGATATTGAACACATAAATAATAAAATGTCTGAAGAAGAACAGTTTATCTTAATTGGCCCTGGTAGGTGGGGTTCAGCAGATCCATGGCTAGGAGTACCTGTTGAGTGGGATCAAATTTCAAAGGCTAAAGTTATTATAGAATATGGGATAGAAGGTTTTCCTGTAGACCCATCTTTTGGAAGTCACTTTTTTCAAAATGTCACCTCAATGCGCATTGGTTATTTCACACTTAATCATAAGAAGAAAACAGACTACTTAGATTTAAAGTGGCTAAATGAACAAAAAGTTATGGCTGTAACAAAACATATAAAATGGATACGCTTAGAACGTTCATTATCAGTAACTATAGATGGTGAAACTGGAGACGGGACAATTATTAAACCATTAGCACCTGTTCAAGAAATAATGGATGAACACGAAGCTTCTGGAATATAAAAAAACCTTATCCAATTATTCTACGAATAAGGCTTTTTTACTTATTTTTCTTCTATCTTTTTAAACAATACCTTGATCCATCATGGCGTCAGCTACTTTTATAAATCCAGCAATATTTGCACCTTTAACATAATCAGTGAAATCATCAGTTTTGCCATGACTTACGCAGGCTAAATGAATACTTTTCATGATTCCATGAAGCTTTTGGTCTACTTCTTCTCTAGTCCATGAAATACGGCTAGAATTCTGACTCATTTCTAATCCAGAAACGGCAACACCACCTGCATTAGCAGCTTTACCTGGACCAAAAAGAATCTTACTATTTAAGAAAACTTCAACAGCATCAGTCTCAGATGGCATATTTGCACCTTCTGCTACTGCAATACAGCCATTTTTAATTAAAGTCTTAGCTTCAGAAACATTTATCTCATTTTGAGTTGCACAAGGCAAAGCAACATCACATGGTATACTCCATGGACGATTATTCTCAAGATAATTTCCTCCAAACTTTTCAGTGTATTCTTTAATTCTACCACGTTTTACATTTTTTAAATTCATGATAAATGCTAGTTTTTCTTCATCAATACCCTCAGTATCATGAATCGTTCCTCCCGAATCTGACAAAGAAACAACTTTACCACCAAGATGGATTACTTTTTCCGTAGCATATTGGGCAACATTTCCAGATCCAGAGATAGTCACAGTTTTACCTTTAAATGAATCTCCTTTTGTTTTAAGCATTTCTTCTGCAAAGTATACACAGCCATATCCAGTTGCTTCGGGTCTAATTAAACTTCCACCCCAGTTAAGACCTTTTCCGGTCAAAATACCCGTAAATTCATTGCGAATACGCTTATACTGTCCAAACATATACCCTATTTCTCGACCGCCAACACCAATATCTCCAGCTGGAACATCGGTATCAGGACCTATATGACGATAAAGTTCAGTCATGAATGACTGGCAAAAACTCATGACTTCATTATCTGATTTTCCCTTTGGATCAAAATCAGAACCTCCTTTACCACCACCCATGGGTAAGGTTGTCAGACTATTTTTAAATACTTGTTCAAATCCTAAAAATTTTAAAATCCCTAAGTTGACAGATGGGTGAAAGCGTAAACCACCTTTATAGGGACCAATAGCTGAATTAAATTCTACACGAAACCCACGATTAACTTCTATGCCACCTTTATCATTTCGCCATGGAACGCGAAACATCAATACACGCTCAGGCTCAGTGATTCTTTCTAAAATCTTTGCATGAACATAATCTGGATGATCTTTAAGAAAATCCCATAAGGACTCAACCACTTCTCTTACAGCTTGATGAAATTCTTTCTCACCATGGTTTTTAGCTTCAATGTAGGACATGAACTCTTCAATTGAATTATACATTTACACTCCTCAAACGATACGTTTAAATTACTTGCTATATTTTTCTAATTAAAATTCGGACGAAATTAACAGATAATTAATAAATAAGTTGCACAAAATTGTTTGAATAAAATTAATTAAGTAAGCTAATTTAAGAAGTTATTTTTGATAGTTTAATGGCGGAGTAGCTCAGTTGGTTAGAGCATCGGAATCATAATCCGGGTGTCGGGGGTTCAAATCCCTCCTCCGCTACTATCTTTTGTCGACGGTAAGTCTTACTTTTATAGCTTCAAGCATGAAGCGGTTATTTTGCCAAAATTAGCCATTTAATGTACTCAATCTGCTTCATATATGCTTCACCTTAAGATGGATGAAATACCCTTAGATATGTTTATTTATCCAAGAGGCGTTTCATAAATTAATAAATCCTTTTTTATGTGGGCCCAGGTTTGGGATATCAAATTCATCACCCACAATATTAAATCCCATTCTTTCATAGAACTCAAACGCTGCCGTTCTTGCATTACACCATAAAATTTCTGACTCAGTTTCTTTACTTAAATAATCTATAACACCATTCAAAACCATCTTACCATATCCCTTGCCTTGTTCAGATGGTTCTGTCGCCATACCACGCAAACGATATGCATCTTTTTTCGGCAATTCTACAAATGATTCATGATACACCGATGCTACACTTATAATTCTGAATTCTTCTTTAACACAAAAGTGGAATGTGTAATCGTGGTCATCCAAGTCCATGATGGATGATTCAAATGGTAGTGATGGGCGTAGAACTTTATGTCTTAATGGACGAACAATTTCAGCAGAAACTTTTTTTACTTTAGCCATCTTTATATGATCCAGAGGCGTTTCATTTAATTATTTCCATTAACCTTGTTATGCAGTTAGAACTATAAGCATGATTGCAATTAAACATCCGCCTATACTAAGCACCAAACTTTGTAATAATTTTTCTGAAGGACTCAAAGTCTTTTGCCTCTCTTGCACTTTAGTTGCTAGCTCTTTACTATCCATTAAATTTTTATTATTGGTAAAAAGGA
>ENA-UOXV01003995-UOXV01003995.1-marine-metagenome-genome-assembly--contig:-NODE-3995-length-17325-cov-7.561552_pt1 | contig 17325 bp, 13 predicted proteins | sample MGYA00238165_ERZ766961 | MGnify/ENA primary metagenome ERZ766961 (study PRJEB28924, sample SAMN03173240) | marine metagenome | biome: Marine; feature: Water; material: Subsurface seawater | place: North... | reverse complement strand
GTACTAAGGGGACACGCCGCGTCTTTCACCCCGTACTAATCGGACACGCCGCATGGACCCCCCCCTCCCCGGGCATATGTCGAGGTTGGCGTGCACCCGGGCATATGTCGAGGTTGGCGTCCTCTTTCTCGGTCACGCCTGTCTGCCCCCAGTCTTGGCTGCGCGCAGCGTCGAAGACGCTTTCCAGCTTTCCCCCTGCCTGCGTGCCCGAGGACAGCTGCTGCGCTGCCTCCCATGCACCTGGCGTGCCGGCGACGTTGTGTTTCCCCTTTGCCTTGAGTACCGCAATGTTGGCGGGGAGGAAAAGGTCAGCCGCCGCGCCGTGCACGATCTTCCACGAGGTGAAAGCGCCCAGCACCGGCAGCGTCTCGATCCGCGTGCCTTTGTTTACGCCGCCTGTCACCCCGTGCATGATCACCGCGACTCTCCCGTCCGGCGTTTGCCCCGGCTGGAGGTTTTCAAGCTCCGCCTCGTTGGGCTGCTTGAAGCCCGTCACCTTCCACTCTCCGCCGGTGACGACCATTATGCGGTCTTCGCACGGTTGGCCCTTTACCATCCGCCCAACCACCGAGCCTATTTTAAGCGCCTCTCCGCGACAATCGTACACACCCGTTAGCTCCCCTGCCGCCTGCTTCGGCGGCTGCGGGTAGAGCCGCGACCCGCTTGCCGCACCCTTCCAAGAGCTACCTGCCTGGGCTGCCACTGCTGCCGCTGGCGCGGCGGGAGTCCACGTCTTACTCTTCGCTCCGTTGGCAGCCGGTGCAGCCCGCCATGGTGCGCCCCCACCCGACGAGATGTCCTCGTCGCCTGGCGCGTGCCACACGCCCGCGCCGTTGGACGCAAGCCCGGCCGCGGGTGCGTCCTCGGCGTGCACCTTCCCGTGCGACATCTCATCCTGGACCTTGTCCAGCGCGTCATCGACTGTCCCAGAGGTCTGCACGATGCGCTTCTCCAGGCGCGCGACGGCCTCCTGCGCCACCTTGTCCGCCTGACTCGATCCACCTGCGCCGCTGCCGCCTTTCGGGTCGGTCTTTTTCATCTCCGCCGAAAGGTCGTCAATCAGCTTGGCCTCCTGCTGCATTGCCCGACCGATTGCTGCCGCAGCCTCTGCCTCGTACCCGAGCGATGACGCGCAGGGTCCGAGGCAGCGCGACACGCACCCTCGTCCTGCCGAGTCACCGATCCCCATCCCGAGGTTCGCCTTGGCTGAGCAGCCCGCTTTGCAAAGCGTGATCTGCTCACTCTGGCACGACGCGGTTGGCCCGGACTGCTGCACAGCCTGGGAGATCGTCGGCGCCAGCGAGTCTACACCACCGCCACTGCCGCGTGTCGACTGCTGGGGTGGGCCCCTCACGCCCGCTCCCGGTGGCAGCGTCGCCTCCTGCTGCGCCACGCCGAGCCCCGCGGCAGTAGTGCCGCCCCACCCCGACGTCGCGTCGCTCCCACTGCCGATACCGGAGTCAGTCGAAGAGGCACTGCTGCTCCCAACTGACCAATCTGAGTGCCAGACTGTGTTGTCTGTCGCCCCAGTAAACCCCGTGCCAGCCTTGCCCGCGGCGTCTCCCGTTGCTGGCCCCGTCGAGGTTGCTAGGAATTCGTGCTGGATTTCGTGCGCCACGTCCTGCGAATTGAAAGCAGGCTCCTGCTCACCACTAACGCCCGTCCCATATGCGACCCCAGTCCACTGATCGCGCGCGTTCGACTCGTCGTCCTTGCCCTCGCTCGACTCCATGCTCTCGGTCCAGTCCGCGAGCTCCTCGAGCTGCGCTGTCCGCGCCGCTGCAAAGCGCACGGCCGTGTGCTCGACCGACTTCACCTTGCCACGGGCACCATGGATAGCGCCACGCGCCACACCGATGGCTGGTGATGCTCGCGCTTCGCGCTGGTCCGAAAGAAAAGTGCGCGAGGCTGCCCGGGCCGAGAGGGGATCAAGGTTAGAAGAAGCCTGGGGCACATCGTATGAGTTCACCATTGTCGCCTCGTTGGCTGCCATGACGGCTGCAACCTGGAACGTCATCATCGAATGTCATCGAATTTCAACCTTGGGGCAATGATGCGATTGGAGCGGCAAGGATGCCCCCAAGGCACACGGGGACAAGCAGGCCACCTGAGCTTGCCGCTCGGCGGACATCACAGCGCTCGCAGACGTGCTTCCACCTTTCGTGACATCACCAGCCGACACTGCCATGGCGCGTGCCTTCGCAATCACGTCATCGACCTCCTTGTCGGTGGCTTCAACCCCTGGGAAAGAGAGTAAAAGTGAGAACCCGGCAACTGCCACTGTTGAGAACACCAGTGACAAGTGGCGTACCCGGGCGTCGGAATGGGTCACTCGTGATGGCCTCCTGACGAACTTCGTCCATCGCGGCCTTCGCTGCAACCTTGACCTGCTTCCTCCAGTCCCCAATTACTCCTGATGCGGTCGCCCTGGCTGCCACGTCTGTGTCAGCCAGCGCTCGCCCTGCCATGACGATTCCCATCGGGCTCTGCGCGGCAGTCAGTGTATCGGAGGATTCTCCATCGTCCGCACCGACCCCACTGAACGTGCTTAAAATCAGCACCAGTGCAGCAAGAAAGCGCGTCCACTCCATCCCGCCAGCCGCAGCGCGCGGAGCGCAGCCGGCCGGCTCACAAATTGCTAGAGATCTATTTCCTTCATCCTATGCGGATAGATCAGTATGATACCATACTGATTTCTGAATAGCTGATCAGTAGTATTCGGATGTTTTCTCGCACTGCTTTCTCTCTTTAGGCGCAAGCGCTGCCGACGCCACTGCAGGCAGCACCCGCGCATCTCACTCATAGCTTTACATATGGTGGACGCCTAAAAACTCCCACCCCCCGGACTTGACGCAGGTGAGTCCGGAGAGCGCACTGAAGGATTGTCTCACGCCGCATTCGCGCTACTCACTGCCCGGCCGCCTCCGCCGCAGCTTTTTTCTTCGCGATCTTCTCAGCAAGCTGAGCGGCATCGCTGCAACGGTTCACGTGAAACTCAGATGCGTTTTTCGAGACTTTGCGGGAACGGAGGGGCGCAGCGTGAGGACACAGAACAGAACCAGGAAACGAGCTAGCGGCAATTGGCCGGTTCATGAAATGCAGGTCAGCCACGCTCCACATAGGGAGAGGTAACACACCGCTCCTTTCGTTGCTGAGGCGTAAGACCGTCGCCATTCCCACCCTTGCCGTTCTTGGCGGCCCTGTCACAGGGAAGCGAAATTTAGAATCTCGCCAACCCCGCCTGATCATCTTTGGGCCCTGCCCGTATCGCGCACGAAATGATGGGCGAAGATGCACAGTAGCGCCCGTCTACATATAGGCGAACTAGAATGTCAAGCTACAGGGGAGCCTCTCGAGAACGGGTCGGCGGGCAGGCGCTTCCGTAGTCCCCATATCACTGCGACTGGGTTTTCTTGGGGTGCACGCACCGAGCCTGCGCGCGGGCGCGGTCGATCTCCCGCTGGTTTCCACCTGTAGAGAGACAGTTTTCATGAAGATTGCGCTCCAGAATGTCCATGGAGGCACTAAAGCGTCGCCGCGCATTTGCGTGGTCTGTTCAAGGAATGCTGATGCTGAAAGTGTTCAAATTAGCACCCGGATAACCCCAGCGCAGAATGAACAGAAGCATGATTGAAGGGACTGACTGAGAGTCTGAAATAGAAAGAACCAGACGTGACAGAGGCCCCTGCAGCTCACAGCACCGCAGCCAAGGCCTTTGGCCCAATACTACCCGCTGCCAATGGAACCAGTACCACTTTTCGCGAAGAGGCAAAAATATCTCGCTACAGACAGCGCGAAAGCAGGCTGCGCTAAAGTCACCGTGCAAATCGGAGATTCAAACACAACGTCAGGTTCACATTTGACCGCGGAAGAGCTGAGCGGGTCGGGCGCTCACGAGTCATTCTTCAGGAGAGAACCACTCTTCCCAAATAAATTTCAGGGTTTTAAAAGCCCCTGGAGCCATTTACAGAATCCAAAAGTTGACCAACCGAAAGTTACTTCCAGACACACAAGTAGCTCGGAACGAAGGTTTCCCTTCTGAAGGTCCGTTTGCGCGGTTCGATGCTGTCCGAACGGCGTTCCGCTCTACTCCTGGCGATTATTCCTCTGACCGTCAGCGCATTTGCTCCTGCGCCCGGCCTCGCTCGCCTGCGTGGCACCACCGGTAGGACAACCCCCATCCAAACCTGCAATGCTTTTCGTTTTGCGCAGCCGCGTGTAGAAAGGTAAACACGGTGGTTGGATGAATCTGCGCTGACGAGCAGAGGGGTATAACCCATTCGATCGATGTAGCCATTTGTCCTTCGCAGGCTTGGCGGATTAATGAATACTGCTGTTACGAGCATCGCTCATTCTGCCAAACGAGGATGCGGAGCGCAAACCGTATCTGCACAATCTCACCTTCAGCTCATGCGATGACGTTCTGCAGGTTCGACATTCATCACACGCCGCGTTGGCACGCCTCTTGTGGCAACTCATAAGCTTCGTGGAGGCACATCGGTACAGAACCTAATTCAAATCGATACTTGCTGAGCTCGTTCAGACGTCCTGGTACGAGTGCCAGACTTCGGGAGGCACTGACTCTGCTGTCCATGTGAAACACACAGGTGCCAATGATGGCTACTTCTGCAGAGATTGAGCAGCCCAAGTTCACGCAGGCACTTGTTTTATCCTCCTTTAGGTCTGGATCTGTGTGAAACGCAGCAACAGTCCTAATTCGAGTACGGGTGTGACAGAAGGACTTCCGGCGACCCCTGCACTGGGTCTTCAAGATCGGCTCGCTTGAGAAGTCCCTCGAATTCTATGAGAAAGTTTTTGGCATGCATGTTCATCGCCACGAGGAGTTTGCGTCCGGATGTGAGGCCACTTGCAACGGTCCGTACGGCGGCGCGTGGTCTAAGACCATGATCGGCTATAAGAAGGAGGACACCAACTTTGCCCTCGAGCTAACCTACAACTACGGTGCGCCCGATGTCTCGAAGGATGCTGCTACGGGTCCATGCTTGATATGATCCTTTTTCCTGTGAAATGAGCACGGGCTCCTTGTCTACGCCGCCTGTGAGTCAGACCGAGGGTACAGGCATCGACAGCTACCAGGCGGGCAACGACCTGCGCTACATCGCGCTCCGCTCCTCTGCCGTCAAGGAGGACCCGACAAAGCTTGGGTACAACGAAGACTCCCGCGCCCTTTACGGCCTAATGGCGCCGGCGCGGACTCGGATGCGGCACGGCATCAGTTGGCGCTTGCTGTTCCCCAATGTTGCACACATGACATGAACTATGCAACTGAGACATGAATTGCTCAGTTATCCTGTGGAAATCGACACTGCGACTGGGAACAAGCTCGTCACTGGTCCCGATGGCTACAAGTAGATCCCTCACTGTTCTACGCCTTGCCGTGTTCACGCATCTCCACTGGCTAGGCGACTCACACCGACCGCGTGCTGCGAGCAGGTTCATGATCGTCGATGACTCGGACGGTGACACAGAGGAGCCTTTCCTCTTCTGCTCTATCAATGTGCAGACTCCTTCAACCTTTGCAGTGAACCTGGCGCGCATCAAACTGATCGCTGTGGCTTGCACAGGTCGAGAATCTTGCCAAGGCGGTCGAGTTCCACAAGACCGTGCTTGGTGGCAAGACGTATCCTGGCACCAAGGGAACCATCGGTGGCGACAAAGCAGCTGTGATCGGCTTCGCTGAGACTGGCACGCGCCTCGAACTTGTAGAGATTGGCAGCAAGGCGAGTCCCCAACCAGTAAGGAGCCTTGTACTCGAGCGATAAGACAAACCTAGCAATCTGGGCCCCGAATGGTGGTGCGAGTGACGCGCGTCCTCCTGTCGTATGCTATGCTGCAGATCGACCATGCGCTCGCTGCCGGGCGCTTTGCAACAGAAACGGACGACGGTGCCCCAGCGCTTGTCGGTGCCCGCGTCAAGGAGGCCAAGGGCACCGTGCTTCACGGCCCAATCAAACTGCAGCCCCACAACGAGGAGGTCTGCATCGTTGAGGACGTGGACGGCTACGAGTACTGCTTCGTCGATGCGCGCGGGTGCATCAGCCCCACTGCATTGCAAACACATTGCTGTGTAATGAAGTCTGACGCCCCAACGGCGTCTCGCAGCTACACCAACTGCGTGAATGTTGCGTACGCGGAGGGCGGCACGGATGTGGACTTCAACTTCCGCGCCGCGCTGCTCAAGGCGTCCACCGGGGCCAACGCCAAGCTGGAGGTGGCCAAGGTCAGTTCAATCTATCTGTCTCCTGTGCAGCGCGGTTGAATGGCTGTCGACGGTGCTGGCAGCGTAGACCGTTGCGATTCCTCTGACAAGCAACACAGGTCCTGGCGAGGGATTATGACAAAGCAGCCGTGAAGAGCAAATTGCAGGTCTGCCGCTTGTTCCGCCGCGCGCCATCTGTGTATTTCGGTGCAGAGCCCGTGGCTACGCGACCTGACACCGAACCTCGCACAGGCCGAGATTTCCAAACCCGCTGTCGTATTCTCGCAGACCTCCTGCCCCTTCTGCAAGAAAGCCAAGGACATGCTCGACGCCAACGGCGCAAAGTATACGGTAGCCGCGCCTCCCGGTGTGGGCTGCACGGTGCGGTGCGGTGCAGCGCTTACGTCGCCGGCGCGAGTAGGTGGTCGAGCTCGACGCGCTGGACGACGGGAACGCCTGGCGCGTCGAGCTCGCTGAGATCACCGGCAAGGGCACGGTGCCGCAGGTTTTCATTGGGGGCGAGTGCGTCGGAGGCTTTACAGACGGGTCCAGCCATCGCCCAGCCTGCGCCTCTGCGGGACGGTGGAAGTTCCGTGACGTCGGTGAGTGGTGCTCGTGGTTCTCTCGGGCGTGCCCTTGACTGTCTCGAGCCGGTGTGCAGGGTCGAGAAGCTCAACGAGGCTGGCGAGCTCAAGGAAAGTCTGCAGAAGGCCGGTGCTATTTAGTCGGCTTGTTCAAAGAATAGGAGGGGCGTTGTGTGCGTTCGTTTGGCATAGCTAAGTTCCTCCGCAGTCCAGCCAGAAACAGCGCAGTATCATAAACGCTCCACAACACAACGTAGAAGATCAGATTTTCCGCTCCCGGCCTCGCAGCTCTCTATCTCTAGCAAAGCTGCCACTGAGGGGGCACCGCAACTAGTGCGGACACGCCCTAGGTTGTGCGGGTGCGACAAAACTGTGCATTCCTTCAGTGCCAGCTGCGCTCAGCTCCACTTCTACCGGATCGGCAATCGCTTCACCGGAGGCTGTCAGCCGCAAGGCACGCCGCACTCATCGCCTCAGCCTCAGCGCATACTTCCTTCTTGACTCGCTCCCGCAGAATTTCGTGTTCAGACTGACTCGGCGGTGCATTCATCCTTCCTTGGAGTATTTGCTGCACCACCTCATCGACAAGTTCTTCCCCGACAAAACCTGCTTGTCGGAAGTATTGGATTTTTGGAGGAATATCATCTTCCACGCTGTCTCGTGTGGTCGAATGCACGCTGTCTGAGACACGCGTCACATCTTCGACTCCGACACTGTACCCTGCTTCCATATCACTCTCCTCCTCGGAAAAAGACATATGCTTCGGATCGATTCCAGGTTCTCCTACAGTACCCTCGCTACCTCGGTCACCTTCGTCGAGTCTGTCGCTTTTCTCGATCGACGCAACAGGCTGGTGCATCTTTTCACACGTAGATGAGATGCTTCCGTGCGTGTCGAAAGCGGCTTCGATCGTTTCTCGGGGCAGCTGTGGATGGCCAGCAACACCGCGGCCGACGCCCTCACCAAGTGCAGCAGCGCCATCGTTATGTGGAGAAAGTAGCTCTTCTTGTTCTTCGATCGGGTGGGCGCCTCCCTCACGCAGTAGGACAGGCTGTGGAGGATGAGTGCTGCCCGGAGAAAGGTTGCGCTCCGAGACACCGAGACGGATAAGCCGATCTGATGATTCGCGCTTAGAATTCATTGAGGTCGATTGCTGGGAGTCCACAGCAAGATCCAGACTGGAGCGCGAGCGCCGCACCGCCAAATTTATCATTTCGTCCTCTGCCTCCTTGTTTGCGGCCACCGAGTGATTGTGGTGAGGCGACCTGGCCAAATAGTGTCCGGGCACAATGTCGAGCTGCTGCAGAGTAAGCGAATCGTCACGCTTCTTCAGATGCTCTTCTGCAGCCTTGACCATGCTGTCACGGACCTCTTCGATTTGGGCAATGACATTTCTAACCTCCTCCTCACGGCCCTCCCGTTTTCTTACCAAGTACTTGAAGCGCTTCATCTCCTCGTCGCTGGTTTCTGATGACTCGGGGTCGTAGTCCTCGTCGAAGCAATCCTTGTCAGCACTTGCCACGTCCGCACTTAAGATTGAATGGCCACGATGCGTCTCAACTGGCCATGGTTCTTCAGTTGGCCTGTTCATCACGCCGAGCTGCCGGTGTGTGATCGATGCCTCACCCCCCGTTTTCACAATAATTCTTTGGCTGCAGCTCTCGGCCTTTGCCCCTGGGGCGCCCGGGCGCGGCGGGCGCGAGTTTGACGGGCCGGGCGCGCCGCTGTCGTCCAGCCGACGCGTTGCGCCGCTCTGCGGGGTCGCGACGCGCCCGCGGAGCCTTCGACGCTGCACGGAGGTGCTACCCCACCCCGCGCCGCTGCCGCCGCGCCGCCCCGCGGGACGCACTGAGGAAGGATCATCATACACTTCGTGAGGAGGCTCCCGATCGCAACGATGCGGTCTGGTTCTTCTTCCTACGGGACTTGTTTTTAGGCCTCCTCGCGTTGCTTCCAGCGTGATAGCCCCTTCATACGAGGATATTCAATACATTCCCATCTCCCCCAGCGAAGGACCTTTGTGGGGATGAGGCTTCATCGAGAACGCTCCTTCACCCAGCCCTGATCAGCAACGGCCATGTGGACCTTCACATCGACGTTTTGTACGAAACTTCAAGCAGGAGGAGGCAGAATTTCGCGCAGTTTACCCCGGCAGAGACGCCAGCGCTTCCACGACGGGGCCGCTCGGCAAGCGCCAGGTGATCCTGCGGCTGTCAGTGGCGCAGCAGCACTACTTCAGATCGTCTTAGAATCTGCAGAGGAAGCAAGTGCAAACTACGTCGAGCGACGCTAACGCTTGCGAAAAGGGTGGTAAAGTCCTCCAAGGCAATCGTGTGCTGCGCTGGTGTGACTGGTGCTGCTGGAGGGATCCACGTCCACTAGCACACTCCAGCAGCCGTTCGGAAGAGCGAGAGGGAGAGCACTGACGGAGAGGGTGAGGGCCAAGAGCGCATGTGAACCTCGCAAATTTGTAATTGTTCATACAACAAGCTTGCATGCGAATTCGCTCCTTGGTCATCAAGCGGTATCACAACGTGAAGAAGTGTATTAAGGAGGAGGATCACAAGTATGCGGCGAAACCACCTCGCACTTTCGCCGCGTGTTACATGACCTAACTTGAGTGGAAATAATCCAACACTGAAATATGATTCCTGTTCTCCGAGTAGGCACCGACATCGATTTGAGCTCCTGCACGCAAAAGGCACAACCTTTAATTACTTTTGAAGTGGACAGACGGGTGCCAGTGAGCTACCAAATCATTTGGATGCCGGTCATTTGAGGCCGCAAGCGAAGCTTTACGCACCAGTCATTGCGTGAGCAATCTCGAATTTCGCGCTAATGTTGTCGGCGCCTCCAGTTGCGACGGTGGATGATCCGGCGTAGTGTGCGGCACGGAAACGTACGGTTTCGAAAGGCCAGGTGGTTGCCTGCCCGGAGACTCAATCGCTTTCGTCACGTCAACGTTGCGAGTGTCCGGTATCCTCTCTACGCCATGATCGTCGAAGACGACGCTGCTCCTGATAGCTGTGCCGGCTAGAGAGCTCCTCTGCACCACGTCACCTTGCACTGTCACTGCAGCATACTCTGAGGCTGATGTCCATCGTGCAGGAGGAGCATCACTTTCTTGTAGCACACCTAATAAGTTCGTAGAAGGTTCCTCGCCAAACGGTGGTGCTAATCTCATGAGACGTCCGGCGTCGAGACGAGTGAAAGTCGCATCAGAAATGACGGTACCACCAGACGCAGACACGCCGTGGCCAGAAAAGACTAGGTCTGCAGATGCACTGTGGTTTGGAGAAGGCACACCGTTCTGCCCCTCACGAAATCTTGCGGGTTTAAAAGGGCGCAATGCTTCCTCGCCATGTGAAGAATGTGAACTTCGCGCTTGCAGTTGGCTGAGACTGGGGGATTGGGTCGAAGAGAAGAACACCGACGGCGAACGGCCTGAAGACACGTACAGCGCCTTTCGGGTGTCAACGTCTTGAACATTCTTGGACTGTGCGGGACCTTCGAGGTTCAAATCATTGCAATCCCACAGAATTTTGGTCGCCTCTCTGCGGACGTCTAGCACTGATGAGTCCCAGAATATGAGGCCATCGGATCCGGATGAGAAACTCTCAGCTGGTGAAATATCCCATCCAATCTCCGGCTCAATGTCCCAGACCACCGCTGAGGAGAGTATCGACCCAGGGAGTGCATTCGAGGTCCAACCATTGCGATTATGCGATTTGTTTGGCGCACTGGCTGCGGGTGTCCGTCTCAGCACCTCCGAGTGGAATTCATACGGAAACCAAAACTTGATGTGTCTCGCGGCATCAACACGGTTTCTGAGATCATTTACATCATAGTGGTAAAGCACATCGATGAATAGGCGACTGATCTCAGACTTCAAGTCATCTGCATCTGAGTTACCTGTCTGAAGTGCTGGATTGACTGTCAGCCAGACAGCAATCATCAGAGAGAGGATGAAAACGAAGAAAAGTGACGCGAAAATGATGCCAGGAGCAATCATGAAAGGATAGTTCGCTGACAAAATGTTTGGAGCCCTAGGAGGATTGCCAGGAGGATACTTCGAAATGCCGAGCAGCGAAATCACGCCAACGTTCGGACAAGAACATTGGAATATCACGTGTTCAGCAGTCACAGTACGCCCGGTCTGACAGGGCTTCAACTTTTCGCCGATCGGTCGGAGCTCGTGTTTGTCGAAGTAGCAGGCGATTCGATTGACAGCCTCTAGAGTCCGAGCGTCAGCCTTGGTTAGAGAAAAGGTAGTTTGGACGCAATTCGAAGTAGCCTGTGGACAATCGAGAGTTCGCGAGCCGTCAATCCTATCAATGCCAGTCGTTTTGATCACTACTACGTGCTCCTTAAATGCCGTTTGTGAAATCTCAAACGGGACTTCATACATGGCCCTCGGGAGATCCACCCCGTAAATGACAAGACCCTCGATTCCCTCTGCACTGACTTCCACCGTCTCCTGCCCGAATGGTCCTCGAGTTCCTATAGACACGATGCCTCGTCGGCGCACAGCACCAGACGGCGTCAGCACTACGCTCAGAGACACGCGTGACAGGTGCATTTCGAATGGCCTTTCCGAAAAGCTCATGGCTGATCCATACGTCTGACCCGTCAAGAGAAGCTGGTCCACGAGCGAACTCAAGATATTGAACGCGTCATTGTTGTTGGAAAAGTCAGTAGCCGACACCAGTTTGTCTGCCAGCCGCAAACCTTCCTCAATGCCGCCGGTGCGCAGCGCGTCATTTGAAGTGGCTGATAGCGACACACGGAAGAGCCCGACTGAAGCTCGCACGTCTTCGACACGTATTTCATCGGGCTGATTAACGAGGTTCAACGTGCTGCCAATTGATGCCGCTGCATTTCGCGGCGTCACAGCACCTCCTACAGTGGCTGACATGCTACGCAGTAGCCTTCTGCGCACCCTCATACGGTATGCCGCAGAGCTTCCCAGTAGCCGGCGGCTCCCACCTGTGCCACCCTCTCCAGCCTGTAGTGTTCTTGCTACGCCATCACTAATTTGCATTAACGCAGACGGCTGAGCAAGTTGTTCCATGCTTTCGAGGAGTCCCCCGAGGTTCTCCTCAAAGGCAGCCTCAGGAGAAACGCCACTATCCGCTGGCGGAACGGGGTCCTTGATCAGTGCGACGCGCGTGTCAGAGAGTGTCACAGAGCCAACGCTGTTATAAATGCGTGCGGCTAGGAGGTACTCGCCCTCTGGAAACTTGAAGGCCGCCTGCCTCGCAAATGTGCGCGGCGACCAGCTTGCGGCTATCTCGTCCAGCAGAGTACTACCACCCTGCTCCCGCTCAGCAAATGCAAATGAATATTCGAGCGGCAGCGAGTCCGAAAACCACTGCTCACACTTGAGTGACACGTCTGTCAGAGAACGTTGCTGCGGTGGATCGACGGTGCAGTTCCCGCCGGACGGGGGAGCCGGTATGATAAGATTCAAAGATGCACCGCCAAAGCCAGTAGGGGTCTTTGCGGCAACTTCGACCATGTATCGCCCAGGAAGAAGCGCCGTAATTCCAAGTGGCGAGCGGATGAAGAGTACGAGCTGCTGACCAGAAGAACCTGTTGCGCAGAGGGCCGCATCGGACAAAAGTGCCGTAGAGACTCCTTTCAGATTGTCCCCAGAAATCGACCAACTCCATGAGACGTCGTCTGAATCAATGACGTCACCAGCGAAGGAAACGAGACCTGACTGGGAAAATCGTAGCAGGGAAACTTTAACGTCCAACAAATTCGGATTATCAGATAATGTGTAAATCACTGACGCCTCTTGGCGCGGTCGAGTCGATCCCTGTCCCACAGATACGGTGAAGACGATTTGATCTACGTCCGATGGTACGTCGATCTTCGATAGATCAACAATGATCTTAGAAGCTGCCTGAAGAGAGTAGACTTCGCTAGTCGCTAGATCACGGCAGCTCAGATCTCGTAATTTGCAGCTCCAAGAGAAGTCGAGGGCCGGATTCGGTGAAACTTTGAGGGCTTGAGCATCCGGGTCATACGAGGCAGAAGCGTCGAGGGTTTGCAATGAGTACTTATACACCTGCTTATTCGCCCCCAAGATAATGGGCATCAGGGACGATTGGCCCATCGTAATAGATCGAGAAGTTACCGTCGGATCACGACCAAGAGGAGTACTCGTTAGACGAATAAGGTAGCTCCAAAGAGGGACCAGCAGCCCAGCCTGTAGCTCAAGAACTGGCCTGTTGCCGGTTTGGACAACTTGGCGAACGTCGAAACCTTGACCTTTGTCGATTGCCACTTCCCAGGAATGCGACACCGGCTGCGTCGAATTTTCGCATCGGGAAAATGCAACTTTAGCATCAAGTTGGGGAGGTCTCGTCGTTAGATATGGAGGCTGAGGAAGCTCAATCGAGAGAAGCAGGGGCGGCTTTCCAGCACAAAAGAGCTTGTGGACGACTGGGAACGATTTCTCTCCAAGGAAGCTGGTCGCAAAAACGGTAATTTCATACAAATTTTCAGCGGTGAGAAGTGAACCAGGGATGACGAGCGTCTCCCTGCGAACCTCTGAGCGCAGCCACTCATCCAGAGTGGCGTCTTGTTTGCATGAATACTGTATGGTAGCTGGTCTTGGTGACACCACTGAAACCTCAATCGTTGCGGTGTCACACCCTCCAATGGCGGCGGGGCCCATTACCGTTATCTGGGGTACTTCAGCGATTGGTGGTTTCTTCAAGATCTCGACCTGAGATGTCGAAGCTCGGGAAAGACCATCAGCAGAGCGGAGATCGGCTAGTATCATTTCAAGAGCATCACCAGGAGACACAGTCGCACCATTGCCAAGTACAACCTCCAGAGTGTGTTCCGCCAGAAAACAATTTGGCGATGCACCCAGTGACGAGCGTACGGCTCGCAACGTGGTATCACAGTTCAGCTTCCCCTTCTGATTCGTGATTTGGTCAAACATCAAGATGAGTCCACTTCCTGAGGCCGTGAATTCCGCTGATACAATCCGGGGCGATCGAACGTACCTAGAGAAGCACTTTGTTTTGAGGACGCTTCCCAGAATTTGAAGTAGAATCAATTGTGACTGAGCTGTCAAAATCTAGCAAGATTATGATACAAGGTTTGGGTTAATTTCAACACTTAATCTTCCCGGAGAGTGATGAATCTCTTAGGCAAAAGACAAGTCAGAATGCTGTATAGTCACCTGACTTGTGAGAACGCGCATGCTTCGAATGCGGGAGGACCACAAACGCGGACCGCAGCGCGATGAAGAGGACCGGGAGAGGTAGTTCCAGGGTCGCTCGGAAGGATGATGGCCAGTTCCGCGCCAGCTGCATCCGCTTCCCAGGAAACGATGGGGGCCTGAACGCCTTCAATGTCTACGGCAAAGTCGATTTGTCTTTGGCTAGCGAAGCCAACAACCGAAAATGCCGCGGAAGTGCCGCCAGCGGTAGAAGTCACACACCCAGAGATGCAGTACAGCGAGAGACCTTCTATGAAGACCTGGAATTCACGACGAACCTCCATTCCGATCGAAGGGAAGCGTATAAGCAGTACACCGAACCCTGGAACAAGTCCGGGCTCGCTCAGCTCTTGGATTGTCGCGCGAAGGACCTGAATTCGCGCAGAACCAGAGGATCAAATGCTGGCACGGTAAACGAGCCTGATGATTCTAGGAACGGACAAGGATGGAGATTCTTGTGCGGGCTAGAAGACCATAAGCTCTGCATCTGATTTCAGCAGCTCGACTGCCCCGTTGAGCATCAAGTTCAATGGGACTGGTGCGGCAGAGATATTGGAATAATCATTTGTGACAGATGGGCGAACTCCAGGCAATAACGTCATCTCGAGCTCCGCAACAGATACGACGGGAGGCGCACTTGCGATATCAACGCGTACGACGAGGCCACCTGGTCGAGAATCGGCTCTCTCATCTCAAATATGTGTAAGAATCCATTATGCTGGGTTCTGAGGGCCGATCTGTGTCGCGCTACTGTACGAAATCGAGGACTGCACCTGTTGATGAGCCAGAGGACGGGCTCATCTGTGAAATTACAGGTTGCCTGTGGGTCACGTTCAATAAAAATAGCACCTGCCGTACGTTTCTATAGTAAGTTGTGGGACCCACGGAAAGCTATCAACATGAACCAGGGAAATGAGAGGACGCGACTCAATCAAGAGCGAATTCTTGTGAGAACACTTCCTGGCAACAGTGTACAACACAAGAACTTCTGTGGAGCCATGAGACTACGTCATGTAATTTGTTGTTTTGTGGCTGAGAACAAACCGTGAGTTCCTCTGCCGTCCACTCAGGTGGCGGTGTCGCGGGGGCAGCCCGGACAGCGAGGGTGCCTGGTCCAAGGAGTTTAGAAAAATCAGCCATGTGACAAGGGTCACCGTCACATGTGTATCCACAAGTGTTGAAGCTCCCGGTGCATTGCCTGATCGAGCCAATGGCGCGATATTCAGCTTCACCGTGACCCGGCCTGAGATCGCACTTTCGACCACCTGGAAACCAAGGAACACAGAAATCAAAGAAAAAAAGTGGTACAAGGAGCCTACTTCTCGGTCCCTGTTCGACCATATCCATGTTTGACAATGAAAGTGTCATTCACATTTCCTAGAATGCTGGGTAAAATTACGCTAGTGGTGTGCGGTCGGGTAGCGGAGGGGTCGTCATGAGTGAGTGAAATGTTCAAATTGTTGGCCGTCTCGACGCCTCCTTGGAATCCCCGAAACTGGACTCGTACAACACAGATCTGCGCAGTGACACGGTATCAGAAGTGCCGAGGTCATTGGTGTGTAAGTTTCGTCCTGCCAAATCGTTTTTTTCTCTCTTTGGCAAGATCCAAAACGCGGAAGGCACAAGCGGCATGACCTCGAAGGTAAAGCAGGACTCTCTGACACCGGAAGAGTCTGGAGACACATAAATGGGATCCTCGCGTAGTGATGGTCTTCCGAGAACAAATACAGACGCCGGAGTAGACGGAACTCCACCGCAAATCTGCAAATGAAATCAATCGTCATCACCCGGTTCAAGTAAGTTATCCAGATTGATGTGAATATCTCTGTTGTCAATATATCAAGAGTGTAGGAAAGCAGCTGCGACCAGCGTAACAGACTTCTCTCCTGAGCCAGACGCTGGCGCAATTGCAGATGCTAAAATTCCGCCTCCCACACTCGACGTGTATGTGACCTGCGAGAAAATGCGCCGCTTTGGAAAAAAAAGGGATGACACAGGCAAAAAGGAAGGGGTGCGACAGAACAGCACTATCGAGCGACCTGCGGAATGGTCGTATTGTCGAAGGAAATCGCGCAGCTACCAGGGTCGAAGGTCGGGATATTGTACGGGATCTGATGAGGAGAACAAATTCAATTCCTTGTACTCGGGGACAATCAAAAGGAGCAAAACGGGAATCATCACAGGAAATTGCCTTCAGAGTGAATGCTTCCCCAGTGGTCCGCAAATATGCTGGGGTGACTGACGGAGATGGATGTTTGTACTCAAAATCAAACCTGGTGCGTCCGAGAATCCATTTCAGCACAAGACAAGAAGACAAGCAGTTTTGGGGAAAAAGAAACACATTGTGAACACAAGAAAAGGATCACCGATATCGAGCTTGACCATCTGATGAGACCAGGATAGGAAAAAGCGTCGGAATTGCGCGAGTAAACGGAGGGCACGTTGCTATGCCAGTCTGTTGAGCAGTGATCATGTCATCGCAGTGCGGACAATTTGCGGTTTTCCTCTCAAGCGTAGTTTGAATAAAGAAGACAGTAAGGGAGCATACCGTTGAAGAGATCATTTCAATTCCTACAGGAGGTAATGACGAGTCGAACGACACCGTAGCAGGCGACTGAGTGGAAAATGACTCGCTGGAAATTGTGAAGGTGACCTGACCAAGTGTAACGTTAAAGACGGCAAAAGAAGTCACATTCAGATTTGGGGGGCGGGTCGGCACCAGCTCGTTTCCATCAAGCTCGCAAAATGGTGGAGATGCAGAAACCAAGGGCAGCTTGGCGTAATTACACTGAAACTCTGTCGAATTTGTCGGACACATCTGGCACACTTCCACAGAGTTTGCACCCACAACTGTCGAAAACTTCCCCGATGAACATGGTTCGCAATGCTTGGAGCCGTTTTCAGACTTGAATGTTCCAAGTGGACATGCCACACATGGTCCACCATCTTCCCCGGTATACCCTTCAATGCAGATGCACCCAGTCTTCCAGCTCGACCCCTCCAAAGAGTGAGAAAAAGATGGGCAAAGGTCGCACGCGATCAGTCCATGTGAAGGCCCAAAGGTACCCGCGGGGCAAAACTCACAAGGACCTGTGCCGTTGTTGGCCTTGAACGTCCCTAGCGCACACCGAGCCGCAACGATGCCTGTCTCAGCAGAAGTATGACCAGCTTTCGGAACGCAGCCACGCAGCATCGACGAGCGTTCAGAATGAGTGCCTTTTGGACAAGAAAGACAGTGCGAGATATTCCATCGAGCGGGAAGGTTATTATAGGAGCCTGTG
>ENA-UOXV01003989-UOXV01003989.1-marine-metagenome-genome-assembly--contig:-NODE-3989-length-17347-cov-9.249190_pt1 | contig 17347 bp, 26 predicted proteins | sample MGYA00238165_ERZ766961 | MGnify/ENA primary metagenome ERZ766961 (study PRJEB28924, sample SAMN03173240) | marine metagenome | biome: Marine; feature: Water; material: Subsurface seawater | place: North... | reverse complement strand
TTGAATGTCTATTTATATATTTTGTTTATTGATTTTTTTAAATTAATCTAAAACTCAGATGGAATGGTTTAATGGCTTGAGTATTATTAAAAAAGTTGTTGTCGTATTTTTATTGCTAATAGCTCTAGTTACGTTAAGTAAGCTAGCTCTTTTGTCAAAGGTTAACCTCAATACGATTGAACTAATAGATTAAAGAGTAACTTTCTTTTCCTTGTTAACTAAGTAAACTTTTTCTTATTTTTAGTTTAAAACTTACAAAATGAAAATACATTTAGTCTTAATATTATTAATAGTGAGTTTTTCAAGTTGCAACAAATACTCTGAGAAAGTTTCTAACTCATATATTGGAGAAATATCAATTAATGACTCCATTATTTCAAGCAATGCTGATATTATAATTTCTGAAATTTCTAATAAAAGAATTTCTGTGTCGAGTGATTTTTTTAATACCTACGTATTAGATATTGAAAAGCGAAGATATTTTAGTTCTGTTACTTACTACCACCAAGGAGATTTAGAAATAATAGAATTTGGAGAGACTGCAACAGGTTTATTTTTAACATGCTTTCACTACGATAGTCTAAATAATAAATATATTTTTCATGGGGATAGTAATTAAAATATACTTATTGAAACTATCCTCTTTTTTACTTTGTTAACTTAGATCTTATTAATATTTAAATACTGATAATTTTAAATATTGCTTATTTCGTGTTAGATATTTTAAAAATTAATCAAAAAGATGAAAAAACTATTACTTTTTGTTCTGATAATACCATTATTTTCTTTTAGCCAAAAATTAACAGAGGATATTATTGAACCTTTCAAAAAGAATATAAATCAATGGCATCATATGGTTTCTACTAAATCATTTTTTAAAGGATTTTGGATAAATGAAACTGGTATGATGAAACTAGCCGAAACAACTTTTGGTACACCAGTTTTTAATTCTGGTCCACATAGTAAGGAACATTTTAATAATAATTGTAAAGACTTTGGGCACTATGATCCTTTATTTTTAGATTTAGTAATAGAATCAGTCAAGTCTTTGTCCCCTTCTTTAAAAACCCTTGTTCAACCCTTGTATGATTCCTACTTTAAAATGCCATTAAGAAGACTAATGCAAAATAAGGTATCTGATTATTTTGTCGGAAATTCAAATAAAAATTTTCTTGATCAAATCCATAATAAAGACGACCATAATTCTCTTTTGAAAGAAATTAAATCTACATATCCAAAAATACCTGCAGAAACCCTCTTTTGGATAAGAAGAACCTATGACGGGACATCAGAAAAGTTTTTAAAATTGTTTCAGGTTATAATGGAAGAGATGGATGAGTCTGAAACAGAATGGATTAGAGAAAAGAAAAAACAACTCTGGATTAACTCTAAAAATGAAAAGGAATACTATGTCTCATCAAAAAGTGGTCTAAACGTTAGAGAAAAGCCAAGTGGTAATTCAAATAAAACAGGGATAGTTCTCTACAATCAAAAAGTTAAAATTTTAGCTAGATCTGGAAATAAATCAATAATTAAAGACACCGATAGAACAACTGGAATTGTTAAAAATATTGAAGGGGAATGGGTAGAGATATTATTTGGAACAAATTTAAAAGGCTATGTTTTTGACGGGTTTTTAAAAGAGTTAAATATGATTGACAACAATAAATCAAATGATGATAGTCCTGAAAACTTCGTATTTGAAAATAAAAAATATTACTCAAATTCATTTGTTCCTTTATTATTTAGAGAAGGGCCTAATATCAATAGTAAGGTCTTAGACAGAATAAGACATGGCGAAGAGTTAGTTGTAAATACTGAGCCGATAAAAAAACATGACTTAACATTTTATTTTTCTAAAGAGTATAAAGCTAGCCGTACAAAAATTAGTTACAACTCACACACTATAGAGTCTTATTATGTAAAGGGTAATTATAAGGGAGTTATGGGCTATGTATATTTCGGATTGTTGTCTGAAAAAAAACCTACTGACTTTTCAGTATTTTTTAAAGTCATAAAAGATTCAAAAGGTGAAAAGGTTGAGGATGTAATTTACAAGGATTTAGATGAGAAAATGTTGATCTCTGAAGAATATACTGAAAGAGAAGGTATTGAAAGAAAAGAATGGACTAGAATTAAAAATTACCAAAATGATATTACTGTAATTGAAGATTTTAATGGTAAATACACTAAAACTAATACAATTGTATTGTCTATAGAATCTAGAGACGATTTTTATATTTTGTCAAATAACTTATTTAGACTTTTGTATTTACCAACTATTGAAAGTATGAATATAAGTAAGGATTCATGGTATATTTCATATTCAGAAATGGGACCTTCTATTTCGATTAAAATATCCGAAGATGAGAAAAAAGTATTTATTGAGTATGACTACGGAGGATGCTAATAAGTAGGACGAACTATTCCATCTATAACAAAGATTTTATACGAAAATAGATGTAATTTAATATTAGAATGTCAATACAGAATAAAGTGCTTAGATACTTAAACACCTTATTGTTTTGTTAAAAACATATGCTATATAAAATCTCTAAAAACTTAACATTTTCATTCTAAGGTAATAGAGCAATTAATGATATCAATATTAATATGAGAAATATGTATGGAAGAATTTTTTTCATCATATAAAAAGACAAATAACTATAAATAGTTGCTTTCCCACAATACCTAAAAAAAGGTAATTACTAGGGTTTGTAGTTCATAGAAGTATAATCAAAGTAAACTTTTTATTACTTTTAGTTTAAAATTTACAAAATGAAGAAAATCTTTTTAATTCTTTTAATATTTATTTCCTATAATATTTTTTCTCAATTTGACTTTTATGGACCTGAGCCATTTAATGATATATTAAATAATTCTTTTTCAACTTCATGGACACCATCAAGTTTAAATTCTCTTGAAAATAGAAAATACATTGTAATTTTAGATAATATTTCTCAAACCAATGTTGTCAGCTTAAATGCAGCTAATAAAGAACAGGTTGAATTAAGCTCAATCTCAAATATTGCAGGAAATTCCGCAACATATGGATCACTTTTAAGAAGTGTTTTTCAAATAATTGATGAAAATACCCATTTTGAGAATGACCCTGGAGCAGGAAGTGGTACCTATACACCATTATCTGGTTTTTATAAATTAAATCCTGTTCTTCACAGCTATTACAGTATTAATTCTGACCCTTTGACAAACAATTTAATCACTACCGATAATGGTTCTTATTATGTTTCACAACAAACAAATACAGGTTATTTATTAGTTGAATTTGTTGGTTCGACCGCAAGTGCCCAAATTAAAGCAGTTGAACAATGGGAATACAGCCCTACGGCAGATACTTTAGTAGAAAACACAGCCTGGAGTTCCAAATATTTAATGGTAAATGGATCCAGCTTAGAATGGACTTCAAATATTTCAAACGCAACGAATTTCTTTATTTCAGATGCTTCTGATATTATTGACTTAGAAATTCTTGATGGTTCTGACTTTAATCCAAATAATGTGACTTATAAGACTAATGCTACAGCTTCTATCCCTACAAATATAAGTGCTATGTCAAACAGTCCTTTATTTAATCTAGCCAATAATATAGACGCTTACTATGTTCCTCAACTTGGTAATTCTTCAAGCTCATCTCTTGCTGCAAGTAATGCTTTAGATGAAATCGAAACCACTCTAACTAACAATGGGTCTTCTCTACGATATCCAAAAGCTTTCTATTTAGCCTTAAGAGAAAACATATTATCGCATCAAATATCGAGTTCAGATATTTACAATGCAGAATTAGGGTATAATACTACAGAATATGTTTATTTCACCAATGCGTCAGATGATAATGGAGTTCCTCATCCATTTATGGTAATTGGTTCACATTGTTTAGCTGCTCGACCAAACTTATTATTAGATGTAAATAGACCTCCTGGGGCAACACCTGGAGCTGGATATGCTCAATCTGAAGTAACAAGACATGGAAAACTAGGTCAATTTTTAGCTAAAATTCCTCTTAAAGATTATGGGTTAGTATCTAATCTTTTAGATAACGATTTGTCTCCATTCGGAGATTTAGCTAGTGCTTATGATGCTATTCACGGATCTAGTACTGTAAAAGATAAATTTAATTATGCTGGAACTGCATCAATCGGAATGGCTGTTGATGGAGTAACAATATATCCTTCTTACAATAATAATTTAAGACATACTGTGGAGGATGCTGAAATTACTAGTTCAGGAATTCATGTTGGAGGAGGGCTAGAACTACACTATCATGCAGACGCTCATGCATTTAACGGGAATGGAATCAATCTTTATAACATTTCTGATTATAGTTCTAACGATCATCCACCTGTAATTGGCATATCTTACGATGGAATAGCACTTTTTGGGAAACATGAAAGTTCTTTTTCTTCAATGGTTGGTTCACAAGTTAGTTTAGATGAATACGGTGGACATGACCATGGTGATGGATTTGGTTATCATTATCACGCTCATACCCAATCAACAATAGGGACAATTCCACCAAATAATTCATTTAATCAACATATATTACTTGTTGGAGCTTGGAAAGGCAATATAAATAATATACCCGGTTTTTTAGAAGTAAAAACCAGTCAACTTAATGATAATACAATAAATAGGTATGTTGGTGTTTCATATCCAGGAATGGGCTTGAAAAGTGAAACAAATTCTAAAATATCAGTCCATCCTAACCCAACTAAAGAAAATATTAATATTTCAATAAACAACTACAATGGAAACATTCAAACAGAAGTATTTGATTTAATTGGAAACAAACTACAAACTACCAATAAAACCATTTTTAGCTTAAGAGATTATTCTAAAGGTATTTACATCCTGAAAGTAACTTATGGTGATAAAGTTGAGGAGATAAAAGTAATTAAGGACTAACCTCCCTTTGCTTTCTTAACTAAGTCAACTTTTTTCTAACTTCATAGTACAATAAAATTAAAACTATGAAAGACACAATTAAAAATTCAATAATAGGAGCATTTGCAGTATTTGGTTTAGTAGCTCTAATATCAAGTTCTAATAATGCACCAACAGTAATTCACGAAGGTTCTGGAACACCAGAGAGTCACGTGTGGACAACATCAGCTACATTTTCGACATCAGTAGCTATTTTAAATAAGAAAACTGGTGAAATGCGACTTGTTAAAGAAAGTGGATATAAAATAATTAAACCAAGATAGAATAAGAGCCTCCCTTTGCTTTCTTTACTAAGTCAATTAACCTAAATACACCTAATTATTTCTCAAGTTTTTTTTTTTTTTATTAAATTAGATATAAATTTTAATTAAAATGAAAAAAATAATTGCCTTATCATTGTCTATCTCATTTTGTTTGATGAGCCTAGCCCAAACTAATTTTTATGAGGACCCGCGTTTTCCAGCCATTTCAAAAACACATCAAATAATTGCAATTTTACCATTTGATGCAACTGTCACTCTAAGACCTAAACAAATGAAAGATATTTCACCAGAGCAATTAGAACGAATGGAATTATCCGAAGGTGAGGGTATTCAGGGAGCAATGCATTCTTGGTTTCTAAAACGTAAAAAACGTGGTTCATTACAGGTCAATGTTCAGTCGCCAAGCGTGACAAAAGCTAAATTGCTTAAAAAAGGTATTACTCGAGAAATGCTTCCAGCCTATGAACCAGCGGAACTTTGTCAGATATTAGGTGTAGATGCTATCATTTCAGGAACATTTGAAACGAATAAACCAATGTCTCAAGGAGCTGCTATTGCTCTTAGTGTCTTATTTGGAGTTGGGGGCGCGACTGAAAAGGCAATTGTAAATATGAGTATTTACGAAGGTAAAAAAGGTGAATTAATGTGCTCGTACATGAAAAACCTGAATGGAAGTATTGGAACTTCTTCAGAGGATTTAATCAATGTTTTAATGAGAAAAGCCTCAAGAAGAATTGCATATACGAAAAATATCACTGATTAACTTAATTATTATTCTTTTGATATAATTTTTAAAAGTTTAAACTTATCTTACAAAATGAAGAAAATAGCTTTACTTTTTACAACTCTTTTAATTACAACTATTTCATTTTCTCAAAATGAAAAATGTGATAATATAATTTTTAAAAATGGAGAAGAGATTTATGGATTAGTTTCTGAAATCACTAGTTCAATAGTGAAATATAAACGTTGTGATAATCTAGAAGGTCCCTTATTTACTTTGGAGAAATCGAAAATATTAATGATAAGATATAAAAACGGAACAAAAGATGTTTTTAATTCTACAGAAATTTATAGCTCTAGTAAAAAGTCCAGCGTATCCAATGAAACTAATAAAGCAACTTTTGGATTTAGGTTTGGACTACAGAGTGTTGCTATTGGAAATTCTAATTCAATTCTTATTGGTGAATATGGACCTAGACTTGGCCTAGCTTTTGGATTTTCATCATTTATTCCAGTTGGAAAAAAAATTGACCTTAGAGGTGGACTTATCTACACTTCTAAAGGAGCTAGTTATATAGGTCCACTTACAAATCCCTTAAATCAAAACTTATATCTAGCCTTGAATTACCTTGAAATCCCATTAGATGTTGCATTTAAAATTGGTAATGATGGCCTTGCATTGAATATAGGTCCTTACATTGCTTTTTTATTGAATGCTAAAGATTATGACTTGAATGGAAATGAGCTTGAGCTAATTAACTATTATAGTGACATAGATTTTGGATTAAATTTTGGTCCCTCTTGGTTAATTGCAGATAAATTTAACTTAGACTTAAGATATGGTATCGGTTTATTTGACATAGCTACATATGAATTTTTACCCACTGATACTCAGGTAAATGCAGCACTTCAATTTTCATTTGGTATGCAGTTCTAACACAATATTTAAATTATCTTTTATATTAGCACCAAGGTTTACTCTTTATAACTAACCTCCCTTTGCTTTTTTAACTAAGTCAACTTTTTATTACTTTAATGGTTTAAAATTTATGAAATGAAGAGAATATTATTCTTATTGATATTACCAGTTATTGGCTTTAGCCAGTATACATCTATTCCTGATAAAGTTTTTGAAGAAACACTCATAGATTTAGAGTATGATACAGTTTTTGATGGAAAAGTATTGACAGCTAATATTATTGGCGTTAAGAGTTTGGAGTTTAATGGGTTACAAACTTGGCCACCTATTTCTGACTTTACAGGAATTAAAGATTTTGAAGCTTTATAACAATTATCAATCAGATATATTAATTTAAAAAGTATAGATTTTTTAAATAATAATAAGGCACTAACTTATTTAAACTGCGAAAGTAATCAACTAACAAACTTAGATTTAAGTAATAATAAGGCAATGACTTATTTAAACTGCGAAAGTAATCAACTAACAAACTTAGATTTAAGTAATAATAAGGAATTAACTTATTTAATTTGCAGAGGAAATCAACTCAAAGAATTGGATTTAAGAAGTAATCCCGCATTAGCCGAACTATATTGCGAAAAAGATTTACTAAAGAATCTTAATTTAAGAAATAATAACACTGTTAAAATTAACAAACTAAATAAAGAAGAAAAAAAAGAAGAGAATAAGGGAAAGGTAAAACTTATGGATTATTTAATAATTGGTTTAGGTACTATTTTATTTTTATTTTTTGTTATTACAATATTCAATGCATTTACATATGTGGTCTTTAGGGTAGTTTTAATAGGATTTCCCATATACAAGAAAAAATGCCCGCATTGTAATTCTGAAGATATTAATTTTACAGATAAGCAAGTACATACAAGACCTAAACATATAACTAAAAGTGGTTTAGCTGATAAGAGATATAAAAATAATTCAATAACCACTGTTAAGTATTACTTCGAATGTATGAAGTGCAAAAAATCAGATTTTTTCTCTTCATCCAAATCAAAAAAATATGGTTATTTAGCTAAAATTTTAGGTGACGGAGTACGTTTATTTTAGAGAATTTCAATGGAAATATTCAAACTGAAGTATATGATTTAATTGGAAATAGGCTACAAACCACCAATGAAACCACTATCAGTCTAAGAGATTATTCTAAAGGTATTTACATTTTAAAAGTAGCTTACGGAGATAAGGTTGAGGAAGTGAAAGTAATTAAAGAGTAACCTCCCTTTGTTTTCTTAACTAAGTCAACTATGAAAAAAAGAGATGTTTGCACCAATGTTTGCATTATGCAAGCACCTCTTATCTGTTAATTGTACCCAAGGAGGGAGTAAAATACCTTAGTTTAAGTTTATTTCATTTTAATATTAATATTCCTTTTTTTGCTTTTAACAGTGTAAATGTTTATAAATATTATAAAATAGTTACAAATTTTTGTAAGTACATTAGTAAGTACACGTTATATTTGTAAGTACATAAACTAAAGTACTTACATTATGAAAGTATATTATAAAATAAGAAAAACTAAAAATTTTAATTCTATTAATATTGAAATTAGCTTAGGTAGAAATAGACAATACCGTTTTAGTACTGGTATAAAAGTTAACGACGCTAAGGCACTTAATGATAATAAAATTAGAAACTTAATAACAGAAGAAAGACCCAAAGAAAAAAACAAAACCTTAAGCGACTTAAAAAAGTTTGTAGAAGACCAACTTTATTTACACGAAGCTGAGGGTACATTCATAACAAAAGAACTTTGTAAAAGTATTGTAACTGCATTTGGTAAAGCCAGTGTAAGTGCTAAAAATGAAGTAAATAAGTTTGACATTATGGAACACTTGAACGACTTTATTGAAAAATGTAAAAGTGGCTACATATTAACAGACGAAGAGGGTAAATACACTGAAAACGGTATTAAGAAGTTTATAACGTTTAGAAACCATTTAAGCGAATATGTAAGACAAAAAGGTAATATAAGACCGCCACAAATAGACAAGAAGTTATTTAGGGACTTACAAATATTTTTAAGCGACTATACAACAAAGAACGGTACACAAAAGACACTAATAAATAATAGTATTAATAAGAACATTGCAATATTTAAAACCTTTCTTAACAAGTATGTAATTGACCAACTTGAAATAAGTTTAAGAAACTATAAAAGTGATGCCGTAAAACGCTTAAAAGACGACAAAAAAGGCAAGGTATTAACTTATTTAGACATTGGCGAAATAGTACGTTTATATAATTACGACTTAAGCGACCGTGAACCAGTTTACGAAATTGTACGCGACCAGTGGGTATTTATTGCATTAACGTGCGGTATAAGAATTGAGGACTATTTAGACCTTGATAAAAGGCATAATATTATTAACATTAAAGAAGACGGTAAAGACATACTTTGTTTGTCATTCTACCAAAGTAAAACAGACGGTAAAGTCGTTGCGCCAATTGGTAATATAGGTAAAGCAATACTTGAAAAATACAACGGTAATTTGCCAAAAGTAGGGGTAACACTTAGCAATAAATTAATTAAGAAAATATGTAGGTGGGCAAGTATTAACAGTAGGGTATATGCACAAAAAATAAAAGGTGAACCAGTGAGGTCATTTAAAAAATACGAGCTTGTAGGTAACCATACTGCAAGACGTTCTTTTTGTACTAACAGTTATTTAGCTGGGGATAGTGAGTATAAAATTATGCAAATAAGTGGACACAAAGACCGTGAAGCGTTTTTTGGTTACATTGGAACTACGAAAGAAGAAAACGCCAAAATGTTTAGTGAAACCAAGTATTTTAAACTTATAAATGAAATAGATACACCAGTAAGAAATTTAAGAAGGGTATGAGCATTTTTAATAAATATTCAATAAGGCAAGTAGGTACTGTTACAAGTAAATACGAAAAGTATATGGGCATTGAAAGACGTTCGCCTGAAAAACAACACCTTTTAAGTATTTATGAATTTAAGAATAAGACTATGGAATTTTATTCGAAATTAAATAACGACGAAAAAGAGATACTTGAAGATAGGTTAGTTGATATAGTTTTTTGGTTAAAGAGTAAGGTAATTAGTCAAAAAAAAATAAACCCAATTATAGAGGAAAATTACAGTGAATTTTACAAAACATTATTTAATAAGTCCTTCTGGAAAGTAGAACCAAAAACAAACGTATTATTTGATACTGATAGCAATGAGGATTTTTTTAACTATGTAATGCAGTATTTTAAAGACGATAAGATACTTTATAAACAACGTTCGCTTAGTTATATGTATTGGCGTATGAAAAGTATATTTTACAGTAAGAACGCCTTATTTATTAGATATGTAAACGAAACTTACAATGACTTAAAACCGCTAAAAAAAGTATTGTCATTAAGTGTAATCGAAAAAGAACCAGTAATTGAACAACGTAATGTTTTATTTAATAAAGCAATGAAGAACTGGAACGAAGAAAACCAAGTATTTAAAAAGCATTTTGACCCAATTGACTGCGTTGTTTAGTCAACTTTTTCTTACCTTAATGAATAGGTTAATTCACCTAATTTCAATTAATATACTTGTTTTGAAATTTATGTTTTCTTACTTTTAGTTTAAAACTTATAAAATGAAAAAACTTATAGTATTTGTGTTGTCATTAGCAATTTCAGTTTCAACATTTTCTCAATTAAATGTAAAAGAAACTACTGGAGAAAAAAAAGAAATTGGAGAAACAAGAATTGCTGGTGGATGGATGATGGGTTTAGATTATTATGAATCAAGTAAAAGTTATCTCTTTTCATTTAAAAATATGAAATATGGAAGCATAATGGATGTTAAATCTTGGTGGATGAATGAGCAATCCAAAAATGAACTATATGACCTGCTTCTTAAAAAATCAGCTGACAAATCTAAAGATGTAAAAGAACTTGAGATTAAATTAACAGAGACGGAAACTTTAAAACTCAAAACTGGATATGGAAAAGTTCAATTTTGGCTTTGGGATGGTGCTAATTGGAGTTATTCTCAATGGTTTAAAATGAAAAAAATTAACGAAATATACGGCAAGGTATAGACAGTAAACTTTTTCTTACTTTAATGGTTTAAAACTTATGAAATGAAGAAACTTATAGTATTAGTGTTTTCAATAGTATTATTTGGAAGTTGTAGCTCAGAAAAAGTTTTATCAGAAAGATTAAAGCACGATTGGAATATTAATTATTTAGAAAATTATGATGTTGATAATTCATTTACAACAATTGAAGATTATCAATATGTAAATGAAAATTCAAATAATATTTTAAATGATGAGTCAGAAAGCGAAAGCCTTACAGCGTCAACACAAAAAGTATTTACAAATAATAAAAAACATTTTGTTTCTCTTTCAAAAAAAGTTGAAGAGTTAATTGAAGTTGATGGTGATTGTGACAATATAATATTTAAAAATGGTGATGAATTAAGTGCAAAAGTGATTGAAATAGCTACTGATGTGGTTAAATATAAAAGATGTGATAATCTTGATGGACCATTAATTTCAGTTCAAAAATCTGAGCTTTTAATGATAAGATACAAAAATGGTTCTAAAGAAATATTTAAGGACAACAGTGCAGAACTTGAAAAAACTAAGAATTATGATACTAATAAAAATCATAAAACAGATGGATTTGCATTAACTGGGATGATAACAGGAATTATGTCAATAATTACGCTTTTTACAATTCCAGGCCTTATATTTTCCTTGGTTTTTGGTGTCTGTGGTATTGTTTTTAGTACAATTGGATTTAAAAGAATTAAAGAAAACTCATCGAAAATAGGCAGAGGATTTGCCATAACTGGTCTTATTACATCAATATTATTCTTACTTTTTGTAACCTACAGTGTAATATATTTTTCAAATAATTATATTTCATATTTTAATTAAATAACTAACCTCCCTTTGCTTTCTTAACTAAGTCAATTAACGTAATAACACCTATTATCTTTTGAATTAGATTTGTTTTTTTCTTAGTTTAATGGTTTAAAACTTACAAAATGAAGAAACTTATAGTCCTTATGTTCTCAATAGTGTTATTGGGAAGTTGTACACAACAACAAGCTCCAAGTCAAATTTGTGACAAAGACCTTGTTGGATATTGGCAATCCTCTAATAATGGTCCAAATGGAATCCCCAGAGTATTGTTTATTGGAGCAGATTTAACAGGAAACTGGACAAATCTAAATTATAGTCAACCTACATTTGCGGGAACATTTACTTGTGATGGAAATAATGGACTGTGTTTTGTATCAGATTTTGGATGGATAGGAACTTACACATTAGACGGAAATACATTGACACTAACAATAAATCAATCTGACAATCCTTATGATATTCAGACCTGGGATTTTGTTAAGTAATTTAGGACTAACCTCCCTTTGCTTTCTTAACTAAGTTAAGTTTTTCTTACTTTAATGGTTTAAAACTTATATGATGAAGAAGGTATTATTTATAGTTATAGTATTTGTATTTACAATACTTTCTTGCACTAAAGAAGAACCATATCCTCATCCCTGTGTTAATGACAACTGTGTAGCAGATTATACGGTAGTATATTTAGGAGATTCTCTTAATGAGAATAGTGATGGATATTATGAATTACAATATGCTGGACTAAATTACTTTCAAATAAAAGGAAAGCTTTCTGACCTTAATGAGAGATATATAATTAACGGGGTTCCCTTAATTGCTGCAGGGTTTGACTCTGATTACTGGGTTTTATTTGACACATTAAGTTTCACTATTCCTACATACAGTTATTTAGGGTGGTTTAATGACCAAACTATGAGCACCCCAATCTCAATAGGTCCTTACACTTACTCAATGATTGATTTAATTGACTTGCATCCACCATTAAATATTGTGGGTTATCAAATTCCTAAACATTTTTGTTGGGAATGTCCATATGCTCCATCAATTGTGGGAGTAAGGTCAAGATACAATTACAGACCAACTTGTAATGTCTTATTAGACAATGAAATGATTGGAGATACCATAAATATTTTTATGGAATCAACCTTCAATACAGATGGAGGTGTATATTACACAAGTAGTGATGAATTAGTTCCAAAGGAAATTATTGAAAATAATCTTAAGGTTATAATAAAATGAAAAGGTTACCTTATTCTACCTTTTTTTGGAATTATAAAATTGATGTTCTAATTTTAAAAAAATATAATAAAAAAAATTATGGAATTGATAGCAGAATTTAATGATAATCAAGGGTTAAACGTAAAATTAACAAAAGAAAAAATTTTTATTTCGGCAACTGGTAACGAAGAAACACTTGCGTTAAGAGGAGTAAATGGTGTGGGTGTATACGACGATATAGAAAAATATAATAAAGAAATTGAGGATTTTAAAAAAAGTAGTTGGACTCCTAAAAAAAGACAAATGTTCTCTTATTCTTTGATAGGTCTTGGAATAATATATTTTATCTTGGGATTAACTTCTGGTGCTGAAGAAGCTTTTGGTGGTGGAATCATTTTTTTTGCTGTTGGCATTATTGTAGGAAAGTTTAAATCAAAAAAAAAATCACCCGAACTTGATTCATATTTTAGAATAATTCTGTCAGGTGGTGATAGAAAATTTAAATTTAATAAAACTGGTGATAATGCTGTAAACATTGCTCAATTTATCAACAAAATTGAGGATACATTAACTGCCTATTCTAAGTAATATGTCTTTTTGGAATGATTTTAAAACTTTAGCGAATTACAGGATATCTTATTATATTCAAAATATTTTTGTTAATTCTTGGTTTAGTGTGAAAAATGAGATAGAAAGTGAAAAGACAAGGCAATCAATGATAAATAATCAAGAAAAAATTGAAAAGGCTGTTTATGACAATAAGTTTAACAAATCAAGAAAAAAACCAAAATAATTGAATCCTTACGAAATTCTTGAAATTTCTACAAATGCATCAGTAAAAGAAATTAAAGATTCTTTTAGGAAACTTGCTAAAAAATACCATCCTGATAAAAACAGTACTGTAGAGGCAAAATCAATTTTTTCAAATATTCTAAGTGCTTATGAGTTTTTAAAATCAAATGATTTTAAGCCAATACCCGAAGAATCTGACTATGATATTATTGATTTAGATAACGTTATGGATATTTATAAGAAATATGAAAAAGAAGGTATGTTTGACGGAGATTACTCAGATTTTAATAAGGGACAGTTTTTATGGAACTCTTTTAGAAACAAACCTTGATTCTTTTGTGAAAATAGTTAGAATTTGAGTATAGATATTTTTATAACACCAATCAAAGGAGTAACGAATTTTATGTTCACACTATTAGAACTTTCTAACCTGCCTTTGCTTTCTTAACTAAGTCAACTTTATCTTCTGGGTAAACTTCTGAGACTGTCCCAGATATTTCTATATTGTCTATTTTCATATTGAAAACTTTATAATTTTATTTTTCTTTTAAAAAAAAAGTCAAAATGAAACGGGAAACAACTTAAGATTAATTAGATTCGTCGCAAATTAATAACCTAATCCCTATATCCTATGAAGACAATTAAAACTTTACTACTATTATGTGTCCTTGGTTTAGCATCGTGTAAACCTGACCCTTGTTTAGATGTTATTTGTCTAAATGATGGTGTTTGTGACGATGGAGCTTGTTTGTGTGCCGAGTGGTACGAAGGAACAGATTGTAGCACTGAAGAAAGAGCTAAGTATTATGGTGATTACATAGGGACAGCGACGTATTTTAATTCGGCAGGAGATGAAATTGATAGCAGTACTGACACAATACCTGTAGTTGCAAATGGTTTAATCGTAAATGAAATAATTGCAGACGGTATTCCATTAGTTTTATCTGTTTCAGGATTGGGAGTTTTTGTGATTCCTCCAAATGCAACTTCTGACCCAAACGGGACTTCCCTTACTGTCTCTGGTGACGGCTCGTTTGACAGTAACCTCTTAACCATAAACGCTACAATGGAGTTTGCACAAGACACCCTGACGTTCTCGTTTACAGGAAGTAAATAATTATAAACTACTTTAATTACAGAGCTTCTTAACTAATCTACCTAATAACACCTATTATCTTTTGAATAGGATTTGCTTTTTTCTTACTTTAATGGTTTAAAATTTATGAAATGAAATTATTAAATCTCAAGCTAATAACATTTACATTATTATTTTTCACATCATTTAATCCAATATTTTCTCAGGAATCTTATGTTGATAACAAGAGTTCTAAAATATTTATACTTCAAGGAAATACAATAGTTTACGATGGATATCCAAAAACTTTAAGGGAAGCAAAAATAATCTCTAAAGAGTTTTCAAGCTCTTTTAGTCATTTTGAAAGAGCAAAAATAATCAGAGGATGGAATATAGTTTGGGGACTTGCTGGGGGTTATGAAGCCCTTGCAGGAACAATAAACCTTCTAGGTGGTTATGGAATTGGATTTTTAGATATGGCTATTGGTGGAGGACTAATTGCATTAGTAATTAATAGAGAAAAAAAATTTAATAGAGAAATTCAATTAGGTATAGAAGCTTTTAACAAGCAAAGATTAAAAGAATTTCCTAAACCAATTCTTAATAAGAAAAAAGTTAAGGAAGAAACTCTAAACAAGGATAAAACACAACAGTTATTTGACCTTAAAAAACTACTTGATGCAGGCGTTTTAACAAAAGAAGAGTTTGATAAAGAGAAAAAGAAAATACTCAATCAATAAGCAGTAACTAACCTCACTTTGCTTTATTAACTAAGTCAACTTTTTTTTACTTAGTCGTACGTTACGTACTAATTAACAGATGTTAAAAAGTATAATGTACTTACATTTGTACTTACATTAACTTGGAAACACGTATTTTTTAGACATTTTAATAGGTACTAATTTGCCCATTAAATACAATGAAACACTGTCGTCAGTTAAATAAGCCGCCCTATTACAGTGATAACCAACAGACGAGGCAATTATACACGCTTTAACACTGTCGTAAACTGGTACACCAAAACAAACAGTATAACCTAAATAGTGACTGTCTATAAAGTTTTTTAGTTCGTCGTCTATGTTAGGCGTGTGAAGGTAGTTCGTCGTCTTTTGCATTATAAACGTCTGTTAGTTCTGAAAGTGTTAAACGTGGTGTTTCAATATTATTTTCAATTTCAATAGCTTTCTGCTCAGGTATTACATACTTAGCCATACGAACGCGAAACTCCATACGCCCACGAACGTCAAGCTCATTAAAGTCGTCTATTATATGCTGAGGGTTAAATATTAGTTTATTAAGTATTTTTTTTGCTTCGCTTAGTTCTTTATTTAGTGACCCTTTTGGTCGTCCAGTTGCTAATTTGTGTCCTTTTGTAAATGGCATAATATTTAAGTTTTGTTGTTAATAATTGCACGATCAAAACTTTGTTTTGACGTGCTTAATAAAAAGGGACGCCGTTAAACGCCCCTAATTATGAAAGTTTGCACCTAAGTGCAACTATACCACGCGAGTTAAATGTTTTTACCAGTTTTCACCCAGTAAGTGTTTGCTTCATATTTATTAGTACGAACGTTAAAATTTAATATTCGTCTAAATGCTTTCATAACGTCAAAAGGGTAGGCCTTAACGCCAGTTTTATGTTCAACGTCGTAAATAGTTTCAATTAGTTTTTCACACTGCTGTAAGCGTGTAAGTTCTTCTTCTGTTTCTGCGTATGTAGTAAACGTTTCTTCACTTGGTGACACAACAGTTTTTAATTTGTTAAATACTTCGTTAAAACGCTTCAAATTACTTAGGTCAAGTTCTAACAGTTCAGCAAGTTTTTCAGCTTTTAAATTAAGTGTGTTTTCTTTCTTGTATTTATGTAATAACGCTTTATAAAAATTGTCCATTACATTGTCGTAAAAACTTTCATTAATACGGTACTTAGGTATTAACTTTAGTACTTCTTTTTTAATATTCTGCTTAGCTTGTATTTTATTACTGTAAACTTCTATTTCTTTAGCAAAACCGCGTTGGTCTATTGTTATTGCTTTTCGTTCTATTGTAGTTGCATTCATAACCCTAAATACTTTTTAATTTCATTTAAAATACTACTGTCGTCACTTACCTTTTTTTGTTTTTTAAGCTGGTAATTTTTGTAGTCATTCAAGAACTTTTCTTGTATTCGTTTCTTCTTTTGTTCTTTAGTTTCAAAGCGTTTATGTAATACACCTTTAAATAATATACTTTTCATAATTAAATACCTTTACTTATAAACGTTTGAGAACCTATTAGTGTTATATATTTTTTCATATTTTTTTAATATAACTTCTTAACAGTTTTAATACTTATTAACAGAAGAAAGAATAATAAATTAAAGAACATAATAAAAAACTAAATAAGAATAAATAATACTAAATGAAAGAATATAATAGTATACTTTTCTTAATGCTTAAAGTGTACTTAAAGTGTA
>ENA-UOXV01003983-UOXV01003983.1-marine-metagenome-genome-assembly--contig:-NODE-3983-length-17364-cov-6.845341_pt1 | contig 17364 bp, 15 predicted proteins | sample MGYA00238165_ERZ766961 | MGnify/ENA primary metagenome ERZ766961 (study PRJEB28924, sample SAMN03173240) | marine metagenome | biome: Marine; feature: Water; material: Subsurface seawater | place: North... | reverse complement strand
TGCGCCTGCTACGGCGAACTTTGTGCATTTCAATGCAAGTCACCCACTTTCAACACCGAGCTGCGCGCCTTGCTACACCCCCTTCGCACACATGTTTACGAGCTGGTGCTCATATCGCCTCTCGTGCCGCGGCGCTACCCTGAGCCGCTGCCCCCCTCTCCCTACCAAAGACTGTACCTCATGCAGCGCGGCGCGGCCATCGCTAGGCGTACATCTTCACGAGACTACTTTGCCACGAAGGACATCAAACGCGATACCCCGAACCGCTCGTGGCAGAGTCTTGGGCTGGTGCGGGCCTTTTCTCAGGCTGGTTCCGCAGGCGGATGTTGTGCTTGCTCTGGAACTCCTGCATCTCCTTCTCCTTCCCTTGGAGCTTCCCGTACAGCTCGTTGATTACCGCCGTCAGCTTATCCATGTTGTCTTTCACTGCCGGAAGCACCGTAGCTACAGTGCGCTCCGTCAGCACCCCACCCACCATCCGGAAGCACTTACGGTCGGAGTCGAGCTTCTCAAGGGTCTCTGTCACAAGGACATGCTCCTGCCGTTCTTGGTCAAGCTCTGAGATCTTCTGTGCCAGAACCTGCGACTCCTCCTTCATCGCCTGCAGGAAAATATGTACGTCATACGGCGAATGGCAAGACCACCGCCAAGTCGCGCATAGCAGTGACCCGGGTGCTGAGCCTGCTGAGCAAAGCGGTTGGAAACGACCACCCTACGCCACAGTGTGGCTGTGCAAACCGAAGACCGCTCAAACTGTTCACCAGAGATCACCAGAAATGGAAATTCGCACAAACACAACGAACGTTGGGAACTCAGCGGAGCAGATGTGGTCCTTGGTCGCGCCGCGACCTCAAACCGCACATCACACGGGAACCGCGCGTTCTGAACCCGACCCGAGGATAGAGTTCCGCAGTCCCACAAGAAGATTTGTTCGACACTGAAAAACTGCCACTTTTTCTACCAGGACACTGAATCCTCGACTATGCCCACCCGCTGCAAGGTATGGTAGCCGCCGGGGTTGCCACCTGCAGCTGCGCGATGAGCGCCTGCGCTTGCTGGCGGTCGTCCTCTTCGTCCGCCATAGCAAGGAGCTAGCACCACTTTCCACTCTCACACTCACACAGCTGCTGCTATCGAGCCGTCAAACAGCTTCAGGACCCTCGGTCCTGCGCGAAGGTGCTGCTTTTGGCGGCTAGGTGGACGCGCAGTGCGTTTCGAGAGGCGCTCCACAAGCTCCCGCGAAAACCTCAAGAAAATAGACTAAAACTCATAGACGTTTCTCGTTCAAAAGAGGGGTAGTGCGTCCTGTTCTGGCTGGTGGGTGTGGGGCAGTGGGAGGGGTTCGGGTTCTGGTGGAGCGGCGGGAGCAGGGCGGGGGAGGAGGGACGTAGCCTAGCGCGACAGCACAAAATGGGATACCTCTCGAAGGAGAGTCCCTTTGCGCGAGAGGGCATGCGGCCCCCGACGCGCAGCGCCTTGACTCCTGTCATTGAGGTACTGTGTCCGTGAGCCTGGACGCGCAGGGTCATCGCTCCTGATGGCCTGTCCAGCTTTGCTGCAACGCTGAATGCTGGATGAATACCCTGCAATACACACTTACTGCGCGTCTTTTCGTTGGGCAGGTGCTGACCAACTTCCAGAAGCTGCGAGCAATGCTGAAGACCATCGTGAACCACAAGTTTTTTGGCGGCTTCATATACCTTTGCATCTTCTACAACACTGTCACCATGGGGATGATCGACTTCTACGTGGATCGTGACAATTCTTCGCCGCTGCATGTTGTGACCGCAGCGTAAATCCCTGGCCCGGTTGTACTGTTGCCATGTCCACGATTAGCTGCACGCCCGTGGTGGACCACCTTCCTCTGTTCTGCCCATGAAGAGTTACCCTTGGTGCACGTTTGCATTGCAACAGAATCGTGTCCTTCTCCTTATACGGCCACCGTTAGGATGGGTAGCCCTCTGGCATGATCGAGCGTTCGCAGCATGGCCGCTTTCCTGTGCCGTGCTTCCAGTAGCGGACTTCAGGCCTGGGAATGCAGGGCTGGGCAGAAATTGCTCATTTAGATCGACACTCTTGTGCAGGTCCGACTGGGCGGTGCTTGGAGTTTTTACGCTGGAAATGGCGATGAAGCTGGTCGCATTTGGGCCGGGGTGGCGCGCACCGCAGCGAGATGAGGACGAGATGGAAGTCAAGGATATGTTTGAGGATGACGACGACTTCGGCGGCTATTTTGTTGGCAACTGGAATCGATTTGATTTCCTGATTGTGGTCCTTTCGTGGATCCTTGTCCCAATCCAACTCTCTGGCTCGGCTAATTCAGAGGTATCGCGGCTTGTCCGCATCCTGCGCACAGCCAGGCCGCTTCGTGCGCTTCGGTCGTTCGAAGGGACGCAAGACGTGCTGATCACATTCCCCAAGGCGGTGCCTGCCATGCGTGATGGGCTGACCCTATTGCTCTTTGTGTTCTTCATGTATGGCATTCTTGGTGTTAACCTCTTTGGAGTCGACGGCAACTGGCATGGGCGCTGCGTGGTAGATCGGAACACAACGTTCCCGAATGCCACCAACCCCGACCCGACCAGGGGGTTCCTCATGGTCGATCTTGGACCGGAGGTTATATGTGGTAATAGCTACAAATGTGCTGAAGGCTTCCGCTGCTCCTGCAGCGCGCCGATCAACGACGAGGGGAGCGTGGTGCCTCCGCCCTACGACTTTCAAGACCCTGTCACGGGTGACCCCGGTTGCCAGCACCAGCTAGCGTCAAGGCCGTGGCTCGACGGGGTGCTGACCATGACGCCACAGTGTCCGGACTACGGGTGGACATGCTTCAACAATTTCGGGGTTGCACTGTACACGTGCTTCAAGACCATCACGCTGGATTCGTGGTCGCAGAACATGTGGTGGGCCCAAGATTCGCTGGACGAGACTGTTGGTTGGGTCTTCTTCTTGTCGCTTATTGTCATTGTCTCCTGGAATATCGTAAATCTGTATGTCGCAGTGATATCCGGTGCATACCGCCGCGTGCGTGAGCTTCGTGCCGAGATCTCCAAGCAGAAAAAGGCATATCGCAAGCAGCGCGACCTCAAGGGCATGGAGGATTTCGGTATCACGAAGCCAAAATTGTCGCTGGTCGTGCGTGGCTGGTTCGCATCACTTCAGCCCAAGGAGCGTAAGAGCGCACTCAATGGAATTGCTTGGGCCTGCCGCTCCTTTACCTCGTATCCCACCCGCATCGATGAGTCTGGGCAACCGGTCCCTGCGGACATCCTGCTCGCGGCCCAGGGCCGCAACCTTGGGATAACATTTGGGCCTGCATACGGTCAGTGGACTTTGCACGCGCGGGGCGGCGAAGCCATGCGTCTTCGTGGAGGTTACGATGACGACATGCAGAAAATCGACGAAGGCCAGCCTTGCGCGGAGGGCCACTCATCGGGTCTTCGAAAGGAAGAGCTTCGTTCAAAGGTCAACGAGTTTGAACGCTCGGATCTGATGAACAACGTCTTGTCAGGGGGAGACAATCCGGGATTGTCTCCCCCTTACTTCGATGTATTTGTGCTTCTCTGCATTTTTGCGAACACGGCATGTGGCGCAATGGACCATTTCGACGGAAGGGCGGTGCCGCTTGCGCCTGGCTTCGTACCGGGTGACAACTGCTGCGACTACAACTGCGAAATTCGGAGTGCTGAGCGCTGCGCTCGAGGGATCGTCTACATCTCAACTGAATGGTTCGAGTGGCTGCGGTGGGCAGAGTGCGCTTTCTCAGTGATCTTCACGCTCGAGCTTGTTCTCAAGGTCATGGGCCTTTGGTCATTCCGCGCTTTCCTCTTTGAGAATTTTCCCACCAACTTTATCGACTTTATCATCGTGATTGTGTCCGATGTCTTCCTTGTTTTGGACTTCCTTGCTATGCCTGTTGTTTTCAACGTCGCCATCCTACGCCTCGTGCGTATCATGCGCGCGTTTCGCCTCGTCTCGCGTTTCCGGCGCTTGCGGCTGCTTTTTAACAAGGCGTACAATTCTTTCAAGTCGATTCTGTATGTACTCTTCGTTCTTGTGTTCTGGCACGTCATTGGCTCACTACTTGGAATGCAGATCTTTCGCTGCGAACCGCGTATCGAAAATCTTTGCCAAATGAGTAATGGGACGTGCCCTGAGACGTGCTCGGACCTGGTCGGCGACCCCGCAGTTTGCGTTTTCAACGATGAACAGGTGTGGAACTACTGTCCGTGGGATCCAAATAGCAACTTCAATACGTTTTACGATGGAATCGTGACGCTTGTATTCGTGACCACCGGCGAGGGCTGGATCTCAATCATGATAAACGGAATTCGCTCCACGCCAACCTTCTGGCCTGGGCTTCTCTTCTTCATTTTCTTTTACGTGGTCGCATTCTACATGCTTTACAACCTTTTCATCGGTGTGATCGTGCAGGAATTCGAGCTGAACGAGGACCAAAAGGAGGGCATGCAGCTCGGCTATTTCCGGGTCAAGGTGCTCAAAGAAATCAAGCGCAAACGCATGCGAAAATACATCGGCGCCCTGCAGGACTCTTCCATGTCAGCGACAGGTGCTGACAACAGCTACATGCGCGCTGCTGATACTAGCGGCAATGTCGAGGACTCTGGTGAACAAGGGTTTGGGGATGAGAATGACGACGATGACGCCAATATTGGCGCGGCTGCAGAGGAGGGAGTGACAGTCTTCTGGGTGCTTCCACCACCCACGCCAAATGCGCAATTTCCAGACGCGCCGAAAAATTTGCGCGCTTACATTCGAGATCTGCTACAAAATCGCTGGTTTGATCGGCTCATTCTCCTTGCTGTTTTCGTCTCGGCGATCATCCTGGCAATGGAGTCCCCTGTAAAGAAGTACACACAAGTCACACCGGACTTCACGCGCAAGGCGGACATTATCTTCTTCTCGATCTTTCTTTTTGAGTTTGTTCTCAAGCTTGTTGACAATGGTGTGTACTGGGAGAGTAAGAGTGCGTATTTCCGAACCTCATGGAATCTGCTGGACTTTCTCATCCTACTCTTCCAGGCCCTCGACGTTTCTGGGCAGTCAGGACTTGGAACTCTTCGAATTATGCGTGTGCTCCGCCCGCTGCGTCTTCTCAACAAAATCCAGTCGCTTCAGCTGCTACTTCTTGCTATCAGATCCTGCGCGCTGGATATGATGAATGTTTTTCTCCTATGGATGTTTGCATTTATCCTCTTCGGTGTGCTCGGAATGTCAATCTTCTCTGGCAAGCTGTATGCCTGCAATGACGAGGGGTTCGTTGGACCCCCCATGAACCCGCTTGAGGCAGCGGGTTCTGCTATTGGTTGGCGCGAAAACTGTGTCGGGAACTTCTGGACATCTACGAACGACAATGGGGAGCCTTATGTCGCAGATTGGTCACCTGTGCACATCCTTCGTCCACGTGTATGGGCCAACCCTACCGACGGGCCATCGGGTTTGGGCTTCAACTTTGACAATTTCGCCATCTCGCTGCAGTCACTCTTCGAAGTATCCACCTTTGAGCAGTGGTCAGACACAGTCTACGCGTCTGCGGCGGTGACCTCCATTGGGCAGCAGCCAGTTCCGAAGGCATCTTACCTGAACGTGCTCTTTTTCCACGCGTGGATTGTACTGTCTTGTTTCTTCGTGTTGCAGCTTGTCATCGGTGTGCTTGTGGACTCAATCAATCAGAAAAGTGGCAAAGCGCTCTACACCTCGCTGCAGCGTAATTGGGTTCAGATGGAGATGCGCCTGCGAAAGCTTAAGCCCCTTGCTCCACTAGCGACGCCTGAGTCTCCGCTTCGTAACAAGGTTTGGTTTCTTGTCAATTACCCGGCTTTCCAAAACGCAATCACAATCGTCATTGTCATTAACATCACAATGCTTGCGACGGAAAGCTATGCCATGGCAGACTGGTGGCGCCAGGTGACAGAGCAAACGAACTGGGTGTTCATCGTGATCTACATGATCGAAATCATCCTGAAGCTCATCGCTTATTCTTACTACTTCTTCTATGATGCCTGGAACCTTTTTGACTTCATCGTTGTCGTTGCCTCCATTGTTGAGTCAACCGTCGGAAGAGGTGCAGGGCTCCAGACCTTACGCGTTCTGCGCATGCTCAAGGTGCTTCGCACAATCCGCCTCGTCCGCCGTGCGCGCAGGCTTCGCCTGATCGTCTCGGCGCTTCTCCGCTCGATCCCGCACATCATTTCGTCGCTGCTGCTTCTGATGCTAGCAGTATTCCTATTTTCTGTGATGGGTGTTCAGCTCTTTTCGGGTTCCAAGTTTGGGTACGGTCTGCACCGTCGTAACAACTTCACAACAGCGTGGAACGGTTGCCTACTTCTTGTGCGCGTCATCACTGGGGAAAATTGGCAGACTACCATGCACGACACAGGGATCTCGTGGCCGTACTGCACGACGGATGAAGAGGCTAGGATCGTACTGGGCGATCCCGATGCAATCGGAGACTGCGGCCATCTCGCGCTGTCGTACCTTTACTTTGACCTTTTCTACTACATTGGTAACAACATTCTGCTGAACCTCTTCATCGCTGTGCTTCTCGAAAACTTTTTCACGCTACAGTCGAACTTCGTTCTCGCGCAGCCGCACCTGGAGAGCTATCAAAAAATCTGGCGCGACTTGGACCCGCTTGGTAGAGGCCATATTTCGATCTGGAAATTCCGTGAGCTGATTCAGAAGCTTCATGCAGACAATAACCCACTGGGGTCATGCGTGCTTGCCAATGAGATCAAGTACCGTTCAGTGCGAATCGAGCTGATGCAGAACAAGGATGAGGGTGATGAGCTTGCCTTCTCAGACGTGGTGGCCACTCTCTCGCTTCATGTCGTCGGCGCACACGGGCTACCGTATGCTGAGATGATAAAACGCCAGGAGAAGTTGGCCTACTACGCGCAGCTGGCGGCAGTCTCGCGCATGACGGCTCTGTACCGCGGCGTGAAAATGCAGCGAAACCAGGTGGCCCGTCATCTCGAGGCAGACGCCGAGGTACGCGCTCTCGCGGCTGCAGGTGCAGAGACAGACCCGCTGGCAGCTGCCTCGGAGCTAGATGCGGGCGCGTCTCAAGGACTGCGACGGCGCAAGGGCGCCGGGGGATTGGGGGGCGTGGACTCTGCTGAGGCGTCCAGCGAGGACGAGAAATCCACCATTCTGCGCATCATTCAGGCACGCGCCCCCAACCCCATCCCCTGCCTTCACTGTGCTCATCGCCGCTTGCGGCCCTCATCCTCACGTGCTGCTGCGCAGGAGCATGCGCGCGGGGCGACGCGAGACGACCACACCCGTGAGGCGCAGCCGTTTGCGGCAGCATCCGTGCCGGAGATCTGTCTCGCCGCTCTAACGGAACAGGATTTTAACCGCGCCGTTGCCGATCTACGTGCAATGCTATCCGCTGTGAACTATGATCGCAACTACAGCGGCGCATACACTGCTTTGCAGCAGCTTCTCCACGAGCGCGAGCGCCGTGCTGCGGCCTGGCCAGCGGAGCGGCCCCGCAACCGCTGATTTGTGTTCAGCGACCCTAGTGTGCAGAATAGATTGAGAACGGTGGGTAGATGACTTAATGGGTTACGGTGGGGTGGTGAGTAGTTGGGCGGGTGGGTGGTCACCTGTCAGGGATGCGAAGTGAACCTTCAAATGCACGTGCTATGCGAGCAGGATTCCTTGTGCGGCGCCCTTGCTATCACGTGCCAGCGTCGAACATGCACAAGCGTCCGGAGGTGCGTGCAGATCGTCGCATCGTAGACAGCTCGACGCATCGCGATCTCTGCATGGCCCTGTACGGGCTCGTCGTTTCTTCCAGTTGCGACTCAAAGTTAAGGAGCTGCTGATCCGGTCTCTTGATGTCTTCCTTCCTTTCCGGCAATGCCGCTCACGGTCCTGGTTGCCATGTCGAATGGTCCAGAACATTTGGCGCCATGGCGACGAGCTTCGAGGGTCAGCGAAATCGCCCAGAGCGGGGGAAAGATGCACAACGCAGATTTTGACAGGGGGGCGTCCGGCATTCGCCAAGGCGGGACCGTGGGCACGAGGAAAGAGCGCGTGGCCAGCGACAACGAGGGCGCCAAGTCCTGAGGACTCTGTCCAGTTTCAGTTTTGTGCCAGAGTCGCCTATTTTGTACCTGGAGGCGCTAAAAAATTAAAAAGAGGGGGGGACACCGGGGCTTGAACCCGGGATCTCCTGCACCCAAAGCAGGCATGTTGCCACTACACCATGTCCCCGCCAAAAGGAACAGTGGCGCTGGCGCCAAACCTCGCATCCTACAGAACGGCTTCCTTGTGTATTTACCCTCTGCCTCAAGTGGTCCGCCGGCAGCAGAAGCCTTGCGAGACGCTGCACGCACGCCGCCGAACGAACGGCGCGGCACGCAAGCGGGTACGCCCCACCCCGCACCGCCCGCACTGCACAGCATCGCCCCGCCGAACAGTGCTCGAATCCTGCGAGTTCCGTGCTATGAACTAGCCAGTGCAAGGACTCCTCCCGCGTGCTGCTGTCCTGGGGGGTGTTGGGCGGTCGGGGACGCAGTGGCGCAGCGCGCCTGCCCACAGGCTGCTTGTGAGCGCGCGCTCCCGCCATCTTGCGCCGAACGACGGCACACTGGCCGCGGCCGCTCGGCGGTACGAGCGGTGCAGGGTGCTGCGCAGGCCGCGTCGCAGCAGGCGACGACGCTGCCCGCACCGGGCTCCGGAGCTGCGAGGTTTCAAAGTAGCAGCGTGCTCCAGCTGCGCGGAAGCCGCTGCGTGAGCGTGGCAGCGGGCGGAACGTGCGTGAATCGCTCCGTTCGGTTTGGGCTTGGAGGGATGGCTGAGCATTAGATCGCAGGGAGGGGGGGGGGGGGACGGGGAAGGCGCACAGCGGGTCACGATCGGCCCGCACTGGCCGCAGCATCCTGCCTGACTGACTCGACGGGCGCGGCGTGGCGGCTTGGTGCAGGAATTAGAGCGGCGCTGGATAAAAAGCACATCCGGCGGGGGCGTCAGCGGCAGACGTGTACGCGCAGGGTCCTGCAGTTCGATGGCTCCGAGCACGCGATCGCAGACGGGCGCGGCGCCCGCTAGGGGCTCCACGGAATGGAAGCGCCGGTGAGCGGCGGCCCTCCTCCCCTGTGGCCTTTGGTCCGATGCATGTCTGGCCCTGCCTGTCCTCTGGCGGTGCTCTCCGGCGGCGCAGCGGGCGCCCGCGTGGGCCGGGACATGGTGCTGTTCCAGGCGCGCAATAATTTATCCGGGGAACGCGCAGCAAAGTTCTTGACGAGGACGAAGGGCCCCTGTCGTGGCGGGAGTGGCTCGCGCACAAGCACCAGCAATACAACATCACCAGGTCCGCCGCCTCCGTCGCCAGCGCCCCCAACAGCCTCTGCCCACGTTTGGTAGCTGAGGGCCGCCGGCGCGTAAGGGTTCTGGCCTCTCCGTCTCCGCTTCAGCCTCCCCTGCAGTCGCCCTGCCGCCGACGCGTGGTCTTGAGCGCGCGTGCAGTGTGCTTTACATGCTCGACTGGTGGGAGCGGCTGCTCTTCAACATCATCATGATCAGGCGCGCCCCGCGCGCCCGCCCAGTCTTTGCCCGCAAGCCCGCAGACTCCGCCGCCCGTCGCTTAGTGCTGCACAGGGTCCACTATTTGCCGGGGCTCACTCCTGGGCGGGTGTGCGGTTTGGCAGCGTGCTTGTAGGGACTGTGGGAACTGTGTATGTATACTCGCACACGTCGATCCCGCTTTTTGTGCTCTCGGTGTTCCTGCTCGGTCCCATTCCCCCCCTCCCGCCCCCTCTCTTCCTACACACACCCCGCGCGCGCTGTCGCTGCCGCCGAACCGATCCCCGGCACCCACGCTGCGCTGCACAGCGCCGGCGCCTCTGCGGAGCAATCGGGAAAGGCTCCTTCCGACGATCCCCAGTGCCAATGCTTGCTTACCAAGGGAAACGGTCGCGCAGGTTTGATCACGCTTCTGGTGCTCCTCTGCCCGCTGCACCAGTACTAGCGCTGGGCACTGAGCGTTTTGCGCGGGGGCTCTGCGTGGCGACGCCAGTGGCTTCCACTCAGCAGGATTGGGTCCTGGGCGATCAGTAAATCTAGGGCGTGCGCTAGCCCCTTCTGAAACGGCCACTCCCGTCAAGATGGGCTTCGCACTGGCTTCGTCCTTGGCTCCCCTCGGCGGATTTTTAAAACAATTTTGAAGGACACCCACATTGTTTGGGGTAATGCCCCAAGTCTTGTCTTAAGCCAAAAAACAGGCTGCAGCCCCTCGACTGCCGCCTGCGTCCCCGGCATCCTCCGTGGTCAAACAGCATCTGGGCCAGCAGGAAAATGCTCAGGGCGATTGCTGCTGTCGCGATATTCGCACAGGTACGCCGCCATCCGTAGTGGTGGTGGACGCGGGCGCGCGTCAGTGCTGCTGCCGCGTCGGTGTCCCCGCAACCACGGCGAGGGCTCAGTGGGTGGATCTGCTGCTTTGCGCGCCCTGTTGCCGTGGCTGCTCTGCTGAGCGGGGATTATAGATGTATGCTAGTCTATGCGCTGTGTGATCCTCACTCGTGGATCGCCTCTCTACGGACGGAGGAGAGGATGCTAAGTTGCGAGCATCCTCTGAGGATCCTGGGGAGGGCGGCACCGAGGACCACAGTATAGGTCTTGGCCGCCTTGGAATTGCCTGGGGGCGGTTGCGCGAATGAGACTCTAGTCATATTTGTTAGAACGCCAACTCATTGGTTTGTGGTGACGCGGTTCGCGATCGGCGGGGTCCCGCCTGTTGCATGGTTGACGCGGCGAGCTCCCAGTCCACCCAGAGGGACGCGAGAAGTTATCACTCACCGCTCGTTGCATGGCAGGTCTCCGAGGCATGGAACCCAGGCAGCATAGTGCTACCGAACCGTGCAAAGACCCTCCTGGCGGCCTCTCATGGCGTGGCTCAAGTTCCCCTCCTTCGCAAGGTCGCTCTCGGTGCCGTCTCCATGAGCGCGGGTACTGAGGAGGCGACGCAGCCGAAGGAGGCAAGAACCTGCACCCTCAGAACCAGCTTCCTCAGGAGGACGCAGATGTCCTGTTCAAGCAGTCCTATGTTGATGTGTTTGTCGCTGTCTTCGTGTGTCGCTGTTCACCGCCTGGTGTCAGTTGGTTCACTCGGCTCGCTCGAGCCTAGTAGCGAGCATCCAGATGCACAACAGTCATTTTCCTTGCACCAGAGCAGGTCCCCGAGTAGAGTGAAACGCTCTTTTGCCGTCACGGCCCGCGTTCCGTTGGAAGGCACTCTCACCAGGCTGATAAGGGCGCCGGTGTTGTTGCAGGCGAAGGCCGGGCGCGGGAGGTTGAAGGCGCGCTGCATTGGTGTCGGCCACGGCGTTCCTGACACCCTGGTGCTGTCTGTCCCACGCGTTGTGATGCCATCTGTTTTGTAAAACGGTGCGGTGCTGGTACTGACGGCCTGTGTTACTGGTACACAGGTCACGAACAAGGACATGGAGTCGATCGTGGAGACGAGCGACGAGTGGATCCAGACGCGGACGGGGATCGAGGCGCGGCGCGTGCTCGACGGCAACCAGAGCCTGCGTGACATTGCCATCCGGGCAGGGAAGAATGCACTTGAGTCCGCAGGAGTTGATCCGAGCGAAATCGACCTGGTGATCGCGGCGACCTCGTCTCCGGACGACATGTTCGGCGACGCCCCCTCGATCGCGTCGGCGCTGGGAATCAACAACGCGTTTGCATTCGACCTGACAGCGGCATGCTCTGGCTTCCTTTTCGCGACCATCACGGCTTCGCAGTTCCTCAATGCTGGGGGGCACAAGAAGGCTCTCATTGTCGGTGCTGACGCGCTGTCCCGATGGGTCGACTGGACCGACCGCAACACTTGCGTGCTCTTCGGTGACGGCGCTGGTGCGATGGTGCTCACGGCGACGGAGACAGCCGAGGAGGGCGGGATTTTGGGCTACGAGATGCACAGTGACGGCAACGGCTACTGCAACCTGCAGCTTCCCTACGCCGGAGAGAAGGTGGAGATTGGGCCGTCCCACACGGCAACCAACGGGGCCTACACGCCCATCTCAATGACTGGCAAGGAGGTGTACAAGTTTGCGACTCGTTCCGTGCCGGAGGTACTCGAGGAGGCGCTTGTGAACGCGGGGGTCAAAGTGGAGGAGGTGGACTGGCTGCTGCTGCACCAGGCCAACATCCGCATCATGGAAGTGGTGGCGCAGCGCATGGGGATTCCGATGGAGAAGGTGCTCCACAACCTCGAGGACTACGGCAACACCTCTGCAGGGTCGATCCCGATCGCCCTTGCTGAGGCTGTTGCCTCGGGCAAGGTCAAGAAGGGGGACACAATTGCGCTCGCGGGCTTCGGCGCCGGCCTCTCGTGGGGCGCCACTGTTATCCGGTGGGGCTGAAGGGTTCACCTCTGACCTGGACCGTCGCGCCTTCAACGTGACGACGTATTCAGGCCATTGGACTGTGCGGGCCCGCGCGGGCTGGCCCGTGACTGCGTTAGGGGATGGGCGCGCGTCGCCCGTGCACGGGGTGACGCTCTGTTGCTACTGCGTGAGGTCGCTTATCAGTGTGATTTATTGCAAGACTTTCCACCCGGACGACACGTGCGCGTCATCTTTTGCCAGCGTTAATGCCTTGATTCCGCAACCAACGGATGTGCCAAATCGCACTCCCAACACGTGAGAGTGCGATTGAGTCGGGCCAACCCGCTCAGGGCGTGCCTCACTTGCCCTCGTTGCTACCCTCAACGTCCATTTGGTCTCCATTGCCCTTGTCTTCGCCTCCTTCTGTGCCGGATCCTGCTTCGCCCCCTCTTTCCGTACCTTCAGGGGCGTCTCCTTCCCCTGCGCCCCCTGCCTGCGCCCTCCCACTCCCCGAGGTGGCCTCAGCAGCCCCCCCGAGGTCAGGTGAGTCTGAGCCAGCGCCCTCCATCGGCCGCTGGCGCCCCTGCGTCAGCATCGCAAGGAGCTGTGCCTGATCGAGCTGCCCCAGGTCGCCACTTGCCGCTGGTCCGTCTCCTGGAGGTGTTTCGCCATTGATGTAGGCGTTGATCTTGGAGCAGATCTCTTCGTCCTTGTCTGCGGAGGGCTCCTGCATCCAGAAGAATTGGGAATTGTCCGAAGAATTGAACTTCAGTATGTAGACCCTACTATTCTTGGAATTTCCGCGCGCCTGCTCGACGTACTTGTACTCTGCATCGCCAGGAAAGATGATGAAATCGTCCTCGGTAAGGCTCTGAGCACGATCCGTCCAAGTGAGGTGCATCAGGTCGTCGGTGCTCTTGAAAAGCGTGAGCTTGCCCTTCCTAGTGTCAGGCCTCAGCGTGGTGCCATTCGAATCCAGCCGCATCTTTCCTGCCCTGTGCGAAACCCATTTGATCAGGGTGAGGACGCGCTCGGCAGCCGAGGACACATGCTCCTGGGATCCTTGCCCTCAGTTGCCAATAGTCAAATCGATGTCCTCAACGACGCATCAGATCTCAAAGATTTAGTGTATCATCGGGCGGCACAATATCCTCAAGAATGAAGCACGGCTGCACGGAAGGGCCCCACACCTAATTTCGACGAGGTTCGACGGCTGGCGGCTCGCCGCGAACACCTGCTGAAGTTGGCTCATAGCATCCATCCTAACCAGACGTCTACCAGAACCTCACAGTCTCTAGTTTGTCTACCGTAACGTTACGGGCACTCGATCCCACAAGCAGTGCCGGCCGTCGCGGTGACTGACAGTCCTTGTGTGTCGGCAGTGCGCGACCGGACGTCTCTCGAATATTACAAATCCCTCCACCTGTCCGCCGGTTACGGCGGTTATAAAAAATATATTTTGCCATTGGTCATCCAACCCCGACCCTTCGCACCACCATGCGCTTCCGCAAGCTGGTTGCGGTTGGTGGGGGGCTGACCGTGGTCGCCTTGCTGATCGCTGTACACCTCGACATGTCACGTCGGGATGTCGACCCGTCGATGCTATATGGAGGGGCGAACGACGTGGAAATGGGCAAGGAAAGCGCGGAGCAGGAGGCTGTCACGATGGCGCGGGACGACTGGGCCAACATCCAGGCGATGCGCGGCACAAAGGAGACTTCCAATCCACTCATGGAGAAAATGAACCGGCTTGTTGCTAAGGTTCACGCGTTCCAGGAGAAGGAGAAGGCCTGGTACAAGAAAATCGATAGCCCGCCCGTTGTGACTCTCGCAGTCACGAATGGAATGCCTGGACTCCCGGGAAAGCGGGGCTTCCGGGGAGCAGAGGGCTTGCAGGGCGACATGGGCAAGAAAGGCGATACTGGTGACAAGGGACCTGAGGGCCCCAAAGGCGTGGAGGGTCCGCAAGGCGACCAAGGACCCGTCGGTCCGACAGGTATTGTGCTGCCCCTTTGGCACCCGAATGATCTCTGTGCGCTGGCTCCGCTTGTAGATGCCGTGAACATTCGTCGGACTTACGTGGACATAAATTGGGCAGGTGATCAAGGTGATAAGGGTCCAAAGGGAATCACTGGGCCGCAGGGTCCTATGGGTGTACGGGGACCCAGGGGCGAGCGCGGTGAGCGAGGCGTGACAGGCGAACCAGGCTACGACGGTGCTCCTGGTCTGAGAGGCCAGGATGGTGTTCAGGGTTTGCAAGGCCCGAAAGGAACCAGGTTCGAGCCGTCCCCCAGCCGTCCCCCACACGGTAGTGGGCCTGTTGCAGTGTGCATCCCAAAAAGTTGCGCAGACGCGCACAGTTACCTGGATTTGACCCCACTCGTTAACAAGAACAGAGCACTGACGCCGGCGTCGTGCCTCGTGCGCAGTCCACGGGGTCCCCCTGGACGTGCTGGACAACCTGGATTGCCTGGGATAGCGGGTATCGATGGTGAAACGGGTTCTGTTGGAGACGAGGGCCTTCCGGGTGGCCGGGGTGCGGACGGTCCGAAGGGTGCGCAAGGTAACGAAGGTCCCAAGGGCTGGTCTTGGAACGACTTGCCAACACGGTGAAGGTGCGGGCTGTGAGAGAATGCGGTGCAGTCTTCGAGTTCAAATACATTCGATGTTGCACCGACGGGCCACGATGCAGCAGCCCTCGGCAACTTCCGCTAACTTGCACACGATTTAGCTAGACCGTCGCCATAGCCGCCCGGACTGCAGCGGCACGTAAGCTACTCTCTTCACGTTCTCGCCTTACGTCCTCCCTGGTCAGAGGACACGTGTTCAGGCGCTCAAGATCCTCCGGGTCGTTACCACCCGACCGTGTAATGGGCGGGCAGGTCGACGCGCTACAGGGGGCGCACTTGTCACGCTTGAAGGGACGTGACGCAGCCGCCATGGCACGATGCGCAATGCTGGATGCCGAAGCTGTTGCACTCTCACCGCCGCCGCTGAACTGCGGGAGCAGTCCGTCCTGATCCTCCCATTCTGCGCGGAACAGGTGCGTGAGGCAACGTTCGCTGAATTCCGAAGGCTGGTGCGGAGAAATGGACCACGCGATTGTGGGGAATGACGATGCATACGGCAGTGGTACGCGATGGGACAAAGGCCACGTACCCCGCGCGCTGATTTCACCGTTGAGTGCTGCGAGGGCATAGAGGATAAAGACCAGAATCAGGATGCTTGCTATGCCCCACACGAGTGCATCGCCACCCTCATACAGCACCAGGTTCACCTACCTCAAGGCAACGAACGTGGTGAGTGGGGGCTGGGTACGCGTTGCGCAGTTAGTTCCTGGCTCCAAGTATCTCTGGGATCGCAAATATGGGATCGGGCGGGAGTTACAGTGATCATGGCACCAGCCACGCAGGCATAAAATAGTGCCCGAAGCCAGTACACTTCTAGCGGAGCGAGACACTGCGAGAGTCAGGTGTGAATCACTTCAAGGCGGTGACTGCGTGCAGTGCAGAGAGACGGGTAGTGTGTACCGGCTGCATTCTGCGGCAGATGGAGAGGAACGTGCAACAGAACGGCAGCTCTAGCACTGAGACAACCTGGACACGACATGAGTAGTGGTTAAGCTTCTCAAATGCCGTTCTAGAATCTAGATCCGTCTACCGGCATTGGGCAGCCCCAAGTTCAAACAAAGCGATGTTCTGAATACCACGGCAAGGAGGATGTGCAGCGCAAACGCCAGCGTGTGCTGTGTCGCCTCTCCTCGGGTGAAAGGAAGAAAGGGTGTAGCCCACATCACCACGCACACCAAAACCTGGGTGTTTCGTCACCCGCTTTAACACTGGAGCATGGGCGTGCGGGCTTGATGTTCAGGCAGTTACATGCCACACTGGAGCTAGGCAGCACTGGCCACTGCGGCAATACCCCTCGTATGACCTAGCTGTGTGACTATGCGGTGGTTGCTGGTCAATGCGACTCACCGCCGTCTGACGGGCCATCCGGACAAAACTGCAGCTGTCAAGATGCAGGCAGCCGGAATCTCCGTTGTCGCGGTCCATGCGGCCATAATCCGCGTTGGCCTCCTCCGCCATCCCCGCCGTACCCAACCAATTATTCGAATCAGGCTCCCAAAGACGCTCCTGACGCTGCGCTGCGTTGGGCAAGGGAACGGCCCGCCAGTTGCGCTGCCTTTGATTGACAACTTGCCTTTGACATTGGAGCCTCTAGAGAAGTTTTGTGGCGATCATAAAAATCCTCTTCGGAACCCCGGGAGAGGGTAGCGAGTTGGAAGGTTTTGCGATGCGCCCGTGGTGGCTGGTAGGGACGTAGTTGTGGAATGGACAGGAATGAAACTCTTTGCGAGCGTCGCGGTGGTGAGGGTGCGCGGAGGATCAGCTGGCTCAACGAGCTTGTCGTTGCGGTGCAGGAGGTCCTTCAGGACGTGTTTTTTGACGACAAGCGGCGAGGCACCAAGCAAATGGAACGCAACGTGCCCGTTCAAGCGGCGGAGTGATGTGCCGCATAGTTTTAGAGTCTACCCGAAGCGGAGGAAGGGACCCATTGTGCAGCAAGTTCGACTGCAGCTCCACTGAAGACCCCCTTGTCACGAAGCAGCGTCACAAGCCCTTGAGTTGCAGCGTCGGGGGTGACGGCGCCATTGCCACGAGGTGGAAGATGTACAGGCATATTGTGATACCGATGGTCCAAGCCAGGTTGGCTGGAAGGCTGCTGGTGCTGGTGCTGTTGGCAGCGCTGCTGCTTTGCACCAGCCAGAGCGTCTCTTTGGTTGCGCCAGGCGGCGAAGGGCGTATGAGGCTGTTTCAACTACGGCAATCCAGTTTTTGTCCAGAGCCTTTGGAAAAGGTGATCTTCCGAATGATGGATGCATTGTGTGTGTGGGTGTGGGTGTGTTTGTGTGTGTGTTTGCGTGTTTTGAGTGTGTGTGTGTGTGTGTGTGTGTGTGTGTGTGTGTCTGCGCGTTTGCTTCATTTTGTTGGTGCGC
>ENA-UOXV01003981-UOXV01003981.1-marine-metagenome-genome-assembly--contig:-NODE-3981-length-17369-cov-7.932367_pt1 | contig 17369 bp, 15 predicted proteins | sample MGYA00238165_ERZ766961 | MGnify/ENA primary metagenome ERZ766961 (study PRJEB28924, sample SAMN03173240) | marine metagenome | biome: Marine; feature: Water; material: Subsurface seawater | place: North... | reverse complement strand
CGGACATGCCTAAAGTAGTTACTACTAATGCTTGAGTTTCGCCTCTAGTAAATAATGCGGAACCATGTGTTCTTGGTAATACTCCAACTTCACACTTAATTTGTCTAACGTCCGCTAAACCTCTTCCGTCAATTCTCTTTTTATCTTTTATAATTGCTGTTCTAACAATATCTTTTTCAAGTGACTTTAATTGAGCCATAGCTTGGTTCTCAGTTATATTTTCATCTTCAGCAAAAATTTCTTTACATTTATTTTCTATTTCTGAAATAGCAGTTGATCTTTTCTTTTTATCTATTTCTTTGAAAGCTTTTCTAAGATCCGCTTCAACAGCACCAGCAATTTTCTTTTTAATTTCTGAGTGATCTACTTCTTCAACTTCCCATTTAGGTTTACCTGCTTTTTTAGCAAGTTTTTCTATTGCTTCTATTACTGGTACAAAACTCTCATGTCCAAATTTTACAGCATCTAACATTATTTTTTCTGAAAGACCTGAGGTTTCTGACTCCACCATTAAAACAGCGTCTTTTGTTCCAGCCACAACTAAATCTAATTCTGACTCAATTAACTCTTCCGGTGATGGGTTTAATAAATATTTACCATCTTTGTAACCAACTCTGCTTGCTGCTATTGGTCCTCCAAACGGCAATCCTGAAATAGCTAATGAGGCTGAACAAGCTATAATTGAAAGCACATCGGCTTGATTTTTACCATCATATGATAATACTGTAGGAAGTAATTGAACCTCATTCATAAAGCTTGAGGGAAACAATGGTCGTATAGGTCTATCAATTAATCTTGATATTAACTGCTCTGACTCAGTTGGTCTTGCTTCTCTTTTAAAATATCCGCCAGGTATTTTTCCAGCTGCATAATATTTTTCTTGGTAATTTACTGATAGTGGAAAAAAATCTTGTCCGTCTTTAAGTTTTTTAGCGCCAACCACAGTTGCTATTACAACTGTTTCACCACAAACAGCTATTATTGCTCCATCTGCTTGACGTGCTATTTTTCCTGTCTCTAAAGTTAATTTTTTACCATTAACTTCTAATTCTTCTTTATGTATTTTAAACATTATTTCCTTAAATTTAATTGTTTTAAAACTTTTTGATATGACTCAAAATTTTTCTTTTTTAAATATGAAAGTAGCTTTTTTCTTTTATTAACTGATTTAGTCATACCCACTGCAGAGTGCCGATCTTTTTTTGCAGTTTTAAAGTGTTCTGCTAATTTTGATATTTTATCAGTTAGCAATCCTATTTGTACTTCTGCTGAGCCAACATCTTTTTCATGAATGGCTAGAGATTTAATTGTATCTTTTTTTTTTGTCATCAATTTTATTTTTCTTTATAATTCGTTCAATCTTTTCAGCGTATTCAAATGAGTTATCTTCAACAAATGTGAGTTTAGGAAGAAACTTAATATCTAGCCTTTTAGACAGCGCTTTTCTAACAAGATGTGAGTAATCCGTCAAGATTTTAACTGTTTCCTTAGTATCAATTCCTCCTAGTGGTATCACATAAACTCTCGCTGTTTTTAGGTCTGGGGTCATTCTAACCTCTGTAACAGTTATTAATTTTGAATTTATTGACGGTATCTTGGCTTCATTTCTAATTAAAAGTTCTCCTAAGTTTTGTTTTACTAATTCTCCAACTCTTAATTGTCTCTGACTAAATGGCCTATATGAGGTTTGATTACCCATTAAATTGACCTTTTCACTTCTTCTGCTAAATATGACTCAATTACATCTTTTTCTTTAAAGTCTATGAAGTCTTTTATGCTTATTCCACACTCTAAACCTGTTCCTACTTCTTTCACTTGGTTTTTTTCTCTGTAAATAGTCAATATTTCTCCGCTATAAACTACGACACCATCTCTAATAATTCTTGCCTTAGATTTACTTTTTATCTCTCCGTTTGTAACTTTGGAACCTGCAATTTTTCCTGCATTTGATACAGAAAAAATCTTTTGAATTTCAGCGCTCCCTAAAATAGTTTCTTTAATGTCTGGCTCCAAGAGACCGGACAAAGACTTTGAAACATGGTCAAGTGCTTCGTATATAATATTAAAATATTTAATATCAATTTTTTGCTCTTCTGCTAATTTTTTAGCCTCTCTGTTTGGTTTAACATTAAAACCTATTAATATTGCATTAGATGCTTTTGCTAAGGATACATCAGTTTCATTGATCATTCCAATATCAGATAAAATGATTTTTGCTTCAACTTCGTTATGTTCAATTTTATTTATGGCCATCTTTAATGCCTCATTTGAACCTTGAACATCAGATTTAATAATAATATTTAATTCATCTTTATCTTTTACATCATCAAATAAAGTTTTTTTATCTTTTACTAAAACTTTATTTTTATCTGAATTGATTTGTTTAAATTCTGCCATTTTTTTAGCTTCATCTTCACTTTTAGTAACTGCAAATTCTGCTCCTGCAAAAGCTGAACTATTCATTCCTAAAATTTCAACAGGCATAGAAGGAAAAGCCTCATTGACAATTTTTCCATCGTAATTGATCATTGCTCTAATTTTTCCCCATGTGTTTCCACAAATAAAATGGTCACCTCTTTTTAATTTGCCATTACTTACTAAAATGGTTGATACGGGACCTTTACCTTTATCAATTTTAGATTCTATTACTACTCCTCTTGCTTGATCCGAGTAAGACGCTTTTAAGTCAAGTATTTCTGATTGAAGTAAAATACTTTCTTTTAATTTATCTAAATTTATTTTTTTTAGTGCAGAAACTTCAACAAATAAGGTATCACCGCTTAGATCTTCTGCTATTAATTCGTATTGCATCATTTCATTTTTAATTTTACTTATATTTTTTTCTGGTAAATCACATTTATTTATTGCTACAATTATTGGAACGTTTGCTGCTTTAGCGTGTTTAATCGCTTCTACAGTTTGAGGTTTTATCCCATCGTCCGCTGCAACAACTAAGATTACTATATCTGTTATCTTTGAACCTCGAGCACGCATTTCTGTAAATGCTGCATGCCCAGGAGTATCTATAAAGGTAATTAATTTATTATTGTTAGTTTTAACTTGATATGCTCCAATATGTTGCGTTATGCCTCCATGTTCTCCAGAAACAACATTGGTGTCTCTTAAAGCATCTAACAAAGAAGTTTTACCATGATCTACGTGCCCCATAATAGTAACAACCGGAGGTCTTGTTTGAACATCACCCTCTAGTTTTTCTTTTTTTCTACCTATTTCTAAGTTAGGCTTATCTTCAAATACAGGTTTATGACCAAATTCTTTAACAATATATTCTGCTGTATCTTTATCTATTACATGGTTAATTGTTGCTACTACCTTCATATTAAATAAAAATTTGATAACATCATTAGATTTTTCTGCCATTCTATTAGAAAGCTCTTGAATAGTAATTTGTTCAGGAATTTTTACATCACGCAAGACTTTTTGAAATTCTTTTTTTTCTTCATCAGGATTATTTTTTTTTTCTTTGAGTCTAGCTCTTTTAACTGAAGCGAGGCTTCTTTGTTTAATTTCAATTTCTTCAACATTCAAAGCTCTTGAGACAGTCAATTTAAAATCTCTTTTATCAATAGGACCTTTAAGCTTTAGCTTACTTTTACCTGTAGGCTTGTCGTCCTTTTTTATAAAAGCTTTAGTAGCTTGTTGCTCGATAAATTTTCGAGCAAAATTTTTCTTTTTTAAATCTGGTTTTTTTGATTGATTTGGATTTTGTAAAAATCTATTTGAATTTTTGTTTCCTTTAAATGGTTCTTTTTTTTTTACTGAAAAAGATTTTTTACCAGTTGTATTTATTGAGCTTGTATCGATCTTTTTTGTAATATTAGACGAAATTGTAAGTGTCTTTTTTTTATTATTTTTTTCCATAACATTATTTGTACGCAATCTCTCTTGCTGCCATAATCAATTCGTCAGCTTCTTTTCTTGATAGTGTAAACTCTTCTAGATAACCTTCGATTCTTATTTTTTTTCCCTTCACTTCGTCAAAACCACCTATTAACTCGTCGGAAGATAAATCTGCGAAATCGATCAATTTCTTAATATTTTTTTGCCCCAAGATTACAAGCATGCCTTGTGTCATTCCCTTTAAGTTAATCATTTCTTCTTCTACACCAAGTTCTTTTAATTTTTCTGATATTGCTTCTTTCTGTTTAATAAGTGTTTCCTTTGATCTATCAATTAATTCTTTTGCAGTTTCTTCGTCTATAGCATCTATTTTAGCTATATCTTCTGGAGTAGATTGAGATATATCTTCAATAGATGGTAGTCCTTCTGAAACTAAAAGCTGACCCAAAGTTTCGTCAACTTCAAGATTTTTTACTAATGTGTCAGTTCTTTCCTTGAATTCAGCTTGTCTTCTCTCAGAGTCTTCTTTATCTGTTAAAATATCTATTTCGTAATTTGTTAATTTGGAAGCCAACCTAACGTTTTGTCCTCTTCGACCAATCGCTTTACTTAGGTTTTCTTCTGTTAAAATTATATCAATTCTTTTATTATCCTGATCTATTAGAACTCTTTGAATTTCTGCTGGGGATAATGACTCTGAAATCAAAGTTGGTAGGTCTTCTGTCCATTTTATTATATCTATTTTTTCACCATGCAGTTCATTTACTATTGTTTGAACTCTGCTTCCTCTCATACCTACACAAGCTCCGACTGGATCTATAGATGAGTCTTGTGAGGAAACACAGATTTTTGCTCTGCTGCCTGGATCTCTTGCAACTGATTTTATTTCTATAGTTCCTTCATATATCTCTGGAACCTCTTGAAAGAATAATTTTGCTAAAAATTGAGGGTGAGCTCTTGACAAAAATATTTGATGTCCTTTTAATTCTTTTTTAACTTCATAGCAGTAAGCTTTTACTCTATCACCTGTTTTTAAAATTTCTCTTGGTATAAGTTCATCTTTTTTAATTACTCCCTCTGCTTTTCCTAGATCTACAATTACATTTCCGTATTCGAGTCTTTTAATTATTCCGCTTAATATTTGACCTTGCTTATCTATAAAATCCTCATATTGACGATCTTTTTCTGCTTCTCTAACTCTACTACTTATAACTTGTTTTGCGCTTTGAGCTGCAATTCTTCCAAAATCGATTTGCGGTAGTTCTTCAAATATTCTATCACCAATTTTAAGACTCTCTGTTTTAGAACTAGTTTTTTTTGCTTCTATCAAAGAAATTTCCTTTGCAGTGTCCTCTACTTTTTCAACTATTTCTAGCACTTTTTGAATTTTAATATCTCCACTTTCACGATCAATTAATACTTCTATATTATTATCGTTACCGAATTTGGTTAAAGCTGCTTTTTGTATTGCAGTTTCCATTGAACCAATAACAATTTCTTTATCGATAGATTTTTCGTTAGCAACAGCCTCAACAATTCTTAAAAGTTCTTGTTTATCTAATCCGCTATTTAACATTTTATTGCTCCTAAAAAAAAATGGGCTACTGCCCATTTTGTATTATTAATTATGTAAGTTATTCTTAAAAGAAAATTGTGGTTTTTTCAAGATTACAACTTAAATAAATCCACTTTATCAGTTTTTTCCCAAGAAAACTCACCATTATTTGTAGGTTTTCTTCCAAAGTGTCCATATGCTGAAGTCACTTCATAAATTGGATTATTCAACTTTAGCATTTCTCTTATTCCTCTTGGTGATAAATCAAAGTTATTGTTTATAATCTGTTTTATTTTTTCAATTTTAGACTCATCTCCATCTGCTAATTTAATAAAAATTGATAGTGGCTTAGAAACCCCTATTGCATATGCAAGTTGTATTAAACATTTTTCAGAAACTCCTGAGGAAACAACATTTTTTGCTAAATATCTTGCAGCATAAGCTGCAGATCTATCAACTTTGGTAGGGTCTTTGCCAGAAAAAGCACCACCGCCATGAGGTGCTGCTCCGCCATAAGTATCAACAATAATTTTTCTTCCTGTCAAACCAGTGTCTCCGTCTGGTCCACCTATTATAAATTGACCAGTTGGATTTATATAAATTTCATTTGATTTCAAGCTATCTAAATAATTTTCAGGAATTGATTTTTTAATATATGGTATTATCAAGTCTCTTACCTTTTCTTGGTTTAAATCTTTAGAGTGCTGAGTAGAAATAACAACTGATGTAACTTTTACTGGTTTATCTTTTTCATATAACATTGTTACTTGGCTTTTAGAATCTGGTTCAATACCTTTCAATGTACCGTTCTTCCTGTCTTCAGCAATTAATCTCAAGATTTTATGAGAAAAGTGAATTGGGGCTGGCATCAAATCTTCAGTTTCTTTACATGCGTAACCAAACATAATGCCTTGATCTCCGGCTCCTTCGTCTTTATTATCCTTTGAGTCAACACCCATGGCAATATCTGAAGATTGTTCGTGTAAATAAGACTCAATGTTTGCCGTCTTCCAGCTAAAACCCTCTTGATCGTAACCAATATCTTTTATGCATTTTCTTACTTTATCAATCAATTCATCTTTATCTATTTTTGGTCCTCTAATTTCACCAGCCAATACAACTTTATTTGTAGTGGTTAAAGTTTCACACGCAACCCTAGATACTGGATCTTTTGATAAGTAAGAGTCCACAACCATGTCTGATATTCTATCGCAAACTTTATCTGGATGACCCTCTGATACAGACTCACTAGTAAATAAAAAATTATTTTTTGACATTATTTTTTTTGTAAAATTTAAAGAATGAGACATATGTAAATAAAAGTACAAAAAAGATCAAATCATTTTTGTTCTTATTGTTAGTTTTTATTAACGGTACTTCTAGCTCAATATTGCCTGCTTCTAGGGGGTTAAGCTTTTTAACTACCTCACCCTTATTATTAATAATAGCGCTTGTGCCTTTATTTGCTGATCTGATTAAGAATGAATTTTGTTCAATTGCCCTAAAAATTGCTTTTGCAAAATGTTGATATGGCCCAATTGAATTCCCAAACCAACCATCTTCAGAAATATTAATAATTAAATTTGTCTCTGGGTGAGATTGTTGAATAAACTTTGTAAATATTACTTCATAACAAATTAAAGGCAAAATATTCAGTTGATCAAATATTAAATTCTCTTGCTTTTTACCTTTCAAAAAAGAACCATGACCTTCTGTAATCTTTTTTAATCCAAAACTATTCAATATTTTTTTAAATGGTAAAAATTCACCAAAAGGAACTAGCTTTTGTTTTTTATATTGTCGAATTATTTCAAATCTGTCATTTACAATAACTAAACTGTTATAAAACCCATTTTTTTCTTGATTAAATGTACTAATTCCAAATACAATTAAGTGATTTTTGTTAAAATTTTTTTCTATTATATCTTTAAATTTTAAAACCTCTTCGAAACTATACCCGCTTAAAACTCCTTCAGGCCAAATGAAAAGTGTTTTTAAATTTTTATTAGGCTCACTGTATCTCACTAGTTTCTTCAACCTAACCTCGACTTCTTCCGAAGTAAGGCCGTACTCTAAATTAAAATTTGGTGAAATTATTTTAATATTAAATTTTTCAAAATTTGTTTTTAAAAAAGATTGATTTTTATTGATTGAATGATTTCCGTAAATATACAATAGGAAAAGCAAAAAAAATATATAGAATAAAGATAATAATTTTTTACTTGACGCTATGTTAAAAAACAAAATTGCAGGTAACATAAAAATGGTAATTGATATCAAATTAAATGCGAACAAACCTACTAAATTTAAAATCTGAATGATTTCAGTGGCCCAAGAAAAACTATACGCCCATAAATTCCATGGAAAACCTGTCATAACTTTAGCTCTCAAATAATCTGAAAATGCTATTGATCCAGAAAATAAAAACATTGAGCTAATATTTAAATTTAAAAAAGGCCCAACAACTAATGTTAATAATGAAAAAAATAAGCTCAAAAATAATGGAATTAAAATTAAACTAAAAGGTATTAAAATTTTAAAATTTTCATCAAATGTTAAAGAATATGTAATCCAGTATATTCCAAAAAGATAGTAACCAAATCCAAATGCTGTACCAAAAATAAATAAATTTTTTTTATATGGTTTTTTTCTATATGTGCTTTTTGATTTCCTTTTTATATAAATAATTAAGTAAAAAAATATAGGCAATATTACGAAGTTAACTATTGTTAAATTAAAAGGTTGATAAGAAAAAACTGTAAGTGATCCAAGAATAAAAGGGATAAGATATAGTGTAAAAAAACGGTTTTTTAGATATTTTTCAATCATTTAATTTAAATAGGATAAAAAATTTTTTTCGATCTTCTGCATAGTAACAAAATCCCTAACCTTTTTATGATCATATCCGAAAAGATGAACTAAGCCGTGTATCCAAAGTATGTTGAATTCTTTTTTGAAGCTAGCAAGATTGTGTTTATCTTTAATCTTATTTAAATTAACAATTATATCTCCTAAATAAATTTCTTTTTCTCTTTTTAATTTATTTTTTAATTCTTTTTTATTGTAAAAGGGAAAAGACAAAACATCAGTAGTCTTATCCTTTTTTCTAAATTTTTTGTTTAACTTTTTAATTTCTTTATTTCCAGAAAGCAAAAGTGTGCAGAAAATATTTTTTTTTTTATAATCTCTATTTTTTTTATTAATATTTTTTAAATTTTTTTCTATAAAATTATCAGGCTTTTTTATATATTTTTGCCAAGATATATTATTCGTAATTACATTAATCTTTATCATTAGTGCTTTTATTTTGATAAGCCTTAATAATCTTTGAGACTAAAGGATGTCGAACAACATCATTATGGTCAAATTCAATAATTTTAATTTCATTCAGCTTCTTTAAAATATTTTTTGATTTAATTAATCCCGAGTCGTTTTTATTTATTAAGTCTACTTGAGATGGATCTCCATTTACAACTAGTTTAGAGTTTTCACCTATTCTAGTTAAAAACATTTTTATTTGAGTTTCTGTAGCATTTTGGGCTTCGTCTAAAATAGCAAAGCAATTTTTTAAAGTTCTGCCTCTCATAAAAGCCAAAGGCGCTATTTCTATTTCACCCGTTTCTATTTTTTTGTCAATTTTGTCGGCACCAAAAAGTTCGTATAAAGCGTCATATAACGGTCTTAAATATGGATCAACTTTTTCTTTCATGTCCCCAGGCAAAAAACCAAGTTTTTCTCCTGCTTCAACTGCTGGTCGAGATAAAATTACTCTTTCAATTTTTTTTTCCATTAATAATGTAACAGCGACTGACACAGCTAAAAAGCTTTTTCCAGTACCTGCCGGCCCTAAGGACATAACGATATCACTTTCTTTAAGAGCTTTAATGTAGTCTGATTGTTTTTCAGATCTTGCGATAACTGATTTTCTAGGTGTTTTTATTAATTGTTTAAATGACTTTACATTGGATTCGTTTAACTTAATGTTTTTTTTCACAGATAATATTATATCTTCTTTTTCAATAATATTCGTTAACAAATATTTATTTATCAAAAACTTGATTGCTTCACAAAAAATATGAATGTTTTCGGAGCTACCTTTACAAGTAATTGAATTTCCTCTAAAAAAGACGTTGGTATTGGTTAGCTTTGATAAATTTTTTAAATTCTGATCAAATTCTCCAACTATTGATATTAACATTTGATTATTTGACACTTGAATATTTGTAGTTTCTTTATCAATTTTTTTGATAATTAAATTTTGTTCTAGTTTACTAATTTCAGACATAAGTTTAAGCCGCAAAGTTTCTTTGTACTAATTTTGTACTTATTTTTCCAAATAATGTATTTTGATTTAATTTAGTAATCTGAATATTTTTTATTTTTCCTGTTAAATTTTCATTACTTTCAACAATAACTGAGTTAAAATGTTCATCACGGCCAAAATATTTGTTCTCATCTTTGGTTCTATTTTCAAACAAAACTGGAACAATTTTTTCTAAAAGTTTTTCTCTATATTCGCTTTTTATTTTTTTAGCTAGATGTTGAAATATATCTAATCTTTCTTTTGCAGATTTTTCTTCAATTTTTTGGAGATTAAAAGCAGGAGTGCCGGGTCTAGCGCTAAAAATAAAGGAATATGTGTTAATAAACTTAACTTTTTTCATTAACTTTAAAGTCTGATCAAAATCAGACTGTGTTTCTCCTGGGTAGCCAATAATAAAATCACTAGATAATCGAATATTTGGCTTTACCTCTTGCAATCTCTCAATAATTTTTAAATATTCCTCTACAGTATGCTTTCTATTCATGTTTTGTAAGATCTTGTTTGAACCACTTTGAACTGGGAGGTGAATTAATGGCATTAATTTTTCGCAATTTTTGTGTGCTTGGATTAAGTCCTCTGTAAAATCGTTAGGATGAGAAGTGGTGTATCTTATCCTTTTTAAATTATCAATCTCTGATAATTTAAAAATTAAATCTGAAAGTTTTTTTTTTTCAAAATTATAGGCATTAACGTTTTGCCCTAAAAGGGTTATTTCTCTTGATCCATTAGCAACTAATTGCCTTGCTTCATTTACTAAATCTTTAATTGATCTAGAATATTCCACACCTCTTGTGTAAGGAACAACACAAAATTTACAAAATTTATCACAGCCCTCTTGAATGGTTAAGAAAGATGAAACATTAGTATCTGAATTTTTTACGTAGTTTAAAGTATCAAATTTTTCTATTACATCAAACTCTGTAGAATTAATTTTGTTTAAATTTTTTTCTAAATTCAATATCACATCATTTATTTGGTGATAAGATTGAGGTCCAATAACCGCATCAATATATTTTTCTCTTTTTAATAAAATTTCGCCTTCAGCTTGAGCGACACAACCTGTTATTATTACAATAGGTTTTTTTTCATCTCTAAATTCTTTTTTAATTCGTCCCACATCGTGATAGACTTTATCCGTTGCTTTTTCTCTTATATGACATGTATTGAGAATATAGCAATCTGCCTCTTTTAAATTTTCTGTTTTTTTGTAATTAATTTTTTTTGTAATATCATAAATACGCCCGCTATCGTATTCATTCATTTGACATCCAAATGTTTTTATAAAAATTTTTTTTTCCAAATTACTTTTTTATTTTTGAACCATATAACTCAAGCTTATGATCCACAAGATTGTATCCTAATTTCTTCGCAATTTTTTTTTGTAATTCTTCAATGTCTTTATCAACAAACTCCACTATCTCACCACTATTTATATCAATTAAATGATTGTGATCATCATTTATTTCATAACGCGCTTTACCTGCTTTAAAATCGTGCTTAACTAATATTCCAGCTTCTTCAAACAATTTTACTGTTCTATAAACAGTGGCAATACTTATTTTATCGTCAATTGAAGAAACTCTTTTGTGAAGTTCATCTACATCTGGATGATCTTTTGAACCATAAACTTCTTTGGACTCCGAAAGTACCTTAGCTATAATTTTTCTTTGGTCAGTTAATCTAACCCCTTTTTGTTTGCATTTTTTTTCTATAATACTCATAGTCAATTTATCGAATATAAGGGCTTTATCAATTTTTTTTCAATTAAATTATTTTTTAACAATTTTTCTATATTCTCTTGATCAAAAACTTTTAAATCACTATTTTTAAATGCATATAATGGTGTATTTTTAGAAATTGCAATACCTTTCGCAACTGCCAGGGAAACCCTTATTCCAGAAAAACTACCTGGACCGAGATTAACAATAATAGTAAAATTTTTGTCTAATTTTATATGGTGTTTACCAAGAAAATCTAATATTTCAGAAACTATTTTTTCATTATTATTTTTTTTTTTTTTTAAAATATATATAAAAAAATCTTTATTTACACGTAATCCTAACTTATCATTATTACCTATGCAATTAATTATCAGAAAATTATTAATCATTTTTACAATTATTATATCCTTAGGTTTTCATCATTCAAATTTATTTGCAGAGACTAAACCTAGTTTTGACGACTTTGGGCTAATATCTATAATGTATCACAGATTTGATGAAGCTAAATATCCATCAACTAATATTCAATTAGATATTTTTAAGGAACAGCTTAAAATTATTGAAAATCAAAAAATAAAATTTATAAATCCAAATTACTTTGAAAAAAGTCTTTCTAAAGATAAAAAAATGCCCAAAATTCTTCTTACCGTAGACGATGGATTGCTGTCTTTTTATAAAAATGCTTGGCCAATTTTAAAGGATAAAAAAATACCTTTTTTATTGTTCATTAACACCAGAGAGGTTGGTACATTTAATTACATGGATTGGAGTCAAATTTTAGAGCTTCACAATAATGATTTAGTTGAAATTGGAAATCATAGCCACTCTCATGAATATTTAGTGGATGAAAATTATGATTTTATTAAAAACGATATTTTAAAATCTATAGAAATATTTGAAGACAAATTAGGCAAAAATTCAGATTTTTTTTCTTACCCTTTTGGTGAATATAGTTCTGAATTCAAAAAGATTATTAAAGAATTAGGATTTAAATATGCCTTTGGGCAGCATTCAGGAGTTATTGACGAAACAAAAGATTTATTTGAATTACCAAGATTCCCAATTAATGAAAAATATGGCGAGTTAAACAGATTTAAAACTTTAATGAAAACATTACCATTTAAATATATAAAAATTACACCAGAAGATAAATTTTTATTACAATCTAAAAATCCTCCAAATGTTATAATTGAATTTGTTAAAAATATTAAAAACCTTAAACAAATAAATTGTTTTTCAAACGAAGGAAATAAATGGAGAAATTCTAATGCGTCTTTTATAGATGATAATATTTTAATAATTAAATTTAAGGAAAAATTTGTAGGCGAACGTGGTCGAATAAACTGTTCTTTAAGAGAAGAAAAAGGTTACTGGCGTTGGCTTGGAATTCAATTTGTTGTAAGCGAAAAATGATTAAGAATTTAGTTCTATTTTTTTAATAGAATTAACTAGCTTCACAGGCTCAAAATCAAAAAGTCTATTTTGGTTAATTATTTGATTTAAAATTTTAGTATATTCTATTCCTGTTTGCGCATAATTATTTAAAGTTACTGTTAAAGCTAAACCAGAAATAGTCTTGCTTTTTTTTCTTAATTCCGTTCTTTTTGTTCTAAATTTAGAATAGCTTTTATGTGTATTTAAATTGTTTTGGTAGGCTTTAACCGAAGCTCTTAGAATAGGGAATTTTAAGATTTTATGTTTTTTATTATCATCTCTGAGTAACGGTGCTATACCCTGTCCATTCCAAGTCCACTGACCAAATATTGCATTGCCCTCTAAGGCAAATCTGGAGGTTCCCCAACCACTTTCTTTAGCGGCCTGTGCAAGCGCTAAAGAAGTGGGTATAATATCCATTCGGACCATTAATTCATCAAGATCACTTTTTTTAACCTTATATTCCAGAAGTTTTTGCCTTAACCATTGTTTTTCTGTATCCGTAGTAAATTTTTTTGAAGATAAAACTTTTAATTTTTTTCTGTCAGCTAATATTCTTTCGTTTTCAGCAACTACTAAAGGAAGCACAATTTTAATAAACGTTTCCTTTTTAAGCTGGACACTATCTAAATTATCGAGGTCTCTTGGAAACTGAGTAAAGTATATTGGTTTAACTAACTTCTGACTTCTTACTTTCCTTAAATCATAATCAACATCTTTAAATAATTGTATCACTGTCTTTGTTTTTAAATTTAAGTCCGGCAGAATAACCTCTGCAACATTATTTTTTTTTACATTAATTTCAGGTTTTTTTGCTTCTTTTTTAATTTTTACTTCAGGTTTTTTTGCTTCTTTTTTAATTTTTACTTCAGGTTTTTTTACAACAAAGTCAGAATTTTCATTATAATTTAAGCCGCTAACTAAAGCTATTGCTACACCCACTACAAAAAAAAGTCCTAAGATAAAAATTCTTGAATTTTTTTGATTTATTTTGTGGTTGTAGATACCATAAAATAAATCAGTAAAGAGCTTTGCAAAAAAATTATAAATAGTATGCCCAAGTTTTGGTATAATATTTAAAAGGTTTAAACCTGCGTTACCTATATTCTTCCACAATCGCGCTAATTCATAATTAAATTTTCTTTTAGAATCGTGTTTATAATTATCAATTTTTCTAAAAAATTTATTTTTTTCTTTAATTTTTTCTTGTTTGTATTCTTCAATATTTAGTTTTAATTTAAATAATGGCTTTGAAAAATTTTCTTTTACAAAGTCATACTGAAAATCTTTTGGGATAATTATTTTATTTTTTCTTAAAATCAGTTCTAATTGACCGGATGTTAAATTTTTTTTACTTTTAACATAGTCTTGTACTTCTTTGACATTATATATATTTGCAAGTTCTAATAATTTATCTCTGTATGATGGTTTTTTTTTCATATTATATAGCTTCCACAGAATTTACTTCTTTAACATAATGCTTAAGGAGATTTTGCACTCCTTGTTTTAAAGTCATTAACGAGCTTGGACAACCTGAGCAACTTCCTTGCAGTTCAACTTTAACTATTCCATTCTCAAAAGATTTAAATTTAATATCTCCCCCGCCTCTTGCCACAGCTGGACGTATTTTGGTATCTAAAACTTCAATTATTTTGTTGACAGTTTCATTGTTATTATTGGATTCATCAGGTTGTATTGTATTATTTTTAAGAATTGGTTCATCATTTTTCTCGAAATAGTCATTTAAAAGAGAAATTACCATTGGTTTTAGTTCATTCCAGGAAACACTTTTTGTTTTTTTTACGGATATAAAATTTTTTGAAACTAAAATAAGTTCTACTCCTTTAAATTGCAGAAGTTCTTTTATAAATAAATTCGTTATTTCATTTATTTTACTTTTTTGAAATTCTTCAGTACCAATTTCAGAGATAGTTCTTTCAGATAAAAACTTTAAAGAGTCAGGATTTGGTGTTAATTCAATTTGTATCATGTAAAATTTATATTATATCAAACCTACAATATCACGTATATTTTTAAGGTTTTCCTCAGCTATTATATTAGCTTTTTCACTGCCTTTTTTTAAAACTTTTTTTAAATGTGACTTGTCATCAAGTAACTTTTGAATTTCCTTGCCTACTGGTGTTATTTCAGCAATTAAAATTTCTGCTAACTTTGTTTTTAAAAGTGAATATTCCTTACCAGCCAAATCTTGAAGAGTTTTTTCCAGGTTAGTTTTACTCAATTCAGAATAAATTGTTAATAAATTTAATGCTTCAGGTTTTTTTTCCAAAATCTTTAAGTTATTTGGGATAGGCTCCGAGTCTGATTTAGCCTTTTTAATTTTTTTAATTATTTCATCTGCGTTATCTTTTAAATTAATTCTTGAGTAGTCTGATTCTTCGGATTTACTCATTTTTTTAGTTCCATCTCTTAAACTCATAATTCTAGAAATTTTTTTTGATATAAGTGGTTCCGGAAGAGGAAAAAAGTTGTTGCATTTAAAGTCATTATTAAATTTCTGGGCAATATCTCTTGATAATTCTAGGTGTTGTTTTTGATCTGCACCAACTGGTACATGTGTTGCTTTGTACAAAAGAATATCTGCTGCCATTAAATTGGGGTAAATGTACAATCCAACACTTGCTTTTTCTTTATCTGATCCTGCCTTATCTTTAAATTGCGTCATTCTATTTAACCAGCCTATTCTTGAAACACAATTTAATATCCAAGCTAGTTCTGAGTGACCAGAAACTGCTGACTGGTTAAAGATTATGCTTTTATTTGGATCTATACCTGCAGCTAAGAAACTAGCTGTTGTTTCCAGAACATTATCAGTTAATTTTTCTGGTTCTTGAAAAATGGTAATTGCATGCAAATCAACTACACAATAGATACATTCCATTTCTTTTTGCAAGGATGTAAAATTTTTAAGTGCGCCTAAATAATTGCCTAAATGTAAATTACCTGTAGGTTGGACTCCAGAAAATACTAATTTTTTATTGCTCATTTAATTTGTTTTATAGTTTTTTATTTTTAATATTCCTAATATGTGGCAAGATAACAGATAAACAATCCCCATAAAACCTACAATTGCTAATAAATAAATTGCTTTCAGTTTATAAGAGTAATCCAAAACACTTTCATAGTTATTTAACGTTAATATCAAAATAACAGACATTATTGCAGTTGATACCAAAATTTTTAGAAAATTTGATATTAAATCAGTATTTAGAAGTAAAGATTTTTTTTGATTTAAAAGATATATATAAATTAAAACGCCAATCCAAGTAGAAGTAGAGGTCGCGATAGGAATAATTATAAATCCTACACTTGAAAATAAACTTACGCTTATTAAAATATTTATAATAACCATAGATGTTGAAATATAGAAAGGTGTTTTTGTGTTATTACGTGCAAAGAAAAAATTTGATAATATTTTAACTAACGCAAAAGCTGGTACACCGTATCCAAAATACTTTAAAGCACTAGCTGTTAATTCAACATCATCTTTGGAAAAGGACCCATACCCAAACAAAGCATTAACTATTTCTTCTGAAGCTAAAATCAAGCCTAAGCTTGCCGGCATAGATAATAACAAAGAAAGCTCAAAAGATTTATTTTGAATATTTGATAATTTTTTAATGTTGTTGTTTTTAAATGCCTTTGAAAGCACTGGCAGAGAAACCGTACTTACCGCTATACCAGCAATAGCCAAATTAATCTGATAAACTCGGTCTGCATAGTACAAATAAGAAACAGCTCCTGTTTCAAAAGAAGCAATAATAGTTCCTATCAAAATATTAATTTGCGTAACACCTGATGAAAAAATACTTGGTATTAGTTTTTTGAAAAAAAATTTAACTTTACTATCTTTTTTTATTTTGAAAACTAAGGAAGGTTTATAAAATTTTAAAGTTACTAAAAATAGGAACAATAATTGCAATATTCCTGCGAAAGTAACACCATATGATAATTGTCTTACAAAGTTGAGATTTAACTTATAGGAAATTACTAAACTCAAAATCAAAATAATATTTAAAATTATAGGCGCGGCGGCTGCGGCGGCAAACTTATTATTAGAATTTAAAATTCCTGAAAAAAAGGATGATAGACTTACAAATAATAAAAAGGGGAACGTGATTCTTGTTAGCTCAACTGCAAGAGTAAATTTTATATCATTTTCGATAAATCCTGGTGCGATGAGGTAAACTAAATAAGGTGTGAAAATTTCTATAATTGTAACTATGAATATTAAGATTAATAATAATGAGCCCAGGATGTCATCAGCAAATTTTTTACCTTTTTTTTTGCTTTCTATTCTTGCGGATGTATAGCTTGGAATAAATGCTGCGTTGAAAGTTCCTTCTGCAAATAATCTTCTAAATGTGTTGGGCAGTCTAAACGCTACAAAAAAAGCATCCGCAAATATTGAGGTTCCTAAAAAGAATGCTATTAAAATGTCTCTTAGATAGCC
>ENA-UOXV01003979-UOXV01003979.1-marine-metagenome-genome-assembly--contig:-NODE-3979-length-17369-cov-23.047534_pt1 | contig 17369 bp, 15 predicted proteins | sample MGYA00238165_ERZ766961 | MGnify/ENA primary metagenome ERZ766961 (study PRJEB28924, sample SAMN03173240) | marine metagenome | biome: Marine; feature: Water; material: Subsurface seawater | place: North... | reverse complement strand
TGCTTTTTGCTCTGTATGCAATTTCTATTTTTCACTTTAAAGAACTAAAGCCAAAGACATGATTAAAGTTTGTCATTTAAGTTCTGCTCACCAAAGATTTGACACAAGAATCTTTTATAAGCAATGCCACTCGTTGGCAAGTGATAATAGGTTGGTAAGCTTGGTAATAGCAGATGGTCTTGGACATGAAATCAAAGATGATATTTCAATTTTTGATGTGGGAAAACAAAAAAATAGATTTAGAAGAATATTTAGAACGACTAATGATGTATATAAAAAAGCATTAGAACTAAATTGCGACATTTATCATTTCCATGATCCAGAACTAATTAGAACAGGGTTAAAATTAAAAAAAGTAGGTAAGAAAGTAATATTTGATATTCATGAAAATATTGCATTACAAATCTTAAGTAAAGAATATATTCCAAAAATTCTAAGAAAAATAATTTCTAAAATTTACAGACTTTATGAAATAAAAAAACTAAAAAAATTTGATGCTCTAATAATTGCTGAGCATTCCTACAAAAAATATTATTCGTCTTTGAATAAAAATTTAATTACTGTTCTAAACATGCCTAAAATAGATCATTTGAAAAAATTTTATTCTGAGAATAGAACAAAAAATGAAATATTTTACATTGGTGGAATATCCAATAATAGAGGATTTGATGTTTTAATACAGTCATTGAAAATTTTAAAACTGAAAATACCGGATATTTTCGCACATTTTATCGGTCCATTTGCTAAAACTTTAATTGACAATGAGCAACTTAAAGAAATAAAAGAAAACTTTAAACTTTATGGAAGTTTGCCCTTGATCGAAGGAATGAAATATTCCCAAAATTCAAAAATAGGCTTGAGTATTCTTAAGCCAATAAGCAACTATACTCAATCGTATTCTACCAAAATTTTTGAATATATGGCCATTGGTCTTCCTGTAATCACATCTAATTTCAAACTATATAAGGATATAATAGATGAAAATAATTGTGGAATATGTGTTGATCCCGAAAACCCTAATGAAATTGCTAAAGCAATAGAATTTATTTTAACAAATCCAGAAAAAGCAAAAGAAATGGGACATAATGGAAGATGTCTTGTAAAAGAAAAATACAACTGGAAAAATGAGGAATTTAAACTTATTAATATTTATAAAATACTTGGTTGCTAACTAGAAAAACTCAATTTATTTAATGACAAATTCAATTGTGAAATATTTCAATAAAATAAGAGTTTTAAACTTTCTTTTACTAATGATTCCTTTTCTACTTCCACTAGAAAAAACCACAGTTCGTTTTCTTATGGTTATCTTTTCTATTGCTTGTTTAATTTATGGAGACTATAGCCAACTTAAAGTCAAAAAAAACTGGATTAAGTTAAGTATTATAAGTTTGTGGTTACTTCCATTTATTCAACTGTTATTGTTAAATAAAATCGATGAATATTTAGGAAATCTTATTACAAAAATTACATTATTTATACTCCCCATTCTAATTTTAATTGGTTATCCATCCAACAAAATTAATTTGGCAGGAATTCTAAAATTTTTTATCTACGGCTCTTTAACATCTACCTTATTTTGTGTTATTAACCTTACGGTATCCTACTTTTTATTAAATGAACTTAATGCCATCAAATACACTTCAATATCCTTGTTTCATCATCCTGGATATTTCACTATGTACTTAAATTTTGTTGTTGGATTAATTTATTTAAATAATTTAAAACCTATTAAAGATTTAAAACTTCCCAAAAACTCTAGCTTTATAATAATAAGTTTCCTATCTTTTTTCATACTAATTGCATCTTCCAGGACAGGTTGGATAACCAACATATTAGTGCATCTATTTTTTATTTCTTGCATCTTTTACAGCAAAAAAATCAGTAAAAAAACACTTATATATTTTCTAGTTCTCATGATTCCGTTCTCAAAAGTGATTTACACAAATGAAACTATTCAAAATCGATTCAGGGAGATTATTACCAATACCTTTGAGAAAGATGAAAAGAAAAAAGTAAGATCTTCAACATTGGTGAGAAAAAAAACATGGTCTACTTCCTTAAAACTAGTTAAAGAAAAATGGATAACTGGATATGGTACAGGATTGAGTAAAAAAGTACTTCAAGAACAATATAAAAAGGATGGTTACGATTATATGTATAAGAAAAATTACAACTCTCATAATCAGTATCTACAAGTTTTACTAGACCATGGTATTTTTGGTTTTTTAATATTAGCATTTTTTACTTTTGGGATGTTGTATGCTTCTTTAAAACAAAAAGATTTTATATACGCATTATTTTTAGCCATTATGATTTTAAACTTTATGACAGAATCCGTTCTTGAAACGCAAAGCGGAGTTATTTTCTTTGCTTTTTTTAATACTGTCTTTTTCTTCCAATGGTTCAATAAAAAATATTTAGCAACTTGAATAAATCAGAAAAAAATCAATTTTTAAAAAATGTTTTAACAATATTTTCTGGTACTACAATTGCTCAGATCATCAACTTTAGTGCTATAATTATTTTACAGCGATACTTTTACAGCCCAGAGGAATATGCACCATTTAGATTGTTCTTCGAATTTGCTGCAGTTTTTAGTAGTGTAGCTGCTCTTAGACTTGAAAGTGGGCTTATTTTAGAGAGAGAAGACAATAGAGCGCTCTCTTTATTAAGAATTTGTTTAAAATACGCTGTAATTGTTTCTATAATTGGAGGAGTTGTTTTTACATTCTATTTTATTAATGAAATAAAAGTTTTTCAATACGAGTGGCTTTTGATAATCCTAATGCCATTGGCTATTTTTTCTAATGGAATCATTCAAATTTCAAGACAATTTTTCACTAGATCAAAAAACTTTCTCACCATAACAACTTCCAGAGTTATTCATAGTACTTCAGGTAGTATAGCCCAAATAGTTACTGGTTTATTGAGTTTTAATTTTACTGGACTTGTTATTGGAAGATTAATTGGCTTGGTGAGTTGCAATATAAATTATGTAAGAAAGTATTTTCAAAATCATAATTGGATTAAAAAAAATAAACCTTTAGAAAAAGAATTAATTCAAAAACACAAGAAATTCATTTGGTTCAGTTCTCCAGGCGTATTTGTTGGGAACTCAATCAATCTAATTACGCTAATATTTTTCACCCACTATTATGGAGAAAAATTTAGTGGGTTACTTGCGGCAGCTATTCAATATCTTGGATTATTAATTATGATGTTCTCTTCCTCATTCGCACAAGTCTATTACAATGAAATCGCTCAAATAAAAGATCCAAGAGAATTGTATAAATCTTATACCTATTGGTTGAAAAGATTATTCATCCTTACCCTTATTGGGTGGATTATTCTAGTGATAACTCCTTCCTCAATATTAACTTCAATTCTTGGGGATAAATGGGCTGGACTAATGGATGCAATTAAAGTTATTAGCCCTTGGATGGCAATTATGTTTATTGCCTCTTCCCTATCCTACGTATTCATAAGATTAGAAAAACAAAAAGAAATTTTCTTTTTTGATGTATTCCATTTGGTATTGATTATAATAACATTGGTATTAGGGCATTACTTTTTAAATGAAAAAAATCAGATTCTGTACCTAGTAACTATTGTACAAAGTATTTTTTACATTCTTTCGATATCTTTGGCATTAAAATTTTTAATCGCAAATCTTAAAAACAATAATGGTTAAGGGTGAGTTTCAAAATACAGACCAATGAAAAATAATATTTGGATAATAAACCAGTATTGCGGATCAAAGGTTCATGGGATGAACTTTAGGTCTTGGTATTTTGCTAAGGAATTAAAAAAAAAAGGACATCATCCCCATATTATTAGTGCTTCTTATTCTCATTTATTCTATAAACTTCCTGTAACAAAAGGAAAATTCACCTTGGAAGATGTAGATGGAATTCCTTTTACTTGGGTAAAAGTTTCAAAATACAAAGGATCTCAAAGTATTGGCAGAGTACTAGTAATGATTCAATTCATGCTTAATCTATTTTTTGTTCCTAAGAAAATGCTAAAGAATCCAGATGTGATAATCGTATCTTCTCTTTCCCCACTTCCCATAATTAATGCTTACCTATGGTCTATAAAATACAAAGCAAAATTAATTTTTGAAGTAAGGGATATTTGGCCACTTAGCTTAATAGAGATTGGAGGCTTTTCTAAATTAAATCCACTTGTTTTATTTTTTGGATGGTTTGAAAAATTTGCCTACAAAAAAGCAGATAAAGTAATTTCATTATTGCCTAATGCAAAACCACATATGGTAAGTAGAGGAATGAATAAAGATAAATTCGTACATATTCCTAATGGATTTAATGTAGAGGAAATGAAAAAATCTAAAGAATTAGATAAAAGCATTTCTAATTTAATTCCAAAAAATAAATTTATTGTTGGTTATACTGGATCATTAGGTGCATCTAATGCAATGGAATATTTAATTGAGGCAAGCAATCTTTTAGAAAACAATGAAAATATTCACTTTGTAATTTTTGGAAAAGGGCAACATTTAGAAAAACTAAAAAATAATGCAAAAAACAATGTTTCTTTTTTAGGACAAATTGATAAAAGTCAAATTCAATCTGCAATTTCTTTTTTCGATGTTTGTTATATAGGTTGGCACAACCATTCTCTATACAGATTTGGTATTAGTCCAAATAAAATATTTGACTATATGTATGCAGGAAAACCAATTATTCACTCGGTAAATACTACCAATGATTTTGTTGAAATAGCTGACGCTGGAATAAGTATTCCACCGGAAAACCCAAAAGAAATTGCCAATGCAGTAATTGAAATTTCTAAAATAGAAGATAAAAAGCTAAAAGAATGGGGCAAAAATGGCAAGAAATATGTCGAAGAAAACCATACTTTTTCACATTTAACAGAACTATTAATCTCCACATTTGAATAATGGTTGAACTGTATTCAATCGCATATTATATTTTAATTGCTGCAGTATTAATTATTGGAATAATTATCTATTTAAAGATGGCTGAAAAATGGTCCATAATCGACCAACCAAATTCTAGAAGTTCTCATCTAGTTGTTACCAAGAGAGGTGGTGGTATAATTTATTTAATAGCATTGGTTATATATATGATTAGTTCCAATTTCAACATGCCAAGTATTATCATTTGTGGTCTTCTTTTGGGAATAATGGGTTTTATAGACGATAATAAAAACCTTGATTTTAAGATTAAATTAATTATTCAATGTATCACCATTGGATATTTTCTTTCTACTGGAAGCTATAATGGATTAGAATGGTATTTACTTATTTTGATGTTTTTTCTCATTATTAGCAGTATTAATATTTTGAACTTTATGGATGGGATAAATGGGTTAACCATATTATACTCCTTGTCATTTTTAATTTCATTTTATATAATAAATGCTCATATTATTGCTTTTACAGACAGCAATTTCTTATTAATAGTTATACTTTCTAATTTAATAATTGGATATTTTAATATTAGGAAAAAAGCAGTTTGTTTTTTAGGAGATGTTGGTGCAATTACTATGGGTTTTATATATGCAGTTTTAACAATTACTTTAATACTCAAAACCAATAGTTTAAGTCCTTTAATTTTGTTTTTAGTTTATTTCTTGGATTCTGGATGGACTATTGTAGAAAGATTATTGGCAAAAGAAAATATTTTTCACCCGCATAGAAAACATCTTTATCAGTTACTGGTTAATGAATATAAATTATCTCATTTACTTGTTGCTTCAATTTATTTCTCCATTCAGGCACTTATAAATATAACTTGGCTATTGAATTATGAAAAAGATTTATCACCTATTATATTAATCTCAATATTTGGAATTTTTTCAGTTGTCTATCTGTTAACTAAGAAAATTTTAAATAAAAAATTGGATTTGACTTAAATAAACTTTAGTAAAAAAGTTCTGCCATCATACACCTTGCACTTCCACCACCATAATTTTCAATTGTAGAAAGATCAGAAAATACAATTTCACCAAACTTCTCTAATTTTTTAAGCTGACTTTTATTGAGAGATTCAAAAGCAGAATGTGACATAACAATAATTGGAGAGTTATTTGCACCAATAACTTGTAGCATATTCCCAGCAAAATTATTCATTTGATTAGCGGTAATTTCAATAACTTCTTTGTTAGTTTCTTCTAAGGAATTTAAAACCTTAACCTTGTCCAGTTGGTCATAAATTGTCTCTAAACTAATTACAGAAAAACAATCTCCCAGACACATCATTACGTTGGTATGGTAAATGGGTGACTGTATTTGGTTAACTGTGTGAAGAGCATTGAAGTGAACAATATTGTAATTCATTTTCTGACCAAAGTCAACCAAAATTTTTTTGGAAGTTCTTTCCGATAAAGCAGCATAAGCTATTTTATTTTCTCTATCTAAAATCATGCTTCCTGTTCCTTCTAGATATAGATTCTCTTGCTCATAGATTGTTAAATCAACAGTAGATTTAATTTTAAAATTTAAATTCTTTTCTAGTAAGTTGAAAATTTCTAAGTCTCTTTCCTTTCTTCTACTTTTGGCGAACATTGGGTAAAGAACTTTAGTTCCGTCTTTATGAACAGAAAACCAATTATTGGGAAAGACAGCATCTGGATTTAGGTGATTGTCCTTAGGGTCTAGTACAGTTAGATTAACCCCTTTAGTATCTAGTTTGTAAACCAAATTGTCAAATTCTCTAAGAGCATTCTCAGATATTTGTTGTTGGGTTTGGGTAGTTATTGGATTTTGAAAATGATTATTTTCTGCAGTCTCCCCATTGTAAGTGAAGCCCGTTGGTTTAATCATTAAAATACTATTTGTTATTTGCGACATTAATCTCTTATTAATGGAAGAGTGGAGCATCTAAACAAACCTCCCATTTTAGATATTTCTGAATAATTTATTTCCTCCACTAGAATATCTTTTTGTTGTAACCAACTATTCAATCTTGAAAATCTTTTATCGGATATTACTACCTTGGGAGAAATCGAAAAAATATTAGAATGCATATTGTTTTTTTCTTCTTTAGATAGATAGAACAAATTAGACTTGCCGATTAATTCTTCTAAATAACCAACATCTCTTTTATTTTTAAAAGAATCAGGTGCTATTATGGCTAAATCGTTGGAAACAGGTTGAAAACAACAGTCTAGGTGTAAGGTGTTTTCGTTCTTGTCGGTATCGGATTTAAATAGTTCAAAACCCATAACCTTCTTATTTGGAAAATTATTTTTAATAAAATCTACTGCTTCAAAATTGGTTCTAGCAACTTTATATTTATTAAAATCTGTTGGGTTAGAAGCTCCAATAAAAACATGGTCTTTAAAAATAGTCACATCTCCGCCTTCAATTTTTGAATTAGAATCAATCTTTAAAACTTTATCAAAACTAATTTGGTTTATAATATGTTCAATAGCTGGAATTTCATTAGATCTATTTTCAATGATATTGGAAATTAAGAAAGTGTCATGTATAACAAACCCTAGGTCTCTAGCAAAAACTTGATTAAGATTTAGAATGTTTTCTGGTCTTAAAACCTCCACATTGTACTTATTTAATACTTCCAAAAAATCTGCCATCTCCTTAGAGATATCTATCGCAGTAGGATAAGATTTATTTTCTAAATGGTAGATAGAGGAAGGATCAAAGCATTCTTCAATATTGGGAACTGGACCAATATCGTTAGGAATTCCCAAAACAACCGATTTTAAAAATCCTGTTTCACTATTTACACTGAGAGATATTTTAGAATTTGAATTCAATTTTCTATTTAATTAACAGAGATATTAGTTAGGTAAAAATACAATTAATTATCAACTAAAATTTTCCTTAAAATATTTTGGTGATTGGTCTTAATTGAAATGAAATATTCGCCATTTTTAAATTTAAGAGAATCTATTTTAAAAATCTTCTCTCCTTTTTCAATATTTCCATTGTAAATATTTTCCAATTGCTTTTCTTTATTATCTAAAATATTAAAGTCTATGTTTTGTTCGTTGTTTAAAGTAATTCCTATTTGAACGTCTCCTATAAATTCACTTGGAATTGGCAGTAGGTCAATGTAATTCTTAGCATTTAGATTTTTGTTTTTTCTAAGAGAATAGATAAACTTAATTAGCTTAACCAACAACCAAAAACCAAGAATAACTGAAATTACACCGATTGAGTTTATTAAAACTCTCCAAAATACACTAGATGACCAAAGTTCTTTCATATATTATTCAAAATTAGAAAACAAATTGGCATAGTACCATTTCAGTTTTGATATTTATACAATCTTTGTAACAAATATTATTTTTATTGGATTTTAAAACTAGGATAAATAAAATTTTTCAGGCGTTTGACCTTCCACTTCCTGGTAAACAGGCGCATAAAGAATTGGCTCCATACAGAAATGAAATAGAGCTAGATTATAAAAATAAAAATCCAAAGATTGCCAGTACTTTATTACTAATCTATCCTAGGGATGGCAAAACATTTTTTTGTTTAATTGAACGGCAAGAGTACGAAGGCACACATAGCAACCAAATATCTTTTCCAGGTGGTAAAAATGAAAGTGGTGAATCTATGAAAGAAACTGCTTTGAGAGAAACTAAGGAAGAAATTGGCGTTGATCCTATTTCCATTAATATTATTGGTGAGTTAACACAAGTATTTGTTCCTCCGAGTAACTTTTTAATTTATCCTTTTGTAGGCTATTGTGATTTTACACCAGTTTTCAAAGCTAGTGAAAGGGAGGTTAAACGAATAATTGAAGTAAATATTGAAGAACTATTTAAAAAAGATGTAATTAAGATTAAGAAGATGAGCTTTAAGAAAAGTAGTGGAAATGTGAATTTTGAAGTGCCTTATTTAGATTTAAATAATAAAATAGTTTGGGGAGCAACTAGTGTAATTCTAAATGAATTTAGAAAAATGTTACAACTTTAATTTGTACCCAACTCCTTTTACTGTTTTAATGTATTGGCTGCCTATTTTTTCTCTTAATTTTCTTATATGAACATCAATAGTTCTGTCACCGACAATAATATCATCTCCCCATACTCTAGCTAATATTACATCTCTGGTGAAAACTTTTCCAGGTTTGGAGAAAAGAAGTGCTAAAAGTTCAAATTCTTTTTTAGGAAGTAACATTTCCTCTCCTTTCAGAATTGCAACATATTTTTCGATATCAATTTCCAATTCTTCATTTGACTCAGAACTAACTTTCGAATCAGTTCTTCTAAGAAGTGCTTTAATTCTACTTATTAAAACTCTTGGTTTTATAGGCTTATTAATATAATCATCCGCACCAGCATTTAACCCAGCTATTTGAGAATAGTCTTCGGCCCTGGCAGTTAAAATAGCAATTATAGTATCTTTTAGTAGCTTATCTTCTCTAAACTCTATACAAGTTTCTATTCCATCCATTTCTGGCATCATTAAATCTAATAAAACAAGATCTGGCAAAAAGTCTTTGGCAATTAAAATAGCTTCTTTCCCATTAGAAGCTTTCATTGTTTTATAACCTTCTTTAAGAAGATGGTAATCTAATAGTTCCAAAATATCTTTTTCATCGTCAACAATCAATATTTTTTTAGACATAATTTAAATTTTTTATAAAAATAAACAGCAAATTAATATTAATACTATCCTTTAAGTTAACATATTATTAATTAAAAACATCCATAATATTTATTATTAGTTAGTCTTTATTTAACAATCATAATGTAGTGTTAACATACAAATAATCAATTTTTAACGATTAGTAAAGAGTGTAATTAAGTATTACAAGTTTCTTTGTCTCATAATTTAACTTTTAATAAAAATCAAATAATGAAAAATATAAAATTACCTTTTTTTGCTGCAATCCTTACATTAGGGTTGTTAAATAGTTGTGGAACTGACGGATGTACTGACCCAACTGCTACTAATTACAATTCAGATGCCACTAAAGATGATGGTTCTTGTGAATTTGCTGCTACAGAATACAAACTATCCGGTACTTTAGCTGCTGACCAAACATTAGATGCTTCAGTAGTATGGATCTTAGAAGGAAGAGTTATTGTGCCAAGCGGTGTAACTTTGACTATTCCGGCAGGTACTATAATTAAAGCTAAAGCTGGTACTGGTGCAAATGCTTCCTCTTTAGTAGTTGCTAGAGGTGGAAAATTAATGGCAGAAGGTACTGCTAATGCACCTATTGTTATGACTTCAGAATCTGACGATATTACTGTGGGGCAAACAGCTGGATCATCATTAAATGAGAACGTAAGAGGTTTGTGGGGAGGTTTATTGGTATTAGGCAATGCTCCATGTTCATTTTCTGGTGATGTAACAGAATTACAAATTGAAGGAATTCCTGCTTCTGAAACCAATGGATTATACGGCGGTAGCGATCCTGCTGATAATTCAGGTGTAATACAATATGTTTCTATAAGACATGGTGGTGCTGAAATAGGTGAAGGCAATGAAATCAATGGTTTGACTTTAGGTGGTGTTGGTACTGGTACAACAATTAATCATATTGAAGTGGTGGGAAATGTAGACGACGGTATAGAGTTTTTTGGTGGAACTGTTAATGCTTCTGAACTATTAGTATGGGCACAAGGTGATGATGGATTAGATATTGATCAAGCTTATGCAGGTACAATTTCTAATTCAATGGTTATTCTAAATTCTGCTTCCGATCATGCTCTAGAAATTGACGGCCCTGAGGGGTCTGCTTCAGGAAGTTTTACACTTAATAATTTAACCTTAGTCGGAACTAATGATGAATGTTCTGCTACTGGTGTAGATGGTGAAATTTCTGATTACAGAAAAGGTGCTACTGGTGCTAATAACAATGTATATGTAATGAATTTTACGGCTGGTAAAGATATAGAATTAGACAAAGATGAAGATGCTAATAGTTACACAGCCGGAACATTAACTTTTTCTGGATATGAATTTACTCCAGCTACAGATGGCAGTTCAGATTGCTTTACACCAAATCTTACTGATGGTTCTATATTTAATGATAGATCTACTGTAGGGTCAACTTTTGAAGCAGATGGTGCAACAATTTGTACAGTGGTAGCTACAGGATCTAATTCAGTAGGAGCTAATTCCTCTGATTTTTCTTGGACATATGCGTCCTCAAAAGGTGCTTTTTAAAAATACGTCAATTAACATTTAGTTAATATATTAAGTAAAAGTTAAATTTTAGAAAACTGCCTTGTTAAATCGACAAGGCAGTTTTTTTATGTATATAATTGCAGAAAATTTGATTAAGTGAGAATTCTTACGTTACTGTTTTTTTCCTTTATATTATCTTCATTTTTTTCACAAAGTAAAATCATAGGTAAAGTTATTGATGAAGAATTCAATGAAACAATGCCGTTTGCCAATGTTCTAGTAAAAGGTACCAACAACGGAGTCACAACAGATTTTGACGGCAACTATTCAGTAAATGTTCAAGCGGGTACTTATACATTAATCTTTTCTTTTGTTGGTTATAAAACCAAAGAGCTCACTGATATTATAGTCAAAGAAAATGACGTAAAAGAAATCAATGTTAATCTTTCTTCAGCATCAGTTGGTCTGGAAGAAGTAGTTGTTTCGGTTTCAGTTCAAAAAAATACGGAGGAAGCATTGTTAATGATGCAAAAAAAATCAGCCAATTTAATGGATGGTCTTTCCTCAGAAGCTTTTAAAAAAGTTGGCTCAAGTAATTTGGCCAATGCCATAAAAAGAGCCCCTGGTGTTTCTATAATGGGTGGTAAATATGTATATGTTCGGGGACTAGGAGATAGATATACTAAATCAATTTTAAATGGCATAGATATTCCTGGATTAGATCCAGATAGAAATACCATTCAAATGGATTTATTTCCTACTAACATATTAGATAATGTTCAAATAATTAAATCTTTTACTGCAGATCTACCTGCTGACTTTACAGGTGGATTAGTAAACATAGTAACCAAAGAATTTCCTTCTAAAAAAAGCCCTGCTCTCTCAATTAGTTTAGGATATAACCCAGATATGCATTTCAAGTCAGATTATCGATCTTACAAAGGAAGTTCTACTGATATATTAGGTTTTGACAATGGGCAAAGAAAAGTACCAATTGATAATAATCTTTCGAGTTTTTATAACCAGTCTTTAAATGATTTATTCAGTGATAATTTAAATGCAGATTTTCCAAACCTTAACTCTCAGGATTACAATACCATAAACGATCTTTCTAATTCTTTTAACCCAATAATGGCAGCTGAAAAAAGTAATAGTTTAATGAATATGTCTTTAGGCTATTCAACTGGAAATCAATTTGATATTGGTAAAAAAGAACACACTATTGGTTGGCTAGGTGCAATTTCTTACAATAATCAAACAGAATATTACAGTGAAGCAATTGATAATTATTTCAATACCAATACAAATCCAGACGTTTATGCTCTGGATACTTTTAGAACACAAAGAGGAGAAATAGGAATTAACAATGTAATACTTAGTGGATTGGGAGGTCTCTCATATAGAACAGATAAATCAAAGTTTAAATTGACTTTAATGCATATTCAAAACGGCGAGAAAAAAGCTGGACGTTTTAGACAAGAAAATAGATTTACAGACTTTGTTGACTACAACAAAGATAATTTAGAGTATAGTCAAAGAAGTATCACCAATATTATTCTTAACGGAACTCATACCATAATTGATTCCTCGTTTTTGTCCAAATTGGTAGATAAAATAGAATGGAAAATATCTCCTACCATTTCAAAGATTCATGATAAAGATGTAAGATCAACAATATTTATTGATGATAATAACGCTTTTAAATACAAGGACAATACCCAGCCAACAAGAATCTGGAGGTTTTTAAATGAAAATCATTTTAATTCTAAAATAGATTTCACTAAGAATTATGAGCTTGATAGTGAAAAAGCAAAATTTAAGTATGGAGCATTAGCAACTTATCAGACAAGAGATTTTCAAATAGCTAGATTCCAAGTAAGCTGTTGGGATGACCCTTCAGTTTGGTCGGTAATAAATGGAGACCCAAATCTGATTTTTGACTCTAATGTATTGGTAACAGAATCAAATCCTATTGGAAGCTACATGAATCCAAGAGCTACAATCACGGATAGAAGTAGTCAGTTTGAGTCTAGCAAGAGAAATTTTTCTGGATATATATCCAATGAATTAAAATTATTTGGAGTTTTAAAAACTATTGTTGGTCTTAGAATGGAAAAGTTTGATTTGTTCTATACTGGTCAAAATTCAAGTGGTGATAATTTTAATAACGAAAATGTAATAAACAAACTAGACTTATTTCCAACAGGAAATTTCATTTTCCAAATGTCTGAAAACAGTAATTTAAGAACTTCCTTAACAAGAACAACTGCTAGGCCATCGTTTAAAGAAGCTTCCATTGCTCAAATATTTGATCCCCTATCCAATATGACTTTTGTTGGAAATATTGATTTAAAACCATCCTATATTCAAAATTACGATATTAGATACGAGTACTTTGGGAAATTTTCTCAAATGATGGCAATAAGTTTTTTTTATAAAACATTTCAAGACCCTATTGAAATGACCTACTACGAATCTGCTCCTACTAATTTTACTCCTGCAAATTTAGGTTCTGCTACAGTAGGTGGAATCGAATTTGAAATAAGAAAAAATTTAGAATTCATTTCAGAAGGACTTAAAGATCTATCATTTAATGTTAATATGTCTTTTATAGAATCTCGTCTTACTTTTAGTGAATCTGAAAAATCTAGAAGAGAAAGTAGTAAAAGAACTGGAGAGACTGTAGGTGATTACAGAACACTTCAAGGACAAGCCCCTTATTTAATTAACTCTGGTATTAGCTACACCAATCCTGACAAAGGAATACAAACAGGAATATTCTACAACGTTCAAGGAAAGACTTTAGAAATTGTTGGAGATGGATTTAGACCAGATGTATATAGAATTCCTTTTCACAGTCTAAATTTTAATTTTAGTAAAACTTTTGGAAAAGAAAGGAAGTCAACCGTCAATCTAAGGGCAAATAATCTTTTGGGAGATGTAAAAGAAAGCATGGTGGAATCTTATGGAACGGAAGCTCTAAATTTTAGATTGAGAAATCCTGGAAGAATTTTTTCTTTAGGATTTAAGTACAGATTCTAATTTATTCTTAAATTAATTGTATAAATGAATTTTGGTTTTTTTGAAATACTAACATTAGTTGGGTCTTTAGGCTTTTTCATCTACGGGATGAAAATAATGAGTGAAGGTATTCAAAAGCTAGCTGGATCTAAAATGAGAAATATTTTAGGTGCAATTACTAACAATAAGTTTGCTGGAATTTTTACAGGATTTTTTACCACGTCAGTTATTCAATCTTCAAGCGCAACTACAGTTATGATTGTAAGTTTTGTAAATGCTGGCCTACTCTCTCTTCGACAGGCAATTGGGGTGATAATGGGCGCCAATATTGGAACCACCGTAACTGCATTTTTAGTTCTAGGATTAGGTTTTGGAAAATTAAGCTTAGCAACCTATTCTCTTCCCTTAATAGCAATCGGATTACCATTGATTTTTTTCAAAAAAGATAGTCTTAATTCTCTTGGAGATTTCATAATTGGTTTTGCTTTACTATTTATGGGTTTAGAGGCATTAAAAAAATCAGTTCCTTCTTTTGATGAAGGTGGGTTTTATGAACTTATTGAACCACTAACAGGAAGCGGGATATTTTCAGTTATTATTTTTGTTTTTATTGGAACTTTTGTTACCATAATAGTCCAATCCTCTAGCGCAGCTATGGCACTTACTCTAGTTTTATGCACAAAAGGATTGCCCTTTGAATTTGCTGCAGCAATTGTTCTTGGTGAAAATATGGGGACAACAGTTACTGCTAATATTGCTGCTATTATAGGGAATATACATGCAAAAAGAGCAGCTCTTGCTCATTTAATATTCAATCTATTTGGGGTTATATGGATGATAATTTTATTCAATTTTTTCATAGAGAATATTGAAGAATTTGTAAAGCTTAATTCAGAATGGTTCCCATTTGACAACTCCTCAAAACAGTCTATTGAAAACTCTACTATTCAGTGGTCATTAGCTTTATTTCATTTAACCTTTAATATTCTAAACACTCTATTACTTGTGTGGTTTGTAGAAAATATAGAAAAAATTGTTACCAGAGTAATTTATTCTAAAGCAGAAGAAGATGAAATATTTCAACTTAAATATTTTTCCAATACGACCTTATCAAGCGAGTTTTCGATTCTTGAAGTAAGAACTGAGCTATTAAAGTTTATTAAAATCACATCAAAAATGAATTCGTTTTTAAAGTCTCTTATTCTTGAAACTGACAAAAGAAAATTTTCTAAAATCCTTCAGAAAATTAAACAGTATGAAGACATTACAGATAGAATTGAAGATGAAGTATCGGAATATTTATCTAAGGTAAATGAAACGGAGTCTACTCAAAAGACTAACGAGGAGATAAAATCTATACTAAGTATTATTAATGATTTAGAAAGCATTGGAGATTCTTATTATTCTATTTCTAAATTAATTCAAAGAAAATCAGAAAATAATATATATTTTGTTCCTATTCAAAGAAACAATATTCTTAAAATGATTGAAAAAGTAGAAAATCTATTTACTCAGTTAAAAAAGTATGTTGGAGATTCTGATGTCAAAACCTCTAAAACAATTAAAAAAGAAAAGATGGAAATCAACAAATTACATTATGAGTTGAAAAAAGAGCATCTAATAAATATTTCTAATAATAAATATAGTATTAAAAGTGGGGTAATTTATTCAGATGTTTTGTCTGGATTAGAAAATATTACCAATAATATAATGGACGTACGAGACTCTATAAATTAATTATTTGAAGTCTGTGCTATTTGACCATTCTTAGTTACAATTTTCCAGTTACTAATTCTTTTTCCTGATTCATATAATACAACAGCAGAATAATCACCTTCTTTATTCCAAACAATCCATTCACCATCACGATTTCCATGGTTATCGAAACCTGTTTTAGATATTAATACTCCATTCTCAGACCAAGAAAGCCAAGAACCAACTTTTTCACCATTTAGGTAAGATCCTTTTTGTTTTAATTTGCCATTATCGTAAAAAGAAGAAAATTTTCCATTGTGTAAACCATCAAGAATTTCATAAGAAAACATTACGTTTCCAGACTCGTAAAAGTTCTGGAATTTACCCTCTAATGGAATTCCACTATTTGTAGTAAATACACCATTAATCTGAGCGATTTCTTGAGAATAAAAAACACAAGAAACTAAAGTTAGAAGAGTAATAAATAAATTTTTCATATTGCTAATATAGTAAATAAAATCTAATGTTAAGCTAATGTTAACAAAATATTACTTAAGAGTTACTTAAATATGATTTGAAAGTAAATCATTAGCAAGGTGATAAAACATTTAAATATATAAAGTATAAGATTTTTAATATTCAATAAAAAAATTCATATTTGCAGCCGAATTAACTAAAACTGGGTTTCGGACCCTTTTAAAAACAATTAATATGGCAACTAAAATAAGACTTGCAAGACACGGAAAAAAAGGTAAACCTTTTTACCATATAGTAATCGCCGACTCTAGAGCTAAAAGAGACGGAAGATATATCGAAAGAATTGGATCCTACGATCCAAATAAAAATCCAGCTATTATTGACATTAATTTTGACAGAGCCTTGTATTGGGTTGGTGTTGGCGCTCAACCAACCGATACTGTTAGAGGAATGTTATCTTATAGAGGAGTTTTATACAAAAACCATTTACTTAAAGGAGTGGCTAAAGGTGCATTAACTGAAGCTATAGCAGAAGAAAAGTTTAACAAATGGTTAGAAGAGAAAGAAAGCAAGATTGAATCCAAAATATCTTCTTTAGAAAATGCAGAGCAAAAAGCTATTGCAGATGCATTAAATGTAGAGAAAGAAAAAAGTGCTGCTAGAGCAAAAGCTATTGCAGAAGAACAAGCCATTCAAATAGCAAAAGCTGAAGCGGAAGAAGCGCCAGCAACGGAAGAAACTCCAGCTACAGAAGAAACACCAGCAGAAGAAACTCCAAAAGCTGAAGAAGCTCCAGCAGAAGAAGCTCCAAAAGCTGAAGAAGCACCAGCAGAAGAAACTCCAAAAGCTGAAGAAGCTCCAAAAGCAGAAGAAGCTCCAGTAGAAGAAGCTCCAAAAGCAGAAGAAGCTCCAAAAACTGAAGAAGCTCCAAAAGCAGAAGAAACACCAGTAGAAGAAGCTCCAGCTAAAGAAGAAACTCCAAAAGCAGAAGAAGCTCCAGCAGAAGAAACTCCAAAAGAGGAAGAAGGAAAAAAAGAAGAATAAATAAAACTTCTTAAATGATTTTATAATTTTA
>ENA-UOXV01003972-UOXV01003972.1-marine-metagenome-genome-assembly--contig:-NODE-3972-length-17407-cov-113.676579_pt1 | contig 17407 bp, 15 predicted proteins | sample MGYA00238165_ERZ766961 | MGnify/ENA primary metagenome ERZ766961 (study PRJEB28924, sample SAMN03173240) | marine metagenome | biome: Marine; feature: Water; material: Subsurface seawater | place... | reverse complement strand
ATCAAAATATACTTTTATGCTCTTAAATCAAATTGAATCACTGCAATCTGGTGAGATTAAAGAATCAGGGCCCACATTAACGCTACCCGTTAATTAACTTCCGGTTATTTTATTTGAGATATAATGTCACGTGTGCGCCCGTAGCTCAGCTGGATAGAGTACTTGGCTACGAACCAAGGGGTCAGGAGTTCGAATCTTCTCGGGCGCGCCAATTAATTTTAAGAATTTCAATCATCAAATGCGCCCGTAGCTCAGCTGGATAGAGTACTTGGCTTCGAACCAAGGGGTCAGGAGTTCGAATCTTCTCGGGCGCGCCAATAAACTCAAGAATTTTTTAAAATGTAATCTGCTCTGTCAGAATTAATTTCTCCAATCAGACTTAGAATGCGTTTCGATTCGTTTGGATTGTTTTGCGATACTGATATGTCGTACAACTCTACAAGAGCTTCTAAATGACGATCATTGAGTTTGTAAGCCTGATTTAAGAATAGCTTAGCATAATCTAAACTACCCATCTTTGCTTGTGCATAGCCCAGGTAATACCAAGCATCAGCGCTATCTTCATCCGCCTGTGTCCAACTTTTTGCAACATCTAGCATTTTTTGCCATTGTTTTTTTTCCATAGGCATAATAATTTGCATGAAAAATGGTTTTTCTATGTCCGGTAGACTCCAAAATGGCATTGCCGTACTGACTAAATTATTTTGAGGCTCCTGTTGTAAAAGTTTCTCTATCCACTCAGCTGGAATGCAGTAAAAATTTCCGAACCGCCTTCCAGGACTTTTAAAAGTTGTTAAGCCTATTAAATTAAAATCTAGATCAAAAAGTGCTCCACCACTCGAGCCTAATGTAAATGATGCTGAGGTTCTAATCACATTACCTCCCTTGAATGGATAAAGTGCTTTTACGTGGCCATATGAAGGCAATGGAACTGGATTATCATTTGGGAAGGTTAAAGCAAAAACTTTATCTTCATATTTTAAGTTATCAGAATTACCAAGCTTGACTGGGGGTAAAGGCAAATCGTCAAATTTTAGGATACATAGATCGTTTTCCCAGTCTGCATATATTGCTATGGGTACATACGTTTTGAAATATTTTACTGCATTAACACCCCTTGAATCTGCGAGCACATGGCAGTTAGTAGCTACATGATTTTCTTTGACAACAATACCTGAACCTGTTCCAGTAACACCATCTTTAAAAGTCACCCAAATATGAGTCATTGACTCGCTCAACCCGAATAACTCAGATTGTGGTGGATAAGCAAATAAATATGATGGGAATAAGAAAAAAAGAGTGAAAATTAATTTTTTAAGGCCATACATTTTAATAGGATGGCAGAAAGTCAACTTAATTCAATATAAATCTTCTATTAGGTCAAATAAGAAAATTTAATTTTTAAAAATTTATGCATTGAAAAAAATTGGTAGGGAGTACGCGGATCGAACGCGTGACCAACGGATTAAAAGTCCGGTGCTCTACCAGCTGAGCTAACTCCCCAAAACGAAGCATGAATTATCCAACATTAACAATGTTGGGTCAATAAAATTTACTAGAAAAATAATCCATAGATTTGAGTGACAAAAACCCTAAAGAAAGATTCAGTTGATTAAAAAAAAGGATCTAATTAATTCATGCCAGGGATTTTACCTGCAAGCCCCCGCATCATTTTGCCTATTCCTCCCTTTGAAAACATCTTCATCATTTTTTGCATTTCTTCAAATTGCTTAAGGAGTCGATTAACGTCTTGAACCTTTACTCCAGATCCGTTTGCGATCCTGATCTTTCTCTTTGCTTTAATAATTCCTGGATTAGTTTTTTCTAATTTTGTCATTGAATTGATAATGGCCTCAATTTGCATCATAGATTTATCGCCCTGCTCTGGATCTATTTTTGAAGCATTGCCAGCTAATTGTGAAGGAAGCTTATCCATCATTGCACCAACGCCTCCCATTTTTTTCATTTGCCCAATTTGGTTTTTAAAATCATCTAAATCAAAATTCTTACCCGACTTTACTTTATCTGCTATCTTTTCTGCTTCTTTGATATCTACATTTTTTTGTGCCTCTTCAACAAGTCCGACGATATCTCCCATGCCAAGAATTCGAGAAGATATACGATCCGGATGAAAAACTTCCAAGCCTGATACTTTTTCGCTGACACCAATGTATTTGATAGGCTTCCCAGTCACATGCCTAACTGATAATGCTGCCCCGCCTCTAGAATCACCATCAAGTTTTGTCAAAACTATGCCAGTCAAAGGTAAGGCATCGCCAAAGGCCTTAGCTGTATTAACAGCATCTTGTCCCTGCATCGCATCAACAACAAAAAGTGTTTCTATTGGGTTCAGTATTTTATGTAGCTCTTTAATTTCCTTCATCATTAATTCGTCGATACCTAATCGGCCGGCAGTATCAAAAATAATGACATCAAAATAATGCTTTTTTGCATAACTTAAAACTGAGGAAGCAATATTCTTAGGTTTATCTTTAACAGTCGAATCAAAGCATTCAATTTCAAGTGAGTCTGCTAATGTTTTTAATTGCTCTATTGCGGCAGGCCTGTAAACATCTGCACTGACTAGTAATATTTTTTTCTTATCTTCTTCTTTGAGTATTTTCGCTAATTTAGCTGCCGTTGTTGTTTTACCTGATCCCTGTAAACCTGCCATCAATATAATTGCTGGAGGCTTTGTGGCTATATTTAATTCAGCATTATCACTACCCATCAAGCTTGTGAGTTCATCTTGAACAATCTTAATAATCGCTTGGCCAGGGGAAACGCTTTTTAGAACCTCGGCTCCTAGGGCTTTTTCTTTAACTTTATCTATAAAATATTTAACTACGGGAATTGCTACATCTGCCTCAATTAGTGCTATACGGACCTCTCTCATTGCATCACTAATATTTTCTTCGGTAAAACGTGCCTGTCCACGTATTGTCTTTACAACCGATTGAAGTTTTTCTGTTAAATTTTCAAGCATAAATAATTAAGATTTTGTTAAGTGTTGAATAATTGTTATTTCCATTATAATTGCCTTTGATACTTTATTAAAATATAAAAATGAATGAAACCCTTTATGTAGTGACATTGATTTTATATTTGATTCCATGCCTGTCTTCACTTTCAAATATAAAGATCATTAAAAATTATAATGCCCTTATTGGCATAGGATTTATTACACACGCCTTATTAATTTTTAATAATGTTTTCAATCAAGGGGTAGACTTAAGTTTTGCCAATTCGACGTTATTATTGAGTTGGATCATCGTTGGCGTATTTATTTTATTAAACAAAAATTCAAGATATCAAGGTCTTGAAATATTCACTTTAATTCCTGCTTTAATCATAGTTTTAGTTTTTCCTCTCATTCAACCTGACTATGAATCTATTCGATATTATTCTACCTCTGCAGGCATTCATATAATTTTTGCCTTGCTGGGTTATGGTTTGCTAGCTTTTGGTTCTATTTTTTCTTTATTTCTTCTTTTATTTGAGAAAAGCTTACATGCTGAAAATAAAAGCTCATCTATTATTGCAAGCAGTGAACCTCTTCTTGATGTTGAAAAAAAATTGTTTCAAATATACTGGATAGGCTTTGCTTTTTTATCCTTTACTTTGTTTTCAAGCTTATTTTTCTCGGATTATATATTTAATCAAGCTCTTGACTGGAACCATAAAACGATCTTTACTATCTTAGCTTGGCTTTCTTATGCATTAGTTTTATTTGGAAGGGTAAATTTTGGATGGCGAGGAAAAAAATCAATTACCATTTCTTTGTTAGCTTTTGTTTTCTTAATTCTTGCTTATCTTGGAACAAAGTTCGTGGTCGAAATTATTTTAAATTAAGCGTTGGCCAATTTTTTTCTTTCGCCTTGTTTAAAAGAATCTCATCTCCATTAACGACAACAGGATTTGTTACCTCCTCAAGAAGTGCCAAATCATTATGAGAATCGCTATAAAAGAAAGTTTTTTTAAAATCGGTCAACTTCATATTCTGTTCATTTAGCCAATCATATAAGCGTGATACCTTTCCCTCTTTATATGAAGGAATCCCTTTAACTTTACCTGTAAATTCTCCTAAATGTTCTTCTGGGTCGGTTCCAATAAGTTCCTCAATCCCAAAAAGCTTTCCAATTGGCTTGGTGATAAAACTATTTGTAGCTGTAATTATTAATAATCTATCGCCAGCATCTCTATGTTGCTTAACCAAGCTTACTGCCTTTTCTAAAATGATAGGTTTGATAATTTCATCAACATAATCAGATAGGACATCATTTAAAAATTTTCTTTTGTTATTTTTTAAAAATTGAAATTGAAATTCAGCAAAAGCAAATATGTCTAACTTACCCGCTTGATACTCCTCAAAGAATTTTTGATTTTGTGCTTTATACTTTTTTTCATCAAGAAAACCTCTTTTTACTAAATATATCCCCCAGTTATAATCTGAATCTCCATTTAAAAGCGTATTATCAAGATCAAATATTGCTAAATTCATAAAATAGATTCTTAAACTTGAGGGTGAGCTCTTTCTGATTTAGAGACAAGTTTATTTAAGGCATTTAAATAAGCCATAGCAGAGGCGATTACAATATCAGTATCAGAACCCAATCCATTTACAATCCTTCCCCCTTTTGCAAGTCGAACAGTTACCTGTCCATTTGAATCTGTACCCGATGTAATATTGTTTACAGAATAAAGTAAAAGTTCTGTATTCGATTCAACAATATTCTCAATCGCTTTAAAAGTGGCGTCTACAGGGCCACCTCCTTCAGCTTTTGCTTGATTTAATTCTCCATCAACAGATATTTCTATATCCGCATACGGTTTTTTTTGGGTGTCAGTAAATGATTTTAATGAAACAAGTTTAAATCGATCAACAGCGCCAGAAACAAACTCTTCAGTGACAAGTGCTTGTATATCCTCATCATAAATCTCAGATTTTTTATCAGCAAGCACCTTAAATCTTTCAAAAGTTGAATTTAAAAGTTCATCTGAATCTATCTCAATACCTAATTCTACTAATCTATTTTTAAATGCATTTCTACCAGACAGCTTACCTAAAGAAATTTTATTTGCACCCCAACCGACATCTTGCGCTCTCATAATTTCATAAGTTTCTCGATGCTTTAAAACACCATCCTGATGAATACCTGATTCATGCGCAAAAGCATTCGCACCCACAATGGCTTTATTTGGTTGGACTGGATAACCTGTGATATTGGAGACTAACTTTGAAGTTGTAACAATTTGTTCTGTATTGATTCTAGTTTCAAGGTTAAAAATATCTTTTCTTGTTTTGATAGACATAACAATTTCTTCAAGGCTTGCATTACCCGCCCTTTCTCCTAACCCGTTTATGGTGCATTCAACTTGCCTTGCCCCATTTTGAACGGCTGATAAAGAATTAGCCACTGCCATACCCAAATCATTATGACAATGTGTTGACCATATTACACTCTGTGAATTTGGCACCTTTGAAATCAATTTATTTATTAAATTGCCCCAACTTTTTGGTATTGAATAGCCTACCGTATCTGGTACATTAATTGTTTTCGCTCCTGCCTTGATTACCGCATCAAAAATTTCAATCAAGAAATTTACATCTGACCTCACAGCATCCTCTGCTGAAAATTCAACATCATCTGTAAATTCTAAAGCCCATTTAACAGCCTCTACGCCCCTTTTTAAGACTTGATCAGGACTCATTCTTAACTTATTTTCCATATGTATCTTACTAGTCGCAATAAAAGTATGGATTCTTTTGTTTTTTGCAGGCGCAACTGCTTGACCTGCTTTCTCTATATCACTTTCAAGGGCTCTGGCTAAGGAACAAACCGTGGATTTATCAATAATTTCTGATATCGCATTAATGGCACTAAAGTCACCAGGGCTAGCTGCTGCAAATCCTGCCTCGATAACATTGACACCTAATTTTTCTAACTGCTTCGCTATTCTCAATTTTTCTTCTTGAGTCATGGAGGCACCAGGACTTTGTTCTCCATCGCGTAAGGTTGTATCAAAAATAATTAATTCATTCATATCTGTCTATTTTTAAAAATCAATGTAATTTGAAAGTTTTTTTGATTGCAAATAACTATATGGTCCAGATAAGGCATAAATAAGAGCGATTAAAAAAACTATTTCTGCTGGATTGTGAGAGATAACACCAAATATAATCACAATGATTAAAATTGCAATAAAAGGCTGACTTTTTCTGAAGTTAAGATCCTTTCCACTATAATATTTTAAATCAGATGCCATTGCCAATGCAGCAAAAAATGTTAATACCAATGCGAACCATTGCATCTGAAAAAAGCCTAAAAATATGTCATCTCCGTTAATGCCGTTATCAAAAGAGATCCATATAAAACTTGCAAGAAGTGTGGCAGCGGCAGGTGATGGTAAACCTGAAAAATATTTTTTATTTTCCATGTCTAGTTTCACATTAAAACGTGCTAATCTGAATGCAGCACAAGCGCAATAAATAAAAGCAACAATCCAACCCAATTTTCCAAGTGGGTTTAATGCCCAAACATAAATAACTAATGCGGGGGCAGCCCCAAAAGAAACCATATCCGATAAGCTGTCATATTCAGCACCAAAATCACTTTCTGTCTGAGTAAGTCGAGCCACTCTACCATCAAGCCCATCTAAAATAAGTGCAATAAAGATTGCTATAGCTGAATGATCAAATGCACCATTCATCGCCTGAACTATGGCATAAAACCCGGCAAACAAGGAAGCTGTAGTAAGGATATTAGGCAGGAGATAAAACCCTTTTTTTCCTAAAATATCTCTTTTATTATTTTTTAATTTAATTTTCATAATCACAATCAATTTTATCCTACAATCAAGGAATAATCATCGTTTAAAACCTATTAATATTTTATAATGTTCATTCTTTATTTGCTTATTCGAGCGTTTTATGAAATTTGAATTAAAAAAACAAGATGGAAATTCCCGAACTGGAATTTTAAAAACAAGTCATGGAGAAGTTCATACCCCCGTCTTTATGCCTGTAGGAACTTATGGTGCTGTTAAATCATTAGCCCCCAAAGAGCTAGAAGAAGCAAATTTTGAAATAATTCTTGGAAATACCTTTCATCTATGGTTGCGTCCTGGAGTCGATGTGATAAAAAAACATAAAGGTCTTCATAATTTTATGTGTTGGAATAAATCAATATTGACTGACTCTGGAGGATTTCAAGTTTGGAGTCTTGGGAAAATGAGAAAAATCTCAGAAGCAGGGGTAACTTTTCAATCACCAATTAATGGGGATGAAAAATTCATGGGCCCTGAGGAATCGATGGAAATTCAAAAATTTCTTAATTCAGATATTGCGATGATTTTTGATGAATGCACACCCTATCCGGCGACGCATGAAGAAGCAAACAAATCTATGCATTTAAGTAAAGACTGGGCCTATAGGAGTAAAGTCACTTTTGATAAAAACAATGAGAATAAAAATTCGCTATTTGGCATTATTCAAGGGGGGATGTATCCAGATCTTAGAGAAGACTCACTAAATGAGCTTACTAAAATTGGCTTCGATGGATATGCTATAGGTGGGCTATCCGTTGGTGAGCCAAAAAAGGAAATGCAAAAAATAACGAGCTTCATTGGGCCAAAAATGCCTAAAGAAAAACCTCGATACCTCATGGGTGTTGGCACACCTGAAGATATTTTAAATGCAATAGAAAATGGAATTGATATGTTTGATTGCGTCATGCCTACAAGAAATGCAAGAAACGGAATGCTATTTACGAGTAGCGGGGATGTAAAATTAAAAAATTCTCAGTATAAAGATGATTTAAGTCCAATTGACTCTGAGTGTGAGTGTTACACCTGCCAGAATTTTTCAAAATCTTATCTTCATCACCTCTATAAGATTGGTGAAATGCTTGTCTCAAGACTTAATACAATTCATAACTTACATTTTTACAAAAAAATGATGAATGAAGCACGCAATGCTATTGAAAATAATAGATTTAAAAGCTTTAAAGAGACATTTATAAAAAGACGAAAGGTAGATGAATAGACCCGTTTCTTATGCTAAAATCATGTTTTTTTAAGGAAAACATAACGTGAACGAAGCGATTTCAGGATTTTTACCATTCATCATAATTTTTGTTTTATTTTATTTTATGCTTATAAGGCCACAAATGGCTCAAGCAAAAAAAGTTAAAGCCATGTTAGCGGCATTAAAAGTTGGAGATGAAGTTTCTACAACGGGTGGTTTATTAGGGAAAATAACCAAACTGAATGATCAATTTATTATTATTGAAGTTAATTCAAACTCAGAAATTAAAATACAAAAACAAGCAATTCAAGCCTTACTTCCTAAAGGAACAATTAAATCAATATAAATTGTTTAAATTAATTTAAATGAATCAATACGCAAGTTGGAAATATATATTAATCTTTTTATCTATCGGATTAAGTTTTTTATACGTCACCCCAAACTTTTACGGTGAATCTTTTGCTATTCAGGTAATGCCTTTAAAAGCTGGGGAAACAATTGAGCCACCAACACTCAAATTAGTTGAGTCGTCACTCAATAAAGCAAATATAAAAAATATTGGTATTTCTTTTAACAATACAGACATTAAAATTAAATTTAAAGAGGCGAGCGAACAATTAAAAGCTAAGCAAGTTATTGAAGAAAAACTTGGCAAAAAATATGTCGTGGCCCTCAATCTTATATCTAACTCTCCCAGCTGGCTCTCAGATTTAGGGGCTCTGCCAATGTACTTAGGCCTCGATCTTCGGGGGGGTGTTCATTTTCTTATGCAGCTCGACTTATCAAAGTTATCAGAAAAGAAAAACGATAGTTTTCTAACAAATGTCAGAAAATCTTTACAGAAAGAAAATGTTAAATACTATGACTCCAAGGTAATTAATAATTACATACAGCTAAAATTTAAATCTGAGGATTCATTAGATAAGGCGAAAAATATTATTCGAGATCAAGCTGCAGGCCGTTCTATTTTTGGTGGTAACAGCCCAGCAAAAGAAACAGAAGCATTCAATTTTTCAGAAATAAAAAACAATAATGAATACATTTTAAAAGTTAAAAATAATCAATATACAGATGAGGAAAATGTAAATTTTGCCCTCAAACAAAATCTGGAGACATTACATAATAGAGTTAACGAGCTTGGCGTAGCAGAACCCATTATCCAACAGCAAGGTAAAGATCGAATTGTTGTACAGCTTCCTGGAGTTCAAGACACAGCAAAAGCGAAAGAAATTATTGGTAGAACAGCAATTTTAGAGATGAGAATGGTTGATGAAGAAAGATCAGATCCTGCAACGATAGAAAAGGCTGAAAATGGACAGCTGCCTCCTGGTACAGAGCTTTATTATGACCGCTCAGAAAACCCAATTTTAGTAAAAAAAGAAGTCATCTTAACTGGTGAGAGACTTGAGGATGCATCCCCCGGAGTAGACCAAATGACAGGTCAATCAGTCGTATACCTTGATTTAGATTCCGTCGGAACCAATATTTTTAAAGATGTTACAAGAGCAAATATCGGTAAAAGAATTGCTCTCATACTTATCGAGAAGAACTATACAGAGGTCATCACTGCTCCAAAAATCAAAAGTGAAATTGGTGGGGGTAATGTCATGATTACAGGGATGTCAAATGCCCAAGAATCAACTGATATTGCCTTACTTTTAAGAGCAGGATCACTTTCAGTTCCTATGGAAATAGTTGAAGAAAGAACGGTCGGGCCAAGTATGGGTAAAGAAAATATTGCCCGAGGCGTTAATTCAACACTTTGGGGTTTTGCGGCCATCGTTATTTTGATGGTTGCCTACTACATGTTTTTCGGTGTGGTATCAGTGATTGGATTAACAGTAAACTTGTTATTTTTAACGGCATTATTGTCTGTCCTTCAAGCAACGCTTACACTGCCTGGTCTAGCTGCTATCGCAATAACAATTGGTATGGCCATTGATGCAAATGTCCTCATTAATGAGCGTATCAGGGATGAAATTAGAAATGGAATGCCTCCTCAAAAGAGTATAAGTCAAGGATACGATAAGGCTTGGGGAACAATTCTCGATTCAAATGTCACTACAATGATTGCTGGTCTTGCATTATTTATGTTTGGCTCAGGTCCAATTAAAGGTTTTGCTGTAGTCCTTGTTCTAGGAATTTTAACTTCGGTTTACAGTGCAATTTTTGTTTCGAGAGGAATTGTAAACTATACGTATGGCAATAAGAGAACAATTAAAAAAATCTCTATTGGAGAAATTTTTAAGGTAGATAATAACTAAACTATGGAATTTTTTAGAGTAAAAACAGATATCCCTTTCATGAAATTTAGAAAAATTTCAGCCATTATTTCAACCTCAATTTTTATTGCTTCAATCTTATTTCTAATATTTCGAGGTCTAAACCTAGGTGTTGATTTCACCGGAGGGACGCTAATGGAAGTAAGTTATCCACAAACAGCAAATCTTCAGGAAATTCGTAGCTCACTTAAGAAAATTGATTTGCCCGAAGCGCAAGTTCAGAATTTTGGGACGAGTAATGACGTTCTAATAAGACTTCCTGTGGTTGAAAATCTATCGCTTGCTGATCTTTCAGAAAAGATTACATTAATACTAAAAGAATCCGACCCAGCCGTTACAATTGAGAGAGTTGAGTCTGTTGGTTCACAAGTAGGGGATGAACTTTATGAAGATGGTGCGCTGGCAATTTTATTTGTTGGCATTGGTATAATGCTTTATTTATGGCTTCGTTTTGAATGGAGGTTTGCAGTTGCAGCGATTGTGGCTAACATGCATGATGTGGTAATAATCTTAGGTTTTTTTGCCTTTTTTCAATGGGAATTTAACTTAACTGTCCTAGCGGCTGTCCTGGCGGTTTTAGGTTACTCAGTAAATGAATCAGTTGTAGTATTTGACCGCGTCAGAGAAAATTTTAGAATAATGAGAAAATCATCTGTAATTGAGGTAGTAAACAATGCTATTACACGAACAATGTCTAGGACTATCATGACGCATTTATCAACACAGACTGTCGTCATATGTATGTTGATTTTTGGAGGGGAGATTTTACATAATTTTTCAATAGCCTTAACAATTGGAATCTTGTTTGGTATCTACTCTTCGATTATGGTAGGTTGTCCTTTAGCAATTTGGTTAGGGACAAACCAGTCTAACCTTGCCGTCGTGGATGTTAAATCGGAAAAATAATTAATTCAACATGGATTTTAATATAAATTTTCAGCTTTCTCTTTTAGCTGTTCTTCTTATACTCTCTGCATTCTTTGCAATATCTGAAACAAGTTTAATGTCTGTAAACAGATATCGCCTCAAGCATATGAGTAAAGAAGGTAACGTAGGCGCTAAGCTTGCATTAAAACTGCTCAATGAAACAGATAAATTACTGAGCGTTATTTTACTTTGCAATAACTTTGCAAATGCTGCAGCTGCCGCACTTGTTACACTCATTGTTGTAGAATTTTTTGGTACCCAAGAAAGTATTATCTTTGTTGGAACACTAGTTACTACATTTATGATTGTTATATTTAGTGAAATATCACCTAAAGTAATTGGGGCAGCGCATCCTGAAAAACTAGCTCCTTTTTGCAGTTATATTCTTTATCCCCTTTTAAGAATTTTTTATCCGATTGTTCTGTTTCTCAATTTTTTTGTTTTAGGTTTTTTAAAAATTGTAAATATCAAAACAAACTTTAATCAAAATGATTTAATTAATATGGATGAATTAAAAAGTATCATTAGTGAATCTGGCACATTTATACCTCAAAAAAATAAATCGATTTTTCTAAATTTAATAGACTTAAATAAAGTTACCATCGATGAAGTGATGATGCCCCATACTAGTGTTGAAGCTGTTCATATAAAACAATCTATCGATGAGATTTTAGAAAAGGTAATCAACTCAAATTATCGACAAATGGTGGTAAAAGATAGTGATGAAATCTTAGGTGTAATTGATTCAAAAAAAATATTAAATCTATTTATTAAAGAGGAAAAAGATGAAATAACTCACAAAAAACTTATGGAATTAATAGAGCCTCCTTATTTTATACCTTCCGGAACGACTATTTATAAACAAATTCAATATTTTCAGGATAATCAAGAAAAAAAGGGGTTTATTGTAAATGAACATGGAGATTTTTTAGGTTTAGTTTCTCTAGAAGATTTACTTGAAGAAATTATTGGTGAATTTAATACAGATATACCATCAAAACTTTCTAAAATCATTACAGAGGATGATGGGTGGATAATTGATGGTGGAATTTCAATAAGAGATCTTAATAAAAAATTGAACTTGAAGTTACCTACTGATGGTCCTATTACGATCAGTGGTTTAATCATTGAATTTTTAGAAAACATACCAGATACTAATACTAGCTTTAAAATGCATAAAACTAGATTTGAAATAATTAATATTTATGAACAGACTATAAAAAAAGTAAAAATATATAAGTAACTATTGAATTTAGAATGAATACTATTCCACATCAACTTGAAGATACAGTAGAACAAGAATCTAAACTTAAACCGAAACTTCCTAAGAATTATAAAGTCATACTACTGAACGACGATTATACTCCTATGGAATTTGTAGTAGATGTTATACAAAAAGTATTTAGAAAAACACATGATGAGGCTACAAAGATTATGCTTCAAATACATACCGAAGGTATTGGTATATGTGGAATTTATCCATTGGAGATTGCTGAGACTAAAATGAATCAAGTGTTAAATTTATCAAAAGAGTCGCAACACCCCTTGCAATGTATTATAGAAAAGATATAGTTAAATTATGATTGCACAAGAATTAGAAGTTAGTTTACATATGGCTTTCATGGACGCTAGACAAAAGCGGCATGAGTTAATTACAGTTGAGCATTTATTACTTGCTATGCTTGACAATCCTTCTGCGTCCGAAGTATTAAATTCATGTGGAGCAAACCTTGAGAAACTTCGAGAAGAAATTGTGGGGCATATTGAAGAGCATACGCCAAAAGTTTCAGGAAAAGAAGAGGTTGATACACAGCCCACTCTGGGTTTTCAAAGAGTTATTCAAAGAGCAATGCTCCATGTTCAATCCTCTGGAAAAAAGGAAGTCACTGGCGCCAATGTTCTGGTAGCTATTTTTGGTGAAAAAGATTCTCATGCAGTCTATTTCCTTCATGAGCAAGGAATAGCAAGATTAGACGTTGTTAATTTCATAGCCCATGGTATTGCTAAGACAACTGAAAATATCCAAAAAGAATCAACTCAAGAAACTTCTGGTTCAGAAACTAAAGCAAACAAAGGGCTGGAAACTTATACAGTAAATTTAAATAAACTTGTGATTGAAGGAAAAATTGACCCTTTAATTGGAAGAGAAAATGAAGTTGAAAGAGTAGTCCAAATATTATGTAGGAGAAGAAAAAATAATCCCCTTCTAGTTGGTGAGGCAGGCGTTGGAAAAACTGCAATCGCTGAAGGTTTAGCAAAGAAAATTGTTGATAAAAATATTCCTGCAGTGTTAGAAAACATGACAATCTATTCTCTTGACCTTGGTGCACTTATTGCTGGCACAAAATATCGAGGTGATTTTGAACAAAGACTAAAATTAGTCATAAAGCAATTAGGCGAGCAAAAAAACTCTATTTTATTTATTGATGAAATTCATACAATTATTGGTGCTGGGTCTGCAAGTGGAGGTACACTTGATGCTTCAAATATACTTAAACCTGCATTAGCACGAGGAAATATAAAATGTATAGGGGCTACTACATATCAAGAATTTAGGTCAGTATTTGAAAAAGATCATGCACTAACAAGGCGATTCCAAAAAATAGATGTTGAAGAGCCAAGCGTTAAAAATACTATCGAGATACTCAAAGGACTTAAGTCACATTTTGAGAATCATCATAATGTTAAGTTCACTAATAATGCTTTGGTAAGTGCTGCAGAACTATCTGCTAAATTTTTAAATGACCGTCGATTACCTGATAAAGCAATTGATATAATTGATGAGGCAGGTGCTGCACAAAGAATTTTACCCAAGAATAAACAAAAGAAAAATATAGGGACAAAAGAAATTGAAGATGTTATTTCTAAGATTGCTAGAATACCCGCTAAAAATATAAATAAGGATGATAGAAATTCCTTGAAAAATCTTGAAAGAGATCTCAAAGCGGTAATTTTCGGTCAAGACAAAGCTATTGAGACACTATCAAATGCCATTAAAATGTCACGAAGTGGAATAGGTCCAATTGATAGACCGATTGGAAGTTTTTTATTTAGTGGGCCAACTGGAGTTGGTAAAACAGAAGTTGCAAGACAACTTGCATATACACTTGGTATAGAATTAATTAGAATTGATATGAGTGAATATATGGAACGACATTCAGTTTCTAAACTTATCGGGGCGCCTCCCGGATATGTTGGCTATGATCAAGGTGGTATATTAACTGAACAAGTTAACAAGAATCCTTATTCTGTTCTTTTGCTTGATGAAATTGAAAAAGCTAATCCTGAAATATTTAATATACTTCTTCAGGTTATGGATAATGGTACTTTGACTGATAGTAATGGTCGTAAGACCGACTTTCGAAATGTAACCATCATCATGACTACAAATGCTGGTGCTGAAGCTTTATCAAAATCTAATTTTGGCTTCACACAAACAAAGACTTCAGGTGATGAAAATGTTGAAATCAAAAAAACTTTCTCGCCAGAATTTAGAAATAGACTTGATGCGACAGTCTCGTTTAAATCTCTTGATAATGAGGTAATTTTAAAAGTTGTTGATAAATTTTTAATTCAATTAGAAACACAATTACATGATAAAAAAGTAGATGCATCATTTACAGATGATTTAAAGAGTTATCTAGCAAAATCAGGATTTGATGAACAAATGGGGGCAAGACCTATGGCCAGACTTATTCAAGACACCATAAGAAAGGCCCTTGCTGACGAACTTCTATTTGGTAAGTTAACTAATGGTGGTGAAGTTGAAATTGATATCGATAAAAATGAAAAAATTGTTCTAAATATAAATGAGGATGAAAAAGCATCTGTTTAAACTTTTGGTTTTTGCATTATCTGAATAAATAAATTACTAATACTTATTCTTTCGACCCACCTTTTCAAATTTGTATATGGATTTTTTTCTAGCCAATCTGAATCTACATTAAAAAACTGCCTTATGAATGGAAATATTGCAATATCTAAATACCCAAAAGTGTTAGATAAAAGGTAGTCATTACTAACCAACCTTTCATCAAGTTTCTTTATAAAATCTTCACAATCTTTTCTGTATGTTTTTTTTAAATCGTAATCTTTATTACTTGTGTATTTATATAAGTCTAATTTTTTTTTAAATTCACCGTCATTTATTTCTATCATTTTTTTTACAAAATCCATATCTGATGCATTAATTTTAATATATTTATCATTTTTTTTTGTTTTTGCCCAATTCATAATATCTAAACTCTCGTCTAAAACTAAATCTTTATAAACCAAGACCGGTACAGTTCCTTTTGGGCTAATGTTTAACATTTTTCCTGGCTTATCTTTGAGAGATATCTCTTGGATATCGAAATCGATTTGACAAGCTAATAGTGCCATTCTAGCCCTCATTGCATAAGGACACCTCCGATAAGAAAATAAAAATGGTCTACTCTCTCCTAAATTACCAAGTTGCTTTACATAATTCATTTACAAGTCTGTGTCCCTTATAAATAAGTCCTGAATAAATTTGAATTAATGATGCCCCATTTTTTATTTTCTCCACACCATCCTCTGCAGTCATTATTCCACCTACACCTATAATGGGAATCTTTCCTTTTAGAATCTTGTTAAGGTATTTAATAACATTCGTTGATTTTTTATTTAATGGCGCTCCGGATAACCCACCTTCCTCGCCTGAATACCTTGAGGACGTAATACCTTTTCTATCAGTTGTTGTATTGGTTGCAATAACTCCATCCACTTTATACTTTAAAAGTAACTTTGCTATTGAATCTAACTGTTTATTTGAGTTGTCTGGAGAGACCTTTACAACAAAGGGGACTAATTTTTTAAACTTTTTATGGAGTATTTTCTGCTCACTCTTCAATGCTTTTAATAATATTTCAAGATATTTATTACTTTGCAAATTACGTAAATTTTTAGTATTGGGTGACGAAATATTTATCGCAATATACCCTGCATAGCGATATGCCTTTCTGAAACAAACTAAATAGTCCTCAACTGCTTTATTTATAGGTGTATCGAAATTTTTCCCAATGTTAATGCCTAAGACACCATTAAACTTGGCTTTTTTAATGTTTTTAATAAATTGATCGATACCAACATTATTAAAACCAAATCTATTAATAATACCCTCCTCATTAATCAACCTGAAAGATCGTGGTTTATTATTTCCTGGCTGACTTTTAGGTGTGACAGTCCCTACCTCAATGAAACCAAACCCAAGTTTTGAAAGTGGAATTATATATTCTGCATTTTTATCTAAACCTGCTGCAAGACCCACTCTGTTCGGAAATGTTAGGCCCATAATGGTCGTTGGACTTGATGGTATTTTATTTTTTAGTAGGCCACAAAAACAAGCAAACTTTAAGCCTTTCATTGAGATATGATGGGCTAACTCAGGGTTGAATAAAAATAAAAAAAACCTAATAAATTTATACATAATTTTTTAAATACTTTAAGTTGAAACCCACTCCAATCCTAATTCTTGATCAATTATCCCAACATTTGAGTTTTTTTTATCTACTATTTCAAAGATCATTTTTTTTACTAGAGCTATGTGGTTATTTTTTTCACTTAAATGTGCTGCTATAACCCATTGAAGATCTAAATGATTTATAGATTCCAAAAGTTTTAATGATTCTTTGTTCTCAAGATGCCCATAGTGTCCATTAATTCTTTTTTTAAGTGAGTCAGGATAATCTGAAGAGTTTAACATCTTCTCATCATGGTTAAATTCAAGCACTAAAAGATTAACCTTTGATAATTTTTCTACTACATGTTTTGTAATTTTTCCTAAATCAGTAATTATTGCAATGCTTTTATCCTGACAATCAAATCTAAATTGACAAGGCTCTCTGGCATCATGCGGAACCGGTATGGGTGAAACCAAAACATTTTCAATCATAAATGAATCAAAATTACGAATTAATTCAAAATTTATTTGATACCCATCATTAATTTTTTTTTGACACATTTGATAGGTTCCATAGCTTAAATAAATTGGAATTTGAAACTTATTAGCTAAACTAAACGCTCCTTTAATATGATCTTCATGCTCATGCGTAAGTAAAATCGCAGATATTTGATTAGGTTTTATTTGATAACGCTCTAATCTATCAATTGTTTCTTTCAAGCCGAAGCCACAGTCAACCATCAAAATAGTTTG
>ENA-UOXV01003968-UOXV01003968.1-marine-metagenome-genome-assembly--contig:-NODE-3968-length-17424-cov-7.239334_pt1 | contig 17424 bp, 15 predicted proteins | sample MGYA00238165_ERZ766961 | MGnify/ENA primary metagenome ERZ766961 (study PRJEB28924, sample SAMN03173240) | marine metagenome | biome: Marine; feature: Water; material: Subsurface seawater | place: North... | reverse complement strand
TCTCTGCAATATTATTTTTTTTAATTGATTTAATTGGTTTTTTTTTTAGAGAAAAAATTTTACTTAAAAATAAATTGTCATTATGAATTTTAATAATTTTTTTTTTAAATTTAATTGGAACTTTAGTAGCATACTGAGGATTTATAATAATCAGATTTGGTTTAATCTTATTAAATATATAATTTATTTCTTCTTTTCCTGATGATGGGTTTATTGGCACAAAAATTCTTTGAGTGCAAATTATACCAAAAAAAAGTGATGTTAAAAGTGCAGAATTTTCTAAAATTACAAAAACCTTATCTTGTTTTTTAATTTTTTTTTGCTCTAAATAAAAATTAAATTTTAAAACAAAATCATGAAGTTCTTTGAGAGAAATATCAGGCGCATCTAATGGACTTAAATAATTATGATTTGGTTTTAGCCTAAACTGTTTATAAAGTAGTTTATAAATATTATTTTCCATGGATAAATATAGTATTTTATAATCATCTCATTAATAAATAAAAGCATTAATCAGAGTTCTTAATTTAATTCAATATTATATCTCTAAAAAGAAAATTTTAGTAAAATAATTAAAAATAATATAGGTTATTGATATTATATAGTTTAAATGTGTATTTTTACAAAACATTTAAATTTGAACAAACGGAACAAAAACTATATGAATTTGCATTAACAGTTAATATTTGAAATATCTACTTTGTTTTCAAAAAAAATAAAAAAATTTTATAAATGAAATAAACTAATAAATTAATAATGTGTAGTATTGGTTCAATCAGCTTTGGATATTGTTTACCAGATTTTGTAAATCTTTTTTTAAGTGACGATCAATTTGATTATATTGTTAATAAAATAATGAGAATAGTTGAATTTTAAATCATGATAGAAAAGAATGAAAAAGAACTTAATAATGCCAAAGTATTGATAGTTGGTGCAGCAGGTTTCATTGGTGGATTCTTAGTTAAAGAGATTTTAAAAGAATCGGTAAAAGAAGTAATTTTATACGATAATTTTACCAGAGGAAAAATGAGTAATATTGAAGAGAGTTTAAAAGACCCACGATGTTATATTTTTCCTTTTGGAGGAGATATTAGAGATGTTGATATCCTTGATAAGGCCATGGAAGGAGTTGACTATGTTTTTCATCTTAGTGCAATGTGGCTATTACACTGTAAAGATTTTCCTAGAACTGCTTTTGATGTAAATATTGCTGGTACTTTTAATATTTTAGAGGCTTGTGTAAAACATAAAGTAAAAAAATTAATATATAGTTCATCAGCATCTGTCTATGGTGATGCTATTCAAGTACCCATGACAGAAGATCATCCTTTTAATAATAAGAATTTTTATGGAGCTACTAAAATTGCAGGTGAAGCAATGTCCTCAGCCTACAACGATCGATATGGCTTAGAAATAATAGGATTAAGATATATGAATGTTTATGGGCCAGGACAAGATCAGCATGCAGCATATAGTGGTGTCGTACCAGTAGTTCTAAATAAGATTGATAAAAACGAACCACCTACAGTTAATGGAGATGGAAGCCAGGCTTATGATTTTATTTATGTAGAGGATGTTGCAAGATCAAATATATGTGCTGTAAAATCTGACATCAAATTTGGGTTTTATAATATTGGAACAGAGGTACAAACAACCATCAAAGAATTGTGTAACATTATATTGAAATTAAAAAATTCAAATTTAAAGATTAATTATTTACCTTATAATTCTGATGACGCTAGGCAGTTTGTACAAAATAGAATTGGCTCAAGACAAAAAGCAGAGCAGGAACTGAATTTTAAATATCGATTTTCTTTGGAGGATGGACTTAAAGAATTAATAAAATGGAGAGAAAAAGGTATTGATGACTAGTATAATAAAATCTAAATATTATCAAGATGACTTTATTGAAAAAAATTACAAAAAACTTTTAAAAAAAATTAATAACAAAACTGTTTTCTTTCATGAAATAAAAGGTAAAAAAAAATTTACCTTATGGCGACATGATATAGATTGTTCTGTTCAAAGGGCTTACTCCTTGGCAAAAATAGAGAAACAATCAAAAATAAAATCTACATATTTTTTATTATTAGGAGGAGATTTCTATAATATTTTTGAAAAAGATATAAAAGGTTTAGTTTTTAAAATCAAATCATGTGGTCATCAATTAGGTTTACACTTTGACACAACACCCTACAATATTAAAACGAAAAAACAGCTTGAAAAATTTTTAAATTTTGAAAAAAAAATTTTAGAAAATTTATTTAAAACTAAAATAAAAGTTTTTTCTTTTCACAATCCAACAAAAAAAATATTAAAACAGTATGATAACTATAAGTATGCAAAAATGGTAAATACATATTCAAAATATTTTCAAAACAAAGTAAATTATTGTAGTGATAGTAATGGATATTGGCGCCATAAAAGATTAGAAAATTTTTTGAGTGAAAACTACTCAAAAATACAAGTTTTAACCCACCCAATTTGGTGGCAAAAAAAATCTATCCCACCATTTGATAGAGTAAAAAGATCCATTAATGGAAAAGCTAAAAGTATTGAAAGAAATTATCTTAGCACTTTAAAAAAATTTGGGAGAAAAAATATTTATTAATAAAAATTCATCTTTAAAAATTTTTAAGCTAAATTTTTGTAATTTTATATATGAAAATAATTTGTTTTTGTACATTATATACTGGTTTATTATCCTTAGATTTGGCATTAAAGTTAGGTGTTAAAATTGAAAGAGTCATAGGACTCAATCCAAAATCAGTAAATGATTTAGATAAAGTTTCTGGATTTATTGATATTTCATCTTTTTGTAAAAAAAATAAATTAGATTTTAAACTTGTTGATGATTACAGTCTTAAATCAGAGAATCCCAATTATGTTTTAAAAGAAAGTGATTTGATTTGGGTTGCAGGATGGCAAAGACTTTTGCCGCAATCTTTCATAAAATATCCAAATGTCGGTGTTGTTGGTTCTCATGGAAGTTCTGATGGAATTCTAAAAGGACGTGGTAGATCACCACAAAATTGGGCGCTATTGATGGGTAAAAAAAAATTTAAAATATCCATGTTTAAAATTACAAAAAATATAGATAGTGGAAAAGTTATTTTAACTAAAGAATTTAAATATAATCAATATGATAATATTTTTCATTCATATCTAAAAGTATCAAAGTGTAATGCAGATAGTATTCACCAAATAACAATTAACCCGAATTTAATTAAAAAATCAAAAAAACAAAATGGCGCACCACAATATTTTCCTAAAAGAATTCCTGAGGATGGTTTTATAGACTGGAGCATGTCAGCGATTGATATTTTTAATCAAATCAAATCGCTCTCTAAACCATACCCTAATGCAAGAACTGTCATTAATAATGAAATAATGCTTATCAATAAAGCTTCAAACTTAGATATACAGTTTGATAGAAGTCATGGAAAAATAATTCATCTATACTTAAATGGATTTATTTTAGTTTCTTGTGGAAAGGGATCTTTATTAATTGAGGATTATATAATCAAAAATAAAAAGTTAATTACTACAAGTTCTTTTTTTAAAAGTGTTCCAATGAAAAGAACTGTTAACAATATTATTAAAAGATTTAAGCAGGACTTTCCAAATAAGAAAATTAATTCATCATTACTGTCTTTTTGGCAAAAAAGAAAATATATATAATTAATTAAAAAGTTAACATGAATTTTGCAACAATAAACAGTATAGACTTATATAATGTTTTGTAAAAAATAATTTCTATGAAAAAAAAAATATTAATTACGGGTGCCAATGGTTTATTAGGAAGAAATTTAGTTGAGCTATTAAGTAAAAAATACAAAGTTTATGCATTAGTTCAAGATAAAAAAAAAATTAAATTTAAAATTAATAAGAATATTTCTATTTTGGAAATTGACTTAGCAAATATTAATTTAAAAAAATTGCCCAGCGATATTGATATTATTTATTATTTGGCTCAATCAAATCAATTTAAAAATTTCCCCAGAGGCACAAGCGATATGATCAGTGTTAATATAATTACACCAAATATTTTAGCAAAATGGGGCATTCAAAAAGGAGTTAAAAAGTTTATTTATACCTCTACTGGTGGAGTTTATTCTGGCCAAATTAAATCAATTAAAGAAAATAAAAATATAAATGCTAATAAACAAATAGGATTTTATAATAATACAAAACTAAGTGCAGAAATGCTTTTGCGAAATTACACAAATAATTTCGAAACTCTAACAATTATAAGACCATTTTTTATTTATGGATTTGGGCAGAAAAAAAATATGTTAATTCCTAAACTTATTTTAAATATAAAAAATAATAAAGAGATCACTATTCATGGAAATCAAGGAATTAAAATAAATCCAATTTACGTAACAGATGCAGCAAATGCTATGTTTAAAATTTTAAATTTAAAAAAAAGTATGATAATTAATTTATGTGGTAAAGAGGTTATTTCATTAAAAACATTAATTTTATTGATAGGAAAATATCTAAAGAAAAAACCTATAATCAAATATAATCATTTATTTCAGAGTAATTTAATAGGCAATAGTATTTTGATGAGAAAAAAATTAATTAACCCTAAAATAGATTTGAAAAAAGGAATTAAGATGACCATAGGATAAATTTTATAGTTATTGGTATATGATAAAAAAATTTATTTTACTTGTAATAAACTATAATTCTTTGATGGATTAACAAATTTAGCAATTTTAAACTAAAAATTGCTAAATGATTGTTTTAATTTAATTAATAAATATGAAAAGATGTTATATCCAAAAAGTAAAAAAATTTAAATAAATGTGTGGGATTGTTGGTGTACTAGCTTTAAATGCAAAGTCTATTAACATAGATTTTACAAAATCTATGGCAGATAGAATTGCACATAGAGGCCCAGATGATGCTGGGTACTTATATTTAAATTCTGGCTCAAAACAAAAAAAAAATATTTCTTATTATCAAAATCTAACAGACGAAAAGTTTAAACATAAAAATGTTAAACTGTCAGCTATAGAAAAAAATTATATTCAAAAAAAACTACGTAATCAAGATTATGATTTATATATGGGCCATAGAAGATTATCGATTATTGATATCAGTGAAGCCGGTCACCAACCAATGTCAGATGCATCAAAAAATATTTGGATTAGCTACAACGGGGAAATTTATAATTTTAAAGAAATAAGATCAAAGTTAAAAAAATTGGGACACAAATTTAAGAGTGAAACTGATACCGAAGTTATCATATATGCTTATATTCAATGGGGTATTAAATGTATAAAAAAATTTAATGGTATGTTTGCATTTTCTCTGTATGACAATTACAAAAAAAAATTTTTTCTTTGTCGCGATAGATATGGGATAAAACCATTATATTACCATGTTACTAGAGATAAAACTTTTATTTACGGAAGTGAAATAAAATCGATCTTAGAATACAAAGATTATAAGAGTACAATCGATAAAGAAGCTTTAATTGAATATTTTACTTTTCAAAATATCTTTACAAATAAAACTTTACATAAAAATATTCAAATATTAGAGGCAGGACATTATGTTGAGATAGATTTATCGTTAAAAAAATTTAAAAAAATAAAATACTGGGACTTTAATTTTTCAGAGCCTGAAATTATAAAAGATGAAAGAGAATACTTAGAAGAACTAGACCGATTATTTTCAAATGCAGTAAAAAGACAATTAGTATCAGATGTACCACTTGGTTGTTATTTAAGTGGTGGGATTGATAGTTGCTCTATAGCAGCAGTTGCAGTAAAAGAATTTGCAAAACCTCATCTTTTAAAAACCTTCACTGTTGGTTTTGATTTATCAACTGCAACCGGTTTAGAACTTAGTTTTGATGAACGTACCAAAGCTAAGTTTATTTCTAATAAATTAAAAACTAATCATTATGAAATGGTACTTAAAAGTAGAGACATGGAAAAATGCTTACCAAATTTTACATATCACTTAGAAGAACCCAGGGTTGGGCAGAGCTATCCTAACTATTATGCTGCAAAACTTGCATCTAAATCTGTAAAAGTAGTTCTAAGTGGTGTCGGTGGAGATGAACTTTTTGGTGGGTATCCATGGCGTTATTATAAGGCTAGTAATAATAGAAATTTTGATGATTATATTGATAAATATTATAAATTTTGGCAAAGACTTATTCCAAATAAAGAAATAAAAAAATTATTTTCTCCTATTTCAGAAAATTTAGAAAATGTATGGACGCGAGATATTTTTAAAGAAATATTTAAATCTCAATTATTAGCTAAATCCCCAGAAGACTATATAAACTATTCTTTATACTTTGAGGCCAAAACTTTTTTGCATGGCCTATTAGTTGTTGAAGATAAACTATCTATGGCTCACAGTATTGAAAATAGGGTTCCATTTTTAGACAACGACCTAGTAGATTTTGCACAAAAAATTCCTGTTAAGTATAAATTAAAGAATCTAAATAAAGTGATGAATATAGATGAAAATCGACTAGCTAAATTTAAAAAAACTAATGATGGTAAAATAATATTAAGAAAATATGCTTCAAAATACCTACCAGACAATATATCTAAGTCAATTAAACAAGGATTTAGCTCTCCAGATAAAAGCTGGTTCAAAGGAGAAAGTATAAAGTTTGTAAAAAAAAAGATTTATAACAATGATTCAAATATCTATAAATATATTGACAAAAAAACTACAAGAAGATTAGTAGAGAGACACTTAACTGGAAAGCAAAATAAAAGATTATTTATTTGGAGTTTGCTAAATTTTGAAGAATGGACCAAAATATATGAATGATAAAAAATTTATTTTTGATTATTTAAACAAAAAATGAATTAATATAAATATATATCATGCTAGTATTAATTAAAAGATTTTTAAATTTCTTTAAAACGCCAATTACATTATTGCAACTTCCGATTTTATATATTTCTTATTATTTTTTTAAAATAAATAAAAATAATGAAACAAAAATTTCTTGGGTTATAGGTGTTGATGAAATCGCAAGTAATATTTTTTTTCTCAAACAAATACTAAAACCATCTACAAATGTTTCATTCTCAAAAAATAAATATTACAATTTAAAATATGATTATAATATAAATATTGAAAATATTTACTTAAAATTTTTATTTAGATTTTTTTATGGCCCCTTACTTCTAGGATATTTAATAAATAAGAACACACATTTTTGGTATATTTGGCATAGTGGATTTTTGCTTAACAGAGATTTCGAATTCAAATTCTTAAAAAAAAAAAAAATAATAATAATTTGCATGTTCGTTGGAGATGATATTAGATCAATTAAATTAACTAACAAGTATGGTAAAGAAAATAAAATTGATGTTAATACCAACTATTACACTTTAGAAAATGAATATATGCTAAGCAATTCTTACGATTTAGATAAAAAAAAAATAGCTGTAAGTGCAGATAAATATGCAGATATAGTTTTTAGTCATAAAAAATGTCAAATGTCCTATCTACAAAGTAAACAATACTCATGGCCTTATATGTTTGATAAAAATAAATTTTTTAGAAATAATAAAAAATTTGAAAATTTTAATAGAATAAAGATATTACATGCTCCATCATCTCCTTTATTTAAAGGAACACCCCTAGTAAGAGCAGTAATAAAAAAACTTGAAATTGATGGGTACAACATTGAGTATACAGAACTTCAAGATACTAAAAATGAAATAGTTCTAGAACATCTTAAATCAACTCATATTGTTTTAAATCAATTTTATTGTTTTACACCTGGTCTTTTTGGTATTGAGGCCATGGCAAATCATTGTGCAGTTTTGATGTCAGCTGATTCTAAAATCGAGCAAGGACTACCACAAAATTGCAAGGATGCGTGGATGATTACTAGGTATTGGGAATTATACAGCAATCTCAAATATTTATTAGATAATACTAGTATGATAAAATATTATGCAGACAATGGATATGACTTTGCTTATAAACACTATACTTATGAAGCAGCAGGCGAATTTATGCGGGGTGTTCTAGCAGAAAATAAAATTATTTAGTGCTTAAAACTTTTTTTAGAAATAATTTAATATTTACTGCAGGCAATGTATTTACACGAGGTATTACAATTTTATTATTACCTATTTATTCAAGGTATCTGTCACCAGAAGAATTTGGAATAATAGATTTATTTATGGTATTAGCTGCTATCGTCAATCTTACTATTGCATTAGAAATATCACAAGGTATTGCAAGATACTTTAAAGAATCTAAAAATGTTAAAGAAAAAAGAGAGTATACTTCCAGTGCTTTTTGGTTCACAATTTTAGTTTATTTACTATTTTTTTTTATTTCATTTATTTTCAGTGAAAAATTTACTTTATGGTTATTGGAAGATGACACTAAGAAAACAATATTTTTACTTGCTGTAATTGCAATTGTAACTAATGGTATTTTTTATTTTACTCAAAATCAGCTTAAATGGCAAATACAACCTAGAGATAGTGTTATAGCAAGTTTGTCTAATATTCTTACTTTAGCATTTGTGTCTTTGTATTTACTATTTTTTTATGGACTTAAGGTGGAAAGTATTTTTATAGGACAAATTATAGGAAACACATTTGGTTCTATTATTTCTATCTTTTATGCGAGAAAAAGTTACGGGTTTATCTTTTCTTTTGTAAAATTTAAAAAAATGATATCTTACTCTTCGCCATTAGTATTGTCTGGTATAGGAGTATTTATTGCGATTTACATAGACAGAATAGCAATAAAAGATTTGTTAGGTTTTGAAGAATTAGGCATTTATGGAGTGGCATATCGTTTTGCAGCAGTTGCTGGATTATTAATGATTGGTTTTCAACAATCGTTAACACCTTTAATTTTTGAAAATTACAAAAAGAAAAAAACTCCAAAAGATATTTCTGAGATTTTTAACATCTTTGTAATATTTGCATTAATTATAGTTGCAACAAGTATATTATTTGCAAAAGAATTAGTTATTTTATTTACTACTAAAACTTTTTATAATTCTGCAGACTTGATAACCTTGTTAGTAATTACAATATTTTTCTCAAACATGTACATATTTGCTCCAGGAATATCTATAGCTAAAAAAACTAAATTAATTCCTATTATTTCAATAAGTATTGCTATAATAAATTATATTTTAAATTATACATTAATTCCAATTTATGGCATAAAAGGTGCAGCCTACGCTACTTTAATAAGTTCATTAAGTACATTTTTAATATATTTATTTTTTTCAAATAAGTACTATCCATTGCCATATCAATTTAAGGAACAAATTATTTCTTTAACCTTTGTATTGGTTGCCACTTATAGTGTTGTGAATATTTTTGATGAAGTAAATTTGATATCAATTTTTGTAAAAACAATATATCTGTTATTTGTTGTCATATTAACAAGCTATTTATTAATTGAAAAAAAATATTTACATAAAATTAAAACAAATATACTTCAAAAAAGTATTAGGAATTAATGAATAAATCATACTTAAATAATTTTTATTGGAGAAATTTGTGTGTGGATTTTTGATATCAATAGCAAAAGATAACATAAATTCATCATCTTGGAAGGATGCGTTTGAGTCAATTCGCCATCGAGGTCCTGATAGTAGCAAGGTTAAATTATATAAGCATAAGTCATTAAAAATAAAATTTGGATTTCATAGATTGGCTATTGTTGATCATAAAAATAGTTTTGCTGATCAACCTTTTGCGACCAAAAAATCAATTTTAGTCTTCAATGGTGAAATTTATAATTACTTATCATTAAAAAAAAAACTTCTTGAGAAAAGAATTAGATTCAAGACAAAATCTGATACGGAGGTTTTAGTTAGGTATTTAGAAACATTTGGATTAACAAAAACTTTAAAAGATTTAGACGGTATGTGGTCATTTGTTTGGTTTTTGAAAAAAAAAAATAAAATCTACTTAGGAAGAGACCGCTATGGTGAAAAACCATTATATTATTTTAAAGATGAGAACAAATTTATAATTTCTTCAGAAATTAAAGCGATTTTACTTATAACAAAAAAAAGATTTAATATTAATAAAACTCCTGCAACTAACTTTTTAAATTATGGGATAGTCAATTATGACAAAAAGACTTTATTTTCTGAAATATTTCAATTACCACCATCATATTATTCGGTTTTAAGCTTGAATAGTAAATTAAATAATAAATTACAAAAATATTATAGCTATAAAAAAGAAAATAATAATAAATCTTTTGAGAATAATTCTTTAATATTAAAAAAGAAGTTAACAAAAAGTTTAATTTCAAGATTATCAAATGAAGTCAAAGTTGGATTTTTAATATCAGGTGGTATTGACTCATCAATAAATTATTCCATAGCTAAAAAAATTATAAAAAAAAATGAATTAAATTTATTTTATGCTCCAAGTTTAGATAAAAATAGTAAGGATAACAAACATATTTCATATCTAGAAAATTATTATAAATTAAAAATCAACAAAGTTTATCTCCCACAAAATAATAAAATATTATTTAAATATTTAAACAAACTTACATGGATCAATGATTATCCTATAGGTAGTGTTGGATCTATTAATCAGTACTTAATTGGAGATGCAGCTAAAAAAATGAAAATAAAAATATTAATCTCTGGCCAAGGAGCTGATGAGTTATTTTTTGGTTACTTAAAATATTTTTCTTTCTATTTAATTAACTTAATTAAAAGCAAAAATATTATAAAATTTTTTGTTAATTTTATTTATTTGATTAAAAATGATTTTTTTACTCAAATAAAGCCTCATAATATTTTCAAATATTTAAAATTTAATTTTTTTGATAAGAGTAAATTTTTAAATAAAAATTTTCTTAATATTTCAAATAATTTTAAAAATTTTAAAAATTTGAATAAAAGATCTTTTGATGATATGAATAAATTTTCTGTGCCAACTTTGTGTCATACAGAAGATAGAATGTACATGGCATCAGGTATTGAAACTAGATTCCCATATTTAAACAAAGATTTGCATAAATTTTCCTTGTCATTGCCAGATAAATTTAAGTTATCATTTGGTTTTACAAAATATATTTTAAGAAAAGCTTTTGTTGACGAATTGTCAAAAAAAATATTATTTAGAAAAGATAAAGAAGGCTTTGAAACTGGAGTGGATAACTTATTGAAAGATAATAAAGAATTTTTAAAAAAAGTAATTATTAATAAAAATTCTTTAATAATAAAACAAGATATTATATCGATTGAATTTTTGAAATATTTTGATGATTATTTAAACTCTTTTTCAATTAAAAAAAATCATGATCTAAATTTTTTATTTCGCGTTATAAGTTTTGAAATTTGGTTAAATATTTTTAAAAAACATTTAAATTTTGATAGAAAATAATTGAAATTTTGATTAAAATTGACTAACTTATAAACAATTCTGCTTATGACCAAAACAATTTGGTATATTTCAAAATATTGTACTATTTCAAATAAAAATTCTACAGGTAGTCGTGGCTGGCTTTTGATGGAACAATTTGCCAGAAAGGGCCATAAGTCAGTTGTTTTTACTACAGAAAATGATGATACTTATAATGACTTCAAAACTAGTTCTATAATTTTTACTAAAGAAAATGTTAAAATCATTATAATAAAAACTGTAAAGTACACTATTGCAAAATCATTTAAAAGAATATTAAGTTGGTTTGATTTTGAGTTAAATTTGTTTCGTTTAGATAAGAAACTTTTACCTAATCCAGATGTAGTAATAATATCTAGTCTTTCTTTACTAACAATCTTAAATGGCATTCATCTTAAGAAAAAATATGGATGTAAATTAGTTTTTGAGGTTAGAGATATCTGGCCCTTAACATTAAAAGAATTAGGAGGTTATAGCAATTACAATCCTCTTATAATGATTTTAGCCTTAATTGAAAAAATTGGTTATAAAAAATCAGACATAATTGTAGGTACCATGCCAAATCTTAGTGCACATGTAAGAAAGATATTAGGTTACTCCAAACCAGTACATTGTATACCAATGGGAGTTAGTAAAAGTATGCTTGAAAATAGATTAAGTGATACTCCAAGATATATTAAAAAGCATTTGAGAACCGATGATTTTAATATTGTATACGCAGGAACATTTGGGATAACAAATTCGCTAGAAACTTTTTTTGAAGCTGCCAGAGTTTTAAAAGATGATCCTAAAATTAGATTTATAATTTTTGGTGATGGGGCTTTAAGAAAAAAGTTTATTGAAAAGTATGGATATTTAGCAAATCTAATTTACTTCACCAAAGTAAAAAAAAATCAAGTCCAAGCTTTTTTAACTTATGCAGATGTTTTATATATTTCTGCTTTTAACTCTGTACTTTATGATTATGGGCAATCTGCAAATAAATTGATTGATTATATGATTTCTGAAAAACCAATAATATTTTCATATAGTGGTTATTTCTCGATGATTAATGAGGCAAATTGTGGTTATTTTATTCCAGCAGAAGATGTGAATGCTCTAGTAGCTAAAATTAAAGAATTAATAAAAATTCCTAAATCTGAGAGAAATAGTATTGGAGCTAACGGGCGAAGTTGGTTAATAAATAATAGAAAATATGAGAAGTTAGCTGATGACTATTTGGCGTTATTAATTTAAGAATTAAATAAAGATCAGTAAATTAAATATGTATACTCAAAAACAAATAGATAGTGTTTCTCAAATTTTAAGAAAAAATAAAACTAACTACTGGACGGGCAACGAATGTAAAAAATTTGAAAAAGAGTTTTCAAATTACCATAATGTTAAATATTCAATAGCAGTTTCAAATGGAAGTGTTGCCTTAGAGATTGCTTTAAAGGCATTAAACTTAAAAAAAAATGACTCTGTTATAGTTACACCAAGGTCATTTATTATATCAGCAAGTTGTGTTTTAAATTTAGGTTTAAAACCTATTTTTGCAGATGTGGATGATAATGGAAATTTAAATATAGAAAGCATAAAAAATTTTTATAATAAAAGTATAAAAGCAATAATTGTTGTTCATTTAAATGGATTACCCTGCGATATGGATCCAATTATAAAGTTTGTTAAAGAAAATAAAATTTTTTTAATTGAAGATTGCTCCCAAGCTCATGGTGCAATATATAAAAATAAAAAAGTTGGTTCATTTGGAAATATATCTACCTGGTCTTTTTGCCAAGATAAAATTATTTCAACAGGAGGTGAGGGTGGAATGATTTCTACAAATAATAAAAATTTGTGGTTAAAATGTTGGTCATTAAAAGATCATGGAAAAAATTATAAGAATATTTCTAAAAAGAAAAAGAGTACTGATTTTAAATGGCTTCATGACGGTCTTGGATCAAATTACCGAATGACAGAAATACAAGCTGCAATTGGAAGACAACAATTAAAATTACTGGATAAACAAATTAAAAAGAGGAATTTGATAGCAGATTTATATTTAAATGCACTAGAGGATCATTTTGGAAAATTTGATATTTTAAAAAAATTAAATTTTAAATGTCAAGCATGTCCACTAAAACAAAGCAAAAAATCTTGCAATAACTGCACTCATGTTTTTTATCGACTAAATTTATTTATTAATAAAAATAAGATTAAACGAAATTTATTTTTATACCAACTTAATAAAAAAAAGATTAATTGTGGTGTTGGTTCTTGTCCTGAAATTTATAGAGAAAAAGTTTTTAAAAAATTAAAATTTAATCCAAAAAAAAGATTATTAAATGCCAAGTTGCTAGGTGAGACCAGTGTTATGTTCCCAATTAATCCTAATAAGTCTTTGGTTAAGATTAAAAGAGAAATATTGACCATAAAAAAAATAATAGAGAAATTTATTTAAAATATTATCTAATTAAATCCATTAAATTTTTTGATAGGATGAGACTTTTTATTTTTTAAGAATAAAGATAAACTAATTTTTACAATTGTAAGTAATATAATTCGTATATCTAACAAAAAACTATGATTTTTCACATACCATAAGTCAAGATCAAACTTTTTTAACCAAGTCATTTTATTGTTAGATTTGATTTGTGACCATCCAGTAATCCCTGGCATTACATCGAATCTTTTTAAATGTTTTTTTTTGTATAATTTTTTGTATTCATAATGCAAAGGTCTAGGTCCGACCAAACTAATATCTCCTTTAAGAATATTAAATAATTGTGGTAATTCATCCAATTTAAAAAATCTTAAAAAATTACTGTAGCTATTAATTTGTTGATTTGAATTAATCGTTCTAAATTTAAAAATCCGAATTTTTTTATTTTTATATCCACCTCTATATTGTAAAAAAAAAACAGGTCTTCCATTAAATATATAAGATAAATTAATTATGATAATAATCAATGAAAACCAAATTGGTAATAAAATTATTACAACAGCTAAATCAAAAAACCTTTTTAACATGCCATTATCAATTGATTCAGTTGTTCTTTATTATTTGCACCTACAATAACTTTTTTAACCATTTTATTACTTAAATTGTACATAATTAACTTTTTTAAATTCTTTTTTATTGGTTTTTTCTTATTACCCCCAAAAGTTCTAATTGCAATAATCTTAAATTTATTTTGTTTGGCGTAATTATCATAGAGATTCTCATATATATTTCTATAACTAGTTATTCCATTAATAAATGGACGATTTTTAATTTTATTTTCATTTTTGTGATAAGGAAAAAAATAAAAAGATTTAATAATTTTTTTTTTTTTTAATTTAATAATTATATTTTCAATAATATCAAAAGTCCTTTGTTCATAATATAAATATTCTTTAAAATTTTTACACTTATATCTGTTTACTAACTGAACTATGTAAGTATGTTTTTTGCCTAAATCTTTATAATATTTGTAAATTTTTTTTTCAAATCTTTTTAGACTAAACTTTTTATTATCTGTATTTGGTTCAGAGAGTTTTACAATGAGGGTAAATTTTCTTTTGTTAATTTTTTTTAAACTTTTTTTAAGTAAATTATATGAATTATATTCACTTGAAACATGAAGTTGCTTAATTCCTTCTTTATATGCATAATCTAAAAATTTAGATAAAGTATTGCAATTATTAAAGTATTTCTTAAATTTCATAGTGCCAAGCACTATTTTGTCCTTAAATTTCATTTATTAGCCAATTTGAATAGCAGCTTTCCATAAAAATCTATCAGAGTCTTTTTTTGGTACAAAGCCATTTCTACCATGCAAAATTTCAGAGTCTTTCCAAAATACAGCATCACCAACTTCTAATTTTATTGGAAAGATATTTTCTTTTATTTTTTGAGATGTATTAATAAAATTAAAAAATTTTTCTATATTTTCTAAAGATTTTCTAGAATTTTTTTTAGATATACAAAAATAATTAAAATTTATTTTTAGTTTTTTATTTTCAAAATCTAATATTTTTTTTTTATTTGTATAGCCACTTCTTTCATGCAAAATATCTTTAGTAAATAAAAATTCTAATAATTGGGGGTCATCTTGCTTCAGTATGTCTACAAGGACTTTTAAATCTAAAAATATTGTCTCACCTCCTTGTGCTGTATTTGAAAGACAGCACATTATTGTGGCATTAGGAAAATTTGAATTGTAACTTCCATCAGTATGTAATGGTTGAGGGTTTGCACTATGTCTATATGCATCATTGATATTAGAGTCATATCTTACCTCCATCCAAATTTTATTAGCTTTTTGTTTTGATCTATTTCCAAGATTAACATCTTCAGATAATAGCTTATAATTGCCAATCAAATTTCCAATTCTTTCATAAAAAGCTCTTATTTTTTCCTTTTGGATGCTACTAGTCAAATGAAACACTTTATTTTCTTCAACCATCCATTCATCAATGATTGATTGAGCAAAATCTTTATTAAATTTCTCATTAATGTTGTATTGTTGTATCATAAGTTAAATTTACTATATTCTAAATTTTATAATTTAAAATATTTTATTTATGAATAAAAAATTAGCAATAATTGGAGCAGGTGGTCATGGTAAAGTTGTTGGAGAAATTGCTTCACTGAATAAGTATAAAATTATTGATTTTTTTGATGATAAAATCAGCAAAATAAAAAACTATCCATTTAAAATAGTGAACACTGTCAACTATTTAAAAAAAAATTTGAAAGATTATGATGCTTTTTTTGTTGCTATTGGAGATAATCACATGAGAAGTGAAAAAATAGAGTGGCTTAAAAATAAAAAAGTTAATATTGTTAGTTTGATACATCCTAAATCAACTTTAAGTAATTTTAGTAATTTAGGAATAGGAACTTGTATTATGGCTAATGCTGTCGTTAATCCTGGAACTTTAGTTAAAGATGGAGTTATCATCAATACATCTGCATCAATTGATCATGATTGTGTAATTGAGGGCTATTCACATATTTCCCCTAATTGTTCATTATCTGGAAATGTAACAATTGGAAAATTCACTCATCTTGGTACAGGTACTTCTGTTCATCCAGGAATTGAAATTGGAAATGATGTAAGAACCGGAATAGGCTCAAGAGTTTTTAAAAATATTTTAGATCAACAAATTTTTACAAGCTAAAATTTAAAAATAAATACAGACAAAAAATATAATATTAGAAGAGCTATCGTACGTTTTTAAAAAACTTAAATAAATTTAATATTAATTTAGATAGCAATGATCATGCTATAAAAGCGTTTATCAAAACGTGTTGTTTTAACTAGGCTTAACTGTTCTCCAAAAAATATACGGAGTAACAATCCAAGCAACTTGCCTAAAAAACTTTCCCCAAAATAGAATCTTTTTACGATGGTATAAAAATTATAATTTAGTGTTGTTAAATATTCTATGACTTCAGATGATTGATTTTTAATTTCTTTAGCTTGTTGTTCAAATACTATTATTGGCTTATTTGATTTTATAATATTTTCTGCCCCTTTTAATGCATTGATTTCGTGTCCCTCCACATCAATTTTAATAAATGAAATCTTTTCTGTTTGAATTGATTTTATTTCATCAGCAATTTTAACCTTTATATTTGTGATGTTATTTTTTAATTGGTTGGTTGGTAAGGAAATAATCCTAGAGGCACCTATATTTGAGGGATTACTTATTAATGGTAAATTACCATTATTATTACTAAGTCCAAAATTGTAGGGCACAATTTTTTTTTGAGAAATTAATTTTGAGTTTATTAATAACAAATCATATGTTTTAGGATTTGGCTCAAAAGCAAAAACTTTTTTAAAATACTTTGAAAAAAAAATAGAGTGGTTTCCAATATTTGCTCCTATATCAAGAGCAATTTCTTCATCAGAGTTAGGGATTTTTTCATTAATAAACTTCTCTAAAAGTATTAAGTTTTCATTTTCATATCTTCCATCCATATTAATAGATAGGCCTATGTGGTCAAAAGAAAAAATGACTAGCTGTAAATTTTTTTTGCTATTCTTTT
>ENA-UOXV01003964-UOXV01003964.1-marine-metagenome-genome-assembly--contig:-NODE-3964-length-17427-cov-6.770896_pt1 | contig 17427 bp, 15 predicted proteins | sample MGYA00238165_ERZ766961 | MGnify/ENA primary metagenome ERZ766961 (study PRJEB28924, sample SAMN03173240) | marine metagenome | biome: Marine; feature: Water; material: Subsurface seawater | place: North... | reverse complement strand
GAGGTGCAAGTACTGTAATGTGGATGTTGGGTCTAAATAGACCAATTATTTATTTGCATACTAATAAATCTAGACACTTAAATCCAGATGCTCAAAATATAGTTAAGAAAACTTTTATTACAGTGGATATAGATAAAGATGACTGGGAAAATACTTTAAAAAATCTATTAAATAAGCCACATAAAGAATTAATAGAAATGTGGCAAGCTAAGCAAGTTTACAGAGATCAACATGATGAAGAGTGGTTAATGGGAATGAATTTACATGCGGGTAAATTAGGTGCAAAATATATTAATAGATACATAATTGAAAACACAAAAAATATGTAAAGATACAGTTATTACTTTTAGCGATCCTACACAGTTTATAAATGAATGATAAATATTAATATAACAACAAATAAGTTTTGGAAAAAATATAAAGAGAATGATCTTAAAATATGGATAAAGGGATATATATATTCTCATACGATCGATAGAATAATTGATATTTGCAAAGATATAAAAAAAGATGAAGTTTCATCTTTCCTAGCAAGCATTGATGGCCATTTTGCATTAATAGTTCAAAAGGATGACTTAACTTTTATAGCAGTTGATAAAATTAGAAGCGTCCCTCTTTTTTTTATAAATATAAAAAATGATTTCTTTATAGATTGCGATCCAAAAAATCTAGTTAACTTAAATAAATTTGATAAAAAAATTGATGAAAATGTAAAGCTAGAAATTGCAATGTCAGGCTTTGCCATAGGTAATAAAACAATTTATAAAAACTTACACTCTTTAAAAGCAGGTGAGGCAGGGTTATTCCAGGATAATAATTTTGAATATGTACAATATTATAAGTATTTTGGTGAAATAGTTAATAAAAATTTTGATGAATATTTAGGAGAGTTATCAGAGGTAACTCTAAATATCTTTCGAAAAATGTTAGATGAAATTGGTAACAAACAAATTATAATTCCCTTAAGCGCTGGAAATGACTCAAGGCTTGTAGCCTCTATATTAAAACACCTAGGTGCAACAAATGTAAAATGTTATTCATATGGCACAGCAGGTAATTTTGAAGCAAAGATTGCAAAAATAATTGCTCATAAATTAGGTTATGAATGGAAGTTTATTCCACTTACTCATAAAAGTGAAAAAAAATATTATGCATCTAATGATTATAAAAAATACTTAAATTATAGTGAAACATTTTGTTCAGTACCACATTTCCAAAGTTTATCTACAATCAAATATTTAAAGGATTTGAATTGGATAGATAATGATGCGGTATTTATAAATGGAAATAGTGGAGATTTTATCACTGGAGGACACATTAATAAAAATATTAAAGATAACAAAGAGATTAATAGTGCTAGTATCAAATTACGAAAAGAAAATATTTTAAATCAATTAATAGAAAAACACTTTTCTTTATGGGGATATTTAAAGACTGAACAAAATATACATCAAATAAAAAAAAATTTATGGAATGAGATAACAGAAAGTTGTAATGATTTGATGAGTCAAGACAAAGATCATCTCTTTTATGAGTATTCAGAATTTATTGATAGACAAAGTAAGTATGTAATAACAGGACAAAGAACATATGAGTATTATGGACATCATTGGAGATTGCCTTTGTGGGATGATGAGTACCTATTTTTTTGGCAACAAGTACCACTGGATTTTAAGTTAAAACAAAAGTTATATTTGGAAATGCTTAAAACTAATAATTATGGTAACGTTTGGGGAGACGATATTCCGTTAAATAAAAAAACTATTGTTCCAAAATGGATAATTCCGTTAAGATTTATTTGCAAAATACCTTTTGGTTTTTTTGGTAAAGAGGGTAAAAAGTCATGGAAACAGTTCGATATGAGTTTTTTTTACTATTTTAGGGACGTAACTCATATGATGGATACCATCAATTATACAAGAATTATTAAAGATATCTTTAAAAGACCTAATTTTCATGTTTCATGGCAAGTAAAAGATTATTTAAAAAAATTTAAGTAAAATGAAACATTTAATAGTTAATTTTATTAAAAAAAAATATTTTTTTTCAATTATAAAAAAAATGATTAAAAGATTGGAAAAAGATACTTCAGTGGAAGCAATAAAATGGGCAAAATCAAATGTTAAACAGACCACAGAGGAATTTTGTAAATCTATTGATGTGTTGTTATATGATGAAGTTCAATCTGATACGAGATTAATTGAAAAAGAAGCAAGAGAAAATCTTTCAAAATTAAATATTTCATTTGGAGGACGAGGAAATTTTATACTTTTATATTTTTTAATACGAAAATATAAGTTACTTAATATTGTTGAAACCGGTGTTGCCGCTGGATGGAGTAGTTTAGCTATTTTGAAAGCTTTAAAAAAAAATAATAATGGTCATTTATATTCAAGTGATTTTCCTTATTTCCGATTAAAAAACCCAGAAAAATACATTGGTTATTTGGCTAAAAACGAAAGCAACAAAAATAATTGGTTTTTAGATATTAGAGGAGATGATAAGGCCCTTCCTGAAATTACAAAGCTGATTGGTAATAAAAATATTGATTTATTTCATTATGATAGTGACAAATCTTACTCAGGAAGATCTAATGCTTTAAAATTAATAGGCTCAAACTTGAGCTCTAAAACAATTATTATTTTTGATGATATTCAGAATAATTTACATTTTAAAGATTATGTTGAAGAAAATAAATTAGATTTTCATGTCATAGAGTTTGATGGAAAGTTTGTTGGTATTACTGGACTAAATTATTTTATTTACACATAAATTTAAGAATTAAAACGATGATTTCGATTATTTTAAATAATCCTGTAAATTACAATTTCGTTTTATTGCAATAATATTTTCATAAGAGTTACTTGGTATAAATTTGTCTAATAGATAGTTATTATCAACAGAATAAATTTCGTAATCTAAGTCATTTAACATATTACAAACGTTACTTAAATCACCGTTAAGATCTCTTTGCATTATATCATTTCTATATTCTAGTAAAATAGGAGCAGTGTTTAGCTCAAGAAATTTTCTACTACCATTAAGAACATCTTCCTCAACACCCTCAACATCTATTTTCGAGATAATAATTTTTTTTACATCAATATTTTTCTCTAAAAAAATTTCATCAAATGTTTTGCAAGGAACAAATTCTACCAATCTATTATCATCTAAATTTACACTTGGATTCCATGAAGATGATAATGAATTTGCACCTGTATTTCCTCTGTTAATAAATAATTTGATATAATTTTCAGCTACTTTATTTACAAGAGCATAACAATAAATTTTGGCTTTTATTTTATTAATAAATATATTTTTTAATAAAAGAGCTGAATTTTCTTTAGATGGCTCTACAGCTATTAGTTCAAAATTATTCTCAGCACATACAGGCACCGACGCAGTTCCAATATTTGCACCAATATCTAAAACTATTGTTCGTCCACTTGGTTTAAGTTTATTTGCCAAATGATAAACTGCCATTTCAAATGGTTTGCCAGTAATATATGTCCGGTATCCTATATGATCTCTAATGTTAACAATTAGATTTGATTTTTTAAATTTAAATTTCATTTCTTTTGAGTTAAGGTTAAAAGAAATATGTTTTCTGATAAAATTAGGATCAAAGCATGAAACAATTTTTTTTCCAAAATATGGAACTTTAAAGAGATTTCTCAATATAGGTAATAAGATAACTGTTGGAATAATAGAGTGCATTGTTCTTGTGATATATGCAACTAATTTTCTTTTCATTTCTGTTTTAATTTAAATATTCAACATGTAGAAAGATGGTTATAGATTTTCATAAATTTTAATCAATTTTATAATTTTAATGTAGTAGGATATTATTTTTATATAGTATGGATGTCATCAAAATTTAAATATTTTATAAATGAAAGTACTTTTAGTTAGTAGCAAATATCTCCCAGAATACTCTGGATCAGGTTTTAGGGCGCATAATTTATATAAAAGATTATCTAGAAAATTTGATATTGAATATGATGTTTTGTGCAATTCTTTGATTAATAAAAAAAATGAAATTTATGAATATGATGGAGTTGAAGTAAATAAAATTTCGTACCCTATTGAACTTGGGAGATTAAATGGTTTTAAAAAAAAGTTTCAAGTAATTTTGTCTATGATTTATGAATGTTATCATTCATATAAATTTATAAAAAACAAAAAAATAAAAAATTATGATTTAATTCACACATTTGGTAACTCATGGTCCATTGCATTTTTAACTTATTATTTTTATTTAAAAAAAAAACCTATAATTAGAGAGTTAGTTAATAATATGAGCACACCTTATTATCCAATTCAGTTTGAAAAGTTTTTTAGAAAAATCTTTCAAACAAATAATACTATAATGATTGCAATTTCTAAAAAATTGCAAGAGTTATGTAAAACTCATAAGGTAAAAAATATTTGGATGCGCCCAAATCCTATTAATGAAAATAAATTTTTTTTTATAGATAAAGTAGAAAAAATAAAATTGAGAGACAAACTTACAAAATTTTCTAATGATGATGTGGTATTAACTCATATCGCTACTTTTATTACACAAAAAAATCATATTTTTCTATTAGATGTTTTAAAAAAATTACCTAATAATTATAAATTGTACTTAGGTGGTACTGTTGAAAATAACGAACATAAAGTAAATTTCGAACGAGTTCAAAAAAAAATAAACGAATTAGAATTAAAGGATAGAGTGGTATTAACTAAAAAATTTCTAGAAAATATTGACGAATATATGAAATTGAGTGATGTTTTTTTATTTCCAACATGGAATGAGGCATTGGGAACACCTGTACTTGAGGCGCAAGCTTGTGGAGTACCTGTAGTTGCAAATTTAATGCAGGGTTCGACAGATTATTGGATAAAAGACAATAGAGGAGGCTTCGCGATTGAAAAGTTTGATGATGAAATTTGGGCTGAAAAAATTAAATTAGCTTTAAGGATTCCAAACGAAACTTTAAGAGATAATAGTTCAAAAATTACAAAAATTGCTTCTGCTAAAAATATAGATGCAGAATATTTTAAAAGAATACAGGCAATTTCGTGAAAAAAGTTGTTCATGTAATTTCATTATTAAGAGAACTGGGAGGTGTTCAGCAATCCTTTATATCATATTATAAACATGCGCAGAGATATTCAAAACTTAAACAATATGTTTATAGTACTCATGAAAGATCAAAAAAATATGGTGAATTTAAAAATTTTTTTTTAATTAAGAAAAATTTTTTTTCCTTTTTACTTCATCTCTATTCAAAAAATTCTATAATTTACTTCCATAACAAGCTGTCTAGTAAAATAGTATATTATTTACTCAAATTTATGCCATCAAACAATATTATTTTTCATGAACATGGAGAAGCCTGGAATGTAAAAACTAAAGAACAAAAAAAAATATATCAAGCAAATGCTAAATTTGCTAAAAAAATAATCGTTAATTCAATTGCCACAGAATGTATGTTAATTAAAAAATTTAAAATAAATGAGGATAAATTAAAATTGGCATATTATGGTTTTAGAGATCCAAAAATAAAAAAAAAAACTATAATTAAGAAAAATATACATGTTGGTTTAATTGCAAGATTGGAGTCGGTAAAAGGTACTCACTTATTTATAGAAGCTGCAAATATTCTTAAGAATAAAAATATTAATTTCTTCATAGGTGGTGATGGGCACTTAGAAGAAGATTTAAAAAAATTATCTAAAAAAAATGAAAAGATTAAATTTGTAGGGAATGTTTTTAATCCTTTAAATTTCATAAAAAATTTAGATATTTTAGTTGTTCCATCCATTAGAGAACCGCTGGGTATTGTTAATATAGAAGCAGGATTATGTAAAATACCTGTTGTAGCATCAAATATTGATGGAATACCAGAAGTTGTTATTAACAATTATAGTGGTATTTTGATAAATCCAATAAACAAAGTAAACTTTAAATATAGTAGAGGAGATCCACCATTACCAAATTTAGTAATTGACCCAAACACTTTTAAATTAAATAAAGCAAAAGAATTGGACCCTAAAAAATTATCAGATTCTATTTTGTTTTTAGCCAATAACAAAAAGTTAAGACTTGAATATGGACATAATTTATATCAATATGTATCAAAAAAGTTTTCTATCAAAAATTATTTCGAAAGATTAGAGGAAATTTACCAAAATTTAGAAAAAGATTAATGTGTAAGCAAATTAAAATGAATTTTTTTTATTAGGATAATTTTATGAAAATTCCTAAGACGCATAAAATAAATAAATGCAGATTGTGTGATAGTAAAAAATTAAAAAATATACACAATTTTGGAAATATTTATGTCAGTAATTTTGTTAAAAAAAAAGATATTAAAAAAGGAATTAAAGCACCTTTAAAACTTGTTTATTGTGTAAATTGTAAATTATTACAACTTGAACATTCAGCTCCACAAGAAATAATGTATAAAAAATATTATTGGTACAAATCAGGTATCACTAAAACCATGCGAGATAGTTTGCTAGAGCTTAAACAAGATATCAAAAAAAATTGTAAATTAAAAAAAGGTGATGTTGTTTTAGACATTGGTGCAAATGATGGTACTTTTTTAAAGTATTTTAAAAAAGACAAAATAATCACAATTGGATGTGAGCCAGCAAATAATTTACAGAAAGAATTAAAAAAAAACTGTGATTATGTAATTCATGATTTTTGGGATTCTAAAAAATTAAATAAAATTCCAATAAAACATAGAAAATTGAAGGTTATAACTGCAATTGGGATGTTTTATGATTTGGAAGATCCTTCAAAATTTATTAAAGATGCAGCGGAATCTTTAGATGATGATGGTATTTTTGTTGCTCAACTGATGTGTTCACAGTCTATGTTTAAAATGAATGATCTTGGAAATATTTGTCATGAGCATTTGGAGTATTATTCTTATGACTCTCTTAAATATTTATTTGAAAAGAATGGTTTAAAGATTTTTAAAATATCAGAAAATAATGTTAATGGTGGTTCTTATAGAGTTTATTGCAAAAAAAATTTAAAAAAATCTGTTTCTTATCAAGAAAAAACTTCATTTAAAGATATAAAAAGATTTGTAAAAAATGTAATTGAAAACAGAACTAAAACTCTTAAATTTCTTAAAGAAACAAAAAAAGCAAATAAAACGATTATGCTATATGGTGCATCAACAAAAGGAAATACGTTGCTACAATATTATGGAATTACACCTAAGATGATAAAATATGCGGTAGAAAGAAGCAAACATAAGTGGGGCAAATATACTGTTGGATCAGGTTTGGAAATCATTTCAGAACAAAAGAGTAGGAAATTAAATCCAGATTATCTTTACGTAATGCCATATGGCTTTATTGACGAGTTTGTTAAAAGAGAAAAAAAATGGTTAGATAAAGGAGGTAAATTTTTATTACCATATCCAAGATTTAAGGTTATTAAATGAAAAAAGCTCTAATATTAGGTGTTACTGGTCAAGATGGATCATATGCAGCTGAACTTCTAATAAAAAAAAGATATAAAGTTTTTGGTCTCTTTAGAAAATCTGCAACAGGAAATAAAAAAAATTTAACTGAAGTTTTAAGTAATAAGAATTTTAATCTGGTTCAAGGTGATGTCACTGACCCAGTATCATTACATTATATAATTGATAAGTGTAAGCCAGATGAGATATACAATTTTGCAGACCAAGATCACGTTGGATGGAGCTTTAAAATACCGTCTTACTCAATGAGAATAACTGCTCTATCAGTAATAGATATTTTAGAAATATTAAGAAAAAAAAGAAAAAAGATAAAATATTTTCAACCTATTTCTTCTAATATTTTTGGTTTAACAAATACAACTAAGCAAAATGAAAAAACACCTTACAATCCTAACAGCATTTATGCATTAGCAAAAACTACAGCTATTCATGCATGTAAAATGTATAATAGAATTTATGATAGTCATGCTTGTGGAGCTATTTTTTATAATCATGAGTCTCCAAGAAGATCATCTGATTATGTATCAAAAAAAATTGTAGAACAATCAGTAGAAATTTATATGAAAAAAAGAAGATATCTATACTTGGGAGATGTAAGTGCCAAAATTGATTGGGGTTATTCAAAAGAATATGTAGAAGCAGCATGGCGAATTATGCAACAAAAAAAACCTGATTTTTATATAATCGCTACGGGTCAACAAAACTCTGTTAAAGACTTTGTAGTTTTATGCTTTAAAAAATTAGGTTTAAAATATGAAAATCATGTTAGAGTTGATAAGAAATTATTACGTCCATCCAAAACGAGTTCTTTAATTGGTGATATAAAAAAAGCTAGAAAAATTTTAAAATTTAATCCAAAAGTAAATATTAAAAAATTAATTGATATAATGATTGAAATTGAATTTAGAAAATATAAATGAACAAAAACCTCTCGGTAATATTGTGCACATATAATGAGGCAAAAATAATTAGTAAAACTATTGATGAAATTTTTCTTTACAATCCAAACTCAGAAATAATTATTATTGATGATAATTCCACTGATGAAACTCAAAATATCATTAGAGAAAAAAATTTAGAAAATGTAAAACTTATTTGTAGAAAAACTAGAGGATTAGCTAGTGCATGTCTAACAGGCTTATTTTATGCAAATTATGAAAATATTTGCTGGATAGACTCAAACTTACCAGATTTAGCAAAAAAGATACCCCAAATGATTAATAATTTAAAAAAAGATAATATAGTCATTATGTCAAGGTACGTTGAGGGTGGAGCTGACTTTAGGTCAAAACAAAGAATTTTAACTAGTAAAATTGTTAATTACTTTTGTAGATTTTTTTTAAACGCCAATATTAAAGATTACACAAGTGGTATTTTTGCAATTAAAAAAGAGATATTGGTAAATGTTTCACCAATTTGTTACGGTCATGGAGAATATTTTATAGAATTTATTTATAAAGCTTCAAAATTAAACTATGAAATATTAGAATTACCTTATCAGCAACCAGCAGATATTGAGGGCATAAGCAAAACTACGGGAAGTTTGTTTCGTTTTTTAGTATTAGGGATTAATTATTTTACTAGAATAATAATTGCAAAAATTAGAATTAATTAAATGATAACAAAAATTTATCATAAACAAAAACTTTTTGCTTTGATTGTAGAAAATACCTATAGACAAAAAAAAGGTATAAATTTTTTTTCATCTGATGATTTGCCACAACAATTTGGTTATATAAACCAAAAAAAAAATCATGTAATACAGCCTCATAAACATCGTAAAAGAGATACAAAAATTTATACTACCAGCGAAGTTTTGATTATCCTTAAAGGTATTATTAGAGTTGACTTTTATGACTTAAGACAAAAGTATTTATTCAGCAAAATAATCAAAAAAGGTCAGATTATATTTTTATTACATGGCGCACATGGTTTTAAGGTAATTAAAGATGTTCATATGATTGAGGTAAAACAGGGACCATTCAAAAAAAATATGGATAAAATCAGATTTCTACCAATTTCAGATGATAAAGTAAGAATTAAAAAATGAGAAGATTTATACCAGTAAATGAACCACTAATAGTTAAACACGATATATCTAGTGTTAAAAAAATTCTTGAAGAGGGGTGGATATCTGCAGAAGGCCCAAATGTAAGGAATTTTGAAAATAAATTTTCAAAATTTATTGGTCACAAGTATGGAGTTACTGTAACAAATGGAACTGCTGCTCTTGAAATTGCAGTTCAATCATTAAATCTTCCAAAAAATAGTGAAGTAATTATTCCGAATTTTACAATTTTTTCAAATGCCATTGCATGTTTAAAAAATAATTTAAAAATAATACCTATTGACTGTAGTAAATTTGATTGGAATATGAATTTACAGTTAATATTGAAAAATATTTCTTCAAAAACAAAATTAATAATTGCAACACATATTTATAATTATCCTATTGAAATAGATAAACTTAAAAAAATTTGTAAAAAAAATAAAATATTATTATTAGAAGACGCTGCAGAAGTATTTGGTCAAAAATATAAGAACAAAATGTGCGGAAGTTTTGGAGATTTAAGTACATACAGTTTTTATGCTAACAAACAAATCACTACGGGTGAAGGTGGAATGATCACAACGAATTCAAAAAAACTTTATGAAAAGATAAAAAATTTGAGGAATTTATCATTTGGAAAAAAAAATAGATTTAACCATGAGGACATTTCATCAAATAATAGAATGTCAAATATTCAAGCAACGTTGGGGTTAAGTCAATTAATTCGAATTAAAGATATTGTCAAAAAAAGACATCTAATAGGTGCAAAATATTTTAAATATCTTAAAAAAAATTCAAATATTTATATTCCTGAGCCAGAAAGAAAATTTGCTAAAAATATATATTGGGTAGTAGGGGTTTTAATTACTAATACTAATTTGAATATTGATGCACAATATGTCATGAAAAAACTTAAAGAGAAAAGAATTGGAACTAGACCCTTTTTTTGGCCAATGCATAAACAAAAAATGTTAAAAAACTATAATTTCTATAATTCAAAAAAATATGCTAATTCTGAATATATATGTAAATATGGTTTTTATTTACCATCAAGTTTGTCGTTAAAAAATGATGAAATTGAATATATTTCTAAATGTGTTAACGAGATAATAAATAGTAAATTATCAAAAAAATGAAAAAAAATAAAAATAAAAAAACTGCTTTAATTATTGGTGTAACTGGACAAGATGGATCTTTATTAGCTGATTTTTTGATTAAAAAAAAATATAAGGTAATTGGATTAAAACGAAGATCTTCTTCATTTAATACAGAAAGAATTGATCATTTATATACTGGCAACCAAATCCCGCATAATTTTGAACCTTATTATGGAGATTTAACAGACTCAACTAATCTTATCAGAATTATTCAATCAACTAAACCAGACGAAATATATAATTTAGGTGCTCAATCACATGTTCATACCAGTTTTGAAACACCTGAATATACCGCAAATACAGATGCTTTAGGAACCTTAAGGGTTTTAGAAGCTATAAGAATTTTAAATTTACACAATAAAACAAAATTTTATCAAGCTTCTACCTCTGAAATATTTGGTAATTCAAAAGCACCACAAAATGAGAAAACAACTTTTAAACCAGAGAGTCCTTATGGCACAGCAAAACTGTATGGTTATTGGATTACAAAAAACTATAGAGAAGCTTATTCAATGTTTGCTTGCAATGGAATACTTTTTAATCATGAGGGGCCAAGACGTGGAGAAACGTTTGTAACAAGAAAAATTACGAGAGCAGTTGCAGAAATTTATCTTAATAAAAGAAAAACTTTTTTCTTAGGTAACCTTGATGCAAAGAGAGATTGGGGCTATGCAAAAGATTACATTGAAAGTATGTGGTTGATGTTACAACAAAAAAAACCTGACGATTATGTGATTGCTACAGGAAAAAGTTGTTCAGTTAGACAATTTGTTGAAAAAAGTTTTAAAATTATTGGAATTGATATTGGTTGGCGTGGAAAAGGAATAAATGAAATTGGATACAACAAATCTACAAAAAAAATTATAATAAAAATCGATAAAAATTATTTTAGACCAAATGAAGTTCATGATTTAAGAGGAGATCCTAAAAAAGCTAAAAAAATTTTAAAATGGGCTCCCAAAACATCTTTAGATCAAATGATTAAAGAAATGGTTTTTAACGATATTGAAAAGTTGAAAAATTAGATTTCAAATAAAATGGAAATCGAAAACATAAAAAAGTTTAATAAATTTGACATAATAATTTGTCTAATACTTTCTGGTATTATTTTTTTTTCTTTTAATTATCTCTCTTTTTTAAATGATTTACTTGGAGAGATAAATTTAAGTGATGGAATGGGATTTACTGAAAATGGTATTGTCACTAAACCAGTATCATGTAATGATTATTTTTTTTGTAGATCTCCTACAATACCTTATCTTTATTATTATTTACTAAGCACTATTAGTATTGATTTTGTAATTTTTTTACAAATATTTTTCCTTGTATTAGCTACTTTTTTAATCAGAATTAAAATGATTAATTTAAACGTGAGGTCGTGGTTTGCTAGTTTTATATTTTTTATAATAGTTTTTAATCCCAAAATTTTAAAATACTCATTTGGTACTCAAGAAGAATCTTTTTATATCCCAGCTTTGTTATTTGGCATCTCTTCATTAATTCAATTTATTTTAAAAAAAGATAACAAAAATTTAATTTATTTAAATTTATTTTTTGCTTTAATAGTATTAATAAGAGAGGCTGGAATTGCTTTTTATTTTTTGTTAGTTTTAATAAATATTTATTATTTAATAAAAATTTTTAATAAAAGTTATAGAGAAAAGATCTTATTAGCGATTATATCTTTTATTATTTTAATATCACCTCAAGTTATAAATAAAAGCTTAACTAGCCAACTAAATACTGAAGAAATTAATAATCATTATTTTAGTATGCATGCATTAACTTCATTAATTTCAAAACAAGAAAAATACAATAATTATTTTGATGATGATAGTGATTTATCAAATTTGATTAAAGATCGAATTATTAAATTAAATAAAATTCGTGATATTGAAAATTTAGATAAACATAAAAAATTGAATTTTGAATGTATAATATTTCCAGCAATGAATAATCTTTCATATTTACATCCCAAGATATTAGATTTTTATGAAAAAAATAATAAAGAAGATTTAAACAAACAATTGTTTATTCTTTACATAAAAAATTTTTTTAAAAATCCAGATATTTTTTTATTAAAATTTAACAAATGTTTTTATGCTAATTTTTTATTAGTAGAACTTTTAAGTAAAAAAGAGATGAATGATATGGAAATAATTTTAAAAAATCCAATTTTTGATACTGATGATAAAAGAATTATTGAAAGATTTCATAAAATATCAAAAAATTATTATAATATTATAGAGCCATTAAGAATTGTAAATATCATTATTTTAGTAATTACTTTGATATCAATTATAATTTCTATTAAATCTTTATTGACAAATAAAAAAGATAAATTTGCTATATTATCTATCTTATTTTTCTGTATGTATTATCTCGTTATTAACTTGCATGTTAATTTGATTTCGGTTCAGGTAAGATGGTTTTTTACTTATTATCCGCTATTAATTTTTTCAAATTTAAAGATTATAGAATTAATAAACTTATTTTTTCTAAAAAAAAAATAAAAAAATGAAAAAAGACATTTATGCATTATACCTTTTATCTTTATCAATTATATTTGTAATTCCATTTGCCGTTTCAAGTACAGATCTAGTTGGTTTGAGTAGCATTATAATAGTATCACTAGTTATAATTTTTTTGGGAATGCGTTATCCAAAAGCAGCGTCTATTTTATATGTAGCGTTATCTTTGCGAATACTAGTGATGATTTTAGGTAATTATATTGCCTTGCCGGATACTACTGGAGATGCATATTGGTTTGAACTTAAAGCGTATGAGTGGTCACTAAGAGGTTTTCCAGATGTTTTATTTTCAATTGGACAATGTGAAGATTGTAATGTTGATTTTGATAAAAATACTTTTGGTAGCTCTTTCATTATTAGTTTTATTATAGGTATTCTTTATTCTTTAACTGACAGAAGTATAATGATGGCCCAGTCATTAAGTATATTATTGGGAACTCTCTCAGTTCTATTAAGCTGGATCTTAGCACATAAACTTTGGGATAATCGAACAGCAATAAAGGTTGGTTGGTTTGTAGCTTTATTCCCTTCATTGATACTGTATTCAGTTTTAATAATGCGTGAAATTTATGTCTGTTTTTTTCTATTAATTACATTTTATAATTTAGTTAATTGGAACCATAACGGCAGTCTAAAATCATTTTTTTTTGTGATATTTGGTTTTATATTAGGAACATTTTTTCATGGAGGTGTGTTTTTAGGTTTATTGATATTTTTGATAGCTGTTTTTTTAAAAAATATTAATAAATTTATTAGAAAATTATTTAATAACATCATTGCGCTTAAACCCTTGCTAGTATTTTTGTTAATTATATCTGCAATATCTTTCTATGGTGCAAAAGATTTGTATATTCCAAAAATTGGAACATTAACCGATTTTGATAAAATAAAAAAAAATATATTAAAAAAAAATATTGTAACTCATAGAGGAGATGCAAAGTATCCAGACTGGGTTATAGCTAAATCAGAAAATGAGCTGATTTATAAAATGCCTATTAAAGCAATGTATTTTATTTTTTCACCATTTCCATGGGAAATAAAAAAAACTAGCCATTTATTAGGCATGATTGATGGTTTTTTTCATATCTTTCTAGTTTATTTAATTATTCAAAACAGAAAAGCTATTTGGGTAGATCCCACTTTAAGAATTATTTTTTTTATATTGCTTACATATCTCTTAGTTTATGGAGTTGCAGTGGGAAATTTTGGTACAGGAATACGACATAGAGCTAAGTTTATTTTCATGTTTATATTATTGGCAGCTCCACTATTGCCAAAATTTACTTTTTCTAAAAAGATAAAGTGAAAAAATAAATTTTAATATTTTATTTAATAAAATAAAGTTTATAAAAAAAAAATGAAAGTTATTCATATTATTACAGGCTTAGGAGATGGCGGTGCTGAACGTACACTATTTAAAGTTTGTAAGTATGATGTATTAAATGACCATATTGTTATTTCTCTTAAGGGTCCTGGAAAATATTGTTCCTTATTAAATAAGTCAGGAATTAAAGTTTATTGTTTGAATATTAAGTTTTTTTCAATCCATAAATTTTTTTTTCTTATGAAGTTACTTTATAAATTAAAACCAGATGTGGTACAAACTTGGCTTGTTCATGCTGATTTCTTAGGTGGTATTGCTGCAAGATTAATTGGCATTAAAAATATAGTTTGGAATATTCGTTATTCAAATTTTGAAATTGGAAAAGCAAAATTAGCGACCATTTTCATTATAAAAATATTATCAAAACTATCTTTTTTAATACCTAAAATTATTGTGATTGTCTCAAAAAGAGCAAAAAAAATTTATACAATGGAAGGATATGATAAAAAAAAACTTAGATTTATTCCAAATGGATATGATTTATCTATTTTGAAACCTCACAAATTAAAAAAAATTAATTTTAAAAAAAAAATTAAAATTAAAAAACTAGTACCATTAATAGGCAATGTTGCGCGTTATGATCAGAAAAAAGATCATTTAAATTTATTAAATGCACTTTCGTTAATCAGACGTAAAAATATAGATTTTTTTTGTGTGCTTGTTGGTTCTAATATTAATAATAAAAATATCATTTTAACTTCCAAAATAAAAAAATTAAAACTATCTAAGAATGTAAAGTTATTAGGACAAAATGATAATATTTTAGAGGTAATGAATGGATTGGATATTTTAGTTCAAAGTAGTAAATATGGGGAAGGGTTTCCAAATGTTATAGCAGAGTCTATGGCATGTGGAACACCATGTATTGCTACAGATGTTGGTGACGCTGCATTTATAATAGGTAAAACTGGCTGGGTAGTTCCACCTAATAATTCAATTAAATTAGCTAAAGCAATCGAAAAAGTTCTTAATGAAATTGCTACAAAAAATTGGAACAAGAGATGTTATAAAGCTAGATTGAGAATTAAAAAAAACTTTACTGTAACTAAAATGTTACATTCATATAATAAGGTTTGGTCTAGTGTCGTGCGCGCAAACTAATACTTATATCCAAATATCTCATTTTATTTACCAATGTTAATAATTCAAATTAAACTCTTTTTTAAAATTAGCTTTTTCATCTGATGAAACTGCAATTAAATTTAATAAAGATTTACTATTTTTTGGGTAACTTTTTAATGAGTTTATTATAATATTTTCATTTCTTACCATGTAGTAGATTGTGTATCCATTAGCTGATAAAATGTTTTTTATTTTTTCATATGATAATTTGTTATCATATTCAAAAATAAAATAATTAATTACTCTATTTTTTAAATATTCATATAGTCCTTTAATTACTTGCTCGTCGAATCCCTCTGTATCAATTTTACAGATATTAATGTTTTTAATATTATTTTTGTAAATATAATCTCTTAGAGTAATAGCCTTAACACTACTCTCCTGATAAATTATATCTTTATTTTGAAAAGGATTAATATCAATATGATTTTGACCAGGTGTACCAGGATAAGTTTTTAAAGTTTTTTTACCAGATATGTCTGATACTGCTAAATTATTTAATATGATGTTTTTATTGAAGGGATCTAAATTAACATTTTTTTGAAGTCGTAGAAATGACTCTTGAAAAGGTTCAAAGCAATGGATTTTCCAATTTTTTCCATTTTTTTGTAAAGTGTTTGACATCATTAATGTGATTACCCCTATAAAACTTCCAACATCGATACAGTGAATTGTGTCACTATTTTTTGTGTTAGATGATGATAAAATTTTTTCTATAACGTATAAAACTGAGGTATCATCTGTTCTTACGCCGATATTAAATGTATCTTTAGGTCTAGTATTTTTGTACAAATAATAAGTTAATCCATACTTATCTTTGAATAAAATTTTATCATTAAAATAAAAAAAGATATCTAAATATATTCCTCTTAATTTATTTATTATTTTACTTAATAACATTTTAGTAATATTAATTTTTAATTATTTAATTGATGTATAATGATTATCTCATTAATTAAATAAATTTCTATTAAAATTAAAAAAACAAAGTGTAGAACAAAGCTAAGAAAATTGGGTTTTTTTAAAAAATAGTATTGGTGTAGATTATTATTACTATTTTTTTATAATAAGATGATCTAAGTAACATATGTAGGTACAATTATGAAAAAAATTATTGTAACAGGTTCAGCTGGTTTCATTGGCGCTTCTTTATGTGTTAAGCTTTTAGATCGAGGAGATAGTATTATGGGTATTGATAATCATAATGACTATTATGATCCAAAAATAAAAAATGCAAGAATAGAGAGACTTACAAAATACTCAAATTACCAACATAGCAAAATAGATCTTAAAGATGATAAAAGTCTAGATAAATTATTTAAAGATTATAAACCCCACAAAGTAGTTAATTTAGCAGCACAAGCAGGTGTGCGTTATTCAATGGAAAACCCTCTTGCTTATATAAATAGTAACATTGTAGGGTTTGCTCACATCTTGGAAAATTGTCGTACTCATAAAATTGAGCATTTAGTTTATGCTAGTACTTCAAGTGTGTATGGAGCTAATACCAAAATGCCCTTTTCAGAACATCATAGTGCTAATCACCCACTATCTGTTTATGCGGCCTCTAAAAAATCTAATGAATTAATGGCACATGCATATAGTTCCCTTTATCAATTGCCAACAACTGGTCTCAGGTTTTTTACAGTTTATGGACCTTGGGGAAGACCAGACATGGCTTTATTTAAATTTA
>ENA-UOXV01003962-UOXV01003962.1-marine-metagenome-genome-assembly--contig:-NODE-3962-length-17438-cov-9.037968_pt1 | contig 17438 bp, 15 predicted proteins | sample MGYA00238165_ERZ766961 | MGnify/ENA primary metagenome ERZ766961 (study PRJEB28924, sample SAMN03173240) | marine metagenome | biome: Marine; feature: Water; material: Subsurface seawater | place: North... | reverse complement strand
ACCATATATTCAAAGACCTTTAGATTTTGGAGCAGATATCGTTATGCATTCAGCAACAAAGTACATTGCAGGCCACAGTGATGTTGTAATTGGAGCAATTGTTGTCAACGATTCAATTCTTCATGAAAAATTATCATTTATTCAGAATGCATCTGGAGCTACACCTGGACCAATGGATTGTTTTTTGACATTAAGGGGAATTAAAACACTTCATTTAAGGATGCAAAGACATTCTGAAAATGCAGAGAAAGTTGCTATGTATTTAAAAGAGCATAAAAAAATTCAAAATGTTTATTGGGCAGGCTTTAAGGATCATAAAAATTATAAAATTGCAAAAAGCCAAATGGATGCTTTTGGAGGAATGGTTTCATTTATTCCAGTTGACAAAACCTTTGAAACAGCAAAACAAATTGCAGAAAGTCTTAAATTATTTACACTAGCAGAGTCATTAGGGGGAGTTGAGAGTTTATGTTGTCATCCAGCAAGCATGACTCATGCATCCATACCTGTTGAAGAGAGAGAGAAATCAGGATTAGTAGAATCATTATTAAGACTAAGTGTAGGTATTGAAGATGTAGATGATTTAATAGATGATTTAAATCATGCTATAGGATAATATTTATGGAAATCTCAAAAGACAAGAAAATATATTTTAGTTCAGATAATCATCTTGGTTCTCCTTCAACAGAAGAGAGTCAAGAAAGAGAAAAAATATTTGTTTCATGGCTAGAATCTATAAAACATGATGCAGATATCATATTTCTGCTAGGGGATCTATTTGACTTTTGGTTTGAATATAAAGAAGCTGTTCCAAGAGGATTTACCAGAGTTCTAGGAAAGCTTGCAGAATTATCAGATTCAGGAATAAAAATTTACTTTTTCATTGGAAATCATGATTACTGGATGACAGACTATTTTGAAAAGGAGCTTAATATTAAAGTTTTTAGATCACCTGAGTTGTTTATTTTTAATTCTAAATCGTTTTTAATAGGCCATGGAGATGGACTAGGCCCTGGAGATTATGGATATAAAAGAATGAAATTAATTCTCTCTAATCCTTTTTTTATATGGTTATTCAGATTATTACATCCAGATGTTGGAATAAAACTTGGTAAATATTTATCACAACGCAATAAACTTATTTCTGGTACTGAGGATATTAAATTTAAAGGAGAGAAGAAAGAATGGTTAATACAATATTGTTTAAAAAAACTATCTAAAGAACATATTGATTATTTTGTTTTTGGTCATAGACATCTACCAATTGTTCATCAGCTTAAACCTAAATCTAAGTATATAAACCTTGGTGATTGGATTACCCACTATACATTTGGTGTTTTTGATGGAAAGACATTTAATTTAAGAAATTATCTAAAGAACAATGATTGAATCAAAAAAGTCAAATTTTGAAAGAAGTGTTCTGGTTGGCGTAGTTAATAACTCGCAAAATGAAGAAAAGTTAAATGAATTTCTTGAAGAATTAGAATTCCTTTCAGTTACAGCTGGAGGTAAAGTAATTAGAAAATTTAAACAAAAAATTAATACTCCTAATCCAAAGACATTCATAGGGAAGGGAAAAATTGAAGAAATTCAAGAATATATCAAAAAAAATGATGTTTCAATTGTTATTTTTGATGATGAACTATCTCCGACTCAACAAGCTAATATTGAAAAATTTTTAAAGTGTAAAATATTAGATAGAACAGCTTTAATACTTGATATTTTTGCTCAAAGAGCAAAAACAAGCTACGCTAAAACACAGGTTGAATTAGCTCAGTATGAATATTTACTTCCCAGATTAAAGGGTCTTTGGACTCACTTAGAACGACAAAAAGGGGGGATTGGTATGAGAGGTCCCGGAGAAACAGAAATTGAAACTGATAGAAGGATTGTTAGAGATAAAATATCATTATTAAAAAAGAAAATCTCCATTATTGATAAACAAATGAAAGTTCAAAGAGGTAATCGAGGTTCATTGGTTAGAGTTGCACTGGTTGGATATACAAATGTTGGTAAATCAACTATAATGAATTTACTCTCAAAGAGTAAAGTTTTTGCTGAAGATAAATTGTTTGCCACTCTGGATACAACAGTTAGAAAAGTCGTTATTAATACTTTACCATTTCTTTTAACTGACACAGTAGGGTTTATTAGAAAATTACCAACTCAGTTAATAGAGTCATTTAAAAGTACTCTGGAGGAAGTAAAAGATGCAGATATTCTTCTTCACATTGTAGATATTTCTCATCCAAGTTTTGAAGATCATATAATCTCAGTTGACAAAATTCTGAGTGAAATAAATTCTCATAACAAGTTTAACCTTATGATTTTCAATAAAATAGATAATTATAAACAGGTTGATTTTAATGATTCTGATTCTAAAAATAACAGTCATTACTCATTAATGCAGTGGAGAAATACATGGATGAACAAAACAAATGGAAAAGCATTATTTATATCTGCAAAAAATAAAATTAACTTTGATAATCTTAGGAAAGAGATATATGAAATAGTTAAGAATGTTGATATGAGTCATTATCCAAAAAACGATTATTTATACCCCGAATATTTTTCTAAGTAAATTTTTGATAAATATTCAATTTAACCAATTATTAACAGGGATTTTACTAATAATTTTTGAAATTTGAATAAATAAATTCAGTAGATATGAGTGATACTAAAACTAATATAGATTTAAATAAGAAAGATGAATTAATTAAGCAGGAAAGTGCTTTTATTGATCTTCTTTCAATGGAAATAAATAAAAAGATAATAGGTCAAAAAAAAATGATCGAAAGACTAATGATAGGACTCCTTGGTAAAGGACATATTTTACTTGAAGGTGTTCCAGGTCTAGCAAAAACACTTGCTATAAATAGCTTAAGTAGCGCAGTTAAAGGATCATTTAGTAGAATTCAATTTACTCCTGATTTGCTTCCAGCAGATGTAACAGGTACTATGATCTACAACATGAAAGTAGGTGACTTCTCAATAAAACAAGGACCAGTCTTTGCAAATTTTGTTTTGGCAGATGAGATTAATAGAGCACCAGCCAAAGTTCAATCAGCATTACTTGAAGCAATGCAAGAAAAGCAAGTTACTATTGGAGATAAAACTTTTAAACTTTCTGACCCTTTTCTTGTAATGGCTACTCAGAATCCTATTGAGCAGGAGGGTACTTACCCCTTACCTGAAGCACAAGTAGATAGATTTATGTTAAAAGTTGTTATCGATTACCCTGAAATAGAAGATGAACAAAAAATCATAAACATGAATCTTTCTTCATCTCAAGAAAAGATTAATCCAGTTGTAACAACAAAACAAATTACAACAGCTCAGAGAATTGTGAATGATGTATATATGGATGAAAAAATTGAAAAATATATTCTTGATTTAATTTTTTGCACGAGATATCCAGAAAGATATAACCTCAAAAATTTATCTCCACTTATCTCGTTTGGAGCATCTCCACGTGGAAGTATAAACCTTGCATTAGCATCTAAATGCTATGCTTTTATTAAACATAGAGGATTTGTTATACCAGAGGATGTAAGGGAAGTTGTTACAGATGTATTAAGACATAGGATTGGTCTAACTTATGAAGCTGAAGCAGAGAGTGTAACCACTGAAGATATAATTAAACAAATTGTCAATACAGTTGAAGTACCATAATTAATGGATTCTAAAGAATTACTTAAGAAAGTAAGACAAATTGAAATTAAAAGTAGAAGATTAAGTGATAACCTATTTGGTGGAGAATACTTAAGTACCTTCAAAGGGAGAGGTATGACTTTTAGTGAAGTGAGAAAATATGAATTTGGAGATGATATTAGATCTATTGATTGGAATGTTACCGCCAGATATAATGAGCCTTTTATTAAAATATTTGAAGAGGAAAGAGAGTTAACATTAATGTTGCTAATAGATGTTAGTGGTTCAAAAAACTTTGCAACAAGAAATAAATTAAAAAAAGAAATTGTTACAGAAATAGCTGCTACACTTGCATTTTCTGCTTTAAAAAATAATGATAAAGTTGGGGCTATACTTTTTACTGATAATATTGAATTATTTATTCCACCAAATAAGGGTAAAAAACATATTTTAAGGATTATCAGAGAGCTACTTGAATTTAAGCCAAAAAGTTCAAAAACTAATATAGACTCATCCCTTAAATTCTTATTAAGTGTCATTCAAAAAAAAGCTATAGTTTTTGTTCTATCTGATTTTATAGATAATAATTATGATAAATCTCTGAAGTTAGCAGCCAAAAAATTTGATTTAACAGGAATTAGAATTTTTGATCAAATGGAAACTGAAATTCCTAGGCTTGGATTTGTTCCAATGATTGATGCAGAGTCAAATGAATTAGTTTGGGTAGACACGTCATCAAAAAAGATTAGGGAAAACTATTCTACCAACTATAATTTATCAATAAAACAGTTTGAAAGCTTATTCAATAAAAATGGAGCTGGAGTGATTAATTGTATGGTACATGAAAGTTATGTTAAAAAACTCCTAGGTTATTTTAAACATAGAGCATAATGAATAAAAGGATATTATTTTTTTGGATTTTATCTACAAGCTTTCTAATAGGCCAGTCTGCTAATTTTGATTCTAATATTGATATTACAACTTCAGTTGATACTGCTCAAGTAAAAATTGGAGAAGAAATTAATTATAAAATTAATATTTACTCCAAGAATAAATACAATATTCGGCTTGATGAGAACCCAAATTTCATGCCTTTTGAGATTTTAAAATCGTATCCGTTTGATACAATAATTGAATCATCAACTATATCAAAAGAATATTCATTAATTAACTTTGAGCCTGGTGAATATTGGATTCCCCGTCAAAAAATATATTTTAATCAATCTCTTAAATTTAGTGATTCATTACTTGTAATAATAAACGATGTAGTAATTGATACTACCAAACAAAAATTATTTGATATAAAACCAATAATTCCTGTTAACAGAAATTATCAAAAATTAATTACAAACTTACTTATTGGGCTACTGGTTTTAATTCTGATTTTTATAACCTACAGATTTAAACTGTTTAATAAAAAACAAAACTCATTAGATGATATTAGATCTCTTTATCAAATTGCAGTTGATAAATTGAATGATTTAGACAATATAGATCCTAATTCTCAAATTGAATTTAAAGATTATTACACTATTTTGATTGACATATTCAGAGAATATTTAGAGTCTCAAGTTAAAATTCCTGCAATGGAGAGCACCTCAAGAGAGCTTATTATCAGAATAAATATGCTTAAAGATGGGGACAACTATAACTTTGAGAAAAAACAGATTGACATACTTGAAAAACTTTTCACAAAATCTGATTTAATAAAGTTTGCAAAATCATTGCCTACAAAAACAGATATCAAGAGTGATCTTTCCACAATTAAAGATTTTATTGACTCAACTGAAAAGATTTATAACGAAAAATATAATATTACTGAAGAAGAAACTCCAGTTGAGCAAAGCTCTCTTATGGATAATATTAAGATATTTTTAAAATATTCATTTTTAATAATAGCTTCGTCACTAATTATTTGTGTTTTAATATTTGGATACTATCCTGTAAGAGATACAATATTATTAAACCCAACTAAAAAACTCCTTTCGAAGGACTGGTATACTAGTCAATATGGATCACCTCCAGTAGAACTAAGTACACCTCAAATTCTATCAAGAATAAATGATAGTATAGATAAAAGTAAATTTGAAATGGGAATCTTTAATGATCCCTTTTATTTGTCTCTAGATTTTAAGGATGTTAACCAGAGTGATAATCCTACAAATATTGAATTATTAAAAAATGAACTCATCAAAAAATTTCAAAACACAGGCTCTAAAAATATTCTAGTTAAAGATGATCAGTTTAGTATAAAATCTGGAGATATTGGATTACGACTTTATGGTAGTTTAGATGTAGAAATTAGTAATAGTCTGTATAGATCAAATTTTACATCAATTATCTTACCATACGATAAAAAAACTATTACTCTTATAATTGTATATAGAGATGATGATAGATATGCAAATAAGATAGAATCAAGAATTTTAAAAAGTTTTGATATAATAAAAGAACTATAATGCTTAAAGATATTTATTTTGCGGATCCAGAATTTCTTTTAATACTTATAGTAGTTCCATTGGCTATTTACTTTTGGTTTAAATTTGGAAAGTTAACCCAAGCTACTTTAAAATATTCTTCATTATCACTTCTTAAGCTCAACTATTCATTCATATCAAAACTAAGACCTCTCTTGAAAATTCTTAGAATAATAGTGATATTATTTTTAGTAGTAGCTGTTTCTAGACCACAATCAAAATCTACATCTAAAAGAATTAAAACATCTAGAGGTATTGATATTGTGATGGTCATAGATATTTCATCAAGCATGTTGTCTAAAGATCTTAAACCGGATCGATTAACAGCTTTAAAGAATGTTGCTTCTAATTTTATAGATGATAGACCAAATGACAGAATAGGTCTTGTTGTATATGCAGCTGAGAGTTATACTAAAACCCCAGTAACTACAGATAAATTGATCTTAAAGCAATCCCTATCTGAGATAAACTATGAGTCACTTCTTGAAGATGGAACTGCTATAGGTATGGGTTTATCTACTGCTGTAAATAGACTAAAGGAAAGTACAGCTAAGAGTAAAGTTATAATTCTTCTAACAGATGGAGTTAATAACTCAGGATTTATTGATCCGAGAATTGCAGCAGAATTAGCTGCTGAGTATGAAATAAAGACATATACAATTGGTCTTGGAACAAATGGAATGGCATTAGCTCCAGTATCTATTCTGCCTAATGGTAATTTTCAATTTAGCCAAACAAAAGTTGAAATTGATGAAGATCTTCTTAGATACATTTCTGAAAAGACTTCAGGAAGATATTTTAGAGCAACTGATAATCTTGAGCTACAAAATATTTATGATGAAATCAACAAATTAGAGAAGACTGAAATAACAGAAACAATTTTTACAAATGTATCTGAGAAATATAGATCCTTTGTCTTAATTGGGCTAATCTTTTTTATTATTGAAATAATTGCAAGAAAAACAATCTTTAAGAGCTTTGTGTAATGTATCAATTTGATAATCCATATTTTCTATATATATCACTAATAATCCCAATAGTGATTATGATTAACTTTTTTTATATGTCATGGAGAAAAAAGATTCAAAAGTCATTTTCAAATAAAGAGTTGCTAGATTATATAAGTCCTAATAGGTCAAATTTTAAACTAAATTTAAAGCTGACATTAGAATCATTAGTAATATTATTTCTTAGCATTGCCTTAGCAAACCCAAAAATTGGAACAGAATTAAAATCAATAAACCGAGAAGGAGTTGATATTGTTTTTGCAATTGATGTCTCTAAAAGTATGTTAGCTGAAGACACAGCTCCAAACAGATTGATAAGATCAAAAAGAATCATTTCTGAAATTATTAATTCTTTAAGTAGTGATAGGGTAGGAATTGTTGCTTATGCTGCACAGGCTATCCCTCAAGTTCCTCTTACCACTGATTTTGCATCAGTTAAGAATTTTTTACAAATAATAGATACAGATATGCTTTCATCTCAAGGCACTTCTATTGATGCAGCATTAAACTTATCAGTAAACTTCTTTGATCAAAATTCCGAGACTAATAGGGTTTTAGTTCTTATATCTGATGGAGAAGATCATGATGATATTCCAAATAGCTTGATTAATTCAATTTCAGAAAACAATATAAATCTTATTACAATTGGTGTAGGTCAAGAGTCAGGGACAACTATTCCAATTAAAATAGATGGAATTGTTGACTCTTATAAAAAAGACAATAACGGTGAAGTAGTAATTACTAAACGAAATAGTGATATTTTACTTAAAATAGCTAGTTCATCAGGAGGAGAGTATGTTGACGGAAATAGCACAGAAGATGCATTAGAGATGGTTAAGTTAAAACTAGAGAAAATAGATAAATCAGAATTTGAGTCATCTCAGTTTGTTGAATATAAACAGCAATTTCAAATTTTTATATTATTATCATTGTTGTTTATAATTTCGGATATTTTTATATTTCAAACTAAAACAAAATGGATACAAAATTTAAATCTTTTTAATGAAAATAAAGAATAGGTATTTTTTAAGTTTACTTTTTTTGATATTTGCTTTTTCTTCCTACAGTCAAAGTGATCCAAATAACCTTGTCTTTAATGGAAATAAAGAATCTATTAAAAAAAATTATACTAGAGCAGAAGTAGAATATCGAAAAGCAATATCAGACAAAAAAGGTCAATCTAAAGCTGCTCATAATTTAGGAAATATACTTTTTGAAAATGAAAATTATGATGAGGCAATTCAAGAATATTTTAAAACTCAAAAAAACTCTGAATTAGATCTAGAAAGACATTCTGCTTTTCATAATCTAGGTAATACTTACATGAAGAAAAAAGATTATGCACAAGCTGTTGAAGCATACAAAAATGCACTTAGAAGTAACTCAGAAGATGATGAGACTAGATATAATTATGCATTAGCAAAAGAATTTTTAGAAGGAGATAAACGTCAAAACTCACAAGATAATAGTAAATCTGAAGATGAAAAGAAAGATAAATCTGAAGATAAAAAAGAAAATAAAGACGAAAAACAAAATAGTGATCAAAATTCTGATTCTAATAAAGAAAAGCCTAATGAAAAGGATAAAGATAAAGAGAAAGATGAAGGAGCTGGTTTGTCAAAACAACAGATGGAAAATCTTCTAGAAGCCGTAAACAATATTGAAAAAGATTTAAATCAAAAGTTGAAATCTGGAAAAAAGAAAGTTCAAACAACAAAAAAAGCTGAGAAAGATTGGTAAAAAAACTTTTAATATTACTCCTTACTTTTAATACGTTAATTTTATCTTCTCAGGTAAAGTTTGATGTATCAGTTAGTAAGTCTAAACTAGGACTAAATGAAAGGTTTAGAGTTGACTTTGTAATGAATCAAAATGGAGATAATTTTTCTCCACCAAAATTTGAAAACTTTCAAATAATAGGAGGGCCTAATCAATCAATAAAAACTTCATATGTCAATGGAGAAAGAAATTTTTCAAAGACATACTCTTATTTCTTAAAACCTCTAAAAAAAGGAAGATTAAAAATAAGCCAAGCCTCAATTGAAATTGATAACGAAATTTACAAATCACTTCCAATTGAAGTTTTAATTACGGATTCTGTAAAGCAGCCTTCTGATGCTGTAACGCAGTATTATAACGACGATGATATTGAGTTACGTGCTTTAATTTCAAAAGGATCACCTTTTTTGAATGAACCAATAACGGTGGTATATAAACTTTATTATAAAGCTCCAATTAATATTTCAGATGCACGGGAGACAGAGACTCCTAAATTCAAAGATTTTTGGAGTCAAACCATCAAAATACCTCAATTAAAAGTACAAAGAGAAGTATACAAAGGGCAAAATTATAATGTAGTGGAATGGAGAAAAGTTGTTCTTTATCCCCAAAGGGTTGGAGAATTAGAAATTTCGCCACTATCATTAAATTTAGTTCTTGATGTCCCAACTGATAAACGTGATTTTTTTGGTAATGTTATTTACGATCAAACCTCTCAACTAATCTCAACTGGGATGAGAAGGATTAATGTTAAAAATCTACCTTCCCAAGGAAAACCTGATAGTTTTTCTGGAGCAGTTGGTGAATTTGAGTTTGATGTAATATTAAATAAGAACTCATTAAGAGCAACTGAGTCTTTTCAGGCTGAACTTAAAGTTAAGGGAAGTGGAAACCTTAAATTATTTGATTTACCAAATATTTTAGTACCTAACTCTATGGAACTATTTGACCCAGAAAGAGAAGAACTAATAAATACTAATCTATCAGGTATGAGTGGTTCTATTTCAAAACTCTTTACTATAATTCCTAGATTCCAGGGTAATTTCCCAATTGAAGAAGTTGAATTTTCATATTTTAATCCAGAGACAGAAAAATATAAGATATTAAAATCACCAAGACTTACAATTGACGTTTATGACGGACCAGCTTTAAGTAATACAATTACTAATGATAATTCAAATATCATAACATCAGATGACTCATTTAGATTTATTAAAATAAAAGGAAATCTCAGAGAAATTAAAAATGACATCTTTTTTGAATCTAAATTATTTTATGCTCTAGTAACTTCACCATTTGCTTTACTTTTATCCTTGCTTGCATTAACAATATATAGAAGAAATAGAATGGAATCTTCTGATGAATTAATCAGAATTGAGGAAAGACAGATAAATAAAATGATTGAATCAGCTAAAGATTCAGTCGGTGATAAGATTTTATTTTATGACAAAATTGAAAAGGCAATAATTAAGAGTTTAATCGTTAAATTTTCAATTAGAATGGAAAGTCTTAATAAGGATAAAATTGAACAGATAGGAGAAGAAAAGGGACTCTCAAGAAATGATATAACTTTAATAATAAGATTAATTGAAAATTGTGAAAAGGCTAGGTATTCTCAATCTTCAGATAGCATCATGAATAAAGATCTAGAATATGCAAGAAAATCTATATACGCAATTTTAAAAGTTAAATCATGAGGATATTTTTTATTATTTTTTTAGTTTTTACAAGCAATCAGGTTATCGATGATTTATTTCAAAAGTCAAATGATTACTATACAAACGGAGATTATCAAAATGCAGTTAATGGATATCTTGATGTATTAGATTCTGGATTTGAAAGTGCCGAGCTATACTTTAATCTCGGAAACTCATTTTATAAATTAAATAATATCCCAGATAGTAATTTCTATTACGAAAAAGCAAAATCAATTTCCCCAAATGATGATGATATATTGACAAACTTAATTTTCGCTAAAAACTTAAGGATTGATAAGATTGAAATATTACCAATAACTCCAATACAAAATTTAAAATTATCAATTTTAAACCTGTTCTCTGAGAAAGGTTGGTCAATATCTTTAATTAGTCTAATCTGGTTTATGAGTCTTGCGTTTATTTTTTATATAATTTCAAAAGATTCAAAATTTAAAAGACTATACTTTACAATATCAATAGTGTTAGTAATTTTATCTTCATTAACATTATTTATAAACTTTGAAAAGAAAAAGTTAGGTGAAATTAAATACGCTATTGTATATGATAAAGAAATTGAAGTTTGGTCTGAGCCGAATAATATTTCTGAATTAAAGTTTTTACTTCATGAAGGAACAAAAGTCAAACAGTTAGATGTCATTGAAGACTGGGTAAACATTCAACTTGAGAATGGAACGCTTGGATGGATTCAATCATCAAGTTTAAGAGTTCTAGATTAAACTATCTTGATAAATCTCTCTGCTTATTTCAAAAGAATCAAAAAGTATTTCAGATAGAATATGTAATTGAATCATTAGTGATGACTCACTAACAATAGTAAATGATAAAAGATTAATAGAAAAAATAACTTTTGTTACTATTAATAGTATTAATAATAGTTTTAATCCTCCAAAGACACTTCCCATTAAACTATTCAAAAGACCTAGATATATAATCTTGGCTAGTTTAGTGAACCCCTTTGCGAAAAAAATAATTAGTGAGTAACTCAGTCCAAATATTATTATAAAAGAGATTATGTTGACTATGTCTATATTTAAATTTATATACTTAACTATCTGTTGAGACAAAAGATTATCAATATTTCCAGCGATAAAAAAGGATATAAAAATCCCAAAGAAGCTTGATAATTCAACAATTAATCCTTTTGAATAACCTCTAATAATTCCAAAACTTATTATTGCAATTATTATTAAATCAATAAAATTCATAAAACTTAATTTATATTTGCAATATACATAAGGATAATTACAGACTTTTAATTTTATTAAAAAAATTAAGATGATAGAAAAACTAAAAAATCACATCTCAGACTTAAAAAAATTTGATTCACAAGATTTAAATGAGATAGAATCATTAAAAATTAAGTTTCTTGGAAGAAAGGGTATAATTAATGACCTTTTTTCAGGTTTCAAAGATGTACCACCAGATCAAAAAAAAGAATTTGGTCAAAAAATAAATGAATTAAAAATTCTAGCACAAAAAAAATATGATGACTTAAAGTCAAATATAAAAATATCAAGTAAAACATTTTCAGAAGATTTTACAAAACCAGGATTTCCAATTACCTCAGGATCTCTTCATCCAATTACTTTAATTAAAAACAGGATTATTGATATATTCTCTAAAGTTGGATTTGAACTTTCTGAAGGTCCTGAAATTGAAGATGATTGGCATAACTTCACTGCACTTAACCTTCCTAAACATCATCCTGCGAGAGACATGCAAGATACTTTTTTCATTCAACAAGATCCTGATATACTTTTAAGAACTCATACCTCATCAGTCCAAGTAAGATATCTTGAAGATAATCCACCTCCACTTAAAATAATATCTCCTGGAAGAGTATATAGGAATGAGGCAATATCATCGAGGTCTCACTGTATTTTCCATCAAATTGAGGGAATTTATGTTGATGAAAATGTTTCGTTTGCAGATTTAAAACAAATGATACTTTATTTCACAAAATCTATGTTTGGAAAATCAAAGTTAAGGTTTAGGCCTTCATTCTTTCCCTTTACTGAGCCAAGTGCTGAAGTAGATATCTATTGGGGTCTGGAGACTGAAACTGATTATAGAATTACAAAAGGGACAGGATGGCTAGAAATTATGGGTTGCGGGATGGTAGACCCAAATGTTTTAGAAAACTGTAATATTGATTCTGAAAAATATACTGGTTATGCTTTTGGTTTAGGACTTGAAAGAATAGCCATGCTTACATATCAAATCCCAGATATTAGACTATTTTTTGAAAACGACATAAGACTCTTAAATCAGTTCAAATAAATTACTTCTAACCTATATCAAATTTTATTCCTTGAGCTAACGGTAATCCAGATGAGAAGTTGATAGTATTAGTTTGTCTTCTCATGTATACTTTCCATGCATCAGATCCACTTTCTCTTCCTCCGCCAGTATCTTTTTCTCCTCCAAATGCACCTCCAATTTCCGCACCAGATGTTCCAATATTGACGTTAGCAATTCCACAGTCACTTCCCCATGGTGATAGGAATGTTTCAGCTTCCATTAAATTATTAGTCATTATTGCTGAAGAAAGCCCTTGATCTACTTCATTTTGAATTTCAATAGCATTTTGAACCTCTCCTGAATACTTTATTAAATATAAAATAGGAGCAAATGTTTCTTGATGAACAATTTCTAAGGAATGATCTACTTCAGCAATTGCTGGTTTTACATAGCAACCACTTTTATATTGATCTCCAGAAAGAACCTCACCTTCTACTAACCAACGACCACCTTGTTTATCTACTAGAGATATCGCTTTCTGATATGATTCTACAGCTAGTTTATCTATAAGAGGTCCAACATGGTTGTTTGTGTCAAGAGGATCTCCAATTTTAATTTGATTATATGCTTTAATTAATGAGTCTTTTACTTTATCATATATTTCTTCATGAACAATTAATCTTCTAGTAGATGTACATCTTTGTCCACAAGTTCCAACTGCACCAAAAACTGTTCCCATTATTGTCATTTTTAAATCAGCTTCAGGAGTAACAATTATTGCATTATTTCCTCCAAGCTCAAGTAATGTTTTTCCTAATCGTGCACCAACTTTTTCAGCAACAATTTTTCCCATTCTAGTTGAGCCTGTAGCAGATACAAGGGGGATATCTTTGCTTTGTGATATCATTTCCCCAATTTTATAATCACCATTTATTATACACGAAACACCCTCAGGAATATTATTCTCTTTAAGTACTTCAGCGATAATTTTTTGACATACAATGCTACAGAGTGGAGTTTTTTCACTTGGCTTCCAAATCGTAACATTACCACAAACCCATGCTAATGCAACATTCCAGCTCCATACTGCAACAGGAAAGTTAAATGCAGATATTATACCAACTATTCCTAGCGGATGATATTGTTCATACATTCTATGAGTAGGTCTTTCAGAATGCATTGTTAACCCGTGTAATTGTCTTGATAGTCCAACTGCAAAGTCACATATATCAATCATTTCTTGAACTTCACCTAGCCCTTCTTGATATGATTTGCCCATTTCATATGAAACTAGGGTTCCAAGTAGTTCTTTTTCTTCCCTTAGTTTATTTCCAAACTGACGAACTAACTCTCCTCTTTTTGGAGCAGGAATTTCTCGAAATTCTTTAAATGCTTTTTTAGAAACTTGAATAATTTGATCAAAATCATTTTTTGATCCAGAAGAAATTTCTCCAATTAACTTTCCATCAACTGGGGAATAACTTTCAATTTTTTCTCCTGAACTAAACCATTCAGAACCAGTTGAACATCCATGACTTAATTTATTAAGCCCATACTTATTGAATAATTGATCTAAATCTTTCATATTTATTTTTTTGAAACTCTAACTGTGTTAACCATTCCTTTTAGATGAATAGGCATAGATGTTAAATTTATTACCTTATCGTTTTTTTGAAGATAGTTGTTGTCAAATGCTATTTTATTTATCTCTTCAACAGTTTTGTCAGTACTTTCTGTACTGTTATAATAAAACGCTTTTACACCCCAAAGAAGATTTAGTTGAGTTAAAATTCTTTTATTGGAAGTGAAAACTAAAACATGTGTCTTAGGTCTCCAGGATGATATTTGATAGGCTGTATAACCACTATTAGTTAGAGTGCTTATAGCTTTAGCATTTGTGTCATTAGCAATTTTTGCTGCATAATAGCAAACAGATTTTGTTATAAACCTTTCAGAATCATAATCTGTTGGATGTTTGTGCTTAAGTGAAATTAAATTTGAATTTTCAACTTTACCTATAATACTTGCGATTGTCTGAATCACTTCTACAGGATGTTTACCAACTGAGGTTTCTCCAGATAACATTACAGCATCAGCTCCATCCATAACTGAATTGGCTACGTCATTACCTTCTGCTCTGTTTGGATTTAAACTTTCCATCATACTCTCCATCATTTGAGTTGCAATTATAACAGGGATTCTAGCTTTTTTCGCTTTATGAACAAGTTTTTTTTGAATTAATGGAACCTCAGAAGCATTAATTTCGACTCCTAAGTCCCCTCTTGCCACCATTATTCCACTTGCATATTTCATAATATTATCAATATTCCTTACCCCTTCAGGTTTTTCAATTTTTGCAATTACCGGAATTCTATGATCTGTATTCTTTTCTAATAATTCGATTAAAGATTTTACATCAGATTCATGTCTTACAAATGAAAGAGCAATCCAGTCAACATTCTGTTTAGCTGAAAATACTGCATCTTTAATATCTTTATCGGTAAGCGCAGGTTGTGAGATATTTGTATTTGGCAGGTTAAACCCCTTATTTGAAAAAAGAGCACCTCCCTGAATTATTTCTGCATTAATTTCATCTTTTTTATTTGTCCCAGTAACTTTTAAAATTATTTTCCCATCATCAATTAAAATCTTTTCACCTGTATTTATGTCTTTAGGAAGACTTTGATAATCGATAAATATAATTTTTTCATCTCCAATAAATTTTTCACCTGTTTTAATCTTGATCTCATCACCATCATTAAGATTTGTATTAGGGCTTATCTCACCAATTCTAAGTTTAGGACCTTGAAGATCTGCAAGAATTGAAGTATTAGCTTCAAGCTTATCATTAACTTGCCTAATATCCTTAATTAATGCTTCAGCCTGTTTATGACTTGAGTGAGAAAAATTAATTCTTAAAACATCTACTCCCTCTTTAATAAGCTTTTCAATGCTGTCAGCAGAAGAGGTAGATGGACCTAGTGTTGCAATAATTTTTGTTTTTTTTATCCTTTTCATATATCTAGATTAAAATTATCTAAAATTTCATCGCTTGGAACTTTATAAACTATTGAGATATTTGGAATTTTTGACATTTTATCAATCAAATTTGATGTTGAAAAATAACAATTCTGTTTAATAAAGAAATCAACTTCTTTATGCGACTCTACCAAAGATAACTCTTTTGTATTTGTGAAACTAAAAAGAGAATCCGTTAGTTCAGCTTCCTTAACTTCAATATTTAACTTGTTTACAAAAAGTTCAAAATCAATTCCTTTTTGTTTGTTTTCCCAATTATAATGTGGAACATAGAATGTATTTTCAATTTTTAAATCATTCTTTGATCTAACAAAATTTGTAAAGCAATATTTATTGATTTGAAAGGCTAAAGAGAAGATTTTCAAATTAGAATGTATAGCAACTATCTTGAATTTTTCTTGAATATTTGAATCTAATTTTAAAACCTTTTTGATACTTCAGAGTTTAATACTAATCAATCTTTTTAAATATAACACACGCATTATGTCCTCCAAATCCAAATGTATTTGACATCGCTATATCTACAGATTTTTTTTGAGCAGAGGAAAATGTGAAGTTTAATTTAGAGTCAATATTATCATCATCATTAAAATGATTAATTGTAGGTGGAATAATCCCATGTTTCATCGCTAGAATACATGAAATTGCTTCTACAGCACCAGCAGCACCAAGAAGGTGTCCAGTCATAGATTTTGTCGAATTAATATTTAGTTTGTAGGCATCATCTTGAAAAACCTCTTTTATAGCTTTGCTCTCTGCAACATCACCAAGAGGTGTAGAGGTTCCATGCATATTTATTAAATCAATATCACTAGTTTGTAAATTAGCATCATTTAAACAGTTCTTCATTACTTTTATTGCACCTCTTCCATCGGGATGTGGTGCTGTCATATGATAAGCATCACAAGATAGACCTCCGCCAATAAGTTCTGCATAAATTTTAGCTCCTCTGTTTACAGCATGTTCATATTCCTCTATTATTAATGATCCAGCTCCTTCTCCTAAAACAAATCCATCCCTATCTCTATCAAATGGTCTTGACGCAGTAGTAGGATCATCATTTCTTGTAGACAATGCATGCATTGCATTAAACCCTCCAACACCTGCCATAGTAACTGGAGCTTCTGAGCCACCAGCGACAATAACATCAGCATGTCCAACTCTAATGTATGTTAGAGCATCAATTAAGGCATTTGAAGAGGAAGCACAGGCTGAAACAGTAGCGTAATTAGGACCTTGAAAACCAAATTTCATAGCTATTAATCCAGGAGCTATATCTGGAATCATTTTAGGAATCATAAATGGATTAAATCTTGGAGTTCCATTACCCTCTGAAAAATTCAATACTTCATTTTGAAAAGTTTCCAATCCACCAATTCCAGATCCCCAAATTACTCCAATTCTATCAAAATTCGGATTGGATTCTAATAACTTAGAGTCTTTAATAGATTCTGAAGCAGCTACAATTCCGTATTGAGTAAAACGATCGTATCTTCTGTATTCTTTTTTTTCAAAATGATTTGCAG